>Ga0190265_10001201_pt1 | contig 17016 bp, 9 predicted proteins | sample Popmic124T_FD_133135 | JGI IMG/M metagenome (GOLD analysis project Ga0190265, IMG submission 133135) | Populus adjacent soil microbial communities from riparian zone of Indian Creek, Utah, USA - 124 T | ecosystem: Environmental > Terrestrial > Soil > Riparian zone | place: USA: Utah | collected...
CAGGACGACGTCGCCGCCCTCGATCTCCTCGGCGGCCTCGAACGGCTCGATCTCCTCGATCTGCTGCTTGGTCTGCGCGCCAGTGGCCATGGCCTTCAAATCCCCCAAATTCGGATCGGCTTTACTTCAAAAAGTATAGCGGCGCACGCCAGCGCACTTGGCCTCCCCGTCTCCATTGAACAGACGAGTCTGGCCATCGCGGCAATCCGACATCTTCGACCGTAGGGACTGTGGTAACCAGGGTGGGAAATGGCAACAGGGAGGAAGTGCCGAAGCACTGAGGAGATCGTGTGGCAGACGACAATCCGCTGCCCCGCCTCCGACGGATAAGAGACGAAATCCGCCGCAAAGACGCACTTTATCCCCAGCGAGATCGCCTGATCCGTCAGGCCGTCGAGCAGGGATATTCGGAGCGACAAATCGCAAAAGCGGCGGGCGTCCACCACACTCGCGTCAACCAGATCAAGCATAGTCGCTAAGCGCTTTTTCGTTGGCGCCTCCCGCGCTCGCCAATAGGCTCGCTCGGATGGCAGGGGACACCGGAAACCGGGCACTCAAGGCGATCTCGCATCCGACCCGGATCGAGGTCCTGCGGGTGCTCCAGAACCGCGTGGCGAGCCCGAAAGAACTGGCCAGCGAGCTTGGCGAGAACCTCAGCAACGTCAGCTACCACTTCAAGTACCTGCGTCAGGAAGGCTGCATCGAGATCGTCGAAACCGTGCCTCGCCGGGGCGCCCTGGAGCACCACTACCGCGCGACGGCTACGGGAAGCACGGCCGTGACGGTCCGCAACCTCGTCGCCGAAGCCGTGCGGGCGCTCAACGCCGGGACCTTCGGCGCCGGCGAGGACGGCTGCCTCGACTGGCGCTCGGTCGAGCTGGACGAACAGGGCCGGCGAGAGCTGTCGGAGCGTCAGGCCGAGTGGCTCGAGGAGGTGGAGCGGATCGCAACGGAAGCCTCCAAGCGACTCGCAAAAGGCAAGAGCGGACAGGGCAAGCGGATCGTGGCCGGAGCGATCGGCTTCGAGACACCGCCCGGCCCCGGCTTCGTCAGCGCCGGGGCCGAGGGCTGACTGGCCGAGCTACTCCAACTGCGCCCGGCAGCGAAGATCGGCCAGGCCACGCTCCGAGGCCTTCGTCAAGGAGATATGGCCGTGTCCCGATCTGTCTCGATCTGGCTCTCGCTGAGCGTCTCGTCGTAGATCCGCACCTGGTCGATCAGGCCGTCGAAGTAGGTGTTGAAGAGTTTCGTGCGACCGATCTCCAGATTCGCATTGGTGGCTTTGGCCGCGATGGCCGCAGCGGTGGCGGCGAGATCGCCGCCGACGTAGAGGCGCAGGTTGGTCCCGTCGGAGGTGAGCGCCAGGTGCGACCAGGTTCCGGTCGGCAGGGCCGAGGTGCCGGCGACGCCTTTGGTCGTACCGGAGGCGGCGACGTAGCCCTCCGGGACTCCGTTGCCCCGCGACATCATCAGGTAGCCGGAGTTGCCGCCGGAGTTCTCGGTCTTGGAGAGCACCGGCTTGAAGTTGGTCGCGGTGTCGGGCCGCACCCAGGCCTCCAGGGTGAAGGAGCCGGTCAGGTCGAGCCCGGGGGCGTCGGCGATCGAGACCAGGTCGTTGGTCCCGTCGAAGTCCAGTGCCGAGCCGTATTTGCCGCTGGTCCAGGTGGCGCCTTCGATCGTGCCGTGGTGGTTTCCGGCGCCGGAGTCGTGCAGAGTGGAGCCCGAGCCCTCATCGAAGGCATAGGTGGCGACTGGGTCGGGGTGTTCGAAGTTGCAGTCGCTCGGCGCCTGTTCCTCGCCGACCATCGCCGGGTCGAAGACCTCCTCGTTGCCGACGTCGAGGAGGGGCTCCTTGTAGCCGTCGCCTGAGGTGTCATCCCAGCCGCCGTTTGCCTTGCTCTCGGTGTTGCCCTCGGCCGCCAGGGCTTTCACGATCGCCTCGACGTCGGCCGCGGAGTCGGGGTTGCACTGGCTCGCCAGAACCGCAGCCGCTCCGCTCACGTGCGGGGTCGCACCGGAGGTGATCCCACACGGAAAGGGAGCGGCCATCCTCACGCCTTCGCCGAAGCCGCTGTTGATCGCTCTGGTGTCCTCGTTGCCGCAGAACGGGGAAGCTTCTTTGAATTCGCTGTCCTGGCTGGGCACACCGTCGGCGTCGATCACGACCGAGGTGACGATCACGTTGGGGTTGTTCTGCGGCGCGGCGAGCGAGGGCGTGTCAAGCGGGCGGTTGCCCGCGGCGACGACGAAGACGACGCCCTCCTCGATCGTGGCGTCGATCGCGGCATTTAGGGCTTCGCCGCTAGCGGTGGCGCAGGAGTACCAGTCCGGCGCAGGGTCCTCGCCGGGCCCCTCCCACGGCAGCTTGCAGCCGACGCTCATGTTGGCGACCTCGATCTGGTCGGCGTGCTCGTGGACCCAGTCGACGCCGGCGATGACGTGCGACATCGACAGCTCGGCGTCATAGGTGATCGGTTCGTCCCGATCCGCCTCGATCTGGCTCTCGTTGAGCGGCTCGTCATAGATCCACACCTCGTCGATCAGGCCGTCGAAGTAGGTGTTGAAGAGCGTCGCGCGTCCGATCTCCAGTTTGGCGCCGGTGGCTTTGGCCGCCACCGCCGCGGCGGTGGCGACGAGGTCGCCGCCGACGTAGAGGCGCAGGTTGGTCCCGTCGGAGGTGAGCGCCAGGTGCGACCAGGACCCGGTCGGCAGGGCCGAGGTGCCGGCGACGCCTTTGGTCGTACCGGAGGCGGCGACGTATCCCTCCGGGACTCCGTTGCCGCGCGACATCATCAGGTAGCCCGAATTGCCGCCTGAGGTTTCAGTCTTGGAGAGCACCGGCTTGAAGTTGGTCGCGGTGTCGGGCCGCACCCAGGCCTCCAGGGTGAAGGAGCCGGTCAGGTCGAGCCCCGGGGCGTCGGCGATCGAGACCAGGTCGTTGGTGCCGTCGAAGTCGAGGGCGGAGCCGTATCTGCCCGAGGGGGTCCAGGTGGCGCCTTCGATCGTGCCGTCGTGGCTGGCGGCGGAGTCGTGCAGAGTGGAGCCCGAGCCCTCGTCGAAGGCATAGGTGGCCACTGGGTCTGGGTGCGCCAGGCCGATCGAGGCATTGAGGTCCTGTTTGATCTGTGATTTGCCTGCCGGCAGGCCCCAGATCCGCACCTCGTCGATCGCCCCGTCGAAGTACTGGCCGAGCCAGGAGTCGGTGTGGCCGATCTCAAGCTCGCCGTCGGTCTGCTCTGCCGCGATCGCCGGTCCGGTGCCGCTCAGCTCCCCGTTGAGGTAGAGGCGCGTGTTTATCCCGTCGGAGGTGAGCGCCAGGTGAGACCAGGACCCGGTCGGCAGGGCCGAGGTGCCGGCGACTCCTTTGATCGCGCTGGAGGTGGCGACGTAGCCTTCGGGCGCCCCATAGCCCTGTGCGGACATGACGTAGCCGGGCCGGTAGTTGGAAGCGCCGCTGCCGACCTTGGAGATCAGTGGCTTCCAGTTTTTCAGGGGGGAATCGGGTTTCACCCAGGCCTCCAGGGTGAAGGAGTCGGTGAGGTCGAGCCCCGGGGCATCGGCGATCGAGACCAGGTCGTTGGTGCCGTCGAAGTCCAGAGCCGAGCCGTATTTGCCTGAAGGGGTCCAGGTGGCGCCTTCGATCGTGCCGTGGTGGCTTGCGGGCCCGGAATCATGGACGATCGCCCCCGAGCCCTCATCGAAGGAGTAGGCGGCGACCATCGGGTAGCCCTGCTTGTTGGAGGGCTTGGCCGACAGTTCGGGAAAGAGCCCGTGATCGATTACCTTCACGGCCCAGATCCGGGCGCCGGGGGCGACGCCGACGGTTCCGATCTCGTTGTCGAGGCCGGCGGCGCGATAGGCGGTCTGGGTGCCGTGGCCGGCCCCGTCGTAGGGGTCATCGTCATAGCCGCTGAGATCGCCGGGATCGCCGCTGTTCTCAAGGCAACCGTAGATCTCCTCTTCGAGGCCTTCATTCAAGCTGGGACTCGGGTGCCAGTGGGGGCTTTCGGGGTCGGGCGAGACATAGGGGGCGCCCGAATCGCCGTAGGGGTTGTCGGGGTGGACGCAGTCGGTTCGCTTGAAGACGTTGAGGTCCGCGGTGTCGTCGATCGCCGTGTCGAGCACGGCGATGTCGGCGTCGACTCGTTGCTCGTCTGTGCAGTCGATCGCGAAGTTGGAGTTGACCGCGGGGTCTGGTTCCCCCACCTGGTCGCAGGCGACGGCCCTGGTGTCGGCGGCGAAGATCCGGTGCAATTGCGGTGGGATGCTCTGGGGTCCGTCCGGGACGTAGGTTTCCCCTGCGGTGGCCATCTCCCGATCGGCCTCGACGTTGGCGACGGCAGGGTCGCGGGCGACGCTGCGGGCCGAGCGCGGCGACATCACGGCGGCGTAGCCCTTGATCGCCGAGCGGTAGACGTGGGTGAGGCGGGCATCGTGGCTGGCGGCGTGGCGACGGGCCAGGGCGCTGGGGTGATCGACTGAGTCCTCGAGCATGACGATGTAGGTTCGGGGGGCGGCGCTCCCATTGAGATGGGTGCCCTTCTCCTTGGAGAAGGGCCCTGCGATCAGGGCCGCTACGACGGCAAGAGCAGCGAGGAGTACGACGAGTCCCACCGCCGGGGTCGGCCGAACCCGGCGATCGCTGCGGCGCCGTAGAGCTGGTGAGCTTTTCATCGTCCCTGCCTTTCCTTTCCGGTGGCTTTCGAACGCCGGGATTACTGGTGAGCGAACCCGGGCAGCCAGGCTGCCCGGGTTCCAATTGCTCCTATTCGCTCAGCTGCAACGTCGGGCTCGCGGTGAGCACGGCGTCGCTGCCGGATTTGGCGCCGCAGATGCCGCTCTGTTCGTAGGCGACACCGGTTGCTTCGGCGTCGACTGCGATGCCGGCTTCGGCACCTTCACCGACGTTTTCGTAGCCGACGCCTTCTAGGCCCGACTGGGCACCGAGCTTCACGGTGCAGATCAAAGTCGCTCCGGAGAAGACTTTGAAGTTGACCTGATCGCCCGGTTTGGAGCAGGCGATGCCCATCTCGCCGCTGTAGGGGGCAGCGGACTGCACGTCGAGGGTGTAGTGGCAGCTGTTCATCTCCACGGTGGTGGGGAGTTTGCCCGCGACCAGGCAGTTGCTGTATTCGGCGTCGAGGGCTAACGTGTTGCCGGCGGTGGCGAGATCTCCCGCGAAGCCGGTCGTGCCGCAGGCGACAGTGGAGGCGCCCACGGTTAGCGAGGCGGCGGCAGAGTCACCGACGATCGAGGCCGGGAACGCTTCGGCGTCGAAACGGGGGTCGGAGATACCCGCCAAGCGCAGGCCGTTCTGCAGATCCTCGACGCTCACGCCCACCGAACCTTCTTCTCCTTCGTCGGTTGCGGCGATCTCCCAGTTCGCGGTATAGCTGGCTGAATAAGTGCCGCTGCTGCATCCCGCGGGGCCGCTCATCGTCGATTGCAAGCCTTGGGCGAAGGCTTCGACCTTCACCGTGGCTTCGGTTCCTTCGCCTTCGTTGCGGTAGACGGCGAGCAGATCGCTCTTCGGCTGGATCGTCGCTTTGCACAGGCTCCACTGGATCGTGATCGGGCCGCAGCCGGCCGGGCCGATGTCGAAAGTACCCCAGAAGCCCGTGTTTTCAAAGGTCGGTTTGGAGCCCGGATGAAAGAGGAACTTGCATCCGTTCATTTTCAGCGTGCCGGTGCCGTAGAGACTGTTCCAGCAAGTGCTGTTGGTGGGCGACATCTCCAATGCCGCGGTGGGCCCTTCCACTTCTGTTGCGTTCAGACTCTGCCCGGGACCGGAGCACCACCCGAACCCGCCGCCTTCCATGACGAGATTATTAGTGGCCGTGCCGCTGTATAGGGCGGAATCTTCAGGCCCTTCACCCGAGAACTCCGACACGAAGCTGGACGCCTGTGCCGAGGATGGCCCTGCCAACGCTGCGATGGCCAGCGCCGCGAGTGCGACGAGGCCGAGCTTTCTTGCTCGTTTCACTTCTACCTCCCTGCTCCAGCGACTTGCGCCGCCGGTTTGACTGGGTAATTACTTGACTGGAAGTCCCTGCTGCTTCACTGCTCTTCTCAGCGCCGTTTGGCGCCCCTACCCTTCCCACACCTAACCCCCATTTTCGGCCTCTCGCTCAGCCGCACCCCGTTGTGGGCGCCGAGGAGGACCTCCGCGCGCGAGGGGCTCTGGCAGAGGTCGCGGCTGTTGACGATCAGTCCCTTCCTGCCGCCCTGCATGTCGACGACCACCTTCGAGAGCGGTGCGTCCGGGATCCCCTCGAAGCTCGCTCTGATCCCGCCGCGGATCGAGTCGATCCGCGCCGAGGACTCGATGTCGACCAGGCCCCTGAGGTCGAAGACGAGGTCCGGCAGCTTGTTGTTGGAGGAGCGCAGGTAGGCGGGGCCTTTCAGCGGCTCGTCGAGCAACGGGCTGAATGCCTGCACGTGGCCGTAGACCGCTCCCGGGGGACAAGCGTCGGCGGCGAACTGAACCCTGGTGCAGATCGTCCTGATGTGGGCCTGGTCGAGGAAAGCGGAGCTAGGGAGGCGAACGACGGTGCGCTCGATGTTGGCGTCTCCCGCTCGTGGTCTCAGGATCGCGCGAAGTGCCGGGTGGCCGCCTCGCTTGGTGCCGCCCCGCAGCCGCAGGGTGAGACGCGGTTTGAAGCCGAGGCGAGAGCAGTTGGCGGCCTGGAAGCGCGAGGAACGAGAGACAGGTGCGTCGTCGCCTTTGGCGAAGACGTCGGCTCCCCCGCCCCAGATCGAAGCCGCGGTCTGGAAGGGATCGCAGGAGGTCGGGTTGAGGGTGAACTGGGGTCTATCGACGTAGACCTGGATGTCTCTGACCCGCAGGGGGATGCCGGCGAGGATGTGGGGGATCGGGTCTGAGAGCGATCCGTCGACGGTTACCTCGGCGCTGCGGGGATCGACCTGCAGCGCCTGGCGCACCACTACAGTGCCGACGTCGAATGGGCCTGCCACCGCCGGGGTGATCGCGACGACCGAGATCGGCGCGCCGGCGAAGGGCCCGGCGAGGTAGATCGAGCCGGGGACGTAGACCAGCTGGGAGCCGACTCCGGCTCCTGCCCTCAGCTGGCCGATCTGCGAAGAGGCAGGGCAGGAGGGGGATGCCAGCTCGGCTCTACCGCTCTTGGTCTTCGCCAATGCGATCTGGGCATCGGAGCATTTGGCCACCCCGGCCAGCTTCGCGACCACGCCGGGGGGCAGCAGGGCGTCGAAGCGGGTGATGTCCTGGTCGCCGTCGCGCCTCGTCAGGCGCATCTGGAAGGGGGTGTAGGAGGCGGCGTTGTTGTTGGCCGAGCCGGCCTCGAAGCCCGGGGCGAAGGGCTGGGTCCCGGGCGGTGGGCAGGGTCCGCCGTTGGGGCCCCTGGTGACCTGGAAGGAGGAGGTGGTGGTGTAGGGGTTGTCGGGGTTGGCCCAGGGGGTGAATACGGCTTTTGCCTCATAGCTTCCGCAGCGCGGGGGGCTGACCAGGGGGCTGCGGCCGCCCTCGCGGAAGTGCAGCTCGAAGTCCGAGAAGGGCAGCTGGGGGACGTTCTCGAAGGTCGAGACCAGCTGGCCGCTCTGCGGGTCCGGCTCGACCTTGCCGGCCTGCTTGATCAGGATCCCGAGCTCGGGTGAGCGGAAGACCATGTAGAGGGCCAGGAGGGAGTCGAAGGGGTTCTCTTTGCCCGCCTTGTCGGGGTCGTTTTGGGCGGCGATGTGGAGGGAGCCGTTCAGGGTCTTGCCCTCCAGCAGCGGCGACTTCACCTCGATCGTGCCGATCTTCGACTGGTTGGGGCAACCGGCTCCCGGTGGGGTGCCGATCCGCTCGCTTTCGTATTGGGCCAAGGAGCAAGCTCCTAGGCCCTCGGCCAGGGATGGGTTGGCGGTCATTCCCTCCGGCAGGGTGACGACCGCTTTCTTTATCTCCGACTGGGCCAGGCCGTCGGGGCTGGTCAGGCCCTCGTCGTCGAAGCGCAGGTTGAAGTCGAGGCCGGTCGGCGACTCGGCCGATTGGGAGGTCGGCTGTGCCTCGATCTCGGGGCTGAAGCCGAGTTTGCCGCAGCCGAGGAAGCCCTGGGGGGTGCCCCCCTGGTCGTGGGTGAGGACGAAACCCGAGTCGAGGCCCGGCGGGTTCAGCCAGGAGGAGATCTCGTAGGTGGTCTCAAGCGGGCCCTCGCAGGAGCGGGGCACGGTTAGGAAGGGTTTGATCGCTATGCCGGCGGGGCATTTGGCATCGCCAGCCGACACGCAAAGCCCCCGGTCGATGTCGTGAGCGGGATCGGCTGGGTTACCCCACAGCGTGAAGACGGAGCTATAGAAGGGGACGGTCTGGGGGATGTTGCGCCCCCGACCGATGATGTTGAAGGGGTGGGTTTCGTTTACCCCCACCTCGATCGTCACCGGCGTGTTGATCGCCCAGAAGCCGAGCTTGGCCGCGACCCCGGGCGGCGGGACGAGGTTGTAGACAGGTGCGCTGACTGGATCGTCCTCAAGGCTGACTATCTGCACCTCGACGATTCCGACCACCGAGCTATCCGCGCAGGAGGGCTTGATCCCGACATGGTCGATGAACTCCAGCGTCGTGCAGGCCGGTACCGCGGTCGGGTTGCCGATCAGCCCCTCGATCTGGGCGAAATCGAAGTTGCGAAACGCCTCATCGGGGATCTCTCCCAGGGTAGGGTCGGGTCTCGTGTTGACGGAGAAGGTGGTCGTCATCGCGAAAGGATGGGCACCCGCCTGGGTCACCGGGGTGCCGTTGGCGTTGGTGAAGGTGACGTCGAAGCTCTCGAGGCCGAAGTCGGCCGATGCGGTGGGGGCGAGTGCGCAGAGCGCCATCGCCATGCTCGCCAGTGCGATCGTTGTCCGCCTCATCGTCCTGCCCTCCCGCTCTTGTTGGCTGCTCGTCCCTTGCGCTGCTTGGCCACGCAGCGGGTCTTGCCGGCGCGACGGACCTTGCGCTTGCCTTTGGCGCAGCGCGGTTTGCGGCTCTCTCCCTGCGCGGCCGGGTCGCCGGGACCGCTGAAGGAGCCGCTGGCGGGGGTGGGAAACTCAGGCGTCGCCGCGGCGGGCTGACAGGCGTCGCCCTCGCAGGGGACTGGCGGCGGGGATGGGGGCGGGAAGCCACCGCCGACCCTTGCGTCGTAGATGTCAACCAGACCCGGGTCCTGGGGTAACAGGCTGGACTCGGTCCTGATGAAGACGTCATCGCCCGACGGACTGGCGTCAATGAAGTCCGAGTCTCCCCCGCTCTGCCCCGAGGAGATCAGCGCGATGCAACCGCCGTTTTGGGCGAAGAAGTGGGCATCGCTTTCCTGGCAGTCACCGCTGCCGGGTGCCTGCCACTGATAGACATCGAGGTGGCCGTTGGTGTCGTGTGGCAGCAGGGAGTCGAAGCTCTCGAAGTAGAGACGTTGACCGTTGTCTGAGAGAACTCGTTTTGAGTAGAAGTGGCTCTGCCAGCCGGGGATCGTGCCGCCAACTCCGCTGAATTCGACCGACGTGCCCTCGAAGAATTTCCCGCCCGCCGGCCGTGCCCCGCTCGGGTTGCACGAGACGCAGTCGAGTTCCTCTGACTCGGCCGCGTAGCGGAAGACCTCGGTATCGGCCTCGCCGGTGTTCGAGTCGGTGTTGTCATAGCCCGTCAGCGGCCTTCGCGAAACGAAGACCAGGTGGCGCCCGTCGGGGCTGACCCGTGAGAGGCGGTTCACCAGCAGGTGGTTGGTGATCGAGAACCCGGAGGAACCGGCAGCGGCGCTCCCTTCTATTCCCGCCAACGTCCCGATGAAGTCAAAGCCCGCCCCCTCCTCGTGGTGGTAGAGATTTGGCTGTCCACCCACCGCGATGTCACCCTCAGAGTTGGGCTCCGAGGGAAGGGCTTGAGTCGAGACGAAGTAGATCCTGGAGAGGTCCTCGCTCGCCCCCACAACCCCCTGCACGCCTCCCGCGATCGTCGTCCGCGTTTCCGTGTCGACGTCGAAGCGTCGCAGGACGGAGCCCTCATTGAAGATCGCCGCAGAGCCCGTTGCGCTGGCCGCCCAGAAGCCCGCTTCTGATCCCTCCGAGACCTGCAACGTCTGCCCCCCATCCACCCGCACGTAGAGGATCCCCGCCTGGATTCCGGCCACGGTCACTGTCACTGCCGTCCAGAAAACCCGAGAGCCGTCGTCGGAGACCGCGTTCGCGCCACTCCCAATTGCAGGGTCGACGAAAAGCCCAACTATGTTGTCCAGTTTGCTCACCGACCCACCGGGACACGCAGGGATCACCGAACCACTGGGGCACACGCTGACCAGTCGCACTTTTCCACCGTCGTAGTACTCATAGATCTGGCGATTGCTGCCGACCCCCGGCGCGCCAGGGTTGGCGTTGGGACCTTCGTCGACCGTCAATGCGTCGTCTGCCAGGTAGAAAGCATGGCTTCCATCCTCCGAAAATCCTTGCAATACCGGTGAGAACCCGCTCGTACCTTTCGGAGCATTGGGCGGAGGGGACGTGATCAGCGATTCATAGCTGTCAGCCCCCACCCCACAATTGGAGCGCTTGTAGAGGTTTCGATAGTTCTCAAGGCCTGGATTGGGTGCCTGGCCCAACGGTGGGTTTCCATCCCAAAATAGCCAGCCCGTGCACAGATCCTCGGAGAAGGCCACGAACTGATTGTTGAGGAAGTCGGCAGAGGGGCCGGGGATGTTGGTCTCCCGCGGCGGCGTGATCGCGTGCGTCGACCAGCCCATTCCATCCGCGCGCGAGGCTATGTACTGAGAGGTGAATGGAGAACCCACTGCATCACCGAAGGTCCGCCCCGAGGAGTAGGTCAACTTCTTCCCGTCGGGGGTGGCCTGAACATGCATCTGCTCCACGTTGCTGAGGTTCGCATCGGCTCGAATATCGCCGTTGTTTTTGTCGACCGGGCTGACCATCTCGTAGGCGCGGCAGTCGGGCAGGAGCGCCGAGGCGCCGGTACGGAAGGTGTCGTTCGGGCACGCCGCTGGTCCTGGGTTCGTCGGGAAGGTTCCGAAGGTCTCATCGGGGCCAAAGACCGGACCGCCTCCAGAGCTCTGCGCGACGAAGCGGAAGCGGTAGGTCGTGTCAGGCACGAGGTCCTGCAGGGTGCTGGTGGCCGGCAGGGAGGAGTCGACCACCTGTGCGGTCAGTGGCGCGGGTGACTTCTGAGCCACGCAGGCGGCTTCCCAGCCGCCTCCTTCCACGCAAGCCGCCGTCCCGTACTGGACGAAGTAGGTCGTGTCGGCCCAGAACCTGGGATTGATCTCGGCGCCCACCGTGGCGTCGGAGGTGCCGACGGCGTGGGCGAAGGTGTCCTCGATCTGCGGGGCCACCGGCGGCGGCGGGCCGGCAATGTCGGGGTCTGGGACCGGCGAGTAGGCACGCAGGAAAGCGGGGCTAAAGTTGGAGTGGTAGATGGCGATGCCGCCCGTGCCGGTGACGTCGTTGGTGCCGAGGCCGGTGGATTCGGAGGAGAGGCCTTCGCCGAAGGCCTCGATCTGACTGCCGTCTGCCCCGAAGCGGCGAATCTGAGCGATTGCTTGGTCGAACACGTAGACCTCTCCGTTAGGGGCAACGGCGAGGCCGCGTGGGTTGGTCGCGGCGAAGGTGGCGAGGGTCGGCCCGACCGGGCCATCGGCCGAGTCCAGCTTCAAGACGTTGGGTTTGCTCGTGTTGCCGCTCTGGCGGTAGGCGACGTATAGGTCGCCGGCGCTGTCGGCGGCGAGGTGCTGCACCGTCTCGCTCGGGATCGTGACCTCGCCCTGGTAGGCGCCGGAAGTATCGAAGCGCTGGATGCGGCCGACGTCGCCGACGTGGATCCTGTCGCTCGGGCCGACCGCGATCAGGCTGCTGAGCCCTGCCACGGCGCCGAACTGGCCGTTGGCAGAGCCCTGCACCCCGGCTTTGCAGGTGTTGCCGTTGGCGGGGACGCAGATCTCAGGCGCGGCGACGCCCGGGGTGGTGGTGGCGGCCGAGCTGGTGAACGCCGAGGTGACTGCGATGGCGGGCGAGCTGGTATTGCTGGGCGGGGCGGCGGGGCTGGGTGCGGGCGAGGTGGCGCGGTTCTGGCTTACCTTGGTCACCGAGCCGCTGGCGTTGGAGCCCGTGACCGCGCACTGGAAGACCGCGGGGGTGTCGCCGGCTTGGAGTTCGTAGGTGTTGGCGGTGGCGCCGGGGGCCGGGAGGCCGTTTTTGTACCACTGGTAGGCGAAGGGATCGGTCACGCCTGACCAGCTGGCCGCGTTTGGGTCGCAGGTCAGGGTCGTGCCGACGGTCGGGTTGGAGGGGGTGGGCGCGAGGATGTTGCCGCTTGGCGCGAGCGGTGGGGCGGGCGTCGGGACGCTTGAGACGACCGTGCGCGGGTTGGAGACCTGGGTGGAGCCGGCGTTGGCGTTCAGCTTTGTCACCTGGCACTGGACCGCCTTGCCGGCATCGGCGGGGACGGTGGTGTAGGCGGCGGTGTTGGCGCCCGGGCCGGTGGCCGGGGCGCCGTTGCTGAGCCACTGGAAGTTCGTGGTGGTGGCCGAGGTCGAGGAGGAGCAGGTAAGCGGGGTCCCGACCGGGACGCCGAGGTTGGCCTGGTCGATCGTCATCGCAGCCACGTCGAAGCCGCCGAGGGCGTCGCCGAAGGTGATCGAGTAGGGGCTCGAGCCGGTTTCGTCTCCGGGGCCTCCCGTGACCGAGACCGAGCCGCCGACTCCGCCTATCGTCGAGAGCGCCTCGAGCGATGACTTCACAACTGCCGTCGAAGCGTTGAAAGCGATCGGGGCGGTGGTCTGATTACCGAAGGTGAGGGTGAAGGTGCCGCTGGTCGCTTTGACCGTGACCGACTGCGTCTCCGGCGAGCCGGCCTGGTTGGGCCCGGTGGCGCTGACGTCGGCTCCCCAGGCCAACAGGAACTGTCCGGCGGGAGAGAATTTTTGGACTCGAGCGGCAGCCACCTCGAAGGCATAGACGTTGCCCGAGGAGTCGATCGCGAGGCTGTTGGCGCTGTTGAATTGGCCGCCCCCTGCGCCTGAAGCCCCCGCTTTGCAGGTCGCGGTGCAGATCTCGAACTGATCGGACGGAGTATCGCCGGGAGCGCCCTCGGGGGCAACATCCCAGCCCCAGGCCCGGACGGACTGACCCCAGCCGGTGAACTCGCTGATGCGCCGGTTGAGCTGCTCGGCGACAAAGAGGTGGCCGTTGTCGGGGTCGGTAACGATGCCGCGCGGCAGGTTGATTTCGCCAGCACCGCCGCCGCTACCGGAGGTCTGCCAGAAGACGGGCGGTGCGGCTGAGACTGTGGCCGGAATGAGGACGGCGGCGCAGAGAACAAGCAGAGCCACGCGAAAAACGCTGCGGAATGACGAGAACATCAAATCTCTCTCCTTGTCCCTGAGCCCCTCTGCCGGCCGCTTCCCTTTGCGGCCCTCCCTGGGCTCGGTTGTCCCTGTCCCCTGCTTCGGGTACCTTTTTGTTTATACCGTCTTCGTTCCCATCTGAAGACGTAAAGTGAGTGTAAACACGCTGGTATGTAAATGTCAAGGTACCGGCGTGTATAGCGCTCTGAAAAGCGATATTTGCAGGGAAATTCAAATTGAATTTCTCGCCGCAGCACGAAGAAGGCCCGCTTTCGCGGGCCTTCGGGCACTCAGGTGCGGCTGAAGCTCAGCCGAGGCTGGGGCGCATCTGGCGCAGGCGCTTCACCCGCTCCTCAATTGGCGGGTGGGTCGAGAACATCCTCGAGAAGCTGCCGCCCGAGAACGGCTTGACGATGTAGAGAGGCTCAGCCGCCTGGTTGACCCGCATCGGTATCGCCTGTGCTCCCTGCTCGAGCCGCAGCAGGGCGCTCGCCAGCGACTCCGGGTTGCCGCAGATCTGGGCGCCGCCGGCGTCCGCCGCGTACTCGCGCTGGCGCGAGATCGAGAGCTGGATGATCGTCGCCGCGATCGGGGCCAGCAGGACCAGGGCCAGCGAGGCGACGAGGCTGAGCGGCGACTCGTTGTCCCCCCCGAACCACATCATCATGTAGGCGAGGTAGGTGATCGCGGCGCCGATCGCCGAGGCGACCGACTGGATCAGGATGTCGCGGTGCTGGATGTGGGCGAGCTCGTGGGCGAGGACGCCGCGCAGCTCGTCCTCGGAAAGCAGTTTGGTGATCCCCTGGGTCACCGCCACCGCGGCGTTCTTCGGATTGCGGCCGGTGGCGAAGGCGTTGGGCTGGTCCTGGGGGATCATGTAGAGGCGCGGCATCGGCAGGCCCGCCCGCGTCGTCAGTTCGCGGACGATCTGGTAGAGGCGCGGCGCTTCGGACTCGTCGATCGGCTTGGCACCGCTCATTTTCAGCGCCAGTTTGTCGCTGAAGAAGTAGGAGCCGAGGTTGATCAGGAGGGCGATCCCGAGGAAGAGGCCCGCGGTCGAGGGGCCGCCGATCAAGGCACCGATCACGACCAGCAGGCCGGAGAGGGAGGCCAGCAGGATCGTCGTGCGCAGCGTTGCGCCCCAGGTGGACTGCTTGGTGGTGGTCATCGCATAGCTCCTGTTCGGGTTTCGGACAGCTTCAGAAGTATTCCTCCACCCGGCCGATTCCCCTATAGGGGACAACCCCTATTCTCGCCCTGTGACGACCCTGGTCATCGTCGCGCTGGCACTCGTGGCGGCGGTACTAGCCGTCCAGCTCGTCGCGATGCGGCGCCGCTTCGCGCCGCTGGAGGAGCTGATCGAAGAGATGGAGAAGGTCGACCTGAGCCGTCCCGGCCCTCTCCTCCCCGACTCGATCGACGGGGTCGCCGAGACCGAGGAGGTGGCGCGGCTCGAGCTCGCCTTCCTGCGGATGATGCGGCGGCTGGAGGCAGAGCGCCGCCGAGCGGGCAGCGCCGCGCTGCGGGCGCAGGAGCAGGAGCGGGCGCGGGTGGCGCGCGACCTGCACGACGAGGTCAACCAGTCTCTGACCGGGCTGTTGCTGCGACTGGAGGCGGTTCGCGAGGACGCGCCCCCCGAGTTGGAGCCGGAGCTGGAGGCGACCAAGGCGCTCGCCAACCAGGCGATGCTGGAGCTGCTCTCGCTGGCCCGCCAGCTCCGCCCCACCGCGCTCGACGACCTCGGCCTCGCCGCCGCGATCGGCGGTCAGGTCGAGCAGATGTCCCGGGCCGGCGTGGAGGCGGAGTTGAGCACCGACGGCGGCTTCTCCGACCTCGACGACGACGTGCAGCTGGTCGTCTACCGGGTGGCGCAGGAGGCCCTCTCCAACGCCGCCCGCCACAGCGACGCGGAGCGGATCGCGGTGACGCTGCGACGGTCCAGTGAGGGTGTGGAGCTGGCGGTGACCGACGACGGCGGCGGGTTCGCCTTCGAGCAGTCCGAGCACGGCCTCGGGATCGCCGGGATGCGGGAGCGCGCCCTGCTGGTCGGCGGCGAACTGACGATCGAGTCGCGGCCGGGCCAGGGCACCACGGTAAGGCTCTCCATCCCCGTCTAGAGCCCCAGAACCCCAGCCAGCGTCTTTCCCACCTCATCCGGCTCCTCATTCACCTGCTTTTCCGAGAGCCGCAATACCTCGTAGCCGAGCCGCGTGAGCTCGAGATCCCGATCGCGATCCTCCTGGAAGGCCACCTTTCCGCGGTGGTAGAGGTAGCCGTCGGTTTCGACGATGAACCGGCGGTCGCGCCAGAGGAAATCAACGAGGTGCCGGCCGATGCGGACATTGACCTCGGGGGGCGGCAGACGATGGCGGCGGCACAGGCGCAGGAAATCCCGCTCCAAGTCGCTGCGAGTTCGGTCCCTGCCGCTCTCCTCTCCGATTGGCAAGCCGAGCACGTTCGCCTGGCGGATCGCCCTGCGCAACTCGCGAGGGTTGACGGCGCCGGGTCGGCCCCCCGACGTCGCCCTGCGTAGGTCGGAGATCGTCCGCGCCGGCGTAGTGACCGGGATGCCGTGGCGGAGCGTCACGTCCGATGCATGTAGGGAGCGTGACCGGTGGATGCGGATCCCCTTGCGCCTGACCCTGCCTCCCAGTCCCTTGGCGATCACATCGACGGGCCCATCCGCCACCCGCAAGAGGCCCCAGAGGCTCGCTGCGCTGCGGTGGCTTCCGGCGGCGCCCCAGTAGCCGAGAACGGAATCGACCTCCTCGCCCGCAGGACCACCCACAGCCAGAATGGCAGCGAAGAGACGCGCCTCCGGTGAGAGCGCGGTGTGCCCAACCGCATAAACGCCGCGATGGATGCGATGCAGCCTTCCACCGAGCGCACGGGTTCGGATCGCCTCATGTTCGACCCCGCGCCGTTGCAGTTGCCTCGCCGACACCACCCCATGCTGCTTCTCGGCGATCTCGGCAGCGAGCGCATCCGGTGTGGCGACTTTTCCAGTCATATCCTGGATAAGTCGCCACAGCCCGGGGTTCTCCCCAGCTTGGCGGGGATTTCGCCGCTAGTTGGAGCGGATCGTTAGCTGGGAGACTTGGCCAGTGCGGGTATTGATCGCTGACGACCATGGAATCGTGCGGTCCGGACTGCGGCTGCTTTTGGAGCGACAGCCGGACATCGAGGTGGTCGCCGAGGCCGCGGACGGGGCCGAGGCGCGCGAGCTGGCGGTGCGTGAGCGGCCGGACCTGGCGATCCTCGACGTGAAGATGCCGAAGCTGACCGGCCTGCAGGCGACCCGGGAGATCCGCCAGCAGGCGCCCGAGGTGGCGGTGCTGATCCTCTCCATGCACGACGACGAGCGCTACCTGTTCGAGGCGCTGAAAGCGGGTGCTTCCGGCTACGTGCTGAAGGCGCAGGCAGACACCGAGCTGCTGGCGGCGATCCGGGCGGTGGAGCGGGGCGAGCCCTTCCTAACCCCGGAGGCTCAGCGGGCGCTGATCAAGGACGTGCTCGAGCGGGGCTCGACCGGCGAGGAGGAGCTGACCCCGCGCGAGGAGGAGATCGTCAAGCTGGTAGCCGAGGCGCACACGACGAAGCAGATCGCGGCGATCCTCCACCTCTCCGAGAAGACCGTCGAGAACCACCGGGCAAACGCGATGCGTAAGCTCGG
>Ga0190265_10001202_pt1 | contig 17003 bp, 19 predicted proteins | sample Popmic124T_FD_133135 | JGI IMG/M metagenome (GOLD analysis project Ga0190265, IMG submission 133135) | Populus adjacent soil microbial communities from riparian zone of Indian Creek, Utah, USA - 124 T | ecosystem: Environmental > Terrestrial > Soil > Riparian zone | place: USA: Utah | collected...
CACTCATCCGGGCACGCTGGAGGTAGAGCCGGGCCAGCTCCGCCTGGTCCCTCGCCGCAAACGAATCCCGAGCCACCCGGGCGAGGTAGAAGGCCAGGTCGAGCGCCACCACCTCCGCCTCGGTCGGCCGCGGCGCGTGCACCGCCTCGGCCCGTTGCAACCTGCCCGCCAGCGCGAACGCCGCGCTCACCGCGCCGACGAACAGCGCGGTGAGCGAGAGCCGCCAGGCGCTCGGCAGCGTCATCAGTTCGGCTCGCCGACCCAGGGGAACGCGGAGAGGACCGGTGAATCGCTGGCGACGTTGTCGGTGGTGAGAGCTTCCTTGCCCGCTGCGCCGTCAGGGTCGGCCCCGAACGGGTCGCCGAACACGGCGAGCAGCGCGAGGTCCACCACGTCGTCCTCCAGCTTGCGCCCGCCGTACCCGTTCGCGAACGGCGCCAGCGGCAGCCAGGTGAGCCATCCTGCGGTCCCCGGATCCTTGTCCGTCTGCACGATCAGCATGTCGGGGAGCAGGGCGCCGCCGAGCGTGTTGGCGTAGTCGCCCGAACGGCCGGCCACGCTGCCCGGCCCGGTGATGAAGCCGAGCGCCTCGGCGCCGATCAGCGCCACGTCGTCGGCCGGGCCGGTGGAGCCGTGGGTCGGGTGACTCCGCTTGGCGAGGAGAACCTCGCTGATGAGCGGATTGCCCAGCCGCTGGATCTGGTTGAACGAGCGGGGCTCCGACGGTCCGTTGCCGCCGTCGCCGTCGTCGTCGCTGCAGGCCGCGACGGTGAGGCTCGCCGCGGCGAGTGCCGCGCCCAGGGTCCAACGCCGAAGCGCGGGCGCGAAGGTAGTGCGATGCATGTCGTCTCTCCTCGTGTATGGCCGCGCTCAGCGGCTGATCGTGCCCCAGATGCCCAGCTTCCCCGGTGCGCCATTCTCCAGCAGGGCGCTCGGCAGCTCGACGACGATGGACAGCACATTGAAGCCCTGGACGTAGTTGACGCCGGGGGTGCGGAAGTAGAACGGCGCAGTCGGATTGGCCGGCAGCGCGCACGGCGCCGAGAGCGCACCGCCCACCGGCTTGCGATCCGGCAGGATGCAGAACGCCGCCTCGAGATCGATGAAGAACGGATCGTCCCGCGGTCCCGTGAACACCTGGAGATCGGTGGACGTGCCGAGCGGGGAGTTGATCGCGCCACTGACGTCGGGAGAGACGTCCGCGACCTGGTTCATCATGGCGCCCTGCACCGGCGGGTCGACCGGGCCACGCACGGCCACCTGCTGGTCGGCGCCGGAACCGCTGAAGGTGACCTGGATGACGCGGTCTTCGACGGCGTCACCGTCGTTGTCGATCTTGAACTGGTACAGAAGGTCGGGATCGAACGACGCGTCGGCCGCCGTCGCGCCAGGGGTGAGAAACGCCCGGCTGTTCATGACCAGCGCGATGCGTCCGGCGGACGAACCCGGGAACGCGTACACGTCGGTCATGTCCATCTTGGGGTTGAGCTCGACTTCAGGCGTGTCCTGGTGATCCGATCCGATGGCGATGCCGGCGGCGCCGGCCGCTCCGGCGAGAACGAACAGTCCTACGGCGAGGGTCCGCCGGGGTGGTGTTGGAGTGAAACTCATGACCTCCGTCTCCTGGGCGAGGGTAGCGTGCCCGGCGCGCGTGATGCGCGTCGTGACTCGGGTACGCCAGCGACGGGAGATCGGATGTATCGAAATGTCACCCTGAGCAAAGCGAAGGGGACCATGTCGGCATGGTCCCCTTCACTTCGTTCAGGGTGACATCGCTGTCACCATCGCCAAAATCTCTCGGGTGAAAACGGCGTCAGATCCTCCGCCGCCGGCTCGCCGGTGACGAGCTGCTTGATCAGGAGCCCGGTCAGTCCCGCGAGCAGAATGCCGTTGCGGCCGTGGCCCGTGGCGTACCACAGCCCTCGCAGCTGTGGCTCCGCGCCGATGATGGGACGCCCGTCCGGCGTCATCGGACGCAGGCCGGCCCAGGTTCGTGTGACCTCGGCGCTGGTGAGCGTGGGGCAGAGCGCCGTGGCCGCGGCGAAGACGCGAGCCAGCCCGGCCGAAGTCACTTCCGACTGAAAGCCGGCGTACTCCATGGTCGAACCGGCGATCGCCTCGTCGCCCCGGGCCACCAGGTATCCGCCGTGGCCGTAGACGATCGCGCGACGGGCGCCGGCAGGCCATGGAAACGCGGCCATCTGTCCCCGGACCGGCGCCACGGCGACAGGGCGGGGTACCCCGCCGATGGCGCCGGTCCAGGCACCCGCGGCCAGCACCACATCGCCGGCAACGTAGCGCCCACGCCGCCCTGCCACACCGCTCACGCGGTCCCCCCGCGCCTCGACCGACTCGGCCGCATCGCGCTCGAAAACCGCGCCGAGTCTGATCGCGTCATCCCGAAGCGCGCTGACGAGGCGGGCCGGCTCCAGCGCGCCTTCGTGGGGTGCCCACAGCGCGCCTGCCGTCGGCCCCAGCCACGGCCAGCGGCTCTGCACCTCATCCGCATCGAGCCAGTCGGCCAGGTGGCCCTGCTGCCGCTGCCATGCGACTCTGGATCGGAGGTCGGCGGCCTCAGTCTCGCTCCCCGCGGCCCACGCGATCCCTTCCCGCCAGAGTCCGATGTCGCTACCTACCGACTCCTGGAGCGCTTCGGCGAGCGGGCCGTAATGCTCCCGGGCGGCGAGGCCCAGCTCGAGCAGGGGATCCTCCGCGTCGGCCTCGAGCTGCGGGGCCAGCATGCCCGCCGCAGCCTGCCACGCCTGGCCCCGGGGCTCGTCCGGATCGAGCACCAGCACCCGGCGCCCCGCCAGGGCCAGCTCCCGGGCGCAGGCGGCGCCAACCGGCCCTCCACCGGCCACGATAACATCGTAGGCAGCAGTCACTTATATTCCTATGAAACTATTTGAAACGTAGGGGCGTACTACGCACTGTCCCGTCGTCTGGAGGAAGTTATCATGTTCAGGAGTCTCATCGGGTTCGCGATCTTCGCGGTGATCTCGATCTTCCTGGTCAAGCTGTTGTTCGGGGTATTCGGCCTGGTGCTCGGCCTGCTGGGCACGATTGTCTGGCTGGCGTTCGTCGGCTTCGTGATCTACCTGATTCTGAAGATGTTCGCCCCGGATACCGCGGCTCGGGTGCGCGAGATGGTGGCGGGACGGTATTAGACAGCGCTAGCGTGGAGATGTCATCCCGAGCGAAGCGAGGGATCTTGCCGGCAAGATCCCTCGCTTCGCTCGGGATGACATCGCTACTTGTTCACGTCTTTCCTCCCAATTCCTCCAGCACCCCCCACACCAGCAACGGCACCATCAGCTCATGGTGCCCCGTGAGCATGTAGCCCTCCCCACCCGCCCGCGTCGGCCGCTGCACGACGTTCACTCGCGGCCGGTAGTGCCGTTGCATGTCGAAATCGGCGGCGAGGAAATGTGTCGGCACGCCCTCGTGGAGGTTCCGCGCGACGGTCAATGCCTTGAGGAAGACCTCCGGCAACACGACCGCGCTGCCCAGGTTGAGCACCGCGCCGCCCCGATCGAGCGAAGGCAGCGAGCCCGCCAGTCTCCTGAAGTCGCGGTGACTGGTGGCGCCGAGCGCCGCACCGTCCGTTGCCGGGTGCTGGTGGATGATCTCCGCGCCGATCGCGGCGTGCACCGTGACCGGCACGTCGTGGCGGAGCGCCGCCAGCAGGATCGAGCACTCGCCGCCCGGGAGCGCCGAGCGGCCGGCAAGCGTCCGGGCGAGGCCCTCGCCCATCCCGTGACCCGCCGCGGCCGCCTCCGTGATCGCCGCGTTCATCTCCGCGCCGGTCTCTTCCGCCATCCCGAAAGTTCCGTCACCCAGGCCGCTCTCGACGTCCTCGCTGGTGCCGCCGAAGGCCGCCAGCTCGTAATCGTGGATCGCGGCGGCGCCGTTGAGCGCGAGGTGCGTGACGACGCCGCGCTCGATCCAGGCACGAAGCAGCGGTCCCAGTCCCACCTTCACGATGTGCCCGCCTACCAGGAGCACCACGCCGCGGCGCTCCCGGGCCGCGCGCGATACTCCGGCGATCACCGCACGGAGGTCCCGCGCGGCGAGCACGTCCGGCAGACTGTCGAGAAACGTTTTGAACGAGGGATGACCTGTGGGAGACTGGGCGAGGAGCGACGGATCCACCTTGTTGCGCCTGCCGGCAACCGGGACCGTGCGGACGCGGGAGAGGTCGGCCTCGTGGTAGGGCACGCTCAGGCGCCGGAGGTGGCGCCACCGCCGCCGGGCACCTTCATCTCCTTCAGCCGGAGCGTGATGGTGCCGAAGGGGAACTTGCTGCGGATCTGCACCGGGAGCCGGCGCGCGTCGTCGGTGAGCCAGATCCGGGTATCCGAGCGCTTGGAGAACATGCCCTTGGTATCGATCACCGGGTGCAGCACCAGGCAGTCCACCTCGCTGCCGTCCGGAAGCTCCATCTTCTCCCGCTTCAGCACTTCGATCGTGACCGGATTCTTCTCCTTCTTGAAGTACCGGTCGAAGACGTACTTCTTGCCCACCGCGAGCGGCGTGATCCGGATGAAGTAGAAGAACGCCGCGTCGTCCAGCGGATCCTTGGGGCTGGCGTACGTGGTGTCCCGACCCGTCTCCCGGTAGAAGCCCGAGTCGGGGAAGATCTCGAAGGTGCGATCCTTCTCCTTGCCGTTTTCGGTGAAGTCCTGGACGAACCGGTGCGACGCGAAGTCGTCCGTGGCCACCCAGGACTCCAGCACGTCATCCAGCGAATAGAAGACCGTCTTGCCCACCAGCCGGAAGCGGAGGCGGAACATCTCCATCCCGCGCAGCGAGTCGATCCCCGCCACCTGGAGCGTGCCGGAGCCGAGCGTGAGCATGCCGAGCTTGGCGCTGTAGGTGAGCGTCTCGCCTACGGCGAAGGGATAGTCCGCGCGGCGCGGCTCCGGGGGGGAGCCCGAGCTCGCCTGGAGCAGTGCGATCAGCGTGAGGAATGGGCGCAGCATCAAGTGAGCGCCTCAGCCTGCCGCTCCGTGTCGCGGGCGATCGGCTCGGCCGGGGGCGCGATCGGCGTGGCCCGGAACTGGGACCGCGCGCGCCAGATGTTCATCGCTTCGTCGGTCGGCCGGACGCGGCTGGGCCGCTGCCGCAAGTCGTGGCGCTCGACCGACGCCACCGATTCCACCCTGCGGGCGTAACGGCCGGTGCGCCAGTAGAGCTCCGCGTTGGCGGCCCAGCCGTCGGTGACCAGGAATCCGCTCCCGTGACTCCGCATCGCGTTCCGTAGCGCCACCAGCCGGATGATGGAGTACCCCGAGACCAGGTCCCGCACGCCCGGCACGTTCACGATCCCACGGAGCAGCTGGGGGGCAAAACGGCGGAGCATCCGCTGGGGCCGGGACGGCTCACCCTCGAGGGTGCCTTCGGTGACGACCAGGTCCGCACCGCTCTCGATGCGCCGGACCAGATCGGGAATCACCTGCGGATTGTGGGTGAAATCGGCGTGCATCAGGATGGCCGCGTCGCGCTTGGGGCGATCGGTCAGCTCGATCGCGGTCCGCAGCAGTTTCTGCACCGCCGCCGCATACCCGAGCCGCTCGGGGTGCCGCACGACCGTGAGGGGCAGGACGCGGGTGTAGGGTTCCAGCACGTCGCCGGTCGCGTCGGTGGAACCGTCGTCCAGCACGAGCAGCTGGTACTCGCGGGGGAAGCCCGCGAACACCTGCCGAATTTTCCAGAGAAGGAGGCCGATGGTCGCGGCCTCGTTGTGGCTCGGTATGCAGACGTAAATCATGATCCATCAAGCGTTGGGGCGACCGAACGATACACCGATCGGACCTCTGCTGCCATGCGGTCCGCGCCGAACCGCTCGACCGCGCGCGACGCTTGTTCCACAATCCGCGCGCGCAGATCGCCGTCGCAGAGAATCCGCCGGACCGCCCCCGCGAGTGCCTCCGGATTTCGAGGTGGGACCAGCACGCCGGCTCCGTTCGCCAACATCTCCGGGAGCCCGCCCGCGGAGGTAGATGCAACCGGGATGCCACGCGCCATGGCGTCCAGAACCGACGTTCCCAGGCCTTCCTCCCGGCTGCTCATCACATACACGTCCGAATCCGCGATCACCCGAAGCGTGTCCGACACCTGCCCCAGAAAGTGCACTCGTCCGGTGAGACCCAGCTCAGTGGTGAGCCAGTCCAGCACGGGACGCAGCTCGCCGTCACCGGCGAGCACCCAGTGCAGCGACGGGTGCTCCGGCGCCAGCCGCCGGGCGGCGTGCAGCATCGTGACGTGATCCTTGTGGGGAACCAGGGCCCCGACGGTGCAGGCGATGGTGCTGTCGTCGGGAATGCCGAGCCGGGCGCGAAGACCGAGCGGCTCTGCCTGTCTCGCCGCCTCGATGTCGATGCCGGAATGCACCACGACGACGCGGGCGGAGTCGATGCCGTCTTCACAGATGATGTCGGCGACCGCGGAGGAGATGGCGATGATGCGCGCGGCGCGGCCCCAGAATCCCACGGCCCGCAAGCGGAAGTCCACCCGCCGGGTCGCGATCAACGGCGTCCGGGTCGCGGCGGCCACCGTGCCCGCGAGCGTGACCGCGTGCGCGTCGTGGGCGTGGAGGATCGCGCCACCGGACCGGATCTCTTTCAGGATCGCGGGCAGGACACGCGGGTCGATCCCCATGGCCCAGGGCGCCTCGCGGACCCGGATGCCCTCGTGTTTGAGGCGGAAGCCGAGCTGGGTGGCCGCGCCGGTCACGACCACCTGGTTCGTGAAGCCGGCGCGCTGCAGCTCGCGGGCGAGCAGCAACACCTGGCGCTGCCCGCCGCGCCACTCGCGGCCGGACGCCACATGGACGACGGTCTGGGTCACGTTTCGGGGATGGCTTCGATCGGCCGGCTGCCGCGCCCGAGGTAGGGTGCGCTGTCGCGGGCCACTTCCCTCAGCAGCGCGCGGAGCTCGGCGAGGCTGAACGGCTTGTGGAGGTAGGGACGGTCGAGCGACTCCAGAAACGCCAGCGTATCGCCGCGCACGGTGTCGCCGGTGCTGAACACGAGCCGCGACGCGAGCTCGGGGCGGCGCCGGGACAGCTCTTCGTAGAACTCGCGGCCGCTCACCCGCGGCATCCGCAGGTCCGAGATCACCAGATCGAAGGGGTCCTGCGCGGCCACCGCGAGCGCCTCCGCACCGTCGCTGGCGACGACGGGGATGTGGCCCCAGGCCTCGAGCGTCGCGCGCATGTAGTGCAGAATGTGTGGCTCGTCGTCGACAACGAGCACGCGCAGGCGCCGGGTCGGGGCTCGCTGATCCTCGTCCGGCACCGGTGCGGGTGGCCGGGTGGCGAGCGGAAGCTGGACCGTGAAGACGGAGCCTCGCTCCTCTTCGGTCGACAGCATGATCCTGCCGCCGTGCTCGCGGACGATGCCCTGGCTGATGGAGAGACCGAGCCCGGTGCCTTCGCCCTCGGGCTTGGTCGTGAAGAACGGCTCGAACACCTGGGCCGCCAGCGCCTCGGACATGCCGGGGCCGTCGTCGGCGATGTCCACCGCGACGCCGTCCAGCCAGCGCCGCGCGCGCACGACGACGGTGCCCGGGCGTCCGCCGCTCGCGATCGCCTGCGCCGCGTTGTTGATGAGATTGACGAAGACCTGCTGGATCTGGTTGGGATCGATGTCCGGCATCGGCAGGTCCGGCTCGATCTCCAGGCTCGCCTCGACCCGGTGCGCCATGAGATTGTTCCGCAGCAACAGGAACGTCGCGTCGAGCAGCGGCTTGAGGGCGGTGGGCCTTCGCTGGTGCTCCTGCTTCCGGGCGAAGCTGAGGAGGTTCTTCACGATGTTCGACGCGCGCTCCGCTTCTTCCTGGATGACCGTGAGCGGCTCACGCAGCGACGGCGGCACGTTGGGCACTTCGGTGAGGTAGTCGGCGAACCCGACGACCGAGGCGAGCGGGTTGTTGAGGTCGTGGGCGATGCCGGCGATGAGCTGCCCGATGGCCGACATCTTCTCCGACTGAATGAGCTGATCCTGCAGCCGGCGGCGCTCGGTCTGGTCGTCGAAGAGGAGCACCACGGCGGAACGGTCGGTGCTGCTAATCGGCACGGCGGTCACGGCATAGGTCTGGTCGCCGGTGCGCAGCTCGACCTCGCGGCCCGCTCCTTGCTGATCCAGAGCCCGTTGCAGCTCGGTGGCCCACTCGGGCGGCGCGAAGGCCTGCCAGGGGCGCCCGATCAGGCTGGCGGGTGGCGCGTTCACCAGGTCGGCAAAGGCGCGGTTGGCCCGCCGGATCCGACCCCCGCGGTCCACGATACAGAGCGCCGGCGAAATGGCGTCCACCACTTCCTGCCAGGACCGCCGGCCGTCGTCATGCAGATCGACCAGCCTGGCGCTCTCCAGCGCGATGCTTGCCTGGCTGACGAGACCTTCGAGGAGAGCTAGATCCGCCCCGGTGTAGCGACCCCGCTCACCGCGGACCCCGATCGCCCCGGTTACTCTACCCTTGGCGACCAGCGGAGCGAACAGCCAGCCCCCGTCGGCCTCGGGCTGCGGCGGCAGGCCTTCGTCCTGGAGCAACGCCTCGAGGCCATCGGGGAGAACCAGCGCCCCCCGGCGCGACGCATGCTCCAGCAGGACCTGACGACTCGGTCCGCGTCCCGGCCAGGCGTGCAGGGTGTCCTGGGTATCTACGTCGTGATGAAAGAGGGAGAGCGCGATCTCGGTGGGCGCGAAGTTCTCCCGCACCTGACGCATCAGCGCATCCACCACCGAGGCACGCCGCAGGGTACCGGCCAGCTCATGGCCGAACGCGATCACCCGGCGCAGCAAGGCCAGGTCGTCTACCCGAGGAGGACTATCCATGATCCGGGCCAACGTGCGGAGCCGTCTGACGGCGGGAGACCTTCAGCTGGTGATCCTGCTGTTGAGCCGGGGTTCGGCCCAGCGGCGGGCGGCGCTGGAGCGGCGTCTCGCGGCCGAAGGGCCCGATCCGCTGCTCGACGCGCCGGAGCTGATCGAGCGGCTGCTCGCCGTTCGCACGGTGCTGGTGCCCTCCGAGACGCTGTTCTTCTACGTGATGGTGCGCCACGCGCTGAGAAGCGCGGGCATCGACGACCGCGACCTGTCCGACTACCTGGCGGTGCTGCTGCTCGAGTTCGGACAGCGCGACCGCGCGTGGCGCGTGGACTGGCAGGATGACCAGCGGCACCAGTATCTGGTGGACATTCTGGCGGATCTCGAGGCCACCGAAGGCGACCGCCGCTTCCGAGTGATGGTGCACCTCGGCAACTACTCCCTCTGGCTGGCGGGTCTCTTTCCCGATTATATCGCGGCCCGACACCGGCGAAAAGCGGGCCCGGACGTCCGCTACTACGACGCGCTGGGACGGCGAGGGTTCGGAATGGCCTCGGACCACGCGCTGGCGAACGCCTATGGACTCGGCTCCGTTCTTCGGACCGCCGCCGAGCGTTTCCCCTCCGTGCGGGGCGCCCTCAATGGCGTGAGCGACCGCGTGTTCTTCCCCGGAGCCCGGACGGTAGACCGCGCCCTCCGGGATCTAGGAGTCCACTGACGCCGCGGCGGTTGCCGCGGCCCGCTCGATCAGCGCCTTGAAGAGGCCGTGGTCGGGCGCGTCGGTTTGGGCGTACATCTCTTCCGGATGCCATTGCACCGCCAGCATCCACGGCTGACCCTCCCCGGATTCCACCGCTTCGATCAATCCGTCTTCGCTCCACGCCGTTGCGACCAGTGCCGGCGCCAGGTCGCGAATGGCCTGGTGATGGAACGAGTTCACCGAGATCGGCCCGGCGCCGAGCGCCGCCGCCGCGAGACTCCCCGGCTCGAGCCGGACCGCGTGGCTCCGGTCGGTGCGGCTGCCCGCCCGGTTGTGGTCGACCGTGCCGGGACGCTCGGAAGGGAGATCCTGATACAGGCTGCCCCCCAGCGCCACGTTGATGACCTGGATGCCCCGGCAGATACCGAGGATGGGCAGCTCGCGCTGGCGGGCGGTGGCGAACAGCGCCAGCTCGAAGAGGTCGCGCTCGCGGCTCGGCGGATTGCACAGCGGCGAGCGCTCGGCGTGGTACCAGGCGGGATCCATGTCTTCCCCACCCGTGAGGATCAGACCGTCCACGCCGTCGAGCGCGCGCGCCGCATACGAGGGACCCATCAAGGGACTCAGCATGAGCGGCACACCGCCGGCCGCGATCACCGAGCGGACGTAGGCGGCGTTGAGGCCCGTGCGGTCGCCGCCGTCCCATGGACGCACGACTCCGCCGAGCGCGATGCGCGGTGCACTCACCGCAGGATGGAGTCGGGGAAGAGGGACGGGCAGTTCGGGTCGGTGACCTTGGCCGGGTCCACCTGGACCCCGATGAGCGGGATCGAGCCGCCGGCGACGGACACCTGGCCCAGCCGGGGCGCCCCCGGGATCGGATCGCCTGGGTAGAGGGCCACCCCGGTGAGGCGGTCCTGCAGATCCACCACCAGGACGCCGAACCCCGGCTTCACGGAGGCGGGCGGATTGCCCTCGACACCGATGACCAGCATGGAATCGGTGCGCCCGACGACCGCCGGGAAGGCGCCGGCCGTGATCACTCGGGCCACGGTGCGCTCCGGCAGCGTGCTCGGCGGCTGGGCCAGGGTCTGGTTGGGGATGGTGAACTGCTCGAGCAGCATGCTCCCGGCGGCCACCGAGGCGAAGCCGCACGCCGCGGAGTTCCCGCCGCCGGCAGGCCGATCACAGCCGGCGCCGACTGCAACGATTGACAGTGCAACCCAGGGGCGGAGCATGCACCAAAGATAGACTGCGGCGGCCGGTCCGTGGAGACCCGGCCGCGCGCACGACGGCTTAATTCGCGGTAGTGTCGGTGCTGGTGCTGGTGGTGTCGGTCAATGCGGTGTCCATGGGGCCGGGGGCCATGGCGGTGTCGGCCGTCATGCCGGGGCTGCCGGTTTCGGTGCCGGGGTCACCGGCCGTACCGGCGTCGCCGCCGGGTGCTCCACCGCCGCAGGCGGCCAGGACAAATGCTGTCATGGAGCCGAGAATCCAGGTTGAACGTTTCATGCGCATCTCCCTGTGCAGGTGACGGGACCTTCCATCTGACGACGCTAAGCCCACCCCGGGGGCGCCGAAGTGATGCGCGTCACTTCCGATTGTCTCATTCGCCCAACGCTGCCAGAGAATCCGTCAGATTTTCGCGCGCCCGATCCTCATAGAGTGCCCGGAAATGATCAGTCTGGAACAGCTGATCCCGGCTGAGCAGACCGCGGAGGATGGCCGCGCGGCCCACTCGATACACAAGGTCCGGGACGCGCTGGTACTCCGCCCGGATGCGCCGCTCGTACTCCGCGAACTCCGGGGCGGGTCGTCCCAGGATGGAAAGGTCCACGTCGCAAACGAGGGCGCCGGTAGGATCTTGAGCCGGTCGTGCGTGGTCCGTCTCGAGGATCACCGCGGCGACTCCTTCGGCCTGCGCGGCCGGAGCCCCGCATTCGCGGAGTGCCCGCGCCGCCCACTCCGCGCTGCATGCTTCGTTGTCTCCGGCTTGGGGGACGTACACCGCGTCATGGAACCACAGCGCGAGCTCCGCGAGGTCGCGGTCGGCGGCGGTGGGCGGAGAACGGTCCAGTTGCTGTAGACAATCCAGCAGGTGCTCGCGGCCGTGATAGTGGCGGTGCGGCTCACCCCAGGCGCCCCAGAGCGCGTCGAACACCTCGCGCCCAGCGTCCGGGCAGCCCACCCGCCGCCAGAGCGCGGCGAATCGCCGGATCAGGTGCTCGACCGTCTCCATCCGCTGTCCTCCCGAATGCGGGCGGCCGCCGCCGCCCGCTCCTCGGCGGTCGGATTGCGAGCCACCCGCGCTTTCCGGAGCCACATCCGCGCCTTGCGGTAGAGATCGGAGACTACGTGGCCCTTCGGCAGGTCGCGCGTTCGCGGCAACAGGAAAAAGTGGACGTGGCGGACACTCTCGTTATAGCTCGCCACGTAGGTGCGCTCCGGCTGGACCACCCGCTCGATGGCGCCGACCGCGCCGCTCAGCATCGGGCCGAGCGCCGCGGCCTCCGCTTCGGTCAGATCGGCGAGAGACTCGCAGTGCCGGCGCAGCTTCACGATCAGCTCGCCGGGATCGGTGTGGGGGCCGGTGTGGTGATGGACCAGCCACAGGCCGTCATCATGGATGGCACCGCCCGGCGCGGTCACCCGGCCGGCCACCTGCTCGCAGATGCTGCACGGAGTGGATGACATGGGCGTAGGCTATCCGTCCACGCGGTCGCGGGGAAGTGGCGCAGCGGCGCGGGGACTCGCTTGACGGTGTCCCAACCCGGCTCTAGCATTCGACTTCCCTGCAGCGGACACCGGTCCCGGCGTCCGATCCCCTGAGGTTCAATGTTCGACGGCTTGAAGGCCCGGCTTGATAGACTGCTGCGCGAGCACGGCCAGGCGGACCCGCGGGCGTTCGCGGCCGGACTGCGCGACGCCGTGGTCGAGGCGCGGCTCGGTGTGACGGAGATGCGCCGTTCGCTCGCGGCCGCCGAGAAGGAGCTCGTTGCGGAGCGGAAGCAGCTCGAGGACGCGGAGCGCCGGGGACGGCTGGCGGCCGCGGTCCCCGATCCGGATACCGTCGCCGTCGCGGAGCGGTTCGCCGCGCGGCACCGGGAGCGGGTGCTGCTGTTGGAGCGGAAGGTCGTGATCCAGCAGGACGAGCTGGCATTGGCGGAGCGTGAGGTGCAGGAGATGACCGCCCAATGGCGCACGGCCTCGAAGGATGGCCCCCGGTCCGCGTCTCTCGAAGCGGCCTGGCGCGACCTCGAGGCCGCCGGCGCTTCTCGCCCCGCCGATGAGTCGGATCAGATGGCCGCCGACGCCGACCGGCGCAAGCGGGAGGAAGCGGTGGAGGCGCAGTTGGCGTTCTTGAAGAAGAAGATGGGGAAAGACAAAACGTGAACGGTGAACCGTGAACCGTGAACAGGGGGGACGAATGAATCGACTCCATCCGCTGCGATGGATGACGGGCCTGTGTCTCACCGTTTCACTTTTCAATGTTCACGTTTCACGCATTTCGGCTCAACAGCCCACCATCGCCCCCTCCCACTTTCAGAAGCTGGCGCACACCTACAGCCTCGTCGCCTGGGATTCCGTCACCGGCGACCTCGGCGTGGTGGTCCAATCCAAGTTTCCCAACGTAGGCGGGCTGGTGCCCTGGGCGCGCGCCGGCGTCGGCGCGGTCGCGACCCAGAGCCTCAGCAACACCGCGTACGGCGAGCGCGGGCTCGAGCTGATGGCCGGCGGCGCCACGGCGGAGCAGGCCCTCCGGGAGATCATGAAGACGGACTCCATGCTCTCGGACCGGCAGGTGGGCATCGTGGACGCGCGCGGCAACGCGGCGAGCTACAGCGGGAACACCACGTTCGACTGGGCCGGCGGGCGGGTCGGTGCGCCGAGCGGCAAGGGCAGCATCGCGGGTGGGAAAGGGCAGGTGCTGGTCGGCCATGGCTACAGTGCGCAAGGGAACATCATCGTCTCCGACCAGACGGTGAAGAACCTCGCCGAGTCGTTCGAGCGCAGCCGCGGAAACCTCGCCGACCGGCTGGTGGCGGCGCTCAAGGCGGGTCAGGCCGGCGGGGGCGACAAGCGGGGAATGCAGTCGGCCGCGCTGCTCGTCGTCCGGAAGAACGGCGGCTACCTGGGCGGGAACGACCGTCTGGTGGACATCCGGGTCTACGATGCGGCCGATCCGATCGCGGAGCTGGAGCGGCTGCTCGCGCTGCACAAGCTGCACTTCTTCCCCAGCGAGCCGTCGGATCTGATTCCGATCACGCCGGAGATCGTCGCCAAGCTCGAGCCGATCCTCCTGGCCGAGCCCGCCAACCAGCCGCAGAAGTGGCTGGCGAAGAAACAGGGAGCCGCCAACCAGCAGTTCCTCGAAGCGCTGCGGAACTTCATGTACTGGGAGAACTACGACGTGCGGGTCCGGATGGACGGCAAGATCGACCGGGTCGCGCTGGACGACATTCTCAAAAAGAAGAGGTAACGCTTGGCCACTGCCGCCGGCACACCCACCGCACCCCCGGCTCGCGACACCCGCTTCTTCGGGCATCCGAAGGGGCTGCAGACGCTCTTCTTCACCGAGATGTGGGAGCGCTTCAGCTACTACGGTATGCGGGCGCTGCTGATCCTGTTCATGACGGCACCCCTTGCCGCCGGCGGGCTCGGGTTCGACACGGCCAAGGCCGGCGCGATCTACGGAACGTACGTCTCGCTGGTGTACATCACGTCGCTCCCGGGCGGCTGGCTGGCCGATCGCTTTCTCGGCCAGCGGCGGGCGACGCTCTACGGCGGCGTGTTCATCATGCTGGGGCACATCAGTCTCGCCTTCCCGTCGCTCACCACCTTCTACACCGGCCTCGGCCTCGTTACCCTCGGCACCGGACTGCTCAAGCCGAATATCAGCACGCTGGTGGGCGAGCTGTACAGCACCGAGGACGAGCGGCGGGATGCCGGCTTCTCGCTGTACTACATGGGGATCAACACCGGCGCCTTCATCGCGCCGCTGGTGTGCGGCTGGTTCGCCCAGAGCGACCAGTTCAAGGGGATCCTGGGCTCGATGGGGTTCTCGGCGGAGAGCTCGTGGCACTGGGGCTTCGCCATGGCGGCGATCGGGATGTTCTTCGGACTGGTGCAGTTCCTCGGCGGGTGGAAGTACCTGGGGACCGCGGGAATGTATCCCGCAACGCCGGAGTCACCGGCGCAGGCGGCGTCGCAGCGGCGGGTACTCCGGTTGGGGCTCGCGGCGGTCGTCGGCTCCGCGGTGCTTGTGTGGGCGCTCTCCGCCGCTGGGGTCGTGAGGATCACCGCGCAAGGCGTGAGCAACGTGCTCGGCCTCCTGCTGCTGATCACCGCGGTGGTGTTCTTCGGCTGGATGTTCTTCGCGGCAAAGTGGACGGCCGACGAGCGCAAGCGGCTGGTGGTCGTCCTGGTGCTCTTCGTGGCGGCGATGATCTTCTGGTCGGTCTTCGAGCAGGCGGGGTCGACGCTGAATCTGTTCGCGCAGCGGGATACCAAGACCGAGGCGTTGGGGATGCCGTTCCCCTCCAGCTGGCTTCAGTCGGTGGCGCCGTTCCTGCTCGTGGTACTCTCGCCGGTGTTCGCCTGGATCTGGTGGCGCCTCGGTCGCCGCGATCCCTCCAGCCCGACCAAGTTCACCATCGGCCTGGTGTGCGTGTCGCTGAGCTTCGCGATCCTGCTGATCCCCGCGCAGGCGGCGGAGCAGGGGATCAAGGTCAGCCCGCTGTGGCTGGTCGCCACCTACTTCCTGCACACCGTCGGCGAGCTGTGCCTCAGCCCGGTGGGCTTGAGCGCGATGACGCGGCTCGCGCCGGCGCGGATCGTGGGCCTCACGATGGGTGTGTGGTTCATGGCGCTGTCGATCGGCAACTACCTGGGCGGGCGGGTCGGCGGACTCTACGACTCGTTCTCGCTGCCGGGCCTCTTCGGCGCGGTGGCCGCGTTCGCGGCGGTGGCGGCGGTGGTGCTGGCGCTTCTGATCAGGCCGATTCGACGGATGCTGGCGCAGTGACGGCGTAGAGCAGGACCTCGCCCACGTCGTCGTCCTCCTGGGAGGCGACGGGGCGCATGCCCACGTTCTCGGCGACGCGGAGCGCGGGGGTGTTCCACACCGGCGCGAGGGCGCGCACCTCGCGCACGCCCGGCTGCGCGAACGCCCACGCCACCATCGCCTTCACCGCCTCCGTAGCGTAGCCGCGGCCCTCCTGCCCGGCATACATCGCGTAGCCCACCAGGACGGCCCCCTCCGCGTTCACCGGGCCGGCGAAGGCGACCGACCCGACCGCGTCGCCCGTTTCCCGCTCGACGATCAGCCAGTTCCACCACTCGGCCTCGGACGGATGCGTGCGGAGCCGCTCCCGCACGACCGGCAGGGCGTCGGCCATGTAGGGCGGAGGAGCCGGATCGTGGAAGCGGGCACCGGTGAGGCGGTGGAGACGGGCGGCATCGCCGGCCAGGAGGGCGTCGATCGCCTCGGCCGCGAGTGGTGTCAGGTCGAGGCGTGCGGTGTGGACGATAGGAATCATGGCTAGGGCCTGGCTGACTTTCCGGTTGCTGATGTCATCCCGAGCGTAGCGAGGGATCGTGCCTGGTGACCCCTCGAACCATGCCCGAGCAAGATCCCTCGCTTCGCTCGGGATGACAGCCTAGTCCCCCGCATCTGCCGGCGCGCTCTTGAACACCCGAAAGAGATAGAGCAAAGACGGCGCGAGCACCAGCGTCCCCAGGCCCAGCGTGATCAGCGTGAGCCGGAGGGTGATCTCCGGGGCCGCCGCCCGGTCGATGGTGAGGTCGGGCGGAACCAGGTACGGGTACTGCGAGGCGGCCCATCCCCAGAGGATACAGGAGACCTGCGCCCCGGCCGCGATCCGGGCGGCGTAGAATCGCCGCCGCCAGAGAGTCACGAACACGGCGATGGCGGAGACGCCCGTGGCGACGTGGAGCGGCACCGCCCAATCCGAGCCGATCAATCCGCTGCTGATGAGCGGCGCGCCCTGCAGCGAGAGCAGCAGTACCAGCCCCGACGCGAGGAACACGGCCACGCCCGCGCCGAGCGCGCGCCGGCGGAAGTCCTCCACCAGCTCGGAATCTCGGGTCTCCATCGTCAGGAACACGGCGGCGAGCAACGCGAACAGCGCCAGCGCGAGCAGGCCGACGGAGAGCGCGAAGGGCGTGAGCCACGGCTCGACGAACCGCTCCGCGAAGCTGCCGTGCGTCGGCGCCACGACGCGGCCGGAGGCCACCGCCCCGATGCAGACGCCGAGCAGCACGGGCGTCAGCACGCTGGCGCTGGAGAAGATCCGGCCCCAGCGGCGCTGAACGGCATCGTGCTCGTCGTCGTACGTCCGGAATGTGAAGGCGGAGCCCCGCAGCACGATCCCGACCAGCATCAGCGAGACCGGGATATGCAGCACCGTCATGATCCGCGCGAAGACTGCCGAGAAGCAGGTGAAGGCGAGCACGAC
>Ga0190265_10001203_pt1 | contig 17001 bp, 15 predicted proteins | sample Popmic124T_FD_133135 | JGI IMG/M metagenome (GOLD analysis project Ga0190265, IMG submission 133135) | Populus adjacent soil microbial communities from riparian zone of Indian Creek, Utah, USA - 124 T | ecosystem: Environmental > Terrestrial > Soil > Riparian zone | place: USA: Utah | collected...
CGCACCGACCTGCTCGACCTCTGCCTGGCGGCGCGCGAGCCGGGCGGGCTCGCCGGGATGGTGGCGGAGTTCGACGAGGACTGGGCGGTGACGCTGGTGCTCGCCTCCGCCGGCTACCCGGAGTCCTCGTCGAAGGGCGATGTGATCGCGGGACTCGAGCAGGCCGGCGAGCTGGCCGAGGTGACGCATGCCGGCACGGGCGAGAGCGGCGGAAAGATCGTCACCGGCGGCGGCCGCGTGCTCAACGTGACGGCGCTCGGCCCAACCCCTGCGGAGGCTCGCGATCGGGCATACGATGCGGCCCGGCAGATCTCCTTCGAGGGAATGCAGATCCGCACCGACATCGCCGCCCGCGCCGTGGAGCGCGTACCCAGTCCGTGATGACCGAGAGGAACAGATGAGCGAGATCTCAGAGGAGCCGCAACCGCAGCCCAGCCCGACGACGATGCCCGCGGTCGAGGAGGCGTTCGAGGAAATCGAAGTCGACGAGCCCCTGGTCGGGATCATCATGGGCTCGAAGAGCGACAAGCCGAAGATGCAGCCGGCCGGCACCGCACTGGAGGAAGCCGGCATCCGCTACGAGGTGCGCGTGATGAGCGCCCACCGCGACCCCGAGCTGGTCCGCGAGTACTGCCACAACGCGCGGATGCGCGGACTCAAGGTGATCATCGCGGGTGCCGGGATGTCGGCGGCGCTGCCGGGCGTTGCGGCGGCCCACACCGATCTGCCGGTGATCGGCGTGCCGATCCTGGGCAAGAGCCTCGGCGGCCTCGACGCTCTGCTCTCCGCGGTGCAGATGCCGCCCGGGGTGCCGGTCGCCTGCGTGGCGATCGATGGCGCCAAGAACGCCGGGCTCTTGGCCATGCGCATCATCAACGCATGAGCCACCCCAACCGCCAGGCGGGCGGGTCCCGTCGCGGCGGCCCTCCCCCGGGTCTCGGGCGCGCGGGTCCCGTCGCGGCGGCCCTCCCCCGGGTCTCGGGCGGGCGGGTCCTGTCGCGGCGGCCCTCCCCCATGTGCTCAGGCGCCGCTTCGCGGCGCCCTCCGCTATGGGGGACCCCCGCCACCGCGCCACCCGCGCGAGAGGAGTTAGCCGGTGATTGCTAGATACACGCGGCCAGGTATGGGCGAGGTGTGGTCGCCGCAGCGGAAGCTGGAGACCTGGTTGGAGGTGGAGCTGGCGGCTACGGAGGCTTGGGCGGAGGAGGGCGTTGTTCCAAGGGAGGCTGCGGAGGCCTGCCGCGCGAACGCCTCCTTCACCGTCGACGCGGTTAATGAGCGCGAGGGGGTCACCGACCACGACGTCGCCGCCTTCGTCGACGTGGTCGCCGGGTCGGTGGGGGAGCACGGTCGTTGGATCCACTACGGGCTTACCTCCTCCGACGTGCTCGACACGGCGCTGGCGCTGCAGCTGCGCCAGGCCGGTGAGATCCTGCTTGGCGGGGCGCGGTCCTACCGCGACGCGCTGGTCGAGCGGGCGCTGGAGCATCGCGAGACGCTCTGCGTCGGCCGCACCCACGGCGTCCACGCCGAGCCGACCAGCTTCGGCCTGCGCCTCGCCGGGTTCGCGTTCGAGGCCGACCGCAACCTCCTCCGCCTCACCGACGCCTTCGAGCAGCTCGCCTTCGGCAAGCTCTCCGGCGCGGTCGGCACCTACGCCTCGACCCCGCCGGCGGTCGAGGCGCTGGTGATGGAACGGCTCGGGCTGCGACGCGAGGACGTCGCCACCCAGGTCGTCCCGCGCGACCGCCACGCCGTGCTGACCTCGCGGATCGCGATCGCCGGCGCCGGGCTGGAGCGCTTCGCGACCGAGGTCCGCAACCTGCAACGGACCGAGGTGCGCGAGGTCGAGGAGCCGTTCGCCGCCGGTCAGAAGGGGTCCTCGGCGATGCCCCACAAGCGCAACCCGATCCGCAGCGAGCGGATCACCGGCCTGGCCCGCGTCCTGCGCGGCTACGCCCAGGCCGGGCTCGAGAACGTCGCCCTCTGGCACGAGCGCGACATCTCCCACTCCGGCGCCGAGCGGGTGATCCTCCCCGACGCGACGACCGCCCTCGACTACATGCAGGACCTGGCGACCGGCGTAGTCAGCGGAATGACGATCCGCGCCGACCGCATGCGCGAGAACCTCGAGCTGACCCACGGCGCCCTGTTCAGCCAGCGCGCCCTGACCGCGCTGGTCGACTCAGGCATGAGCCGCGACGACGCCTACCGCGTCGTCCAGGAGAACGCCCAGCGCGCCTGGGACAGCGGGACCGACTTCCGCACCCTCCTAGCCGAGGCCGCCCCCGATCTCGACCTCGACACGGTCTTCGACTACGACGCCTACCTGACCCACGTCCCCGAGATCTTCGGGCGGCTCGAAGCGCTGCCGCGTTAAGGCCGCGTAGCGCTTCGCGCGGCGTCGGCGCGGTCCGTCGTCAAGTCGCAATAACTCCCCTTGACGAGGTCAGCATCGGAGATCTCAAACCCGCTCCGAAGCGTCTCGATCGTCTTCCTCTCCTTGCCGAGGTCCGAATCGACGGTTGCGATCGCCTCGAACTCGATGAAGCTGCCGATCCCCTCAACCTCGTCGAGGTGGATACGAACGCCCCTCCAGAGGAACAGCCGTCGCTGTTTCGCGACTACGGCCTCGACGCCAAGGGTGGCGGAGAGAACAGCCTTGAGCCCGTCTGGCTGTGCGACTTCGACAATGCGGTATCGGCTTTCCCGCGTTCCGGTTCGATCCGAGCGGTCGTACGCGATCAGGCGCGGAACGGTGTCAGTTTCCTCGCGGAGCTTCAGTCGGCCGACTCGCGCCTGGAAATAGGTGTCACGCTGGGTCAGGACACCAGCAGCCACGGCACCGAGCCCCTTGCATACGGCAAGTGACTTGCTCGGGTCTCGGTCCCTGGCCTTCAGCTCGAGATTTCGCCGAAGCTCCGAGATAGGCCGATACTAGTCAGGTAGGCTCGCCCGATGATCCTCTACACCTGTGGGCAGAAGAAACGGGGGCCGGCGGTCATGCATCCGTGCGCCAAGGCCGCGAATGCGCTCGACTCGGCGGGCTACGAGTACGAGCTGCGCACCGTCGGCAGCTACCGACTGATGCCGTGGACCTGGGGACATCGCGACGAGGACCGGGCCGAGGTGAAGAGGCTGAGCGGCACCAACGAGGTGCCGATCCTGGTGCTCGACGACGGCGATGTCATCTCCGGTTCCAGCATGATCGCGCGCTGGGCCAGCGAGCACCCCGCGGCAAAGAACCCATCCCAGTAGGGGTTCCACTTAACTTTTTCCGAAAGCAGTGGGTGGCTGTCCGCCGGCGTCGCCGCGGAAAAAGTACAAGACGTTCCACCCCCTACCGGGATGGGTTCTACGCAGCGATGAGCTTCGATTGCCCGGCCGGGTGGCGCACGGTGAGGACCACGGGCGTGCCAGCTTTGGGTGAGAGGGTGATGTTGCGGCGGCCGACCCGCTCCGGCGCCGGACTGGCCTTGCGCAGCTCGCAGCGGCCGAGGATCTCGCGCAGCGCGATCCGCATCTCGAACTCGGCGAAGGAGGCGCCGAGGCAACGGCGGATGCCGCCGCCGAAGGGGATCCAGGCGTAGGTGTCGGGACCCTCGTCGAGGAAGCGCTCGGGGCGGAAGACGAAGGGCTCGGGGTAGACGTCGGCGCGGGTGTGGGCGAGCCAGATCGCCGGCGTTACGTCGGTCCCGGCCGGCAGCGCGAGGCCGTCGACTTCCAGGTCCTTGGCGAGCCGACGGCCGGCCAGCGGCACGACCGGCCGCAATCGCAGCGACTCGCTTATGGTCGCCCGCAGGTACCCCTCCTCGTCGGCCTCGAGCGAGTCGCGCAGGCGACCCAGCTCTCGCGGATGGCGGAGCAGCAGGTCGAAGGTCCAGGCCAACGCGGTCGCGGTCGTCTCGTGGCCGGCGAGCAGCAGGGTCATCAGCTGGTCGCGCAGCTCGGTGTCGCTCATCACCTCCCCGTCCTCGAAGCGGGCCAGGATCAGCGCCGAGAGGATGTCGTCGCGCTCCTCCAAGCCACCGGCGGCGCGCCGTTCGGCGATCTCCGCATAGAGCAGCTCATCGACCGCCTTCAACTGCCCTTCGAACTTCGCCCAAGGCCCACGGCCGCCGAAGCGGCGCGTCGCCAGCCCGATCAGCTGCGCCCAAGGCGATGCGGTTTCTGCCAAGACAGTGGTGAGCATCTCGCGCAGCCGCTCCAGCCGGGCCCCATCGGCGACGCCGAAGACGACGCGCAGGATCACCTCCAGGGTTATCGCCTGCATCCGCGGATGGATCGCGAACTCCTCGCCGAGCGGCCAAGAGTCGACCTCGGCATCGACAAGCTCGGCGACGATCGGCTCGTAGGACCGCATCCGCTCACCGTGGAACGAAGGCAGCATCAGCTTGCGATGGGCGAGATGGTCGGAGCCCTCCAGCAGCAGCAGCGAGCGCGAGCCGACGATCGGCTCGAGGACGAGGTTGCGCCCCGGAGGCAGCCCATGCTCCCGCTCCGTGTAGAGGGCCTTGATCGCGGAAGGGTCTGAGATCAGCACCATCGGCCGCTCGAAGCCGACGAACTTGACGCTGAAGCTGTCGCCGAAGTTCTCCCGGCACTCCTGCATGAACGGAATCGGCCGAAATGCCCACTTGAGCATCTGCACGATTGGCGGGCTCTTCGGTTCAGGCGGGAGCATCTGCTGAATAGGGTGGCAGACGAGGAGGGGTCGGGGGGTCCCTCCGGCGCAGCGGCGTCCTGTTTTTCGCCCCAACCGCAATCTCGGACGGCCGCACGGTCAGAGGCGAAAAACCCAGCAAGCCGGAGGGACCCCCCGACCCCTCCCTCATACCGCCAGCGAGCCAGCTAGCATCGGCTCCATGCCAGCCGTAGCCGATCTGAAGCTCCACTCTTCCGGCAAGGTGCGCGAGATCTACGAATGGGAGAACGACCTCTTGATGGTCGCTTCCGATCGGATCTCCATCTACGACGTGGTGATGCCGACGCCGATTCCCGACAAGGGGAAGGTGCTGAACCGGATCTCTGAATTCTGGTTCGGGCTGACCGATGACATCGTGCCCAACCACTTCGTCTCCGCCGACGTGCCGGAGGAGGTTGCCGACCGCGCGATGCGCGTGCGGCGGCTGGAGATGTACCCGGTCGAGTGCGTCGTCCGCGGCTACCTCTCGGGGTCGGGCTGGAAGGAATACAAGGCGAGCGGCAGCGTTTGCGGGATCGAGCTGCCGAGCGGCCTGCTCGAGTCCGACGAGCTGCCGGAGCCGATCTTCACGCCGGCGACCAAGGCGGAGATCGGGGACCACGACGAGAACGTCGACTTCGAGCGGGCGGCCGAGATCGTCGGCGACCGGGCGCTGATGGAGGAGCTGCGGCGGGTCTCGATCGAGGTCTACGCGCGCGGGGCCGAGCACGCCGCCGAACGCGGCATCGTCCTCGCCGACACCAAGTTCGAGTTCGGCCACCACGCCGGGGCCGAGATCGTCCTGGCCGACGAGGTCCTCACCCCCGACTCCTCGCGCTTCTGGCCGGCCGATCGCTACCAGCCCGGCAGCACCCAGCCGTCGTTCGACAAGCAGTTCGTCCGCGACTGGGCTGACCGGGCCGGCTGGGACCACAGGCCCCCCGCCCCGGAGCTGCCGCCCGACGTCGTCGAGCAGACGCGGGCCAAGTACGTCGAGGCCTACGAGCGGCTCGCGGAGCGAAGCTTCTGAAGGCCAGGGTCCTGATCCGGCCCAAGGAGGGGATCCTCGACCCGCAGGGCAAGGCGGTGGAGCGGGCGCTGCCTGCACTCGGCTTCGACGGCATCGAGCACGTGCGGGTCGGCCGCATGGTCGAGCTGGAGGCCGACGGGCCCGAGCAGCTGCCCGAGCTCTGCGAGAAGCTGCTCGCGAACCCGCTGATCGAGGACTTCGAGATAGAGAGCATCGACGGCGCCTGATGCGCTGGGGAGTGCTCCAGTTTCCCGGCTCCTGCGATGAGCGGGACGCACTGCACGCCTGCTCGCTGAGCGGCGAGGCGCGCCTGGTCTGGCACGAGGAGCGCGACCTCGGCGGCCTCGACGCGATCGTCGTCCCCGGCGGCTTCTCCTACGGCGACTACCTGCGGGCGGGTGCGATCGCCCGCTTCTCACCGGCGATGGAGGCCGTCGCCGAGTTCGCGGCAAACGGCGGCCCTGTGCTCGGCATCTGCAACGGCTTCCAGGTGCTCTGCGAAGCAAACCTTTTGCCCGGCGCGCTGCTGCGCAACGAGAATCTGCGCTTCGTCTGCCGCCAGGTCGACCTCATCCCCACCGATGGGCCTGAAAGCGGACAAATAGGACGCTTTGAGGCCCATCGGTGGCTTTCGATTCCGGCCAAGCACGGCGAAGGCCGCTACTACGCGCCCGAGGAGACGCTCGACGAGATGGAGGCCAACGGCCAGATCGCCTTCCGCTACGCGCCGGGACAGAACCCGAATGGCTCGCTGCGCGACATCGCCGGCGTCCGCAACGAGGCAGGCAACGTGCTCGGCCTGATGCCTCATCCCGAGCACGCGGTCGACCCGATGACGGGGTCGACCGACGGACTGCGCGTCTTCGAATCCGTGGCGAGGAGCCTGGCATGACCCCCGCCGGCGCGGACGCGGGAGTGGACGGCAATCCATCTCTGACTCCTTTGCCGTCCACGGAAGCAGAGCAGGCGGCGTATGAGGTACTCGGCCTCACCGAGGCCGAGTACTTGCTGATCGTCGAGAAGCTCGGCCGTGAGCCGAACGACGTCGAGCTGGCGATGTTCAGTCTGCTCTGGTCCGAGCACTGCGCCTACAAGCACTCGCGCAAGCTGCTGCGGCGGCTGCCGACTGAAGGCGAGCGGGTGGTGATGGGACCCGGCGAGAACGCCGGCGCGGTCGACGTCGGCTCCGGCCACGCGGTCGCCTTCAAGGTCGAGTCCCACAACCACCCGAGCGCGGTCGAGCCCTTCCAAGGAGCGGCGACCGGGGTCGGCGGGATCCTCCGCGACGTCTTTGCGCTCGGCGCCCGCCCGATCGCGATCCTCGACTCGCTGCGCTTCGGCGAGCTCGACTCCGAGCGCTCCCGCTTCCTGCTCGACGGCGCCGTGCGCGGGATCGGCCACTACGGCAACTCGATCGGCGTGCCGACGGTCGGCGGCGAGATCTACTTCGAGGCGCCCTACGAGCACAACTGCCTGGTCAACGCGATGTGCGTGGGCTTGGCGCGAACCGACGAGATGGTCCGGGCGGCGGCCGCCGGCGTCGGCAACGCGGTCGTCCTGATGGGCGCTGCGACCGGCCGCGACGGGATCGGCGGCGCCTCGGTGCTCGCCTCGGCGGAGCTCGACGACGGCGACGAGGCGAAGCGGCCGACCGTACAGATCGGCGATCCCTTCGAGGAGTCGAAGCTGCTCGAGTGCTGCCTGGAGCTGCTCGGCAAGGGGCTGCTCGTCTCGCTGCAGGACCTCGGCGCCGCCGGCCTCACCTCCTCGGCGGGCGAGATGGCCTCGGCAGGTGGCGTTGGGATCGACATCGACGTGGCGCGGGTGCCGTTGCGCGAGGCCGACATGGAGCCCTTCGAGATCATGGTCTCCGAGTCGCAGGAGCGGATGCTCGCCGTGGTCGAGCCGGCGCAGGTGGCCGACGTGCTCGCGGTCTGCGAGAAATGGCAGACGGGCGGCGCCGAGATCGGCGCCATCACCGACAGCGATCAGGTCCGGGTGCTGCGCGGCGAGGAGATCGTCGGCGAGATGCCGGTCGAGGCGCTGGTCGAGGGCTGCCCGCTCTATGACCTCGAGCCGGCCGAGCCGGGCGGCTGGCTCTACGGCAACGAGGACGTGCTCGCCGAGCGGGTCGCCGCAGTGGCGGGGCCGACGGCCGATCCCGATGATCCCGGCTCGATCCTCCTCGCCCTGCTCGCCTCGCCCAGCATCGCCTCGAAGCGCTGGGCCTTCGAGCAGTACGACTCCGTGGTCGGCTCGCGGACGGCAAGGCGGCCCGAGTCCGCCGACGCGGCCGTCCTCGCGATCCCCGAGGCCGGCAGCGGGATCGCGATCTCGATCGACGGCAACGGCCGCCGCGTCGCCTGCGACCCCTATGCCGGCACGGTCGAGGCGGTGCTCGAGTGCACCCAGAACCTCGCCTGCGCCGGCGCCGAGCCGCTCGGCCTCACCAACTGCCTCAACTTCGGCAATCCCGAGAAGCCGGTTACCGCCTGGCAACTCGACCGCTCGGTGAGCGGGCTGGCGGACGCCTGCGAGGCACTCGGCGTCCCCGTCGTCGGCGGCAACGTCTCCCTCTACAACGAGGGGCCGGAAGGGCCGATCTACCCGTCCCCGGTGGTCGGCATGGTCGGCGGGCTGCCCGATCCGAGCGCCGCGGCGCCCAGTGTCTTCGCCCGCGAGGGCGACGCGATCGCCTTGGTCGGCCCCTTCGCCCCCTCTCTCGCCGGCTCGGAGCTGGCCAAGCTGCGCGGCGAGCTCGACGCCGGCCTGCCCGAGCCCAACGTCGCCACCGTCGCCGCGACCTGCGTCGCGGTCCGCGAAGCCGTCCGCGCCGGCAAGCTCGCCTCGGCCCACGACATAAGCGACGGGGGTCTCGCCTGCGCGCTCGCCGAGGCGGCAATCGGCTCCGGGCGCGGCTGCCGCATCGACCTCTCCCCCCTGCTCGATCGCGGTTGCTCGGCCGAGGAGGCGCTGTTCGGAGAGGGGACCGGCGGCTTTCTCGTCAGCGGCGAACGCGCCGCGCTCGAGAGGCTTTCGGACGAGGGTGTCGAGCTGCTCGTGCTCGGCGAGACCGGCGGCGAGGAGATCGGGATCGAGGCGGGCGATTCGACGCTGCGGATCTCCGCCTTGGACGCGGGGGCCGCCTGGAGCTCGCTTGGCGAACGCCTAGACCGCGGCAGCTGACCGTCGCCGCCAGCCGCTGGTCGAACGGCCTCCTCGCCTCCGCTGCCCTCGCCCGCCGGCTGTTGCCACATTGCCGTATCGGGTCCGTTTAAACACCATTCGATCCGGGCATCTGCTGTGCAGACCGTGCCCCTCTGCTGAGGGTGATGACGTAGGAGAAGAGAGACGTGACACGACGGGCGACCACCGCTTTTGTCTGCCTGGGAGTCTCGTTGCTCGTCGTCGCCCTCAGCGGCTGCGGAGAGGACTCGGAGGGATCGGCCGAACGCAAGCTGAGCTGGTTCGTCGCGATCCAGCCCGGCGGCACGATCGAGGAAGTGGCGGCGCGCTGCTCCAAAGAATCCGGCGGCCGCTACCGGGTCGAGCCCGAGTTCCTGCCGACCGACGCGACCCAGCAGCGCGAGCAACTCGTCCGCCGGCTCGGCGCCGAGGACCCCTCGATCGACATCATCGGCATGGACGTGATCTGGACCGGCGAGTTCGCCAACGCCGGCTGGATCGAGGAGTGGACCGGCCGCCAGAGGCAACGGGCGATCGCCAAGGTCTTCCAGAACGTGATCGAGACCGCTTCTTTCGAGGGCGGGCTCTACGCCGCCCCGTTCAACACCAACACGCAGCTGCTCTGGTACCGCAAGGACCTGGTCAAAGAGCCGCCGCGCACCTGGGACGAGATGATCGACCTGGCGGAAAAACTCGGCCGCGAGGAAGCCGGCACGATCCAGGTGCAGGCGAACCGCTACGAGGGCTTCACGGTCTGGGCCAACGCGCTGATCGAGAGCGCCGGCACGCAGCTCCTCTCCGGGCCCGAGAGCGTCGAACTGGCCGAGGGTCCCGCGACCAAGGCCCTCGAGGTAATGGGCAGGTTCGCCAACTCTTCCGCGGCACCGCCCAGCCTCTCGACCTCCGACGAGGACACCGCCCGGCTCGCCTTCGAGGCGGGCGAATCAGCCTTCATGACCAACTACACCTTCGCCTACGCGAGCGCCGCGGCCGAAGCACCGGACATCGCCAAAAAAATGGGATTCGCCCGCTTCCCGCGGGTCGACCCCAGCCGCCCCAGCAAACCGCCCCTCGGCGGCTTCAACCTCGCGGTCAGTGCCTTCTCCGACAACAAGGACGTCGCCTTCGAGGCGGCGACCTGCCTGGCCGGGCGGCAGAGCCAGCTCACGGCGGTCGAACTGGACGGCCTGCCGCCGTCGCGCTCCGACCTCTACGCGGACGAAGTCGTGACCAAAGCGTACCCCGGCTTCGCAGAGCTGGTCAAAGAATCGATCGAAGGCTCGGGCCCCCGGCCGACGACGCCCGCCTACCAGGACGTGACCTTGGCGGTGCAGCGGACGCTGCACCCGCCCGACAAGATCGACCCTGCCGACGCCACCTCGGTCTACGACGAACTGCTGGAGAAGCTGGAAGACGCGGTGGCCAGGGAAGGCGTCCTGTGAGCGCGCTCGAGGCGGTTGTCTAGTGGAGGCGCACGCCGCCCGGCATTTGGGGCCGATCAGCGAGCGCACCCGCTCCGAGCGGCGCCTCGCCTGGCTGCTCTGCGCGCCAGCGGTGATCGCGATGCTCGCCGTCACCGCCTACCCGATCGCCTACGCGATCGTCCTCTCGCTGCAGCAGATCGACCTCCGCTTCCCCGAAGAGGGCGGCTTCGTCGGGCTCGACAACTACGCCTCGGTGCTCAGCTCCGACCTCTGGTGGACCGACCTCTTCAACACCGCCTTCCTCACCGTCACCACCGTCGCGATCGAGTTGGTGCTGGGGATGGCGATCGCGCTGGTCATGCACCGGGCCATCTTCGGCCGCGGCGTCGTCCGCACCGCCGTCCTCATCCCCTACGGGATCATCACCGTCGTCGCCGCCTTCTCGTGGCAGTTCGCCTTCTCGCCCGACACGGGGTTCGTCAACAACCTGCCGCTGATCGCCGACGACATGGACTGGTTCGGCGGTCGCTTCAGCTCCTTCGCGGTGATCATCATGGCCGAGGTCTGGAAGACGACGCCGTTCATGGCGCTGCTGCTGCTGGCGGGGCTGGTGACGATCGACAGGCAGCTCTACGAGGCGGCGAAGGTCGACGGCGCCACCGCCGTGCAGCGCTTCTTCCGCATCACGCTGCCATTGATGAAACCGGCGATTTTGGTTGCACTGCTGTTCCGCACCCTCGACGCCTTCCGCGTCTTCGACACGATCTTCATCATGACCGCCGGTGCGCAGGACACCGAGTCGGTCTCGATCCTCGGCTTCAACCAGCTGATCTCGCGGCTCAACCTGGGGCTCGGATCGGCGGTCTCGGTGCTGATCTTCCTCTGCGTGCTGATCATCGCCTTCCTCTACGTGCGGGTGCTCGGGACCAGGGTCGAGGAAGGAAGGCCGGTGAAGTAGATGGAGCGAGGCGGCCGCGAATACACGCTCTGGAGCATTGGGATCCTCGTCGTCCTGATCTTTGCGCTGATCCCCGTCCTCTGGCTGGCCTCGCTCTCGCTGAAGCCGACCGACGCGGTCGCCGACGGCCGCTTCATCCCCAGCGAGATCTCCTTCGAAAACTACGAGAGCCTGTTCGAAGGCGGGATCGACGACAGCCCCTTCATCAAACCGCTGATCAACTCGATCCTGATCGCACTGACGACGACCGTGATCTCGATCGTGCTCGCCTCCTTCGCCGCCTACGCGATAGCCCGGCTCGAATTCCCCGGCAAGCGAGTCATCCTCGCCGGGGCGCTGGCGATCGCGATGTTCCCGCCGATCTCTACCGTCGGCCCACTGTTCGACATGTGGCGAACGCTCGGGCTCTACGACACCTATCCGGGGCTGATCATCCCCTACCTCACCTTCTCGCTGCCGCTGGCGATCTACGCCCTCGTCGCCTTCTTCCGCGAGATCCCGTGGGAGCTGGAGCAGGCGGCTCAGGTCGACGGGGCGACGCCATTCCAGGCCTTCCGCAAGGTGATCGTGCCGCTCGCCGCGCCGGGCATGTTCACGGCCGCGATCCTCGTCTTCATCTTCGCCTGGAACGACTTCCTCTTCGCGATCTCGCTCACCTCCTCGGATGCGTCACGCACGGTGCCGGCGGCCCTCGCCTTCTTCACCGGCGAGTCGTCGTTCACCGAACCGACCGGCAGCATCGCCGCCGCCGCGGTGGTCGTGACGGTGCCGATCATCATCTTCGTCCTCTTCTTCCAGCGTCGCATCGTCGCCGGCCTCACCGCCGGGGCGGTCAAGGGATAAGGAGCCCGCACATGGCTGAGATAACCCTCGATGGAATCACCAAGGTCTTCGCCGACGGCCAAGAAGCCGTCAAGGACATCGACCTGGAGATCGGCGACGGCGAGTTCATGATCCTCGTCGGCCCCTCCGGTTGCGGCAAGTCGACGGCGCTGCGGATGATCGCTGGGCTCGAGGACATCACCGATGGCGAGGTCAAGATCGGCGGCGAGGTTGTCAACGGGCGGGCGCCCAAGGACCGCGACGTCGCGATGGTCTTTCAAAACTACGCCCTCTATCCGCACATGACGGTGCGCGAGAACATGGGCTTCGCCCTGAAGCTGGCCGGGGTCGACCAGGAGGAGATCGACCGCAAGGTCGAGGGGGCGGCGGCGACGCTCGACCTCACCCAACACCTCGACCGCCGCCCGGCCAACCTCTCCGGCGGCCAGCGGCAGCGGGTGGCGATGGGGCGGGCGATCGTCCGCGACCCGAAAGCCTTCCTGATGGACGAGCCGCTCTCCAACCTCGACGCGAAGCTGCGGGTGCAGATGCGGACCGAGGTGGCGAAACTGCAGTCGCGGCTGGAGACGACGACGGTCTACGTCACCCACGACCAGACCGAGGCGATGACGCTAGGCGACCGGGTCGCGGTGATGCGGGCCGGCGCCCTGCAGCAGGTCGGCACGCCGGCCGACCTCTACGACAACCCCCGCAACCTCTTCGTCGCCGGCTTCATCGGCTCACCGTCGATGAACTTCATGCCGGCCGAGATCGAGGGTGGGCGGGTGAGGCTGCCGATCGGCGAGGCGGAGCTGAGCGAGGAGGTGCGCGGCCACCGCGACGGGCCGGTGATCGCCGGCCTGCGGCCGGAGAGCTTCGAGGACGCCGAGCTAGTCGGCGGCCTCGCCGAGGAGCGCGGGATCGTCTTCGAGGCGGAGATCGACCTGGTCGAGTCGCTCGGCTCCGACCTCTACGCCTACTTCCACGTCCAGGCGGAAGGGATCGAGTCCGACCAGCTCGCCGACGTCGTCGCCGACAGCATCGAAGAGACCGGCGCCACCGACGTTCGCGAGGGCGAACAGCAGATGGTCGCCCGTCTGGATCCGGCGAGCAAGATCAAGCGTCGCGATACGGCGAAGCTCTGGGCCGACACCTCGAAGCTGCACCTGTTCGAGCCTGAGAGCGGCGAGAGTCTGGCTGCTGCTACCGGCGAAGCGGTGGCTTAGGGCCTATCCCCGGTAGGGGTTCTAGGGCCCATCCCGGTAGGGGTTCCACTTAACTTTTTCCGAAGAGCGGTGGTTTAAGGACTATCCCGGTAGGGGTTCCACTTAACTTTTTTTGAAGACAGATTGTCGCCGTCCGACAGCATCGCTGCAAAAAAAGTACAAGACGTTCCACCCCTACCGGGATAGTCCTTACTGGTCAGCCGAGACCACCCCGATTGCCTGCGCCGGGGCGGCGACCGTCGCCGTCCGCTGGCTCTTGAGGCCTAGCGCGATCGCGCCGGAGATGAGCGAGGCGAAAACGGCGAAGAGGTAGGCGCTGTCGGCGGCGGCGAGGGACTCGGCGAGGGTCAGGGGGTCGCCGACTATTGCCACCAGCAGGGCGGTGCCGAGGACGGCGCCTACCTGGCGAAAGGCGGCGTTGACGGCGCTGGCGGTGGCGAAGCGGTCGTCCGCGACGTCCTGGACCGCGGCCGAGCCCAGCGTCGGGAAGGCGAGGCCGACGCCGACGCCGGTCAGGAAGGAGCCGGGCAGCCAGAGACCTAGCCAGTCGGGCTCGGCGCCGGCCGAGCGCAGGACCATCACGCCGGCGGCGAAGAGGAGTGCCCCCGGAACGATTATGGCGCGGTGGCCGAAGCGGTCGGCGAGGCGGCCGGCGGGGCCGGCGACAACGGTCGACATCGCCGGGCCGGGCAGCGTCGCCAGGCCTGCCTGGAGAACGGTGTAGCCCCAGATCGAGGTGAGGAAGAGGACGTTGCCGAGGACGATCGAGAAGAAGGCGGCGGAGAAGAGCAGGGTGCCGAGGTTGCCGAGCCGGAAGGAGCCGTGGGCGAAGAGGTCCGGTTCGACGATCGGGCGCGGGTGGCTGCGGCTGCGCACGACCATCGCGGCGAGCAGCGCCGCCCCGGCGGCGAACGCGGCGAGGGTGCGCGGATCGGCCCAGCCCCAGTCGTTGCCCTCGACGATGCCGAGGGTGACGAGGGCCAGCGAGAGGGCGAGCATCAGGGCGCCCGGCAGGTCGGGGAGGCGGCTGTCGCGGACGGGGCGCTCGGCGAGGCGCCCGCGGCCGGCCCAGACGATCGCGGCGCCGAGCGGCAGGTTGACGAGGAAGACGAGGCGCCAGTCGGAGAGCTCGACCAGGGCCCCGCCCAGGGTCGGGCCGGTCGCCGCTGCTGCGGCGGCCGCGGCGCCCCAGAGGCCGACTCCGGCCGCGCGCCGCTCGACCGGGAAGCTGTCGAGGACGATCGCCAGCGAGGCGGGGGCGATCAGCGCCGCGCCAACGCCCTGCAAGACCCGGAAGGAGATCAGCAGCTCCAGGCTCGGGGCGAGCGCGCAGAGCAGGCTGGCGGCAGTGAATGCGACTACGCCAAGCAGGAAGATCCGCTTGTGGCCAAAGCGGTCGGCGAGGCCGCCGGCCGGAACGAGCAGTGCCGCGATGACGACGAAGTAGCCGTCCAGCACCCAGGAGAGGGCCCCCCGATCGGCGCCGGCGAAGGAGGCCGAGATGTCGGGAAAGGCGATGTTGACGATCGTCGTGTCGAGGAAGGCGACGAAGGCCCCGGCGCAGGCGATCAGGACGGCGCTTCTATGCCCACGGTCATACATGCCTGGCGCCACTATACTATGTCCATGGGCATAGAGTCCATGGAGGAGCCGCGGGCATCGACGCCCGAGAGCCGTGACGGGCGCGCGCGCCTGCTGGACGGCGCCCGCCGGCTGCTGGCGGAGAAAGGCTACGCGGGGATGGAGCTGCGCGACGTCGCCGAGCGCGGCAAGGCCCCGCGCGGCTCGATCTACCACCACTTCCCAGGCGGCAAGCGCCAGCTCGCCGTCGAGGCCGCGGCGCTGGAGGGCAGCGAGATCGGGGCGCTGATCGAGCGCTCGCTGGAGCAGCACGGCGTGCGCGGCACGCTGGCGAGGTTCGGCGAGATCTTCCGCCGCCGCGTCGCCGATCACCCGGAGCGAATCGGCTGCCCGGTTGCCGCGGCGGCCCTCGCCCGCCCCGAGGACCCGGCGCTGGCGGCCGCTGCGACGGCAGCGTTCGAAAGCTGGGGACGGCCGATCGCCGCGGCGCTGCGCAAAGAAGGGGTGGGCGACGATGACGCTGAGACCTTCGCCGGCCTGGTCATCTCGACGGTCGAGGGGGCGCTGGTCCGCGCCCGCGCCGCCGGCGATCCCGCGCCCCTCGACTCAGCGATCGGCGGCCTCGAACAGGCACTCGACTCCCTGCTCGCCGGACGTGCCGCAGCTTAGAGGGCACTATGGGTATCTAAGCTGCGGCACGTCCTGGAGAGGCGGCGATTGAGAGCTGTGCGGCCGCCTGGCCGGTCCGGCCACGCTGGTACTCTGCCGGGGTAGGCAGTCCGCCTGCGCGTCTCGTCCTTCAAAACGCGAGGAAGCACGCGCTTTTGACTCCGCCTCGAGGGCAGCACATAGATCGCGATTCGCCGCGCGAGGAATGCGGCGTCTTCGGCGTATTCGCGCCCGGGCACGACGTCGCCCGCCTCGCCTACTTCGCCCTCTACGCGCTCCAGCACCGGGGGCAGGAGTCGGCGGGGATCGCGACCTGCGAGGGCGGTCACATCACGACGCTGCGCGACGCGGGGCTCGTCTCCCAGGTCTTCGACGAGGAGAAGCTGCGGGCGCTGGAGGGGGACATGGCGATCGGCCACGTCCGCTACTCGACCACCGGCGGCGGCTCGTGGGAGAACGCGCAGCCGGTCTGGCGCGACGACGGCCGCGAGATCGCCCTCGCCCACAACGGCAACCTGACCAACGCGGTCGGGCTCTGGGGCGAGCTGAAGGAGCGCGGCATCTCCTTCCGCGGCACCTCGGACTCGGAGATCATCGCGGCGCTGCTCTCCTCCAGCGACGGGAAGTTCATCGAGGACGTGGTCGCCGACGTGATGCCGCGGCTGGAGGGCGCCTACTCGACCGTGGCGATGACAAAGCACGCGATCGTCGCCTTCCGCGACCCGCACGGGGTGCGACCGCTCTCGCTGGGCCGGCTCGAGGATCGCTTCGTCGTCGCCTCGGAGAGCTGCGCCTTCGACATCATCGGCGCCGAGCTGCTGCGCGAAGTGCACCCCGGCGAGATGGTCTCGCTGACCGAGCGGGGCCTCGAGACGCGGCAGGTGGTGAAGGCGCGGCGCCCCGCCCACTGTGTCTTCGAGCACATCTACTTCTCACGCCCCGACAGCCGCCTCGAGGGCAAGGTGCTGCAGCAGGTGCGCGGCCGGATGGGCGAGATCCTCTGGCGCGAGGCGCCGGTCGAGGCCGACCTGGTGATCTCGGTGCCCGATTCCGGCAACCCGGCGGCGGCCGGCTTCGCCCGCGCCTCGGGCCTCCCCCGCGACGACGGCCTGATCAAGAACCGCTACGTCGCCCGCACCTTCATCCAGCCCGGGCAGGAGCTGCGCAAGCACGGCCTCCGGCTGAAGTTCAACCCGCTGCCCGAGATCGTCGCCGGCAAGCGGATCGTCGTCGTCGACGACTCGATCGTGCGCGGCAACACGACGCGGCAGATCGTCGGCATGCTGCGCGACGCCGGGGCGAGCGAGGTGCACCTGCGGATCTCGGCGCCGCCGATCCGCCACCCCTGCCACTACGGCGTCGACATGTCGACCCGCGAGGAGATGATCGCCCACGAGCGGACGATCGAGGAGATCGCCGAC
>Ga0190265_10001204_pt1 | contig 16981 bp, 16 predicted proteins | sample Popmic124T_FD_133135 | JGI IMG/M metagenome (GOLD analysis project Ga0190265, IMG submission 133135) | Populus adjacent soil microbial communities from riparian zone of Indian Creek, Utah, USA - 124 T | ecosystem: Environmental > Terrestrial > Soil > Riparian zone | place: USA: Utah | collected...
CGGGCAGGTCCTTGCCGTAAGCCGTCATGTCGACGCCGGTGAGGACGATCTCGGGATAGCCCGCCGCCACGAGCCGCCGCACCTGCCCAACGACCTCGCCGGAGGGCACCGAACGCGAGGGTCCCCGCCCATACGGGATGATGCAGAAGGTGCAGCGGTGATCGCACCCGTTCTGCACCTGCACGTAGGCGCGTGCGCGCGAGCCGAAGCCGTCGACCATGGCGTGCGCGGTCTCGCGCACCGACATGATGTCGTTAACGATGACGCGCGCGCTGTTCGGTGTGGCCAGCGTCTCGAAAGTAGCGCGCTGCATTTTCTCGCCGTTGCCGATCACGGCGTTGACCTCGGGCATCGCGGCAAAGCGATCCGGATCGATCTGCGCGGCGCACCCCGTCACGACGATGCGCGCCGCCGGGCTGTCCCGGCGCGCCTTGCGAATGGCTTGCGCCGCCTGCCGCACCGCCTCGCCGGTGACCGCGCACGTATTGATGACGACGGTTTCGCCGAGGCCGGCCGCCTCCGCGTGCTGGCGCATGACCTCCGATTCATAGGCGTTCAGGCGGCAGCCGAGCGTGAGCACGCGCACGGCATTGTTGCGAGCCGGCGCGTCATCGGCATGGTCTGTATGTGGCTCTTGCGGCAACAGGCGGCTCATTGAGATCAGGCCGTTGCCGCCAGATCGAGCACGCCCTCGTGCTCCAGTTCCACCGGCCCGGTCATCCAGATTTCATCGTTGGCGCGCCAGTCGATGAGCAGCGGCCCCCCGGGAAGCGTCACGGTCACCTGCCGTTGCGCCAGTTTCTTGCGGGCGGCACATACGGCCACCGCGCAGGCGGCGCTGCCGCAGGCCTTGGTCAGCCCGGCGCCGCGCTCCCACGTTCGCACCGTTATCGCCGTCGGCGACACCACATGGGCGAGGGATATGTTGGCCCGCTCCGGGAAGATCGGGTGGTTCTCGAGCATCGGCCCGATGCGCGCCAGGTCGTAGGCGTTGACGTCGTTGACCCAGAACACGGCATGCGGGTTGCCGACATTCACCACCGCGGGCGAGTGCAGGATTGGATTGTCGATCGGGCCGATCTGCAGCTCGATGCCGCGCGTGTCATGGAACGGCTCGGCTAGCGGAATATCCTGCCAGCCGAACTTCGGCCGGCCCATGGAGACGGTGATGCGGTCCTTGCTCGCGACGCTTGCAGTGAGAAGGCCCGCCTTCGTCTCGAAGGTGAACGCGTCGCGACCCGCTTCCCCTGCCGCGATCCACGCAACGCAGCGCATGCCGTTGCCGCAGGCCTCCGCCTCGGAACCGTCGACGTTGTAGATCTGCACGTACGCGTCCGTGCCCGGCGTGCGGGGATCGTGCACAACCATCATCTGGTCGAACGCCAGGCCGGGCCGGCCCGCCACGTCACGCGCTGTGCCACCGGACATCGCGTCCTTGCGCCCGCGCAGGTCGACCACCAGGATCTCGTTTCCCAGTCCGTTCATCTTGCGGAAATGTGGGCCGGCGCGCATGGCACCTTATATGGCGAGGTCCTGGCGGAGCACAATCGAGCCGGCGTGCGTTGCCTGAAATAGGAGTGAAACCGGGCTGGTAAGCGGCTCATCGATCCGCCAGAACAGTCCCGTCACGTTGCCCGCCTGCCGGAGAGCCCCCATGCGAATCATGAAGTCCGCTGCCTTGGCTGCCGCACTCGCCGGATGCACCCTGCCGGCCTTCGCGGTCATCACTGATGCGCCGGCACAGAAGACCAAGCAGCCCTTCAAGGTCGAGACCTTCGCGCGCGGTCTCGTGCACCCGTGGGGGCTGGCGTTCCTCCCCGATGGACGACTCCTCGTGACCGAGCGGCCGGGGCGCGTGCGCATCGTCGGCAAGGATGGGCGGCTGTCGGAGCCTCTGCGCGGCGTGCCCGCGGTGGTCGCCGGCGGGCAGGGCGGGCTCCTCGATGTCGCGCTCGACCCGGATTTTGCCAGGACGCGGCTCGTCTACCTGTCCTACTCGGAGCCGCGCGGCAGCGGCACCAACGGCACCAGCGTCGCGCGCGGCAAACTCGAAGGCGATGGCGATGCCGCCAGCCTCGCCGACGTGAAGGTGATCTTCCGCCAGGAGCCGGCCTTCTCCGGCAGCTTGCATTTCGGCTCCCGCCTCGCGTTTGCCCGCGACGGCAACCTGTTCGTGACGACAGGCGAGCGCTTCCACGGCAAGGAGCGCGCGCAGGACCTCGGCACGCACTTCGGCAAGGTCATCCGCATCCGGCCGGACGGTTCCGTCCCGCCCGACAATCCGCTCGTCAACAAATCCGGCGCGCGACCTGAGATCTGGAGCTACGGCCACCGCAACGTGCAGGCCGCCGCCATCAATCCGTCGTCTGGCAAGCTGTGGACGATAGAGCACGGCGCGCGCGGCGGCGATGAGGTGAACATTCCCTCGGCCGGCAAGAACTACGGCTGGCCGGTCATCACCTACGGCCGCGACTACTCCGGCCTGAAGATCGGCGAGGGCACCAGCAAGGCCGGCATGGAGCAGCCGCTGTACTATTGGGACCCCTCCATCGCTCCATCCGGCATGGCCTTCTACACCGGCAACCTCATCCCCGAATGGAAGGGCAACCTGTTCGTCGGCGCACTCGCCGGGCGGTCTCTGCATCGCCTGGTCCTGAACGGGGAAACCGTTGTCGGCGAGGAAGCCCTGCTGCAGGGCCTCGACCGCATCCGCGACGTCCGCAACGGCCCCGACGGCGCCCTCTGGCTCCTCACCGACAGCCCCCAGGGCCGCATCCTGCGGCTGGCGCCACAGTAAATTCCTGTCATCCCGGAATGCGCGCCAGCGCATATCCGGGACCCAACTCCACGCGCCACCTTGTTTCTGGGCCCCGATAGCTTCCACAGGGTCGACCTTCGAGGCTGACAATTGGGAATTTCGGGCCGCCCACTCCCGGTTGACACCCGCCCCGCCTTCACAGATGGTGCGCGCCATCCTAGATGGCCCGTGACAACGAGCCGGCGCCTTTTCCCCTTGAGTTACAGGCTCCCAGGGAAAGGTGCTCAACGTCCGCCAGCGCGTAGCGCCCGCGGGCGCTTTTTGTCATTCCCGCGCAGGCGGGAATCCGGGGTGCGGCATAGGCTGAAGAGGTTTGATGTTCCAGTCCCTGTCAGATCGCCTGTCCGGCGTCCTCGACAAACTCACGCGGCGCGGGTCGCTGACCGACAGCGACGTCGCCGAGGCCATGCGCGAGGTGCGCCGCGCCCTGCTCGAGGCCGATGTGGCGCTGGAGGTCGTGCGCGGCTTCACTGAAAAAGTGAGGGCCAGGGCCGTCGGCCAGAACGTGGTCAAGTCGATCACGCCCGGCCAGATGGTGGTCAAGATCGTGCACGACGAACTCGTCGCCGTGCTCGGCTCGGATGCCAACCCGATCGACACCAATGCCCAGCCTCCCGTTGCGATCATGATGGTGGGCCTGCAGGGTTCCGGCAAAACCACCACCACCGCCAAGATCGCCTACCGCCTCACGACGCGCGACAAGAAAAAAGTTTTGATGGCCTCGCTCGACACGCGCAGGCCGGCAGCCCAGGAACAGCTGCGCGTGCTCGGCGAGCAGACCAGCGTCGACACGCTGCCCGTCGTTGCCGGCCAGACGCCGCAGCAGATTGCGGCGCGCGCGCTCGATGCCGCCCGCCTCGGCGGCTACGACGTCGTCATCCTCGACACCGCCGGCCGCATCCACATCGACGAAGCCCTGATGCTGGAGTCCGAGCAGGTGCGCGACATCGCGCGGCCGCACGAGACCCTGCTCGTCGCCGACAGCCTCACCGGCCAGGACGCCGTCAAGCTCGCCACCAGCTTCGACCAGCGCATCGGCATCACCGGCATCGTCCTCACCCGCGTCGACGGCGATGGTCGCGGCGGCGCGGCGCTGTCCATGCGCGCGGTCACGGGCAAGCCCATCAAGCTGATCGGCACCGGCGAGAAGTGGGACGCGCTGGAGGATTTCCACCCCGGTCGCATCGCCGGGCGCATCCTCGGCATGGGCGACGTTGTGAGCCTGGTCGAGAAGGCGGCGCAAACGGTCGACGTCGAGAAGGCGCAAGTCATCGCGGAGAAGCTGCGCAAGGGCTCCTTCGACCTGGAGGACCTTGCCGATCAGCTCAAGCAGATGGAGCGTATCGGCGGCATGTCCAGCATGCTCGGCATGCTGCCCGGCATCGGCAAGATCAAGAAGCAGGTGGATGCTGCCAACCTCGACGACTCCGTCCTGAAGCGGCAGCGCGCCATCATCCAGTCCATGACGACCCGGGAACGGCGCAATCCCAAGGTTCTCGACGGCAAGCGCAAGCGCCGCATTGCGGCGGGCTCCGGCACCAAGCCGGAGGACGTCAACAAGCTCCTCAAGATGCACCGGCAGATGTCGGACATGATGAAGACGATGGGCAAGCGCGGCGGGCTCATGCAGCGCATGATGGGCGGCAGCGGCGGGCCGAGCCAGGCCGAGATGGAACGCATGCAGTCGGAGCTGGCCACGCTCGATCCGCGCGCGCTGGAGAACTTGCCGAAGGAACTCAGGGATCAGTTGCCCAAGGGCCTGCCCTCGGGGTTGCCGGCTGGCCCCGCGCCGAAGCTGCCGGGTCTTCCCGGCTTCGGCGCGCCGAAGTTTCCAGGTCTTCCCGGGTTGCCGGGCAGGAAGAAATGATGCTGAAGCGCGCACTCTCAACGGCCCTTCTCCCCTTGGGGAGAAGGTGGCCCGAAGGGCCGGATGAGGGGGCCTTCACCCGAATGGATGAAGTCGCCCCTCACCAGTTCGGCCGTATGACTTACGGCTGCGCCACGAAGGACGAATTTGCGGCTGACGTGCGCCACGCAGCCGTAAGTCATGGCCTCACGTCCTCTCCCCCGAGGGGAGAGGGTGCTGCGATTGCCACCCAGTTCGCTCAAACCTCTTAAGGCTCTCACGAAAGGACGAAGTCTATGTCAGTGAAGATCCGCCTCTCCCGCGGAGGCACCAAGAAGCGGCCCTACTATTACATCGTCGTTGCGGAATCGACCTCGCCGCGCGACGGCCGCTACATCGAGCAGATCGGCACGCACAATCCGCTGCTGCCGAAAACCAACGCGGAGCGCGTGAAGCTCGACGTCGAGCGTGCCAAGCACTGGCTGTCGGTTGGCGCGCAGCCGACGGATCGCGTGATGCGCTTCCTCGATGCCGCCGGCCTCGCCAAGCGCACGCCGAGCAACAATCCCAACAAGGCCAAGCCCAAGAAGAAGCGCCAGGAGCGCGAGGCGGCTGCGGCTGCCGCGGCAGCTGAAGGCGGCGAGGCCAAACCGGCAGCGTAAACGCCATGGCTGCGCCGGACGGTCCCCGCCGCGTTCTGCTCGGGCGCATTGCCGGCGCCCATGGCATTCGCGGCGATGTGCTGATCCGGACGTTCACTGTCACGCCTGAAGCGATCGGCGACTATGGCTTGCTCGCAACGGCGGCGGGGGACTGCACCTACAAGATCGTGAGCGCGCGTCCGACCCAGAAAGGCGTCGTCGCGCGCCTGGACGGCGTCGCGGACCGCAACGCGGCCGAGGCCCTGAATGGCGTCGAGCTTTACGTCGACCGCGATCGCCTCCCTCCTGCGGCAGACGGTGAGTTCTACCATGCCGATCTCATCGGCATGGTCGCCGAGAGCCCGGACGGCAAAGCCATCGGCGAAGTCGTTGGGGTGCACAACTTCGGCGCCGGCGATCTCCTGGAGATCCGACCCGCCGGCGGCGGCCGGACCGAGCTGTTCCCCTTCACCGACGATGTCGTGCCCGAAGTGAATATCGAAGCCCGCCGCGTAACCGTCGTGCCGCCGAAATCCGATGAACCATAGGTTGGGCAGTATCTTCCCGGAATAGATCGGATCGACGACCGATCAATCCAGGTGTCATCCTCGGGCTTGTCCCGAGGATCCATCTATCAGCGGGCTCTGCAGTTCGTGGAGCGATGGATCCTCGCAACACGTGCGAGGATGACCGTTGAAGTTGGGACAACCGTTCAAACCCGCTCCCCACGCAGCAGCTTCGGCACCTCGCCGGTCAGTCCGGCGGCTTCCGCCACGAAGAACTGCTTGAGCTGCGGCATCCGGTTGACGATGCCGAGGCCGGCCCCGCGCACGGTGCGCAGCAGCGCCCAATCCGTGGAGAACAGCCGGTTGAGGCCGTCGAAGGCGGCAGCTGAAAGCGCGGCATCCGTGCGCCGCCAGCGCTCGTAGCGCGAGAGCACGATGCTGGAGCCGATGTCGAGACCAAGCCTGACGGCATCCGTCACGACCTCCGTCAGAGCAGCAACATCCCGCAGGCCCAGGTTCAATCCTTGTCCGGCAATCGGATGGACAAGGTGCGCAGCGTCGCCGACGAGCGCGAGCCGGTCGGCCACCAGGGCGCGCGCCAGGTGCATCTCCAGCGGCCACATGGCACGAGGCCCTATCGCGCGTATGTCACCGAGGCGGAAACCGAAGCGCTGCTCGACCTCGGTCGCGAAGCCGGCATCGTCGAGCGCCATGATCTCGCGGCCGCGCTGCTCGTTCTCGGTCCACGTGACGCACGAGCGGTTGCCGACCAGCGGCAGGATCGCGAAGGGGCCCGATGGCAGGAAGTGCTGCATGGCGCGCGAGCGGTGCGGCTTGTCGTGCTCGACGGTCGTGACAATGCCGATCTGCGGATACTTCCAACCGACGACACCGATGTTTGCCGCTTCGCGCAGGCGCGATGCGCGCCCGTCGGCCGCAATCAGCAGCGGGGCGCTGAGCCTGCTGCCGTTCTCCAGCTCGACGCGGACGCCATATGCGTCTGCCGTGTAGCCGGCCACCGGGCTGCCGCCCCTGAGCTCGATGGTCGGGCGTCTAGTCGCTGCGCGCAGGATGGCCTCGTGCAGCCGTTCGTTCTCGATGATGTAAGTCGCCGGGCTTCCGCTCTCGACAGTGTTGTCGTAGGTGACCAGCACCGGCCGGAAGGCATCCTCCAGCGCCGAATCCGTGATGTCGACCGTGGTGACGGGCTGCGCATGAGAGGCAAGCTCGGGCCATATGCCGAGCGCCGCCAGAAGCTGCTGCGAGCCCGCCGCGACGGCCGAGGCGCGGATGTCGCGCGTCCTCCTTGCCGCATCGAAGCCGGCGCGATCGATCACCGCAATCCTGAAACCGGCACCCAGGGTATCAGCGAGTGCGGATGCCAGGGCGAGGCCGACGCCGCCACCGCCCGCGATCAGTATGCCGTACCGGTCCTGGTCCGAACTCACCGCCATTTCCCGGCTGTTGGCTTGACACGCATGGGCACAGGCCGTCCCCTGGCGCGCGCTTGCATTCTGGGGTGCATCATGCCGTCACGGAAGCCGAAATCACCAGGCGCCATCGGGAATCTGCTGTCCATTCTCGACCTCGAGCAGCTTGAGGATAACCTGTTTCGAGGCCGCAGCCCGCAGCAATCCTGGCAGCGCGTCTTCGGCGGGCAGACCCTTGGCCAAGCCCTGGTCGCTGCCGTGCGCACGGTGCCGGCCGAGCGTTTTGCCCACTCCCTGCACGCCTATTTCCTCCAGCCCGGCGACCTCAACCGTCCCATCATCTACGGGGTTGATCGTGTGCGCGACGGCGGAAGCTTCACCACGCGGCGGGTCACAGCCACGCAGCATGGCCGCGCGATGTTCGTCATGAGCGTGTCCTTTCACAAGTCTGAGCCCGGCCTGGATCACCAGAACCGTATGCCGAAAGTGCCTCCGCCCGAGGACCTGCCGAACGAGCGCGACCTGAAAGCGCGCATGATCAAGGAACTGCCGGTCGACATGCGGAAATACTGGGAGCAGGAGCGCCCGATCGAAATGCGCCCCGTTGATGTGTCGCGGTACTTCGCGCGCGAAAAGCACCAGCCTGAGCAGCGTGTGTGGATGCGGGCTACCGGTGCCCTCCCCGACAACTTCCCGCTGCACCAGTGCGTGCTGGCCTACGCCTCCGACTTCTCGCTGCTCGACACAGCTCTCATCGCGCACGGCAAGCTGATGTTCGACAAGGACATCCAGCTCGCCAGCCTCGATCACGCCTTATGGTTTCACCGCCCCTTCCGGGCGGACGAGTGGCTGCTGTACGCGCAGGACAGCCCTTCCAGCCATGGCGCACGGGGCTTCTGTCGCGGCAGCATTTTCACCCGCGAGGGCGTCCTGGTGGCGTCGGTTGCACAGGAAGGCTTGATGCGGCAGCGAGCCTCCGCCTATGCGCCCAAATAATATGCAATCATTAATATTAGGCTAAAATATAGGCAGACTAGGCGCCAGTCCCGCCCCGATATGCGCATTTTATGGCGCTTTGGGCCGATTGCGTATTTGGCACGCCTTTTGATCCTTAACGGGGCGACGCCGCGCCTTCGCGTGGTGAAGGGTCGTGCGTGGCTGCCCGCCAGGCATGTCCTGCAACAAGGGGGAGTCACATGAAGCTGGTGACCGCCGTAATCAAGCCCTTCAAACTCGAGGAAGTTCGATCCGCGCTGACCGATCTTGGTCTGCAAGGCATGACCGTCACCGAGGTCAAGGGCTACGGCCGACAAAAGGGGCATACGGAAATCTACCGCGGCGCTGAGTACGCGGTGAGTTTCCTGCCGAAAGTCAAAATCGAAGTCGTTGTACCTTCGGGCACCGTGGACAAGGCCGTCGAAGCCATCGTCCGCGCCGCCAGAACGGGACAGATCGGAGACGGGAAGATCTTCGTCTCCGCGATCGAGCACGCCGTCCGCGTGCGCACCGGCGAGACCGACGACAGCGCGATCTGATCGCTTTGCATCTAGTTGAACCACCTTATCCTCGCAGAACCTCGGAGGCAGCAACGATGACACTTTGGAGACTAAGCCGGGTAGCGCCCTTGGCGATCCTGGCACTTATGGTCGGAGTGACCGCGGACGCGGCGTGGGCGCAGACGCCCCCGACGCCAGTGCCCAACAAGGGCGATACCGCATGGATGATGACCGCCACGGTCCTCGTCCTGCTCATGACGATCCCGGGTCTGGCCCTGTTCTACGGCGGCCTCGTGCGCACCAAGAACATGCTCTCGATCCTGATGCAGGTGTTCTACACCGTTTGCGTGGTCTGCATCATCTGGGCGCTCTACGGCTACAGCATGGCCTTCACCGAAGGCACCATGTACAACAGCTTCTTCGGCGGCTTCTCGAAGGCGTTCCTTGCCGGCGTGACGGCTGAGTCGGTCGGCGAAACCTTCACGACCGGCGTGGTCATCCCGGAGCTGACGTTCGTCTGCTTCCAGATGACGTTCGCCGCCATCACTCCGGCACTCATCGTGGGTGCGATGGCGGAGCGCATGAAGTTCTCGGCGATTGCCCTCTTCATCCCGCTGTGGGTCACCTTCGTGTATTTCCCGATGGCCCACATGGTCTGGTATTGGGCAGGTCCGCAGGCGACCGTTGACGCGGCAGCAGCCATTGCAGCTGCTACGGATGCCGCCGCCAAAACGGCTGCGGAGACCAAGGCAGGCGAGATCGCGGCCAACGCCGGCATGATCTTCCAGTGGGGTGCCATCGACTTTGCGGGTGGCACGGTCGTCCACATCAACTCCGGCATTGCGGCTCTCGTCGGCGCCCTGCTCGTCGGCAAGCGCGTCGGCTACGGCAAGGAAGCGATGCCTCCCCATTCGCTGACGATGACGCTCGTCGGCTGCGCTCTCCTGTGGGTGGGCTGGTTTGGCTTCAATGCGGGTTCCGCGCTTGAAGCCGGCGGCACCGCGGCGCTGGCCATGACCAACACGTTCCTGGCAACGGCTGGCGCAGCACTGGCCTGGCTGCTCGTCGAGAACATGTCGAAGGGCAAGCCCAGCTTGCTCGGCGGCGTGACCGGCGCCGTCGCCGGCCTGGTTGCCGTGACCCCGGCGGCTGGCTTCGCTGGCCCGATGGGGGCCATCGTGCTCGGACTCGTTGCCGGTGTCGTGTGCTTCCTCGCCTGCTCGGCGATCAAGAACGCACTCGGTTACGACGACGCGCTCGACGTGTTCGGCGTGCACGGTATCGGCGGCATCATCGGCGCGCTTGGTACCGGCATCCTGGCCGCGCCCGCGCTCGGCGGCACCGGCATCTTCGACTACGCGGCAAACAAGATCGCCGACTTCGACATGGCGACCCAGGTGCTCGCGCAGTTCAAGGCGGTGTGCTTGACGGTGGCGTGGTCTGGCATCGGCACGCTGGTCCTGCTGACACTGGTCCGCGTGGTCGTCGGCCTGCGCCCGGCTACCGACCAGGAGCGCGAGGGTCTCGACCTCGTCGATCACGGCGAGCGGGCCTACAACTACTGAGCGATGTGGCGGGCCTGTGCTCCTTCAGGCCCGCCATCCTGGAGCGCGCGACTTCCCCGGTACGTGCTCACGGACGCCCGGTGCAATTGCACCGGGCGTTTGTATTCGGGACTACGAGGAAACGGTGACGGCCGAGCCCGGCACGAGACGGCTCAGGAGGCGAAGCAGATGCGGCCGCTGCAGGGCGATACAGCCCGCAGTGGGGGCATAGTCCGGCCGCGCCAGGTGCATGAAGATCGCGCTGCCGCGATTCCTGGCGCGCGGGCGCACATTGTAGTCGAGCACGACGACGACGTCGTAGAGGTTGTCCGAGCGCCACAGATTTTCTGCGCTCGCCGGGTAAGGCAGCTGAACGCGGCGGTTGTAGTTGCGGTCACCCGGCGCATCGCACCAGCCGTCCTCCCTGCGTATCGGCCGTAGCGGTAGAGCCGTGCGCGGACGCTGCAGGCGATCTCTTCGGTAAAGGACATTCGATACACGCATAACCCCAAGGGGCGTAGCGCCATCCCCCTCTCGTTTCAGGGCCCGCACGCCGTTCCGGCCCAGGGCGCACGGCAAAACAAGGACACCAAGTCTCAGCCAGCCGCGCGTCGAGGAACGTGACAGAGCTGAGACTGAGGCAGCAGGTCGACGCACCCCCGGGCCAGCCTGTCGCTTCACCATGACCATTTCCCATCCCCTTAGGGACCTGTCTCATGCTAAGAACAGATGCTATCCTTCACCTTCCCTGGCAACAATCCGATGACGGGAGCGCAAGCCCATGAGCACGGCACGGAAGATCCTTCTCGTCGACGATGACGAGGATCTTCGCGAGTCATTGAAGGACCAGCTGGCGCTGCACGACGAGTTCGAAGTCGTCACGGCGCCCACGGCGTCGAAGGCCATCGATACCGCGAAGGCCGGCCATCTCGACCTGGTGCTTCTCGACGTGGGACTTCCGGACATGGATGGCCGCGAGGCCTGCAAGCTGTTGCGCAAGGGCGGGTTCAAGAGTCCGATCGTGATGCTCACGGGCAACGACTCGGATGCCGATATGATCCTGGGCCTGGACTCCGGGGCCAACGACTACATCACCAAGCCCTTCAAGTTTGCCGTTCTTCTTGCGCGCATCCGCGCGCAACTGCGCCAGCACGAGCAGAGCGAGGATGCGGTCTTTGCCATCGGGCACTATTCGTTCAAGCCGGCGTCTAAGATGCTCATCGACGAGAAGGGCGGAAAGATACGCCTGACGGAGAAGGAAACCTCGATCCTGAAGTATCTCTACCGTGCCGGGGAGAAGGTGGTGACCCGGGACGTCCTGCTTCAGGAAGTGTGGGGCTACAATTCAGGCGTGACGACGCACACGCTGGAAACCCACATTTACCGCTTGCGCCAGAAGATCGAAAAAGACCCCGCGCACGCAGAGCTGCTGGTTACGGAGACCGGCGGCTACAAGCTGGTTCCATAGCCGGGCCGGATACGCCTCACGTTTTGATGTGGGGGACGTCCGCGTCGGACGCACGATTGCTCGACGCCGCCGAGCGAATCGCACGAGGTTGCTGCCAACCGTCACGGCCAGAGTTCGTGGGATGCCGCATCCGCATCAAAGTGTCTTGGGGCCGCTGTTGCGCGTGCCTCTCTTCGCCAAATTGAAGCCGCTTCAGATCACCGAACTCGCGCGTCAGGCGGAGCGGATCAAGTTTCGCGCCGGCGCCGTTATCGCGAAGGCCGGCGAACCTGCGGATGGGGCGTTTCTGATCGTCACCGGCACCGCCGAGCAAAAAGCGCCCGGCGTGCTTTCTGCGCCCGAGCGCGTCGAGGAAGGCGCGCTTGTTGGCGAACTGGCGATGTTCGTCGAGTACGTGCCGGCGACCACGATTGTCGCCAGCGAGCGCGTTCACTGCCTGAAACTGACGCGCGCGGCCATACATGAGCAGATGAGCGCAGACCCAGCTCTGGCGCGCCATTTCGAGGACATTTTCGTTGAGCGGCTAAAACGAACCGCGGCCGACTTGCGCGCGGTCGACAATATGCTGGCAGGCGAGAAACCTGAAGGCGAACCTGACCCTGAAGCCCCACCCGACAATGAAAAGCGCCCAACCCCGGGGGAGGGTTGGGCGCAAGAAGCGCGTCATGCGCATAGTGCCAGGAGGGAAGCCGGCACTTAGGAACGATGCCTTCGGCTAGACGGGGGGCACTACCGATGAAGAGTGGCACCGTTCGCTATGGACCAAAAATAATACCTGCCCAGCCCGTTTCAATGGCTGTTTGATCCAATCACAAAATTGTTACAGATTGTTTCAGCTTCGTAATGGACGCGCCGACTGCCCTGCGGGCCCGAGCCGGAAGCGTGCCAAAGGTTATTGTTGCAGCTTTTGCAAGGCGATAGGCGGGGGAACGAAGAGATTGACATCAAGGCCTTCGGTCTTCGCGAACTCTACGAGGTCCACCCGTGTGACCAGACCCTGGGCGTCGGTTGTTATCCATTCCTTAAGTTCCAGTGTCGGTCGTTTCTGCAGGAACAGTTTGATTTGGCCCTGCGTATCCGGGTTCTTGTCCTGCAGGGCCAGGAAAATCCGGTCCTCGTTCTCGCCCACCTCGAGGATGCGGGCATCCCGCAGCAGGTCGACTTCCTTGCGGAGGAGCACTCTGAACGGCGTATTGTCGATGCTGGGCCGGTCGTCGGTCTTCAGGTCATGGTCCTGGATGGCGATGTACTTTCCATCCGAGATGATGAGCTGGCGGCTCGGTAGATTGTAATCGAAGCGAAACTGCCCCGGGCGCTTGAAGTAGATCTTGCCGCGCAGCCGCTTGTTGTCGCCGCTGGTCTGGACGAAGGCGCCCTTCATCTCGCCCATCAGATTGAAATAGACATTGATCTTCTGGATGATGTCGAGCTGCTTGGCGTCGAATTCCTGGCCCTCGACACCCTTCTCCTTGGTGACGGTCTGGTTCCAGGTCGAGGGGGGCGCGGGCGGCGGATTTTTGGCGCCCTGCGCGGATGCCGGTCCAGCAAGGATGGTTCCGAGAGCGGCCAAGCTCGCGATCTGGACCACACGCTTCGTTTGCATTGGGTTCCCCGGGGGGCCTGCGGCCGCCCACACGTAAACGATTCGCCCCGCTTGTCACCGTTTGTCGCAACATTGGGACGAGATTGTGGGCGGAATACGCGGGGCCAGATGGCCAAATCGCGCGCTTTGCAGGAGCCCCGGCTCAGATTTCGTCCGAGCCCGGTCCGCCTATGAGGATTGGCCGGACGCCGTTGTAGAGAGGCGCGCCCACGAGGCCTTCCTTCTCCATGCGCTCGATAAGGTCCGAGGCGCGCATGTAGCCGATGTGAAGGCATCCCCGCAGATGGTCGCTGGAGGCCTTGCGGTCCCTGCGGACGATCGCCACGGCGCGGCCGTAGAGGTCTTCGAACGCCGGTTCCTGATGCTGAGCCGGTGGCCAGTCGAACTGGGCGGCCGGGCGCATGGCCTGCTGATGCGGAAACGGATCGTCGACGTGGTCCTGGAACCCCGAGCTGGCATCGGTGGCTTGGGCGCGGTCGTGCCACGCGGGCGACTGCTCGTAGGCCGTCTCGATCTCCGACCGCGGCGTTTCCGTCTCGCGGCGTGCCGGAGCAAAGCGGCGCGCGATGTCGCTCGTCTCGTCCACGGAAAGTTCGGGTTGAGGAATCGGGCGCTGGGTCTGGGCGAACCGATCGAGGGAAGGGCCCTGGCGATGCGTTTGCGACGCGAAGCTCGGTTCGAACACGCGTGCCGGGCGCGCCGGCGTTCGCATGCCCGGCATACGAAGCGTCGGCTCGCATCGCGGCGCGGCGGGCTTGGGATCACTGCCGGAGAAGAAGCGATCCCAGCGCCGAATGGCACGCTTGATGCGCTGGCGGTTGGATTGGCGGAAGACCACCTTGATGTCGCGCAGCGAAAGTCCGAGCGATTTCATCAGCAGCACGAGGCCGCCGATGAGGCAGAGCAACCCGGCAACCGCGGCTGCCCGCTCGGGCCGCAGCATCGCAAGTAGGCCGCCGAGCAATCTCAGGGCCTGGTCTCCGAGGAGGCCACCATACCCGTAGGAGAGTGGCCAGCTTGGCGTCGTCGGCACCGATGCAACGGCCGCGGCGAGCAGAGCGATTGCGGCCGGCGCGACAACGATCCTGGAGCGCGCGCGGTCGATCCTGCCCATGGTTATGAGCTGGAGCGCCCAGAACATCGGCGGCAGGATCATCAGGACGCCGGTCAGGCCCAGGAGATAGATGATCAGATCGGCGAAGATCGCGCCGAGGGGACCCAGAAGGTTCTTGGTGGGACCGCTTGCGGAGTGGAACAGGCTGGCGTCTGCCGCCGACCAGGAAACCAGGCAAATCGCGTAGGCGGCGCAGGCCGCCAGGACGACATAACCCAGCACTCCCAATAGCCACGCGCGGAACCTCGCTCTCACGGAGAGCGGCGAGGGCAGAGCGGCTTCATACGCGGACGCCATGTATGCAACGCTGACTGGACACCACCACCATGCTCGGCCGCCTCCGCCGGGGTTGGCCGGAGAGACGTCCAGGATCGACTGTGATGTCCTCGCGTTGCGAGTTGGTTAACGGCCGCTCACCATGTTTGTTATGGTTAACCGCGCGTTAACCGGCGAGGCTCCGGGAGGCCGAGGCCTTCGGCCATCCCGGTCCCGCTCCGCCAAGAGGGGCCGGCTGCTACACGCGGCCCATGCGCACGTCCTCTTCGGGGTTTGCGCCGATCTTGTGGATCGACAGGTCTGCGCCCCGCCGCTCTTCTTCGGCCGGAAGCCTGAACCCGAACAGCATGTCCACGACGGTGTAGATGATGGTCCCGGCCACAACGGCGTAGGCTGCGCCGAGGACGCTGCCGACGAGCTGCGACCAGAAGCTTACCCCGCCCATGCCACCCAGCGCGGTCAGCCCGAAGATGCCGCAGGCGATGCCGCCCCACAGGCCACAAAGACCATGCAGCGGCCACACACCGAGCACGTCGTCGAACTGCCACTTCGAGTTCGCCGCCGCCTGGAATGCGTAGACGAAGATGATGCCGGCAGCGCCACCAACAAAAAGGGAGCCGATGGGATGCATCACGTCGGAGCCGGCGCACACGGCCACGAGGCCTGCCAGCGCGCCGTTGTGAATGAAGCCTGGATCGCCGTCGCCTGCGATGAGCGCAGCAAGGATGCCGCCGCACATCGCCATCAGCGAGTTGATGGCCACGAGGCCTGTGACCGTCTGCACGGTCTGCGCGCTCATGACGTTGAAGCCGAACCAGCCGATGCACAGCAGCCACGAGCCCATTGCAAGCCAGGGGATTGACGAGGGCGGAATGCCGACGGTGCGTCCCTTGTCGTAGCGGCCGAGGCGCGGTCCAAGACGCCGCACAGCTGCGAAGCCGAGCCAGCCGCCGACCGCGTGCACGACGATGGACCCGGCGAAGTCGTGGAACTCCTCACCGAGCCGTGCCTTGAAGAAGGTCTCCTGCAAGCCGAAGTTCTTGTTCCACACGATGCCCTCGAAGAACGGATAGAACAGGCCGACGATCAGCGCCGTCGCCACGCACTGCGGCAGGAACCGCGCGCGCTCGGCGATGCCTCCGGAAATGATGGCGGGGACTGCGGCGGCAAACGTGCAGAGGAAGAAGAACTTGACGAGCGTCAGGCCCTGCGGACCGAAGCCCTCGATGCCCGCGTTACCTGAAAGCCCTTGCGCGCTGACGAAGAACGCCACCCCGTAGGCGATCGTGTAGCCAACGAAGAAGTAGGCAACTGTCGAGATCGCAAAATCGACGATGATCTTGCAGAGCGCGTTGACCTGGTTCTTGTGGCGCACGGTGCCGACTTCGAGGAAGGCGAAGCCGCCGTGCATGGCGAAGACAAGAATTGCCCCCATGAGGAGGAAAAGTACGTCTGTGCCGCTCTGCAATCCCTGGATTGCCGTCTTGAGTTCCGGCATGCCCCAACTCCCCGATTTTCAGTGCCCATTGTCTGAGCAGGACCGTGCGACCACGCGATCCGCCTGCGTCATAGGCAAAAACCGCCCAATATCTGTCAAGGCTGAAAAAGGCCCTGCTCAAATTATCGGCAGTTAGGGGCGTGGACAAAGATGCGTGAGCCGAACCCGCGCGCCTACCGAACGCGGCGGGGGTTCATATAGAGGTCGGCTTCCTGCTTCTCGAGCTTCGGCTCGAACGTGCCGCGCGTGATCTCCCGGGCCAGGGAGCGCATGTGGCGGCGGGTTTCATCATTGAAGATGAGCATGCCGCAGAACAGCTTCAACACGACGAGCAGGCGCGGGTCGGCATGCTCGGACTTCACCTTGCCGTACCACTTGCCGCCGATGGAGAAGACCTTGCCGTCGACGCGGCCGATCTTCTCGTTGAGGTGATTGTAGAGATTGTAGTCGCCGCCGAAATTCACGAGGTCGCGCCGCAGGCGATAGAAGCGCGGCTTGCCCTCGTCGAGCAGGAAGAACGAGAAGTACTCCGGCATCAGCGGCCACTTGTTGGCCGAGCGCTCGATGTAGACCATCTGCTCGTGATCCCCGGTGTTGACCGAGAAGCACGTGACGGGAAATCCGCGCGCGCCGAGCGTGAGTTGCAGGCTGCGCCCGATCATGAGGTCCATCGTGGCGCGCCAGTTCACCGTCTCGTTGAAGAGCTTGAACACCAGGCGCTTGTCCATGCCCGTGCTCTTC
>Ga0190265_10001205_pt1 | contig 16977 bp, 11 predicted proteins | sample Popmic124T_FD_133135 | JGI IMG/M metagenome (GOLD analysis project Ga0190265, IMG submission 133135) | Populus adjacent soil microbial communities from riparian zone of Indian Creek, Utah, USA - 124 T | ecosystem: Environmental > Terrestrial > Soil > Riparian zone | place: USA: Utah | collected...
CACCGGCGCGCTCGACCCCGCGTCCGTCGCGCGCCACAACGCGATCGATCTCGTCAAGGGCGAGCTCACCGCGCTCGAGAAGGAGCTCGGCCACGAAGAGCGCGGCAAGCTCGACGCGCACCTGACTTCGCTGCGCCAGCTCGAGCGCCAGCTCGACGGCGGCGGCAGCGCATGCGGCGGCGTGGTCAAGCCGATGATCACCGATACGCGCAGCAACGAGCGCTTCCCGGACATCGGCGCGCTGCACACCGATCTGCTGGTGGCGGCCGCCGCGTGCGACCTCAGCCGCGTGCTGTCGCTGCAATGGACCCACACGGTCTCGCCGACGATCATGTCGTGGGCCGGCGCGGGGGAGGGGCACCACGAGCTGTCGCACAAGGACGACTCGAACGCCGCGGGCGTCGCGTCGTTCGTGCAGAGCGAGCGCTGGCTGGCGACTCAGTTCGCGAGCCTGCTCGACAAGCTCGCGATCACGCAGGAGACGGACGGCAGCGGCAGCCTGCTCGACACCAGCACGGTGGTGTGGGCCAAGGAGCTGGGCGACGGGCGGCTGCACGACTTCAAGTCGGTGCCGTTCATCGTCGCGGGCCGTGGCAATGGTTACTTCGCGCCGGGGCGGTACTTGAAGTTCAGCAACGAGCCGCACCAGAAGCTGCTCGTGTCGCTGTGCCAGGCGATGGGCATCGAGGTCGACAGCTTCGGCGCCAGCGAGATCAGCGGTGCGCTGGCGGGGCTGACGGCATGAAGCGACCAGCGCGCGATGGAGCACGCGGTTGCGAGGAGGGCGGGTTTGAAACCCGCCCCTACGTGAAGACGATCCTGTTCGCGTTGTTGCTGGTCGCGTGTGGGTCGGATCCGATGGCCACGAAGCGGCTGCCGCAGGCGGGCAGCGGTGCCGCGGCGGGGGCTTCTGGTTCAGCTGCCGGTGGCGCCGGGACGGGTGGCGGGTCGGTCGTGTCGCGGCCGGTCGATTGCAACGAAGTGCAGGTCGGACCGCGCCGGCTGTGGCGGCTCACGCCTGCCCAGTACGACAACACCGTGCGCGACCTGCTGGGCGTGGAGGGCAGCTGGGGCGCGGGCTTCCCCGCCGACACGGTCGTGTCGGGGTTCCGCAACAACGCGGACGCGATGCTGGTCAGCCCGCTGTTCGCGGACAAGCTGCGCGAAGCCGCCGAGGACATCGCCCAGCGCGTACCGCTGTCCCGGCTGGCGGCCTGTGCCGGCAGCGGCGACGACGCCTGCCTGGGCGAGATCGCGCGCACGCTCGGCGAGCGCGCGTTCCGCAAGCCGCTGCGCGACGAGGACGTCGAGCGCTACGTGGCGCTGGCCAAGACCGCCGGCTCGTTCGAGGCCGGCGCGCGGCTGATGCTGACCGTGCTGCTGCAGTCGCCGCACTTCGTGTACCGCTTCGAGCTGGGCACGCGCGATGCCGCCGATCCGCGCGGCCGCTATGCGCTCGGCGACTACGAGATCGCGAGCGAGCTCTCGTACCTGCTGTGGCAGAGCATGCCGGACGAGGCGCTGTTCGCGGTCGCGCGCGCCGGGCAGCTGCGCACGATCGAGCAGATCCGCGCGCAGGTCGGGCGCATGCTCGGCGACGCGCGCAGCAAGCCGATGGTGCGCGCGTTCGTGCTGGAGTGGCTGGGGCTGGCCGCGATCGCCACCGTGCCCAAGGATCCCGGGCGCTTTCCCGAGCTCGACGCGGACCTGCGCGGCGCGCTGCTCGGCGAGGTCGAGCGCTTCGTCGACCACGTGATGTTCGAGCTCGACGGCTCGCCCGAGGCGCTGCTGACCACGCCGGCGACGTTCCTCGATCAGGCGCTGGCCGACTTCTACGGCGTGCCGCTGAGCGGCGCCGCGCCCGACGGCATCGCCAAGGTGGAGCTCGGCGCGCAAGGGCGGCGCGGGATCCTCACGCTCGGCGGGACGATGCTGGCGCACGCGCGCTCCAACGATTCGTCGCCGGTGCACCGCGGCAAGCTGATCCGCGAGCGCCTGCTGTGCCAGCCGCTCTTGCCGCCGCCGCCGGGGATCGTGGTGCAGCCGCCGCCGCTCGATCCCAGCAAGACCACGCGCGACCGCTACGCCGCGCACTCGCAGGTCGAGCCGTGCAAGACCTGCCATCGCTTGATGGATCCGATCGGGCTCGGCTTCGAGCACTTCGACGGGATCGGCCGCTACCGCGCCGACGACAACGGGCTGGCAATCGACGCGACCGGCGAGATCTTCGACAGCCCGAGCAGCAACGGCGCGTTCGACGGCAGCGGTCAGCTGATCGACAAGCTGGCTGCGAGCGAGGACGTGCGCAGCTGCTACGCGCGCCAGTGGCTGCGCTTCGCGTACGGTACGAACGAAGAAGGCGCGGGCAAGTGCGTGTCGGAGCAGGTCCAGAAGGTGTACGCCAACAGCGACGGCTCGCTCGCCGCGCTGCTCGCGGTCCTGACCGAGGGCGATCAGCTGCGCTATCGCTCGGCGCCGGTCGAGGCCGGTGAACCGCCGCCCGTTGTCGAGGATCCGAAGAGCGACGGCGGCGTGCCCGGCAGCGTGGAGCCCGACCCGGAGAGCATGCTCTCGAGCTCCCTGCAGCTGAAGCAGACGGTCGACAACGACTGGGGCGCCGGCTACTGCGCGACCTACGAGGTCACCAACGTCAGCAGCGCGCCGGTCACCTGGTCGGTGCCGCTCGAGATCTCCGGCACGCTCAGCCAGAACTGGCAAAGCAAAGTCACCGGCAGCACCGGCGCCGTCGTGTTCACCGGCGAGACCTACAACGCCACGCTGGAGCCCAACGCGAGCACGCAGTTCGGTTTTTGCGCCAACCGCGGGTGACGGAAAGAGGGCGGGTTTAAACCCCGCCCCTACGAAGAGAGCAGCGGGGTTGCTCTTCGTACGGGCGGGTTTCAACCCGCCCGCGGCACGCCGATTCCAGGTGGGGTGCGAACCGTTTGCGGTCGGCGGTCGTACTTGCAGGCACATGGGTGCGACGGCGAACCGAATTGTCACGTGGTTGCACCGGGTTCCGGGGCTATCGTCCCGGCGGCTGGAAGGGAGCGGGATGCGCCGTCGGTTCGGGCTCGTGCTGGCGATCGCGGTTGCCTCCACGGCCACGGCGGGGGCTCTGGCGCCGCCGGTGCTCTTGCCGGGGCAGACGTTGTCGCTGCCCGTGACGGGTCACGGGGAGCACGCGCGCGTGTTGCTCGAGCTGGAGGTGGATCGCTCGGGCGCGGTGCGCATGGCCGATGTCGTCGAGGTGGCGGGCGCGGCCGGCAGCGAGCGAGCGGAGCTCGAGACGGTAGCGCGCGAGCACGCGAGCCGGCTGCGCTTCGCGCCGGCCGAGAAGGAAGGCGCGGCGATCGCGGCGCGCGTGCGCGTGGAGCTGCTGGCGCAGGCCGGCGTTCCGGCGGCCGGGGAGCCGGCGGAGCCTGCGCCGCCGCCGCAATTGCCGGTGGGCGGTACGGCGGTCGGGCCTTTGCAACAGCCGGGCGCGGGTCCGCTGCCGAGTCCGGTTCCGAGTCCGAGTCCGGTTCCGAGTCCGAGTCCGGTTCCGGGTCCGAATCCGAGTCCGGTTCCGGTTCCGGTTCCGGGCCCGAATCCGGTTCCGGTTCCGGTTCCGGTTCCGGTTCCGAGTCCGGGTCCGGGTCCGGGTCCGGGTCCGGGTCCGGTTCCGGGTCCGGGTCCGGGTCCGGATCCGGGTCCGGATCCGGTTCCGGTTCCCGAAGCTCCTCCCAAGCACGTGCACCCGCACGTGCACGCTCACTCCCATCCGCACTCGCCGGCCGAGGTGCATGCCGGTGCGGTCGACCTCTCCGCGACTGCGCGCGTCTCGCTGGCTCCCGCGCCGGCGCTGCCCGTGGCGGCTTCGCAGCTGAACGTGGAGGTCGGCGCGCTGCGCGCGGTGCCGCGGCGTAGCGCGCAGGACTACCTCACGCTCGCGCCCGGCGTCGTGCTGCAGAACCACTCCGGCGCCGGGCACGCCAACTCGGTGTTCGTGCGCGGGTTCGATGCGGGCGAAGGCGAGGACCTCGAGACGCTGGTCGACGGGATGCCGATCAACGAACCGTCCAACGCGCACGCGCACGGCTACGCGGACAGCGGCTTCGTGATCCCGGAGACGGTCGAGCGCATCGACGTGCTGCAGGGGCCGTTCGATCCGCGGCAGGGCGACTTCGCCGTCGCGGGCAGCGCGGAGTACGTGCTCGGCGTGCGCGAGCGCGGGCTGCGCGCGTCGGCCGAGTACGGCAGCTTCGCGGAGCGGCACGGGCTGCTGCTGTGGGCGCCGGAAGGCGCTTCGCGCGGGACCTTCGTCGCGACCGAGCTGGGCGCGGGCGACGGCTTCGGGCCGAACCGCGCGCACTCACACCTGTCGGGCATGGCGCGCTACGAGCACGACCGCGGGCCGGTCCAGTACTCGGTGCTCGGGGCGGCGCACGCCTCGCGCTACGACTCGGCCGGGGTGCTGCGCGAGGACGACTACGACCGGCGGCGCCTGCCGTGCGACGGCGACGAAGACAGCCAGTTCTTCTGCACGTACGACCCGCATCAGGGCGGCTCGGCGGCGCGCGGGCTGCTCAACGCGTCGCTGTCCTGGTTGCGTCCCGGGCGCGAGCTGCGCGTGCAGGCGTACTTCGGCAAGCGCGGCTTTCGCGAGCGCGAGAACTTCACCGGCTTCCTGCTCGACGAGCGCGGCGACGGCGTCGAGCAGCGCTACGAGGCAGACACGCTCGGCCTGCGCAGCTCGTACGCGCTGCAGGCCTCGGCGTGGGGGCAGCGCCAGCGGCTCGAGCTGGGCATGGAAGGCCGGCAGGACTTCGCGCGCACGCGCATGTGGCGGCTGCGGCGCGAGGGCGGCGTGCCGTACGCGACCGTGTTCGACGACGAGCTGAGCCTGACCCACGGCGCCGCGTACCTGCGCGGTGAGCTCGTGCCGTGGTCGTGGCTCGCGTTCATGGGCGGCGTGCGCGCGGACGCGTTCGGCTTCTCGAGCCTGGATCTGAACGCGCCCAGCTCCGATCGCGTCGGCCCGCGCCTGCCGCTGACCGCGAGCGACGCCTGGGGCAGCGCGTTCTCACCGCGCGCCTCCGTTCGGGCGCGCTTGCTGCCTCCCCTGCACTGGGTGGTCAGCGCGGGTAGCGGCGTGCGCTCGAGCGACGCGCAGGCGTTGTCGCAGAGTGAAGACGCGCCGTTCGCGCGCGCGCTCGCGGCGGAGACCGGCCCGGTGCTCGAGCTCGCGCCGTGGCAGCGCGCCAAGCTCACCGCGCAGGCGTTCGCCTTCGTCACGCGCGTGGAGCAAGAGCTGCTGTTCGATCCGGAGCGCGCGCGCAACGTGCCGGCGGGCGACTCGAGCCGCTACGGCGTCGCCGGCACGACGCGGCTGCAGGTGGGACAGAGCAGCGACACGTTGCTCAGCGTGGCGTACGCCGAGGCGCGCGCGATCGAGGACGGCACGAGCTTCTTCGCGCTCGGCAAGGGCTCGGTGCTGCCGTTCGTGCCGCGCTTCGTCGCGCGCGCCGACCACGCCAGCACCTGGCGGCTGCGCGCGCTGGGGCAGCCGCTGGCGCTGACAGGAGCGCTCGGCGTGGGCTTGATCGGGGCGCGCCCGCTGCCGCTCGGCGAGAGCAGCGATCCGGTGCTCGACGTCGGCCTGCGCGGGCTCGCGCGGCTGGGCATGTTCGAGCTGGGGCTCTCGGTCGAGAACCTGTTCGACGCGCGCCAGCGCGTGAGCGAGCTCAACCATGTTTCGCAGTTCGATCCGGAGCGCGCGGCGTCGCTGCGCGCCGAGCGTCACTTCGCCGCGGGCGCGCCGCGGCGCTGGCTGGGGACCTTGACCGTGTATCTCGACGAGCCGCAGCTCGCGATCGGAGCAGAGCCATGAAGCGACGTCTGGCGGCGTGGGTGTTCGCGGCGAGCAGCGCGACCAGCGTCTGCGCGTGCGGCGGCGAGACCGAAGGCAAGGTCGTGCCCTTGATGATCGCGGTCGAGCCGGAGCCAGACGACGGCGCTGCGCTCGGTGAATTCACGACCTCGAGCGGCTGGCACGTTCAGCTGACGCAAGCGCAGCTCGGGGTCGCCGCGCTCTACCTCTACACGCCGCGGCGCGAGCAGGAGCCCTCCGCGGTGGCCCAGCTGCTCGACCTGCTCGTGCCGGTGGCGCACGCGCACGGCGCGTTCGACCCGCTCAACGGCCGGGCGGTGCGCGCGGAATATCGGGATCTCGTCGCGCTCGATCTGCTCGGCGACGGCGTGCAGGAGCTGGGCGAAGTCAGCGCGGAGGCGGGCCCGAGCGATGGGCTCTCGCTCGAGCTGGTCGGTCCTGGGGACGATCTGCCCGAGGCCTTGCACGGGCACAGCGCCTGGGTCGCCGGCGAGGCGGAGCGCGACGGTGTGACGGTGCGCTTCGAGGGCGGGATCGATCTGCCGGACCAGGGCGCGATCCGCCGCGTCGAGTCGGTCGAGTCGAACGTGCAGATCGACGAGGGCCAGACCTTGCTGCTGCGCGTCCATCCCAGCCGCTGGCTGCTGGAAGCAGACTTTTCACGGCTCGCTCCGCCCGCCGGCGAAGACGGGCCGAGCGCCATCACAGCCGAGGACCAGGTCGGCCGCGCCTGGTACATCGGCGTACGCAACCCCGCGGCGTTTTCGGTCGAGATCGTAGAAGGAGAACTGCCATGAAGAGTACTAGCCTGGCCTTCGCAGTCGCGTGCGGGCTGTACGCGTGTGACGGAACCGACGATGCGGGCGCCGGCTCGCTCAAGGTGACCGCGAGCGGCGAAGAAGCCTCGGTGTCCGGCTACCCCGTGGGCGAAGGCGACGACGAGATCGCGTTCGTCGACGGCTGGACCCTGGCGTTCAGCAAGGTACTGGTGTCGATCGGCGATTTTCGTCTGCGCACCCAGGACGGTGACGACGCCATGGTCGACGCCGATGGGGTCGTGTTCGACCTGCACCAGGGCGAGCCCGAGCTGTGGAGCTTCGACGACGTGCCCGCGCAGCGCTGGGACCGCGTCGGCTACGAGTACGCGCTCCCGACCAGCAAGACGCGCACGGCCGGTGACGTCGCGGACGAAGACCTCGAGCAGATGATCGCCGAGGGCCATGCGCTGCTGGTCGCGGGCACCGCGATGAAGGGCGACCAGGAGATCGAGTTCGAGTACGGCTTCCCGTTCGAGATCACCATGGACAACTGCCACAACGGCATCGACGACACCGACGGGCTGGTGATCGGGGAAGGCGCAGCAGCTGAAGCGCAGATCACCATCCACCTCGACCATCTGTTCTTCGACGACTGGGCGATCGAGGAGCCCGCGCTGCGCTTCGATGCCATGGCTGCGATGGCGCCCGCCGGAGGCGTGCTCACGCTCGACGATCTGGCGGCGCAGGACAACTTGAGCGATCTGGTCGGCGCCGACGGCTCGCCGCTCGAGCTCGGCTACGACCCGGGCTCGGAGTTCGAGCCGGTGCCGGAGAACCTGCGCGATCTGGTGATCGCCGGCGCGACCACGACCGGCCACTTCAACGGCGAGGGCCACTGCGACTACGAGCGCACCCAGTAGTGGCTCGAGGATCGGTGGGCTGACGCTGGCTCAGCGAGCGCTCGCGATGTCGACCGTCGGGGTCCGGGAACACCATGCTGCCCGGCGGCGTACGGTAGGACCGGCGATCGCTCGTGACAGCGACCCCTGGGCCCTGTCACGATTCGCGGGCTAGTCGGAGCAGAACGCAACCCTTAGCGCAACCCCTTGAGGAGGACTCGATGAACCCCACGTTGAAGAACACTTTGATGGCGCTCGCGACTGCTGCGCTCGGCCTCGGCAGCGCGGCGGGCTGTAGCGACAAGTCTTCGGAGACGCCGGAGGCCGAGAGCTCCTCGGGCGGCGAAACCCCCGGCGGCGACGCCACCGGCGGCGAAGCCTCGTGCTCGGGCGAAGGCTCGTGCTCGGCCGAGCATGAGCATGGCGGCGAACCCCCCGCGCCGGAAGGTGCAGCGCCGGAAGGCGAAGCCCCGCCCAGCCCCTGAGCTGGGAGCGACCGGCTGAGCGCGGGTTGCGCTGGATCAGCGGGCGCCCCCGCTTGCTGCCCGAGGCGTGGTGACGCTAGGGTCGCGTCTCTTCCCATGCAGCCCGTGCTCAGTCCGCTCGCCGAGCCATCAGTTCTGGTCAAGGCCGCAACGGGAATTCCCGGCCTCGATGACGTGCTGAACGGCGGCTTGCCCTCCGGCCGGCCGACCTTGATCTGCGGCGCGGCCGGCTGCGGCAAGACGCTGCTCGCCATGCAGTTCCTGGTGCAGGGCGCGCTGCGCTACGGCGAGCCGGGCGTGTTCATCGCGTTCGAAGAGCGGGCCGAGGATCTCGCGGTCAACGTCTCGTCGCTCGGGATCGATCTCGAGGAGCTCCAGCGCCGTAACCTGATCTCGGTCGACCACGTGCGGATCGAGCCGCGCGAGATCGTCGAGAGCGGAGACTACGACCTCGAGGGGCTGTTCCTGCGCCTGGGCTTCGCGATCGACTCGGTCGGCGCCAAGCGGGTGGTGATCGACACGCTCGAAGTGCTGATGGGTGGGCTCGCGAACTACGCGCTGGTGCGCTCCGAGCTGCGCCGCCTGTTCGAGTGGCTCAAGCAGCGCGGCGTCACGGCCGTGATCACCGCCGAGCGCGGGGACGGCAAGCTCACGCGCCACGGGCTGGAGGAGTACGTCTCGGACTGCGTGATCCTGCTCGATCACCGCGTGGTCGAGCAGATCAGCACGCGCCGCCTGCGCGTGGTGAAGTACCGCGGCTCGACGCACGGCACCAACGAGTACCCGTTCCTGATCGACGAGAGCGGCATCTCCGTGCTGCCGATCACCAGCGCCTGCCTGAACCACCCGGTCTCCGACGAGCGCATCTCGACCGGCATCCCGCGGCTCGACACGATGCTCGGCGGCCAGGGCTACTTCCGCGGCTCGACCATGCTGATCTCGGGCACGGCCGGCGCGGGCAAGACCAGCCTGGCGGCGCAGTTCGCCGCGGCGATCGGGCAGCGGCGCGAGCGCGTTCTGTACTTCTCGTTCGAGGAGTCGCCGGCGCAGATCGAGCGCAACATGCGCGCGATCGGGGTCCACCTGGCGCCGCTCCTCGAGCAGGGCTTGCTGCGGCTCGAGGCCGCGCGACCGACCGCGCACGGGCTCGAGGCACACCTGGCGCTGCTCCACCGCGCGATCAAGGAATTCGCGCCGAGCGCCGTGGTGCTCGATCCGATCAGCAACTTCGCCGATGCGAGCACCGCGATCGAATCGCAGCGCATGCTCGTGCGCCTGGTCGACGCGCTCAAGGCCGCGGGCATCACGGCGCTGCTCACCAGCCTCAATTCCGGGTCCTCGGGCCTGCTGGAGAAGAGCGACGCCGAGGTCTCGTCGATCGTGGACACGTGGTTGCTGGTCAAGGTCGTGGAGAGCAACGGCGAGCGCAACCGCCTGCTGTACGTGCTCAAGTCGCGCGGGATGCCGCACTCGAACCAGGTCCGCGAATTCGTGCTCAGCGAGCGTGGCGTCGAGCTGCTCGATGTTTATGTTGGAGAAGGCACCGTGTTGACGGGATCCGCACGCTTGAATCAGGAAGCGGCCGATCGCCGGGCGTTCGGCGAGCGCCGGCAACAGCTCTTGCGGCAACGCCGTGAGCTCGAGCGGCGCACCGCGTTGCACCGCGAGCAGTTGGCCCGGCTGCACGCTGAGTTCGAGGCCCAGAGCCTCGAGCTGGAAGGCTCGATCCGTGAGCTCGAGCGCGCAGCGGACGAGAGGGCCGAAGTGCGCGAGCTGACGGCGAAACGGCGACAGGCAGACTCGGGAGCGAACGGCGGCAGCGATCATGAATGAACCCACACTCGAAGTGACCGATGGCGGCGCGGAGCCGAGCGGCGACGCGGCTGCCAAGGTCTGGAACTTGCGGCTCTACGTGGCCGGCGATTCGCCGAAGTCACGGACCGCGCTGAACAACCTGCGCAAGCTGTGCGAGGAGCACCTCAAGGGACGGTACAGCATCCAGGTGATCGACCTGGCCAAGGATCCAGCGCTGGCAAAGCTCCATCAGATCGTGGCCATCCCGACCCTGATCCGCGAGCTGCCCGAACCGATCAAGCGCGTGATCGGCGACCTGTCGAACGCCGACAAGACGCTCGTGACGCTCGAGGTGCGCTAGATCGCCAGGGCCACGAGGCTGAAGCCAGCATGACCGACAAAGAGGACGAGCTCCGGGGCCGGCTCGAAGAGGCCGAGGCGACGCTGGAAGCGATCCGCACCGGCCGGATCGACGCGCTGGTCGTCGAGGGCGGTGAAGGCCATCTCGTCTATTCGGTCGAGACCGCGGAGCTGCCCTTCCGCCTGTTCCTCGAGCAGATGGCCGAAGGCGCGGTCTCGCTCGACGCGAACCGCTCGGTCCTGTACTGCAATCGGTTTTTCGCCGAGCTGATCGGCGCTCCGCGCGAGAGCCTGCTCGGCGCCGACTTCGAGGAGCTGATCGCGCCCGATCGCCGGGTGGCGTTCGGTTCGGCGTTGCGCGCCGAGGGGCCGCAGCGCTTCGGCTCGGCGCTGTCGCTCGCGAGCGGGCTGCGCGTGCCGGTTGCACTCGCGGTCACGCCGATCGGGTCGGGGCAGGCCCGGCGCTACACCCTGGTCGTCACCGACGTGAGCGAGCGCGGGCGCCTGCAAGAGCTCAGCGCCGCCAACGAAGCCGCCGAGGCTGCCAGCATGGCCAAGGACCATTTCCTGGCCGTGCTCGGTCACGAGCTGCGCGGCCCGCTCAACGTGATGATGGGCTGGATCGGCTTCTTGCTCGAGGAGCGCGAGCGCTTCGATCCGCAGGTGCAGAAGGCGCTCGAAGCGGTGCAGCGCAACGCGCGGCTGCAGCGCCGGCTGATCGAAGACATGGTCGACGTCGCGCGCATCCGCTCGGGCAAGCTGCGGCTCGAGCGCGAGATCGTCGACCTGGGCGAAGTCGCGCAAGCGACCGGCCTGGCCATGGCGGTGGCGGCGCGCGCGCGTCGCATCGAGCTCGACGTGCAGAGCTGCAGCGGCGCCTTCGTGCTCGGCGACGCGCAGCGGCTCGAGCAGATGCTGCAGAACCTGATCGGCAACGCGATCAAGTTCACGCCCGAGGGCGGGCGCGTGACGTTGCGCGTGGAGCTGCGTCCCGCCGTCACGCGGCTGACGGTCGGCGACACCGGTCGCGGGATCGATCCCGCGCTGCAGACGCTGATCTTCCAGCCCTTCCGCCAGGGCGTGCCCGAGTCCGGACAGCACGACACGGGGCTCGGCCTGGGGCTGGCCATCACCAAAGCGGTGGTCGAGCTGCACGGCGGGCACATCAGCGTGAGCAGCGCCGGCGTCGACCGCGGCAGCGAATTCTGCGTCGAGCTGCCGGCGGTCGGGGCGCCGGACGAAGCGGCCGCCGAGCGCGCGTTGCCCGCGATCGACGGCACGTTGTCGGGCGTGCGCATCCTGGTCGTCGACGACGAGGAACAGGTGCGCGAGAACACCGCGCGCGTGCTCGCGCGCGCCGGCGCGGAGGTCGTGTGCGTGAGCGGAGCCGAGTCGGCGCTGGCCAGGCTCGAGGATCAGCCGTTCGACATCGTCGTGAGCGATCTGATGATGCCGGGTACGGACGGCTGGGAGCTCGCTCGTCGCGTGCGCGAGCGCTACGAGAGCTTACCGATCGTCGCGCTCAGCGGCATCGCCGGCAGCCTGGCGAGCGGGCGCGCGGAGGCGAGCGGGTTCCTCGCCTTGCTCAAGAAGCCCGTCGACGAGCACGAGCTGGTGAGCCGCATCCGACCGCTCCTGCGCCGCGCCTGATGTTTCGGCCGCTGTTCGCGCGGCTGCGTCCGAATCGCGAACGGCACTGGACTTGACCGCGCGCGCGCTTACTTCCGAGCCACCCTGTCGTGGCTAACGCTTCCATCCCGCCGCCCGAGCTCGCCGCCACCCGCGCCCTGCGGGTGATGAGCTACAACGTCCACGGCTGCGTGGGCAGCGACTTCCGGCTCGATCCGCCGCGGGTCGCGCGGGTGATCGCCGCTTGCGAGCCCGATGTCGTCGCGCTGCAGGAGCTGGACGTGGAGCGCGCGCGCAGCGGTCGCGTCGACCAGCCGCGCACGCTGGCCGAGCAGCTGGGGATGCAGCTCGCGTTCTGCTCCGCGCGCGAGTGCGACGGTGGGCGCTACGGCAACGCGGTGCTCAGCCGCCACCCGATCGAGGTGATGCGCGCGGCCTGCTTGCCGCAGCGGGGCCAACGCCGGGAGCAGCGCGCGGTGCAATGGGTGCGCGTGCAGGCTCCCGGGCTGCTGCTCAACGTCGTCAACACGCACCTCGGCCTCGACCACGGCGAGCGGATGCAGCAGGCGGCGGCGATCCTGGGCAGCGAGTGGGTGCACGAGGCGCGCGCGCTCGGCCCGACCGTGCTGTGCGGCGACTTCAACGCCGGTCCGCGCTCGGCGGTGTACCGCAAGCTGACCAGCGAGCTGCGCGACGCGCAGCGGCTGGTGCCCGGCCGGGGCCCGCGCGGGACGTTCCCGTCACTGCTTCCGCTGCTGCGCATCGATCACGTGCTGGTCAGCCCGGAGCTGCACGTGCGGCGCTGCACGGTGGCGGCGAGCTGGCGAGCCAAGCTGGCCTCCGATCACTTACCGCTGTTCGTAGACTTGAGCCTCGAGAGGAACGGGCCATGACGCGAATTCTCGAGCCGGGCAAGACGTGCGAGCGGATCTGCGAGGTGGACCGTTCCGGCGTGCTGGTCGACGCGCGCGACTACTACCTGGCGGTCCACGCGGCGCTGCAGCGTGCCCAGCGCTACGTGTTGATCGCCGGCTGGCAGTTCGACAGCGCGGTCCCGCTGGTGCGCGGCGCCGACGCCGAGCAGGTGACCGGGCCGGTGCGCCTGCTCGAGCTGATCGAGCACGTGGTCAAAGCGAACCCACAGCTCGCGGTCTACATCCTGGCGTGGGACTACAGCCTGGTGCTCGCGCTCGAGCGCGAGTGGCTGCAGCGCTTCAAGTTCGACTGGCGCACCAACGAGCGCATCCACTTCGTGTTCGACGACCAGCATCCGGTCGGCGCGAGCCATCACCAGAAGCTGGTCGTGGTCGACCAGACGATCGCGTTCGCCGGCGGCATCGACCTTTGCGACGCGCGCTGGGACGACCCGCAACACGCGCTCGACAGCCCCGAGCGCGTGACGTTGAAGGGCGAACCGCAGAAGCCGTACCACGACCTGATGGCCTACGGCACGGGCGCCGCGGTCGGCGATCTGACGCGGCTGTTCTGCCTGCGCTGGCAGCGCGCCGCCGGCGAGCCGCTGGACCTGCCGGAGGTCGCCCCGGGTGAGCCGCCGCCGCTGCCCAACGCGCTGCCGATCGAGTGCGGGGAGATGGCGATCAGCGTCACCTTCGGCGAGCACCCGAGCTCGGGGACGGCCAAGGTCGAGCAGATCATGCACCTGCACGAGCAGGCGATCGCGCGCGCGGAGAAGCTGATCTACATCGAGACGCAGTACTTCACCTCGCACGCGATCCACGACGCGCTGTGCAAGCGCATGCGCCACGGCGGCTCGGGCCTCGAGGTCGTGATCGTCATGCCGAACAGCGCCGACACGCCCAAGGAGAACTTCGCGCTGGGCGACGCGCAGCGCTGGGTGCTGAGCTCGCTGTGCGCAGCGGCCAAGGAGCACGGCGACGAGCTCCGGGTGCTGTACAGCGCGGCGAAGAACGCGCAGGGCGAGCTGGTCCCGACGTTCATCCACTCCAAGCTGCTCGCGGTCGACGATCGGCTGCTGACCGTGGGCTCCGCCAACCTCACCAACCGCAGCATGAGCCTGGACAGCGAGCTGAACGCGGTGTGGGAGTGCTGCGCGGACGACGACCCGCTGTCGCGCAGCATCGCGCGCGTGCGCGCGACCTTGTTGTGCGAGCACGCCGGCATCGCCTACGACCCGAGCCTGGAGCGGCTGGGCGGTCTGTGCGCGCGGCTCGACGCGCTGATCGGTCGTAGCAAGCTGCACCGCCGCGAATTCGACCAGCACCCCGACCAGATCGAGCGCACGCCGCTGCTCGTGCGCGCGTTCGACCCGGAGGCGCCGCTCGACGACTTCGAGCTCGACGAGCTGATCGAGCCGCGCCGGGATTGACACTACTGCTGAGCGCGTGATCGCCAGAGGGTGCTACACCAGGGCCCGGTGACTCCCGAGCTCCCCGTTCATGCCATTCGCGACGCGTTCCTCGCGGCGCTCGAGCAGCGACCGGTCGTGCTGTCGTCGCCGACCGGTTCGGGCAAGTCCACGGAGGTGCCGCGCTGGTGTGACGGGCGGGTGCTGGTGATCGAGCCGCGGCGCATCGCCTGCAGGAGTCTCGCGACGCGCGTCGCGCAGCTCGAGCAGACGCGGCTCGGCGACGGCGTCGGCTACCTGGTGCGCGACGAGCACGCCGCCAGCGACGCGACCCGGATCGTGTACGCGACGCCCGGGCTGGTGCTGCGCAACCGCGCGCTGCTCGATGGCGCGCGCACGGTCATGCTCGACGAGTTTCACGAGCGCAGCCTGGAGGTCGACCTGCTGCTCGCGCTGCTCCTGCGCAGCCAGCGCGCGCGGCTGGTGATCATGTCCGCGACGCTCGAAGGCGAGCGCGTGGCCGCGCACATCGGCGGCGTGCACCTGACGGCGGCGGGGCGCGCGTTCCCCGTCGACGTCCGCTATCTGCCCGGCCGCGACGTGCTGCCCGACGCGCTGGACTTGCCGGCGCGCGTGCGCCAGGCGCTGCAGGCAGCCGAGCGCGATCCCGGTGACGTGCTGGTGTTTCTGCCCGGCAAGGCGGAGATCGAAGCCTGCGCCGACGCGCTGCGCGGACGCGCGGCGACCGTGCCGCTGCACGGCGGGCTCAGCCTGGACGAGCAGCGCCGCGCGTTCGAGCGCACGTCGGGCCGCAAGGTCGTGCTCGCCACCAACGTGGCGGAGACATCGCTGACCATCCCCGGGATCGGCGTGGTGATCGACGCCGGCCTGGTCCGCCAGACGCGCTACCGCGACGGGCGCGGCTTTCTCGCGCTCGGTCCGATCGCCGACGACAGCGCAGAACAGCGTACCGGCCGCGCCGGACGCACGGCGCCGGGCGTGTGCTACCGGCTGTGGAGCGCGTCCGCGCGGCTCAACCCGACCACCTTGCCGGAGATCCAGCGCGAGTCGCTGGTCCCGCTGGTGCTGACCGCAGCCGCGTGGGGCGCGCGCGTCGAGGATCTGCCGCTGCTCGATCCGCCCAAGCCCTACGCGCTCGAAGCTGCGCGCGCCGATCTGGCGGCCTGGGGCGCGCTGCACGGCGACGCTGCGCTCAGCGCCAGCGGGCACGGGCTGTTCGCGCTGCCGATCGATCCCCATCACGCCCGGCTGCTGCTCGCGGCGCGCGAGCACGGCTGCGCCGCGGACATGATCGACCTGGTCTCGGTGCTCTCGGTGGGGCGGCCGTTGTTCTCGAGCGCGCATGGCGATCATCTGCTCGGCGAAGACCTGCGCGCCGGAGGCTGTGATGCGCGCGCCGCGATCGCCGCGCTGCGCGCCGAGCACCCCGCGGACCACGGCGCGTCGGGCTTCGTCGTGCGCGAGGCCCGGCTCGCGCGCGCGCGGCTCCGGCGCCTGGAAGGGCTCGCCGACGAAGCGCCGTGGCCGGCAGAGATCGATCGCGACGCGCTCGTCCGCGCGGCGATCAGCGCCGATCCGCGGCTCTGCCACGTGGCGCGCCGGCACGGCCGCGAGCTGAGCTTCAGCAACGGCGGCACCGAGCTCGAGCTCGCGCGCGAGAGCGCGGCGCGCAACGAGCGCGAGCTCGAAGCCGTGCTCGCGCTCGAGACGCGCGGCTTGGGCCAGGGCCGCGACGCGCGCGTGCTGATCACCTGTGCGATGCCGATCGCGCTCGCGGTGATCGCGCGCGCCGGCCTGGGCCGCGACCGGCTCGAGTCCGTACAACTCGAGAAGAAGCGCGTGATCGCGCGCATCGAGCGCGTCTTCGCCAAGCGTGTGATCGCCGCGCGCGAAGAGACCCCGCAAGGCGAGCTGGCGCGCGCGGCGTTGCTCGAGCTGTTGCTGCGCGGCAGCTTGTTCCGCGACGCCGTCGCGACCACGCGCGCGCGCCTCTCGCGCAGCGCGCTCGCGGCCAAGCTGGCGGCACGCGGTCATCCTGCGGGCGTGGCGGCCGACGCGCCGATCCCCGCGCTCGACGCCTGGCTGTCGGCACGCCTCGTGTCGCTCGGCGTCGAGCACGGCGACGACCTGGCGCTGCTCTCGCCTTCCGACTTCACCGCGCCGGACCTGCCCTACGAGGTGCGCAGCGCGCTCGACAGCGAGTACCCGCTCGACGTCAACATCGGCGACGCGAGCTACCGCGCCGAGTACGACCTCGACCGCAACCAGGTCCTGCTGCGCATGGTCCGCGGCAGCCGCCGCGACCCACCACCGCTCGCCTACTTACCCAAGTTCCCCGGCCTCCGCATCTGCGTCGAAGGCCCGCGTGGGATGACGGTGATCCGGGGTTAGTGGCGGGGAGCGAGAGGGCAAGGGAAGGCGCAGGCGCAGGCGCAGGCGCAGGGGTCGGGGGACTCGCGCAAGCGCAAGGGCAGGTCCAGCATGTGCTGACCTGTTAGGCGCGAGAAGAATGACGGCGGATCTCGACTCGGCAGTGCTTGCAGCACGCGCATCTGCCCGTGCGCTTGCGCCTGCGCGAGTCCCCCGACCCGTGCCCTTGCGCCCACCCTGTCCTTTCCCATGCCCCAGATTAAGCTGCCGGGTCCTTGTACGGCATGGGACCCAGGTAGTCCTTCTTCCCGAGATCGACGCCGTTGTGGCGCAGGATCGCGTAGGCGGTCGTGGCGTGGAAGAAGAAGTTGGGGATCATGTGCTGCAGCGCGAACTCGTGGCCGGTGAGGTACTTGCCCGCCCAGCGCGGCTGCGAGACGTGGCGCTGCTCGGCGCCGGCGAA
>Ga0190265_10001206_pt1 | contig 16970 bp, 12 predicted proteins | sample Popmic124T_FD_133135 | JGI IMG/M metagenome (GOLD analysis project Ga0190265, IMG submission 133135) | Populus adjacent soil microbial communities from riparian zone of Indian Creek, Utah, USA - 124 T | ecosystem: Environmental > Terrestrial > Soil > Riparian zone | place: USA: Utah | collected...
CAACGCCACCGGCGCCTTCACCTACGAGGCCTACGGGTCGCCGGCGGGCAGCAGCGGCACGCAGACGACGCCTCTGGGCTACGCCGGTCAGTACACGAACTCCGAGAGCGGCCTGCAGTACCTGCGGGCTCCTTACGTTGAGCGACGTGTGGAACGGCGCGAAGAGCGCTGCTGAATTCCTGGACCCATTGAAGCGTCGCTTCGGCGAGATGCTTTTGCCCGCCTCACCGGTCACTTTCTCTGTGCTGCGTCCTCGCCTTTTCTTCTGCGTCGGCTATCGACTGCTTGGCCTGATCCTTAGCGTCCTCGAGGCCTCTTTTGACCTCGACCTTTCCCTCTTCAATCTGCTGCTTCGCTTCATCTACGCTCTGTTCGATCCCGGGCTTGGCTTCGCTGCCGCCGTCGTCGCCGCAGCCGCTCCATGTCACGGCGGGAATGCCGAGCGAAACGGCGACCAGAAGTTGTGGCAGGCGTCGTAGCGTCATGAGGCTCCTCTCCGATGAGACAACTATCAGAGACCGGCCGAGAGCACTTCGGCCGCGGCGGGCGCGGCGACTTCGCCGCCCGCCGCTTCGGCCTCGATCAGCAGGACGGCGACCGCGAGGCGCGGTTTCTCGGCGGGGGCGAAGGCGGTGAACCAGGCGTCCTTGATCTGAACCGGGTTCGGCGAGTCCTCTTGTCCCGGCTTCGGCCCCAGCTCGGCGGTGCCGGTCTTGCCGGCCACCTGGGCCTCGGCAATGGCGCCGGCCGTGCCGGTTCCGCCCACGACGACGCCGACCATCAGCTCGGTCAGCTGGCGCGCGAGCTTCCTCGTCATCACGCGAACCGGCGGCGCGTCGGGCCGCAGCTTGCGGTTGGCGACGAGCGAGGTCGGCTGGCGGACGCCGCCGTTGGCGATCGCCTGCGCGACGCTTGCCATCTGCAGTGCCGTCGCCAGGACCTCGCCCTGGCCGATCGCGCTCACGGCCAAGTCGAGTTCGTCGCCGATCTCGGTCGGAATGCTGGATTCGGGCAGCTCCATCTCACCCACGATCTGCGGCGCGTAGAGAGTCGGCGTGGAGTTGAACCCAAATCGTTCCGCTGCCTCGACGAGCTTCTCGTTGCCGACCTCGGGGCCGAGCGGCGCGAAGTCCGCGTTGCAGGAGTGCGCAAACGCTTCGGGGAAGGTGCCCCCGCAGTACTCCCCGTTTGCGTTGTAGATGAATCGCCCACCGACGTTGACTCCGTTGACGATCGGGAAGTAGTCGTCGAGCGAGACGACTCCCTCCTGCAACGCCGCGGTGGTCGTGACCAGCTTGAAGGTCGACCCCGGCGGCCGTGGCGCGGAGAACGCCTGCCCTGCCAGGGCACGGACGTCCCCCCTGCGGGTGTCCAGTACCGCGATCCCACCGAGTCGCCCGGCCAGGGCCGAGACGGCGGTCTCCTGAAGGCCGGGGTCGATCGTCGTCTTCACCGGCGCGCCGTGCCGGGGCTCGGCCTCGGCGAGGATGCGGGCGGAGCCGGTCGAGTCGCTCACCGCCAGCAGCGACCCGCCCGGCTTGCCGGCGAGCCTCGTGTTGAAGGCCTGCTCGATGCCGCTGACGCCGACCGGCGTGCCGGGCGGGAAGCCATGCCGTGCGAGGACCATCAGGTCTTCTTCCGGGGCGGTGCCGACTTCGCCGGTGACGTCGATTGCAGCACTGCCAATCGGGTGTTCCCGAGCCTCGGCCGGCCCCTCGGCCAGCGGCGTCCCGTCCCTGGCGAGGATCGCGGCCCGCGGCGCCAGCTCGACCCGGCTCTCCAGATCCTCCCCGCGGCGAAGCCCCGGGAAGACGAGGCTTGGGTCCCAGGCGACGCCCCCTTCCGCGATCGGCAGCTCCAGCACTGCCACCACACCTCCGAAGGCCACCGTTTCCACCGCCGCGGCCAGGGGCACGACGGTCGTGTCGCCGCGTTCACTGGAATCGCCGGGGCCGTCCAGCTCCAGCTCCCGCAGCGTCGCCACCTCAGCCGCTTCGCGATAAGTGGCGGCGAACTCAGCCGCCGAAACAGAGCGCCGCGAGGCTTCGTTCAGCTCGCGGTGCATCGCGCCGAAGTCCTTTTGCTCCCACGCTTCAGCGAAACGGGCGGCGACCTCCTTCTCTGGCGAGTCGTCGTTGCCGGCGCTGGCGCCGAAAGCGAAGGCGACGACTGCGACGATCGTCAGCGGCACGGCTCGCGTCAGCAGACGCCGCCGCCGCTCTACCTCTGGAGACAGGCTGGTCACGGTTGGGAAAAGTAGTGGGGGAGGAGGTCGGGTACTCGACTTTCAGCCCGTGCAAGGACCCGTGTCGACTGGCGCCGACGCTTCGGCGAGAGCAGATTGGACGATGTCGTTTGGGATGGCGTAGCCGCCGGTGGGGCCGGACGTGGTGGCGGCGAAGACAGTGCCGAGGGCCCGGCCCTGAACATCGACCATCGGCCCGCCGGAGTTGCCGCTGCGGACCCTGCCCCTGAGGAAGGCTATGCGGCGCCGGAACGGGCCGCGGCCGTAGGAGTCCTCGCTGAGGACGGTGCGCGTGTCGCCGAGGCGGGCCGGGGTGAGCGAGTAGGGGCCGTTTTCGGGATAGCCGAGCACCGCGCCGGTCTGGCCGCGCCGCGGCCGGGAGGCGATCGGCAGGGCCGGAATGGAGGCGTCGATGCGAAGCACCGCGAGGTCGTTGGGGGGGTCGTAGTGGACCGCTACGGCGTCCAGCGAGGCGCCGTCCCCGGTCGTAACCGTGGTGTCGTCCTGGCCAGCGACGACGTGGGCGTTGGTGACGACCAGCTCAGGTGCGGCGACCCAGCCGGAGCCCTCGACACCGAGCCCACACGCCGTACCCAGCACCCGGACCACGGAGCTCCCGGCGCGCAGCACGTCGGGGTCGTCGGCGATTGCGGCGTCGGGTGGCGCCACGGGAGTCGTCGGGCCGGGGACCGACGGGGCCGGATCGACGCGGCTGAGCGCGTTCAGCACCGGTCCCGAGGGGGGAAGCAGCGTGTTGAGGCTGCGCAGGATCGCGGACCGCTGCACGTCGCCCCGCAGCTCGCCGGCGCCTGGGGCGTGCAGGGCGACCGCGCCGAACGCCCAGGCCAGGCCGAGGCCGAGCGCCGCGACGAGCGCGGCGCCGCCCGCCCCGTCGGCGAGGTGCAGCATCCTGCTGCGGATCAGCCGCGATCGCATCCCCAGCGCCAGGGTCTCGACGCTGACGGCGACCAGGGCACCGGCAAGCAGCGCGCCGAGCGCGGCGAACAGGGGCGCGTAAGGGGACTTCGAGCCCTCGCTCAGCAGCAGCGGCGCGATCCTGCCGCCGGCGAAGGCTCCAGCCCCGAACCCGACTAGGGTGAGGGCGCCGACGATCAGCCCCTGCCGGTAGCCCCACAGCGCCAGCGCCAGCGTGAAGGCGACGATCGCCCAGTCGAGAACGGTCACGCGCGAATACAAGCAGGCGCGCAGCGGCCCTGATGGGCCACGACTTACGTTCAGTAAGCTGGCTGAAGCGTGGATGCGACGTCCAGTACCGAGCAGTCCGTCGGCCTCGCCGAGCCGCCCGGCTGCGTCTGCCCCCACTTCCACGCCGCGATCGAGCTGATCGGCAAGCGCTGGACCGGGGCGATCGTCTGGGCGCTGACGGAGCGCCCGCAGCGCTTCGGCGAGCTGTTGAAGGCGGTCCCCGGCCTCTCGGACCGGCTGCTCTCGCGGCGGTTGCGCGAGCTCGAGGACGAGGGCCTGGTCGAGCGCGAAGTCGAACCGGGCTCACCGGTGCGCGTCACCTATTCGCTGACCGAGGCGGGGGCGGGCCTCGGCCCGGCGCTCGCCGAGCTGAAGGCTTGGGCTCGCCGCTACCGCGCCTGACGCGCATGGCGCGGCGCATGCAGAGACCGAAGGGGAGCGATGCGAGCGCAAAGCGCGAGTTCCTCGGTCGCTCGCGTGCGAAGCACGCCACGCTCCCTGCGTCCTTGACCCGCTTGGCCATGCGCGTCAGGCGGCAGGGTTAGTCTCGTTACGTGGAGTTGCCAGGCCCGTTTCCGGTCGGTCGCTATGCCCGCAAGCTGGAGGAGGAGATGCGCCGGCGCGCCCGCGTATCGCTGATCGGCGAGGTGACCGGTTTCAGCCGCAGCAGGACCCAGGCCTACTTCGAGTTGCGCGACACCGAGGGCGCCGTCCCCTGTGTGATCTGGCTCAACGAGCTGGAGCGGCTCGACCTTCCGAAGGGGGGCCTCCGCGACGGCGCGGAAGTCGTCATCGGCGGCGGCCCGAATTACTACCGCGGCAGCGCGCAGGCGTCGCCGAGCTTCTCCTTTCGTGCCACCCACGTGCGGCTCGCCGGCGAAGGGGACCTCCTCGCCCGGCTCGAGGCCCTGCGCGAGCAGCTTCGCGCCGAGGGTCTGTTCGAGCTGCAGAAGCAGCTGCCTCGACCACGCCTGCCGAAGACGATCGGGGTCGTCACGGCGGAGGCCGGCGCCGCCCGCCGCGACCTGCTCACCGGCCTGCAGCGGCGCGGCTGGGCGGGGACGGTCGTCTGGGCCTTCGCCCCGGTTCAGGACCGCCGCGCCGCCCCGGCGGTCGCGGCGGCGATCCAGGAGCTGGCGGCGCGACCGGTGGTCGAGGCGATCGTCGTCGCTCGGGGCGGTGGCAGCCTCGCCGACCTCTGGGCCTTCTGCGACGAGACCCTCTGCCGCACGGTGGCGATGCTGAGGGTTCCGGTGATCAGCGCCGTCGGGCACGAGCGGGACTCGACCCTTATCGACGACGTCGCCGCGGTCGCCTGCTCGACCCCGACCCACGCCGCCGAGGCAGCCGTACCGCTCGACTGCGACGAGGCGCGGGCCGGGCTGGAGCGCTGCGCCGCCGCTCTGCGGCGGACGGGAGAAGGGGCGGTCGGTGCCCGCACGCGTCACCTGGTGGCGCTGGCGCGCGGGCCGGCGCGGGCGCTGCGGCGCGAGCGGATCGCCCTCAACCAGAAGACGCGGGAGATCCGCGCCGCCGCCCAACGGGGTGTCGCCGAGCGCGTCTCGTTCCAGCGCCGCATCGCCCTCGTGGTCCTCGACCGGACGGCTCGGCGCGCCGTCACCGGAGCGGCCTCGGCGGCGACGACCAACCGGCGGCGCTCCGTTGCACTCGACCGTTCCGCCTCCGCGGCCCTGCGCCGCCGCCGCGACGGCCTGCGCCGCGCCGCGATGGCGCTGCGCGCCCACGACCCTGAGCGCACCCTGGAGCGCGGCTACGCCCTCGCCGAGGACACCGCCGGCGAACCGGTGACCAGTGCCGCGGCGGCGATCGCCGCCGGGCACGTCAGACTGCGATTCGCCGACGGCGGCGTCGGCGCGAAGATCGACCCGGAGGGGGGAGGGGATGAGCGAGCCGCCTGAGTCCTACGAGAGCGCCGTCGAGCGGCTGGAGCAGATCATCGACCGGCTCGACTCCGGCCAGGCGGGCCTGCGCGAGACGCTAGACCTCTGCCGCGAGGGCCGCGATCTGGTCACCTACTGCAGCGCCGAGCTGGACGCGGTCGGCGAGGGCCTGCAGGAGCTGCGGCTCGACGAGCTGGCGGCGAGGCTGGAGCAGCCCGCCGAGCCGCGGCAGTCCTGAGGCCTTTTCAGGCCTTGCCCTCGGCCCCGACCGCGACGCGCTCGACGTCCAGCCGCGGCAGGATCCGCTCCAGCCAGTCGGGAATCCACCAGTTCCACTTGCCGAGCAGCTGCATCACGGCAGGGACGAGCACCATTCGCACGACGGTGGCGTCGAGGAAGATCGCCGAGGCGAGGCCTATCCCGAACAGCTTCAGGAAGACTTCCGGCGAGGCGACGAAGGCGAGGAAGACGACGACCATGATCGCCGCCGCCGCCGTGATCACCCGCGCCGTCTTCGCCAACCCGTCGGCGACGGCCCGCCGGGTGTCGCCGTCCTTCAGGTACTCCTCGCGGATCCGCGAGATCAGGAAGACCTCGTAGTCCATCGAGAGGCCGAAGAGGATCGCGAACATCATCACCGGCATGAACGGGGCAATCGGCACCTCGTGGTCGATCCCGATCAGCTGTCCGACCGCTCCGCCCTGGGCGACCAAGGTCATCACGCCATAGGCGGCACTTACCGAGAGCAGGTTCATGATCCCCGCCTTGAGCGAGATCAGCGGTGAGTGGAAGGCGATCAGCAGGAGCAGGAAGGAAAGGCCGACGACACCGGTGATGAACAGCGGTATGCGGTCGACGATGTATGCGCTCTGGTCCTCGAGCGCGGCGTTGAGCCCGCCGACCTTGGCATCGACGCCACTGTCCGTCAGCGCTTGCGGCAGGACCGTCTCGCGAAGACGCTTGACCAAGTCGGTGGTGGCCTCGTCCTGCGGCGAGGTGGTCGGCGTCACCGTCAGGATCGCCGCGTCCCCCGATTGGCTGATCTGCGGCTGAGCGACGAACTCGACACCGTTTTCACCACGCAGCCTCTGCGCCAGCGAGTCGATCTCGCCTTTTGCGGCCGGGTCGTGCAGTTCGGCGACGATCACCAGCGGGCCGTTGGCACCGGGGCCGAAGCCCTCGCTGAGCAGGTCGTAGGACTGGCGCGTCATCGTGTCCGGCGGGTCGTTGCCGGCGTCCGGGAAGCCGAGGCGCATGCCGAGCGCCGGCGCGGCGAGCGCCAACAGCAAGGCCGTTGCCGCGATTGCGGCGAGCCAGGGACGCCGCTGCACGGCGTGGCTCCAGCGCGCCGCCGGCGATTCGCGGCCATCTCCTTCGGTTTTCAGCGAACGCCCGAGCAACGGGATGCGCAGGCGGTCGACGCCCGGACCGAGGTAGGACAGCAGAGCCGGCAGCAGCGTCACCGCCGCCGACATCATCACCAGCACCGTCAGCGAGGCAGAGATCGCCACTCCGTACATGTAGGGGAGGCCGGTGAGGAAGAGGCCAAGAACCGCGATCACCACCGTGCAGCCGGCGATGATCACGCTGCGACCGGCCGTGGTCACCGCCTCTACGACGGCGTCGTGACGGTCCTTGCCGGCGTTCATCGCCGAGCGGAAGCGGGTCAGGACGAGCAGCGCGTAATCGATGCCCACTCCGATGCCGATCAGGCCGGCGACTGCGAGGGTCCAATCGGGGACGTCGATCACGTTGGCGAGCAAGGCGATCAGGCCGCCCGCGGAGATGCCGAAGCCGATCGCGGCGATGGCCAGCGGCAGGCCCGCGGCGACGAGGGAGCCGAAGGCGATGAGGAGGACGATCGAGGCGGCGAGAAAGCCGATCCCCTCGGGACTGGCGCCTTCCTGGGCGCGGTAGATCGGGTCGCCGGCCAGCTCGATCTCCAGCCCGGCGCCGCTGTTGTCTTCGGCCGCGGAGACGAGATTTTCGCCGTCCTCTTTCGGGATCTCCCAGCCCGGCACGGTTAGCGGCAACGACGTCGAGGCGATCGTCCCGTCCTGCGAGACGCGGGTCGCGGTCGCGGGCTCGATGTGCTCGATCCCCTCGACCTCGGCAAGGAACGCGTCGACCCGCTCTCGCGCGGTCGGGCTGGTCGCCCCATCCGGGTCCTCCCAGACGACGAGCACTTCCTGCCCGGCGTAGCCGCCGAACTCGCGTTCGGTCAGGTCGCTCGCCGCCTTCGACTCCGATCCAGGGGTGTTGTAGTCCGCTTAGTACTCGCCCGCCAGCGAGGAGCCAAGGCCGATGATCACGATCGCCGACGCGATCCAGGCGAGAACCATGCGGCCGCGGCGGCGGTAGGCGACGTCGGCGAGACGGGCGAGTTGACGGGTCATTCGGAGTCCTTTCCTGGCTGGCGGCGCTTAAACCTAAGGGGTTCGAGCTGGTGTTTGTCGTAAAGACCGCGGATCGGCGGAAAATTAATCGGAAGCGATGAGTTTCCTCTCGCCGGCTGGTCTACCTAGCATCTCCATACGTAGAGCGACCGGAACGGAGGCAGTTCGATGAAGCGGATAGAGAACCCGCCGCAGGTGGTCTCGGCGGAGGAGTGGGAGACGGCGCGTCAGGCGCTTCTGGCCAAAGAGAAAGCGCAGCTGCGCGCCGCCGATGCGCTTGCCGCGGAGCGCCGCCGGCTGCCGATGGTCGAGATCGAGAAGCCCTACGCCTTCGACGGCCCGAATGGAGAGGCGACCCTTATCGACCTGTTCGAGGGACGCCCGCAGCTGATCGTCTACCACTTCATGTTCGGGCCCAACCAGGATCAGGGCTGCGACGGCTGCGCGATGTACGTCGACAACCTCGGGCACCTGGCGCACCTGCGGGCGCGCGACGTCACCTTCGCCCTCGTCTCCCGGGCGCCGCTGCCGAAGCTGGAGGCGTTTCGCCGGCGGATGGGCTGGGACGTCCCCTGGTACTCGTCGTTCGAGAGCGACTTCAACGTCGACTTCGGCGTCTCGCCGGAGGAGCCGCAGCCCGATCGCCACCAGGACGGCGAGAATTTCGGCCTCAGCGTCTTCCTGCGCGACGGCGACCGCGTCTACCGCACCTACTTCACCACCCGGCGCGGCGTCGAGCCGCTCTCCAGCAACTGGGCCCTGCTCGACCTGACTCCGCTCGGCCGCCAGGAGGAGTGGGAGGATTCGCCGAAGGGGCGGCCGCAGTCGGCGCCGTACGGGTGGTGGCGGCTCCACGACGAGTACGGGGAGTAGCTCAGGCCAAGGCCGGTTCGCGCTCCGGCGGGCCCGGGGTGGCCGTGGGCCCCGAGCAGAGGCGGCCGAGCGCCGGGCAGCCGTCGCAGAGCGACCAGTCGCGTCGCTCCGGAGGTGCGGGCGGGAAATCGCCGCGGCCGATTCGCTCGATCGTCGCCTCCAGCCGCCGCTGCCCGGCCTCCATCTCTGGGGCGCCGAGGGTCCGGACGACCGGCTCGCGCGGCCGCTCGAGGAAGACGTAGGCCACCTCGACCTCAGGCGCGTGGCGGGCCTCGGCCACTGCGAGGGCGTATACGTCCCGCTGGGTCGCGTAGTGGGAGGCTCGTTCGTCCGGGCTCGAGCCGCCGAGCCGGTCGGTCTTGTAGTCGAGGACCAGCGGTGGCCGACCCTCCTCCTCGACCAGGAGGTCGATCGAGCCGCGCAGGACCGAGGAGCGGCGCGGCTCGCCGGCCGCCGCCGCCTCGTCGCCCGCCCCGATGCGAAGCAGGAAGGGGACCTCGGCCCGCACCGTGCGGGACCCGGGGGGCGTGGACACAGGACGCGATCGCGAATCGCCGATGGCGACGCGCGTCGCCAGCAGGTCGGAGTCAAGCCAGGAGCGCAGCGGCTCCAGCAAGCTCTCCACGGTTCTCGGCAGGTCAGGGTCCAGCCCCGCGGCGGTGGCATGCAGGGCCGCAAGCTCGCGCGGCGGCTCCTGCCAGCCGCTCGCCTGGCTCCACTCGAGCAGCGAGTGGACCGCGGCACCGCGCGCCGCACGTTCCCTCCGGACACCAGCCGCATTCTCGCCGCTTCCCTCGTCTGGTCCGTTCGTCGTTTGTGGCGATATGCCCGACAAAGAGCGAACGGAGGGGGCGAGACCGAGAACGTGTTCGAGCTGGAAGCGGTAGGCGCACTCGTCGTAGGCGGCGAGCGCCGTGTAGGAGAGCGGCCGGTTCGAGGTCGTCTGCGGGCGGCGCTCGAGCAGCGGCGCGGGCCCTTCGCCGGCGTCGGGAGCGCCGCCGCCCTCACGCCTCCTGGCGGTGAGCTCCGCCGCCCGCTCGGGAGACGCGAGGCTGACCCGGACCGCGATCTCCGACGGCGCGAAGCTCTCCTCCAGACCCTCGCGCGGCTCGGGCGCCGGAACGGTCACCGCGGAGTCGCGCTCCCGGTCGATCCTCAGCCCCTCGACTATCCGCTCGACAACTGGCGTGCCGGGTCCGTTGCTTCGCGCTGCCTCGGGCCTCACCACGCCGCTGAGGATCAGCCGCTCGCGTGCCCGCGTCGCGGCGACGTGGAAGAGACGCAGCTCCTCCTCGGCGTCGCGCCGCTGCGCCTCCTCGCGCAACTCGCGGTGGGCGTAGAGGTTGATCGCGGCGGCGCCCAGCCGGCGCAGCTGCATACCCACCCGCGGCTCCTCGCCCTCGCGTCCGACCGTCAGCAGCGGCGCCCGCGCCCCGGCCAGCAGGCGGCGCGAGAGGCTCGGCACCGCGACCGTGCCGAACTCGAGGCCCTTGGCGCTGTGGACGGTCATGATCCGCACCCCGTCGTGGCCCTCCACCGCGGTCGCCGCCTGCGCATCGGCATCGGCGTCGGCCCGCGAGGCGAGGAAGTCGAGCAGCCCGCGCAGATCGCGTCCCTCGCGCGACTCGAACTCGGCGGCGAGCCGCATCAGCTTGCGCACGTTGGCGAAGCGGGCCTCGCCGGCCGGCCGGGTCAGGACGGCCAGGTCGTAGCCCGTCTCGCTCACCGCCGCGTCGATCAGCTCGGCGAGCGGGAGACGGGGCGCGCGCTCCCGCAAACCTTCGAGGGTCACGGCGAAGCCGCGCAGCAGCGCCTGCTCGCTTGCGGAGATCTGCTCGAGCGAGGCGGCGTCTGTCAGCTCCGCCTCCTCCCGCCCGGCGAGTCGTTCGAGCGTCGGCCAGACGTGCCGCCCGCGGCCGGCCGCGGCCCGCAGCAGCCACAGGGTGTCCGGCGCCGCGGCACAGGCAGGTGAGGCGAGCGTCCCGAACAGCGCCTGGTCGTCGAGCGGATTGGCGATCGTCGCCAGCAGCGCGCAGACGTCGGCGACCTGCTGCTGGGACCAGTAGCCGCGCCCGCCGACCACGTAGGGGCGCAGACCGGCGCGCTCCAGCGAGTCCTCGTAGGCGTCGAGGTGGGTGAAGGCGCGCAGCAGCACGACCATCTCGCCGCGCTCGACGCCGGCGTCGGCAAGCGCCCGCAGGCGGGCGGCGACGAAGCGCGCCTCGGCGAGCTGGCTGGGCGGCGTCGTGGCATCGGTCGCCGGCTCCAGGTCGATCTCCTCCTCGTCCCAGCCGTCGCGCCCGGTCAGCAGCAGCTCGACCGCGGGGCCCTCGCCGGGAGGTGCCGGCCGCTCCGGCAGGGCCCCTACCCGCAGCGGTCGGTAGGCGTCGCCCAACAGGATTCCGCCGAGCGCGTTGACGGCGCCGATCAGCTCCGGCCGGGAGCGGAAGTTGCCGCTCAGCGCCATCGCCTCGGCGGCCGGGCTGGCTTCGATCGCGGCGCGCTGCTCGCGGAAGACGTCGAGGTCGGCGTGGCGGAAGCCGTAGATCGACTGCAGTTCGTCGCCGACCACGACCAGCTCGCTGCCGGGCCCGCGCAGGGCTTCGATCAGCCGCAGCTGCAGCCGGTTGGTGTCCTGGAACTCGTCGACCAGCAGGTGGCTGAAGCGGCTCCGGTAGGCGGCTCCCAGCTCGCCCCGCTCCAGCAGCCGCGCGGCGAGGATCTGCAGGTCCTCGAAGTCGAGCGCGGCGCGGCGCTCCTTGGCCGCGGCGTAGCGCTGCGAGAACAGCTCCAGCAGCCCAGCGACGTGGTTGTAGGCCTCGCCGCCCTCGCCCGCCTCGGCGGCTCGCGTGACCGCCGCCTCGATTGCGTCGCGGTAGGCGGCCATCGACTGCGCCGAGCTGTCGCAGCGCAGCGCCGCCAGCGCGTCGAGGCTGGGCGTCCCGCTGCCGTCCCCCAGCACGGTCAGGGCGCGCTCGACCAGATCCCGGTTCGAGTTGGTCGGCTTCAGCTCCTCCAGCGTCATCGCCGCGGTCTCGGCCGCGTGCCGCAGCGCCGCGGCGAGGTCGGGCACCGGCGGCCCGGGCAGGCGCGGCTCGGCGACGCCGCGGCTGCGCAGCTCGGCGTGGGCGCCGACGACCATCGCCCGCAGGCCGCCGACGTCGAACGCGGCGACGGTCCGCTCGCGGGCCGCGTCGCCCCCCGCCAGAAAGGCCTCCAGGGCGTCGTCGAAGGCCTCGCGCGCCACCCGCTCCGCCTCGGCCGCGTCGAGCAGGCGGAAGCGGGGGTCGATCCCGGCGGCTACCGGGTGGCCGGCGAGCAGCCGGTTGCAGAAGCCGTGGATCGTCGTCACCCAGGCGCCGCCGATCCCGACCAGCAGCTCGCGGGCTCGCTCGTCGCCGCCCTCGGCGCGCAACGCCAGCGCCGCGCGGATCCGCTGCCGAAGCTCGGTGGCCGCCTTGTCGGTGAAGGTGAAGGCGAGGACCGCGTCGGGAGAGACGCCCCCCTCGCAGACCAGCCGGCAGTAGCGGTCGACCATCACCCCGGTCTTGCCGGTGCCGGCGCCGGCCTCGAGCAGCACGTCGCGCCCGCCGGCCGAGATCGCCGCCGCCTGTTCGGGGGTGGGAGTCCGCTCACCGCTCACCGCTCCTCGTCCTCCTCCTCGCGGGCTTCGACCGGCGCCCGGTCGCGCCGGCAGATCGGCGCGAAGTCGCAGAACGGAGGGCAGATTCCGTGACCGCGCAGGCCCGGCCGCGGTCCCGGGTCGCGCCGGATGTCGCCGCGGCGCATCCGCGCGACGATCTCGCCCGCCCGCCGGCGGGCGTCGTCGAGCAGCTCCTCGAACCCCTCGCGGTCGACGACGTCGGTGCGGGCGAGGCCGTAGGAGCCGAGGTCCGCAGCCGCCTCGTCGAGCACGAGGCCGCGGGGGCGGCGCGCCGAGGTGCCGCGCAGCGGGTGGTAGAGACCGCCGACCGGCTCCGCGCCCCACTGCTCGGCGACTGCGACCATGTAGAGCTGCAGCTGGAGCTTCGCCTGCTCCTCGAGTTTGTTGCGCGGCGTGACCGCGTTCGAGAGCTTGTAGTCGAGGACCAGGGCGCGACCGCGCTCGTCGCGATCGACCCTGTCGATCGCCCCGTGCAGGCGCCAGCCGTCGATTTCAAGTGCCGGCCGCTCGCGGCCCTCCTCCTCGCCGAAGCCTGCCTCCAGCAGCCACGGCTCGAAGTCGCCGTCGCGCTCGGACTCTTCGAGCAGGAAGCGAGCCAGCAGGCCTTCGACCCGGCGCACGAGCGCCCGCTCCGCCGGGTGCTCGCCGAGCTCGCGCGCGGCCGCGATCTCGGCGACCAGCTCGCGGCCGCGCGCGATCCAGGCGCCGACGGAGCCGGGGCGGGGGAGGGGGTCGCCGCCGGGCCGCTCGCCGTAGAGGCGGTCGAGGACGGCGTGCATGATGCCGCCCTGGACGAGCGGGTCCGGTGCCGGGTCGAGCGGCTTCGGGTCGAGCTCGTGGGAGACGAACCAGCGGTAGGAGCAGACGTCGAACCCCTCCAGCGTGGTGCCGCCGTAGGCGGGCCTGGCGGCCAAAGCCTCCAGCGCCGCCGGGTTGGAGAGGGGGCCGGGGGCGCGGGATGCCGCCTCGGCGACTCTCGCCTCCTCGATCGTCGCCGCGACGCGTGCCTCGACGGGCTCGTCCGGCGCGGCGACGGCGAGCAGGGCGCCGACGTCCGCGCTCGTGCCGTGGGCGGCGATCGCCCGCGCGAGCTCGCGCTCGGAGGGCGCCTCGGCGACGGGATGGACGACCTGGGCGAGGTCGCGGCCCCGGGAGATCGACGCTTCGACCGAGTCTGGGGAATCGGCAGTCGGCGGCGGATCGAGCAGGCGGCGGACGTCGGCGAGCAGCGGCGAGCGCGGCTCCGCGACCCCGTTCTCGTCGCTGTCGCGATAGGAGAGGAAGAGGCGCTCGCGGGGGAGTGCCAGGCAGGCGTGGAACAGGTAGCGCTCCTCGGCGTCGACGTCGCGGTGCGGCGCGAGGCCGAGCGCGTCCCGCTGCCCATCCGAGAGGAATGGGTCGCCGCCGCGCTCGCGGCGCGGGAACTCGCCGTCCTGCAGCGAGCCGACGAAGACGTGGTCGAAGCGGGCGGCGCGCAGCCGGTAAGGGTTGGCGATTCGCACCCGGCCCTCGACCGGGCCGCTCCAGGCGCGGAACCGAACACCTTCGATCGTCGCCGCCAGCTCCGCCGGGCCCGGGGCCAGCTCGGGGCCGTCGGCCAGCTCGGCGAGCGCCGCCGAGATCGCCGCTGCGGCGCGCAGCTCGAGGCTGTCCTCGGGGCCGGGGGAGGGGCCGTCGACTCCGGTCCGCAGCGGTCGCGAGGCCATCGTCACCGCAAGCCGGGCAACCGTCGCCATCAGTTCGACAGGCCCGCCGCTCGCTGCCGCGGCGATCCGCTCGACGTCGTCGGGGAGCTTCTCGTGGCGTTCCCGCCACAGCTCCAGCCCCGCCGCCGCGCTGCGGACGCGGCCGCGCCGCAAGGCCCGCTCGAACCAGTCGATCTGCCCGCGCGGCAGGCCGGAGGGCCCGCGCAGAAAGCGCAGCAGATCGCTCGTCGTGCCGTCACCGAGCGTCGCCGCGAGCAGGGTCAGCAGCGTCCCGCCGACCGAGGTCGCCGCTACCGGCAGCTCCGCCTCGAGCGCCACCGCGACACCGTAGGACTCGAGCACCGCGGCGAGTGGCGGGCCGCGTCGCTCCGGGTCGCGCAGGGCGATCGCGATTGCGCCCGGATCGGCGCCAACCGCGATCAGCTTCGCCACCTCGGCGCCGATCGCCTCCGCCTCGCCCCGCTCGCCGGCCGAGCGCAGGATCGTCAAACCCTCGCCCGGCGCTCGCCGCTGCGGATCGACTGCGCCGAAGCCGCGCTCCAGATGGAAGAGCAGCGGGTTGGCCGTGTTGGCCGGGTCGGGCTCGGTCCGCGTCTCCGCCGCGACGCCGATCTCGCGCAGCCGCTCCAGCAGCCCGGCCCGCGCCGTCAGCGCGGCGTTTCCCTCTTCGTAGGGGAGCGCCACCGTGACGTCGCTGGCCACGGCGAGCACCGCCAGCAGCTCGAACTGGTTCGGGGTCAGGTCGTCGAGCCCGTAGAGGAAGACCGGTCGCGTCCAGAACCCGCTGTGCTCGCGCAGCAGCGAGATCGCCTGCCGGGCGATCCCGTGCGAGTCGGTGCGGCCGAGGCGGTCACGGACCTCCGCGTAGCCGGCGAACAGCGTCGCCAGGTCGTTGAGGTAGGCCGAACCCTCGAGCGTCCCGGCGCCGGCCTCGACCGCCGCGGGCTCCAGCCCCGCCGCCTGCAGCTCGTCGAGCAGCCGCTCGAAGGCGAGCGCGAAGCCGCGCCGGGAGGCAGAGCGCCGCAATGGCCCGAGCCGCTCGCGGCGTTCGGCGATCGTCACCGATATCGCCCGCAGCCGCTGCGCGGGCGTCAGCTCGCCGGCCGGCGGCGTGCCTCCCGCGGTCGCCACCGTCCGGAAGAGGCCGCCGAAGGTCATCGTCGCGGCGCCCAGCGTCGCGCCCCCCTGGCAGAGCTCGCGCTCGAAGGTGTAGACGTCGTCGAGGGTGGGGACGACGAGGACGGGATAGCGGTCGAGGGCGCCTTCGAACCGCTGCCGGACGAGGCCGGCACGGCCGGAGTTGGGCGGTCCATGGATCAGATCGAGCGGCATGGGAGCGACCACCCAGCATAGGTCGGCCTCCGGCGTGGATCGGGGAGCTTCGAAGGCTGCCGCAGAGTGCTTCCGGATGCCGCAAATCGGGCAAATCCACGCGTCGCTTTGCCGTCTACCGCCCTCTCTAGATTGAGCTCATCGCAATGTCCCTCTGTTTCGTAGACCCAGCCGACGCCATCCGCGCAATCGCCGACTCGATCGGCCGCGAGGCACGCCGCCAGCTGCTCGGCGAGGCGGTGCGGGCCTGGGTCGACGAGATCCCCGACGACGAGCTGGAAGTCCACTACGCGAAAGCGCTCTCGGAGCTGGACGAGCACGACCTCTCGATGCTCGCCGCCTGGCACGGCTCGCTCGAGCTCGGTCAACCGGTCCCCAACCGCGACTTCCTCATGGGCGCCTTCGCCTCGCTCGGCGAGAACCGCCGCGAGGCCCTGAAGCTCGCCGCCGGCTTCCGCGGTGAGGAGGCGGTCGACGCCGGCCTCACCGAGGAGGACGCCCTGGAGCTGGTCCTCGACATGCTCTCCTCACCCCGCCTGATGGAGCTGGCGGTAGAGGCCGTCGAGCTCTACGTCTGGGACCGTGCCGGCTCCGAGAACTAGACCTGGGTCTCATAACCCGAAGGTCGCGGGTTCGAATCCCGCCCCCGCTATGGACGAATTCTGCGACCGTCTACCGGGCGGTCGCAGCGCGTCGGGGCTGGAAACGAAGTCACTTGCGAGCAGCGCGCTCAGCTCTAGGGTACTGCCCGGCTTGTCGTAACTGACCGCCACGTCGAAGGCGTCCAGCAACTCGATCAGCTCCTCGCCATCGGCCTGCGCCAGGGCCTCGCGCAGGTCGGGGATGTCGGCCAAGATCGCTTCGATTTCCTCGGGGCGAGGCTCCTCTGGCTGGGCCGTTTCAAGCTCGGCGATCGTCGCCTTGATCGCCTCGGCTTGTCCGCTCAGCTCTTCGATGCGCTGCGTAGCGAGCTTCACCACCGGGTGCTCAGGGTCCTCGTGCTCCTCAAGGCGCAGCGACTGTCGATAGAGGGCTTGCTGGACCTGCTTTTCCTCGCTGCGCAGATCGACGAGTCGCGAGTCACGCTCCTGCCAGGCGCCCTCGCTTGCCGCTTCGGCCAGCTCGTCGCGGAGCAAGTCCAGCCGCTCGGGACCGAACAGCCGCTCAGACATGAATCCGCGCACGGCATCGAGCACCACGTCCTCCTTGATGCCGAGCACGCGAGGGTGGCCGGTGAGGTTGGCGGCCGCCTCGCCGCGCCTGCGCGCGTACTGGCAGCGGTACCAGTTGGACCCCTTCTGGTGGCTGCCCTCCATCCGTCGCCCGCAGAGTCCGCAGCGCACCCGGCCACGCAGCACGTAGAGGCGTCCCGGCCGACCGCGCCGCCGCTGCGGGTAGTGCTTCGGCTCGGTCGGGCGAGCGGGTCTGCCGTTGCGCCTTGCCCGATCTTCCACCGCGTCGAACAGCTCGCGCGGGACGATCGCCTCGTGGGTCGGCGTCGGGCTCCAGACCCAACTGTCGCGCGGGCGCAGGACTGGCCGACCGCGCCGTTTGTCGTGGCGCCCCCAGACGTTGAAGCCGGTGTACTTCGGGTTGCGGAGCATCGAGTGGAGCTGCGACTTGCTCCAGGTCTGGGGCAAGTCGTTC
>Ga0190265_10001207_pt1 | contig 16964 bp, 11 predicted proteins | sample Popmic124T_FD_133135 | JGI IMG/M metagenome (GOLD analysis project Ga0190265, IMG submission 133135) | Populus adjacent soil microbial communities from riparian zone of Indian Creek, Utah, USA - 124 T | ecosystem: Environmental > Terrestrial > Soil > Riparian zone | place: USA: Utah | collected...
CGTGTACGCCGTTGGCGTGATGATCTACGAGATGGTGTCGGGAAGGTTGCCGTTCGCCACGACGACGGGCGGACACCTTTCGCTCATGCGCATGCACGCCATCGAGGAGCCGGCGCATTTGAGCGAAGTCGCGCCGGACACGGATCCCAAGCTCGATTCCGCGGTAATGCGGGCAATGGCCAAGGACCCCGAGGAGCGGCCGACAGCGGCCGAGCTGGGACGAATGCTCAAGGATCTGGCCCAGCATGCGCGGACGGCAGGGCGCGCGCGACGCTCGAGCGACGCCTATCGGGCCTAGAAGACCCCGTATTCGCGGACGGTTCCGTCCGGATTTTCGGTGATCCACATCCGGGAGCGCGTGAACTGCGCAAAGCTGGCGGGCGCGCTCCGAATCTCGTGTGAGGTCCCGTCGTCGAGCTCGAGGCGGAACCCGGTCGGTCCCCGCCTCAGGAAACCATCCCAAGCTTTCACGCCGTTGACGGCGCGCACGCGGTAGTCAGCGACGACGAACCGTGTGTCCGATGTGCGGGTTCCGCGCATCCACAGCTCCAGCTGCGCGAGCTTGCGCATCGGCGCGCTCGCGTTGTCCACTGTGACTCGGCCACCCGACGTCTGGAGCACAGCGATCGGAAAGGGATCGCTGCCTTCGAGTAGCAGCGTTCCCCTCAGCGTATCGTTCGCCGCCGCCTGCTCGGCGACGACCGCCGGGTTGGACTCCGGCGGCCGGCACGCCAGAAGCAGAAGCGCGCCCGCCGCGCCAACGCGGATCATTGGGTGCGCGCGATGACCAGTCGAAGCGTACTCGGCGGAGGGCCGCTCCCGGGGGCCGAGAGAGCGATCGTCCGGCTGTTGCCGCCCGCCGTGGCGAGAGAGTACGGCGAAAATGAGCCGCCGTGGATTCCGGCGTGCTCGATCGAGAAATCACCGGGTACGACCTGCGGCACCAGGGGATGGACTTTCGGAAACAGCCCCTGCGTCGCGAAGAAATCGCGGTTCATGCTCTCGTAGATGTCCACCGTATTCCAGGATGGGAACCTGACGTCGGCGTTGCCGGCCATGGCGGCGTTCTCGTCGAGGTACAGCGCCAGCGACCACATGCCGAGAATCTCGTTCGCGTCCGCTCCCGACTGGGCGGCGATGTTCGCCATACCGGTCAGCGAAGCACCCGAGCCATTTGTTATGCCGCGCAGGTAAGTCGCCTCGGAGCCCGCGTAACGGTCGAGGTTGTACCGGATCAGCGACCACGATGCGGCGTAGAAGACGAAATCGCCGTCCGCCACGCGGCCGAAGACGGAAGTCGCACCGGGCTCATCCAGGTAGTCGTACAGCGTTGCGTAGTGATCGAACATGACGAACGGGGCGCCCGAGCACTCCGCCAAGGTCGGGCGCACGTCGCAGAAAAGCGTTGACATGTAATTCATGTTTCCCTTCCACGTCGCGCCCGCGTAGACCCACTCGCGTGCCCACATCTCCTCCGACAGCATCGCCATCCCCTCTTCCAGCCACGACTGCTCGAAGGAGGTCAGGTTGACGAGGTGCGCGCCGAACGACGCGATGTGCTTGACCTCGTGCACGATGGTGCCGCGCATGGTCCGCAGCCACGAATCAGCCGTGTTGCCGGTAAACCCCGGACCCGCGACCGTAGGCACGCGCGCGTAGAAGTATTCGCCGAAGTTGCTCGACTGGTTGTTCGTCGTATTGCGCTCGAAGAAATCGCACGAAATGACGAATCCGGCGATCCCGGCCGGGATCGCTGGCGTGAACACCATGTTCAGGCGCTGATCGTTGTCGGTGCCCGCGTCGGTCACGAGCGGGTCCCCGAAATACGTGTTGACCGTCGCGAACATCTTCGTGTCGAATTCCTGTCCGATCTGGGTGAAGTACGAGTCCATCTGACCGGCCAGCGGCGCTGCCGCATCCTCGTAGATGACACCCTTGCTGCCGACGTATACCGCCCGCGCGGTGATCTCGACGAACTCCGCACAGCTGAGTGAGCCGCCGAGGGCTGAGGAGGGGGCAATTACGCGAAAAACTCGAGTGTCGCCGACTGCCGGGACCGCGAGCGACGCGCGCGAGCCCGTCGCAGTCGCCAGCTTCTGTGGCGCGCGGCGGAATCGTGTCCTCATGCGCTCGAGGATCGCCCGGTTGGCGTCCAGAATGCGGCCGTGCATCGATGTGCTGCGCCGTGGCAGGGCGTCCTGCGCGGCGACCCGGCTCCGAAAACGCGGCGCCCTTGCCGACTGCCTCAGGGTGAACGGTCTCGTGGAGAGTGTGGTCCCGGGGGGAATCGAGCTGGTGCCCGCAATACGAAATGGACTCACGGCCGTCGGGGCGGTGGAAGTGTTGAGGACGTTGACGGCGTACTGCGCGCTGGCAGGTGAGAGCTCCGTGCAACGCAGGTCCGCCGCGCTCGTCAGCACCAGTGTACCTCCGACCGGCAGCGTCCGGAGCGCGCCGGGCCGGAGGGTCTGCTGCGCCGTCGCGCTCGCGCCGTTCGCGGCCACCTGCACGTTGGCCTGGTGCGTTGGTGTGCAGGGCCATATCGCCGGAAGGGTGAAGATGATCTGGGTCGACGTTGCGCTCGTGACGAACACCGGCTGATCGTTGACGCTCACCGAGTTCGACGGCGCGGTGGGATTGAAGCCGGTGCCCGTGATCGTGACCGTCGCGCCCGGAGTCATGGGCGATGGACTGATCGACGATATCACGACGGTGCCAGCCACCGTCGTGACGGTCAGGGAGCTTGGCGACAGACCGACGACGGTCGCGTTCAACGTGTTGGTGCCCGCTGTCGCTCCGGTGATGAATCTCGTCGCGGCGCGACCAAGGGCGTCCGTCGCCGCGGCCGCCGGTGAGGCCAGGCCACCGCCCTCCGCGATGGTGAACGTGATAGTCTCTCCCGCGCGGGGATTGGCGAACGCATCCCGGACGACGAACCGCACCGAGTCTCCCGTCGTCGAGCCCGGAGAAACGGCTCCCGGATCCGCGCTGGTGCGGGTGAGGGAAGCAGCCGCGCCGGCGACGACGTTGACGGTGACGCCCCGAGTCACGGTCCCCACCGCTCCGATGATCGTGGCCGCGCCAATGGGTCCCACCGAAGTCACGAGACCCTCGCTCGAGACGGTGACGATGCCCGTGGCGGTCGACGAATACGAGATGGTCTGTCCCGACATCGGTTGCCCGGTCGTGCTCAGCACCGTGCCGGTGAGCTGGAGCGTTCCTCCGGCGGGGATCGCGGCGGGATCGGCGGGCGTGATGGAGATGCTCCCAACGGTCGTTGACGGACCGGTTGGCGGGTCATCGCCTCCGCCCCCGCCGCAGGCGGTGGCACCGAGAGCTACGCCGATGAAGGCGAACGAATAAAGCGGGGAGACGATTCGAGTGCTGACGCCCTGGCGCATCCGTTTTCCTGTAGGGGTGAGGAACCCACTCTCTAAGAATCGCCGGCTACCCTGTCAATAGCGAATATTCGGATGTTTGCGGCTGGAGGCTATCGCGTATAGGCGTGCGGCTCCCGCCGTCTATATTCAACACGTGAAGCCACGAAGCAAATTCCTGATCGGCGGAGCTCTCGTCCTCGGCACGGCCGGATATCTGGCCGCGAGCGCAATCAAGGACACCGGTGTCTACTACCTGACGCCCGGCGAGCTTTCGGCCAAGACGAAGGCGGACCCGACTTTCTACGAGACCGGAGTCAAAGTCGGCGCGCGAGTCGTGAACGGCTCGATCGTGCGCGACCCCGGCGGCCGCCAGGTCGCGTTCAGGGTCACAGACGGTGCTGCGACGTACGCCGTCGTCTATCGCGGCATCACTCCGGACACGTTCACCGACGATGTCGACGTGGTGCTCGAGGGACGCCTCGGGCGAGATGAGACCTTCCGCGCCACCACCCTGCTCGCCAAGTGCGCGTCGCGCTACGAGAATGCGCCCGAGAAATACAAAGACACGCCGGGATACAAAGAGAAGGCGGGGGCGGAGCAAAGGGCGTGATCCTCGTTGGTGAGCTGTCTCTCTGGGTCGCGTTGCTCATGGCGGCCTGGGGAGCGACGGTATCGTTCGCCGGCGGCCAAATGCGGCGATCGGACCTGATCGACAGCGGCGAGCGCGCGATCTACGCGACACTCGCGATGGTGGTGCTCGCATCCATCGGCTTGTGGACCGCCCTCATCACGCACGACTTCTCGATCAAGTACGTCGCGTCGTTCACGAGCGCGAATCTTCCCCTCGTCTACACGATCAGCGCGTTCTGGGGCGGCCAGTCGGGATCGCTCCTGTTCTGGGCGCTCATCCTCGCGAGCTTCGCCGCGATCACCGTGTGGACCAATCGCACGCGAAACCGCGAGCTGATGCCGTACGTGACGGGAACGCTCTCCGTCATCCTCGTTTTCTTCCTCGCCACCATCTGCCTCGGCTCCAATCCCTACGAGCGCCTGGACTGGATTCCGCCGGACGGACGCGGCCTCAATCCGCAGCTCCAGAATCCGGGAATGGCGATTCACCCGCCCAACCTCTACTTCGGCTACATCGCGACGACGATTCCGTTCGCGTTCGCGATCGCGGCGCTGCTCACGCGCCGGCTCGATGCTGAATGGCTCGCCGCGGTGAGACGCTGGGCGCTGTTCTCGTGGTTCTTCCTCACCGTCGGCATTACGCTCGGAATGTGGTGGGCCTATGTGGAATTGGGCTGGGGCGGCTACTGGGCGTGGGATCCGGTGGAGAACGCATCGCTCCTGCCGTGGCTGGTGAACACCGCGTTTCTGCACTCGATCATGGTGCAGGAGAAGCGCGGGATGCTGCGCAAGTGGAACGTCACTCTGGTGTCGGCGGCATTCCTGCTCTCGATTTTCGGCACCTTCATCACGCGCAGCGGCGTGATCTCGAGCGTCCACTCGTTCGCGCAGTCTCCCGTCGGCTGGTGGTTCGCGGCTTTTCTCGTCCTCGCCATCGCCGTCACCGCCTATCTGGTGACGACGCGCCTCAAGGACCTCCGCGCGCAGGCCGAGCTGGAGAGCATGCTGAGCAGGGAAGCGGCGTTCCTCTACAACAACCTCGTCCTCATAGGCATCGCGTTCTCCGTCTTGTGGGGGACGATCTTCCCCATCCTGAGCGAGGCGGTACGAGGCGAGAAGATCACGGTGGGGCCGCCGTTCTTCAATACGGTGAACGTGCCGCTCGGTCTGCTGCTGCTGTTGCTCACCGGAATCGGGCCGCTCATCGCGTGGCGCCGGGCGTCGGTGGCGAATCTGAAGCGCCAATTCACGGCACCGGTCCTCGCCGCGGTCGTGATCGGGATCCTGCTGTTCGTCCTCGGCGTCCGCAACCTCGCCGCGCTGCTCTCCTACACCTTCGGCGCCCTCGTCCTCACCACCATCGTCCAGGAATTTTCAAAGGGTGTCGGTGCCAGGCACCGCATGTACGGCGAGTCACGCCTGATTGCGCTGCCGCGCCTCGTCGCGCGCAACCGCCGCCGCTACGGCGGCTACATCGTACACGTCGGGGTCGTCGTCATCTTCGCGGCGTTCGCCGGCATGGCTTTCAAGAAGGAGTACGACCTGACGCTCAAGCCGGGCGACGCCAGGACCGTCACCGATCCATGGGGCCGCAGCTGGACGTTCGTCAGTCAGGGCATTTCCCGTTACAACGCACTGAACCGCGAGGTCACCGCCATCGCGCTCGACGTGTCCCGCGATGGCGCGCGCGAAGGGGTGATCACGAGCGAAAAGCGGCAGCACGTCGACACGCGCGGTGCGCCCACGTTCGAGCCATCGACTGAAGTCGGCATCAAGGGCTCGTTCCAGCAGGATGTGTACGTGGTGCTGGCCGGGGTTCGGAATGCCGACGAGGCCGAGATTCGGGTCAGCTTCAATCCGCTCGTCAGGTGGGTATGGATGGGCGGGGCGTTGATGGCGCTCGGCGGACTCGTGGTGATGTGGCCGGCTGCGGACAAACGACGGGTTCAAGGCGGGTATGTGACGGTGCTGAGACCTCAGCATTTAGCGGGTGAGGAGCGTGTTCCGGATTTCATCAGTGCTTGATTTGCGTCGTGCGTTCCGCGTTGTCGCGTCGTCCGTTCTTGCGTTTGGAATGCGCGCCCCGACTTTCACGCCGGCTTCACGCAATTACGGAAAACGCAATAACGCGAAACGCACAACGCAAATGAGTGTTTCCAGGCGCGCCTTTGTCCTAGGCGTTTCCGCGACCATTTTTCTGCGCAGAGCGGCCTCAGCGCAGACGGGCGCCCAGGAATTCAACGGCCCCATGGCGGCGGCCCAGGAGGTCTATCGCCCCGTCAAGCTCGCGCCCAAGCCCGGCGCCGGTCCGTCGATGACCCAGCTCGAGCGCGATGACCTGGAGCACAACATCAAGTGCCAGTGTGGCTGCAATCTCGACGTGTTCACCTGCCGCACCACTGATTTTTCCTGCACCGTGTCACCGGCGATGCACGGAGACGTTCTCGGTCTCGTCGAGGGCGGATACGATGGCGACGAGATACTCGCCGCGTTCCAGTCCGTTTACGGTGAGCGCGTGCTCATGGCTCCCGTGAAAAGCGGATTCAACCTGCTGGGGTACGCGATGCCGTTCATTGCGATCGGGACGGGAGCCGTCGTCGTTGCCGCCGTATTGCGGAAGCTCAAGTCCCGCGAGCCCGAGCCCGTGGTCGCCGCAGTGCCGGAGCTGTCGGCGACTCGCGAGGAGCTCGCGCGGCTCGACGCGGCTATCAGGAAGGACGCATGACGGCCCTGCTCGTCGGTACCGCGCTCGCGGTTGCCTCCCTCTGCTATGTGCTCTATCCGTTACTGCGCGCGACGCCTGCCCCGGGGCTGGGTCGGGTCGCACCACGTCCCGACCTGACGGTGGAGAGACAGGGATACGCAGTCGATGCTCTCCGGGAGCTGGAGTTCGACCGCCAGACCGGCAAGATCTCCGATGCCGATTACGGCCCGCTCAAGGCCCGGTACACGGAGCAGGCGGTGGCGGTGATGCGGGGGGAGGCGCCGGGAGGAAAGGCCTGCCCCAACTGCGGCCCGAGGGCCGAGTCGGACGCCGAATTCTGCTCGAATTGCGGGGCGCGCCTGGGCTCCTAATCGGCCTCCCGGCCGATTCCACGGTTGTAACTCTTGACGCTCCGCCAAATCGGGACAACTATGAGAATCGGGGCTGTTTGGAGACCCCCGAATCGGTCAAGACGCGGCACGCAACTGGCCAGTTAAACGCTTGATCATGCTCATGCCCAGGGACCATGTCGCAACCGAATCGAATTGAGCTTATCAAGGATACTTTGCCGCCCCCGCCGCCACCGTCGCCGGGGTCGGATGTGGAGCGTCCGGATCCTGCCATCGCCCGTACGGTTGCCGTGCTCGACCTCGCCTTCGGTCCACCCAGTCAGCGTAACTACGACATCAGACTGTGGGACGGCACGCTGCAGCGCGGGGGATTGACGCCCGCCGCCGATTTTTCGATGGTGTTCCAAAGGCGCGGCGCGCTCAGGCGCATGCTCATTCGACCATCCGAGCTCTCCATCGTGGAAGCGCTGATCTCCGGCGATGTGGAGATCGAGGGCAACATGGAATCCGCAATGGGACTGAGCGACACGATTGGACGGAACGTGCAATCGGGTGGCGGGCTCGCGAAGCTCATACCGAGAGTGGTCGTGCTGCCGAAGGACGACGAGGCGCCGCGCATCGAGGAAAGCCGTTACAGGCGGGGCCTTCGCCTCATCACGACGCGCAAGCGAAAGGCCGCCGAGTCGGAGATCCGCTTCCATTATGACGTAGGCAACGAGTTCTACGCGCTGTGGCTGGACCCGCGGATGCTTTATAGCTGCGGCTACTATAAGAAGGCGACTGACGACCTTGCGACCGCCCAGCTGAACAAGCTGGATCACATTTGCCGTAAGCTGCGCCTGCAGCCTGGTGACCGCTATCTCGACATCGGTTGCGGGTGGGGCGGACTGGTGATGCACGCGGTCGAAAACTATGGGGTACTGGGCAGGGGAATAACGCTCAGCGCGGCCCAGGCCGAGTGGGCCCAGAAAAGGATCGCGGAGAAGGGGATCGGTGACAGATGCACGGTGGAGGTGATGGATTTTCGCGACCTTCCCGCCGACGCACGCTTCGAGAAAATGAGCTCCGTCGGCGTGACCGAGCACATTCCCGAGGATCAGCAGGTTGACCATTTCAGGCGCGTGTTCGCCGCGCTCGAGCCGGGCGGACTGTTCATGAACCACTGTGAGGTCAGCACGCGCACCGCGCGCCGCACGCATAGCGCAGGCGAGAAATTCAGCCGCTGGCTCTGGAAGCGCGACCAGTTCATCGACAAATACGTTTTCCCGGATGGGAAGCTGGTTCCCCTCGCGTCGATAATCCGCGCCGCCGAGAAGGTCGGCTTCGAGACTCGCGACGTCGAGAGTCTTCGCGAGCATTACGCGATGACGTTGCGCGCCTGGGTGCGCGGTCTCGAGCACCGAAAGTCCGAAGCCGTGCGGCTCGTAGGCGAGCGTACGTACCTGGTGTGGAAGCTTTACATGTCGGCGGGTGCTTACGGTTTCCGCACGGCGGGGATCAACCTCGCGCAGACTCTGCTCGCCAAGCCACGTCCGGACGGCAGCTCGAACATGCCCCTGACGCGCGAATACATGTATCAAACCCCGGTCTAGGAGACTGCATGGCAGTACGCGACTTCATCGACATCAAGGGCATCAAGTGGAAGGTGTGGCCGGTGACACCGAGCTCAATTCGCCCCAAGACCGCGGCCGAAGACTACCTTGGGGACTACGGCGACGGCTGGCTGGTCTTCGAGTCCGCGACGGAGCGCCGGCGGCTCGCGCAGTATCCCGCGAACTGGGACACGCTCTCGGATAACGGGCTGCTGCAACTGCTCAAATCGGCGGCAGTGGTCACCGGCCGGAAGACTCCCGCGGAACGCCCCGCGGACAGAGAGGCGCGTTAAGGCGGCTCGGGCAGCGCGCGGCCGTTCGCGGGCAACCCTCTCGCCGTCGTTGGAGTCCAAGTACCAGCACCATGCGTAAAGGTGCTCGTGACTCGACTCTCAACCATTCGCCGGCGTAATCGATGATTCGCACGCTCCTGCTCGTCCGGGTTTCGGCAGCGGCGCTCGCACTGTTTGCCGCTCCGCTCGCGGCCCAGGATCTCGACGTCATTCGCGGCACTGTCACCGGCCCCGACGGACGGCCGCTCGAGGACGTTAGGGTTACCGCGACCTCGTTCTCCGGCAACGTCAATCGTACCGCCCGCACCGACCGCAACGGCCGTTACACCATCACCTTTCCGGGCGGCGAGGGAAACTACCTCGTCGAGTTTTCCGCGATCGGTTACGGCGGGCGAAGATTCGAGGTGAGGCGCACGGCCGATCAGGAGATCCTGGTCGCCGACGCAAGACTCCAGGTCAGCGCCGGCCAGCTCGATACGGTCACCGTCACGGCGCAGCGCGACCGGCCGCGCCGGAACGACAACACTCCCGACCTGAGCGGGAGCGAGCGGGCGGTGGACAACAGCGCACTCCCCGCCGATCAGCAGGGCGACATAGCGGCGATGGCGGCGTCACTGCCCGGAGTACAGCTCGTCCCCGGCGCCGATGGCGATCCGTCCGGATTCTCGGTGCTCGGCTTGGGACCCGACCAGAACAGCACCACGCTCAACGGAATGCAGTTCGGAGGGTCGAACCTGCCGCGCGACGCGGCGGTGTCGACATCGCTCGTCACTACTCCATACGATGTCTCGCGCGGCGGCTTCAGCGGCGCGCAGTTCAACATTCGCGGCCGGCCCGGGTCCAATTTCATCACGCGCTCGATGAGCCTGAACCTCGACGCGCCACAGCTACAGTGGACCGACCGCGCGGCGCGCTCGCTCGGGCAGCGGTACAGCAACGTGTCGATCGGTGGAATGCTGTCGGGACCGATCAAGACGGATCACTCCTTCTACAACTTCTCCTACCAGCTCGGTCAGAGAGCCAACGATCTTCGCACACTTCTCAACACCGATGCGATCGGGCTCCAGACCTCCGGCGTGTCCCCCGACTCGGTGGCACGACTGCTCGCGATCCTCCAGCAGTACCAGGTGCCGTCGGTGGTTGGCGAGCTGCCGGACGACAGGCTAGGACGACGAGGCTCGCTGTTCGGGACGTTCGACATCGCCCCTCAGTCGTCGGCGTCGGGTCAGTCGCTCAACTTTTCGGTGAACGGCAGCTGGAACAGGTCCACGCCCGCGAGCGCACTGACCGCCGAGCTGCCTGCCCACAGCGGCGACAGGACGAACTGGAACGGGGGACTGCAGGCGCGTCACAGCAACTACTTCGGCGGCGTGATTCTCAGCGAGACATCGGGAGCTCTCACGCGCTCGCGCAACTACGCGACTCCATATCTCGAGATGCCGAGCGGCACGGTGAGAATCTCGTCGACGTTTCCGGACGGATCGACCGGCCTGAGGTCGATCGCGTTCGGTGGCAGCCCGAGCATGAGCACGAGCCAGACGAACACCGGCACGCAGCTGTCGAATCACCTGTCGTGGTTCAGCGCGAACAACAAGCACCGCATCAAGTTTACGAGCGAGGTCCGCCGCGATGCCTTCGATCAGGACCAGAAGTCGAACCTGCTCGGCTCGTTCACCTTCAATTCGCTCGCTGATCTGGAGGCGAACAGGCCGGCGTTCTTCAGCCGACAGCTGTCGCCGCGAATCCGGAGCGGCAGCCAGCTGATCGGCGCCGTATCCCTGGGCGACTCGTACCGGCGCACCGACAACCTTCAGGTCCAGTACGGCGTTCGTGTGGACGGAAACCGTTTCACGGCCACTCCGGTAGCAAATCCGGAGATCGAGCAGTTGTTCGGCCGGCGCAACGATCGCGTGCCGAATCATCTCTACGTGAGTCCGCGGGTCGGATTCTCGTGGAGCTACGGGACGGCTCCGCAGATTGCCGGCTTCATGGGCGCGATGCGCGGCCCGCGCGCGGTGATCCGCGGCGGGGTCGGAATGTTCCAGAACGTGCCGGGCACGAATCTGATCGGAAACGCGATCGACAATACGGGACTGCCGGGATCGCTCCAGCAACTGTTCTGCGCCGGTGCCGCGACTCCGCCGCCCGACTGGAGTGCCTACGGCAATGATCCCGCGAGCATCCCGACGCAATGCACCGACGGAAGCGTGTTCGCGAGCAACGTGCCCAACGTCACCTTCTTCGACAGGGATTACGCGGCGCCGCGCAGCCTCAGATCGAATCTGAACTGGAGCGGGCCGATACTCGGCAACCGCTTCAGCGCCAACGTGGAGGCGACGTACTCCCGCAACATGAACCAGTCGGGCGTCGTGGACCTCAACTTCAATCCTTTGGTTCGCTTCAGTCTTCCCGACGAGAGCGACCGGCCCGTGTTCGTGCAGCCGACGAGCATCGTTCCCGCGACGGGGACGATCGCGTCGCGCGATGCCCGCGTGAGCCAGCTCTACTCGCGCGTCACCGAGATGCGGTCGGACCTGAGATCGGAGAGCAGGCAGCTCAACTTCCGTCTTTCGCCGACGTCGTTCAGCACCAGGTACAACTGGGGCGTCGGCTACGTGTTTTCGAACCTGCGCGAGCGCACTCGCGGCTTCGGCAACACCGCCGGCAATCCGCTCGAGGTCGAGTGGGCGAGATCGTCGATGGACTCGCGCCACCAGATCACGTACAACGTCGGCTACAACTTCTTCGACGCGGTCAGGGCCAACTGGTTCGGCAGCTTCCGGTCGGGGAATCCGTACACGCCTCTCATTTCCGGCGACGTGAACGGCGACGGCTACTCCAACGACCGCGCGTTCATCTTCGATCCGGCGGCTACCGCCGACGCGGCGCTCGCGGCTTCAATGCAGAATCTCCTGTCTACGACGTCGGACAACGTTCGGAGCTGCCTCCAGAAACAACTCGGCAATGTGGCCGAGCGGAATTCGTGTCAGGGTCCCTGGATGAGCCAGGCGATGCTGTCGCTCACGCTCAATCCGATCAAGTTCCGGCTGCCGCAGCGCGCGACGCTCACCTTCCAGGTGTCCAACCCGCTCGGCGCGGCCGACATGCTGCTGCACGACGACTCCAGGCTGAAAGGCTGGGGACAGTTCTCATTCCCCGACGCGAATCTCCTCGCGGTGCGCGGCTTCGATCCGGCGACGCAACGGTACTCATACGACGTGAACCAGCGATTCGGGTCCACGTCCCCCGCGTTCACGTCGGTGAGGAATCCCGTGACCGTGACGGCGATGATGCGATTCGACCTCGGTCCCACTCGCGAGCGGCAGCTTCTCACCCAGCAGCTCGATCGCGGCCGGACCAGACGCGGAGACATGGCTCCCGAGCCGATGCTGCGCGCGATGTACGGCACGGGCGGAATCACCAACCCGCTGGCCGCGATCCTCAGGCAGGGCGACACGCTCGAGCTGACCGGGGTTCAGGCCGACAGCATCGCCACGATGAACCGCTGGTACGTGGTGAAGCTCGATTCGATCTGGTCGCCCGTGGTCAAGTACTTCGCGACGCTTCCGGCTTCTTACAGCCACGACCAGGCGTACCGGCGTTATCGCGCCGCGCGCGAGGCGTCCGTCGACCTGCTGACGAAGCTTGCCCCCGACATCAAGCGCCTGCTGACGCCGGAGCAGCGGCGAAAGCTGCCGCCATTGATCGCGAGCCACCTCGATAAACGCTATCTCGCCGCGATCCGCTCGGGAACAGCGGGCGGCGCGGGTGGTCAGATGATGTTCCCGGGCGGGATGATGATGCCCGGGGGCGGGCCGGGCGGTGGTGGGCAGAGGGAAACCATCATCATCAGGCAATGACGCTCATTCACGCATTCCCATCAGCGAGAAACGATCGATGAAGAGATCCGCATTCGTGCTCCCGGCAGTCGCGCTGCTCATTGTCGGTGGAATTCCCGTCGCCGCGCAGCAGCTGCCTCCGATCCGTCAGCTCGGCTCGCCGGTGAGCACGACCGCCGAGAAGCTCGGCGCCGTCTCGGCCGTGCGTCAGCTGTCCGACGGACGCGTGCTGGTGAACGACATCATCGGGCGGCGCGTCCTGCTGTTCGATCCGACGCTCAAGAATTTCACGCTCGTGGCCGATACCACGAGCGCGACGGCCAACGCCTATGGAACGCGGGCGGGAGGGTTGATCGCTTACCGCGGAGATTCGACGCTGTTCGTCGATCCCGCGTCGTTGTCGATGCTCGTGATCGACGGCAACGGCAAGATTGCGCGGGTGATGTCGGCGCCGAGGGCGGCGGACGCGACTTTTCTGGTCGGTGGACCGTTCGGCTCGCCGGGTTTCGACCCGCAGGGCCGGCTCATTTACCGGCCCCCGCCGCGACCCGTGTTCGGCGGCGGACCGGCCGCCCGTGGAGCGCAGGGCGGCTCGCGCGCCGAAATCACAATGCCCGTCATGCCCGACTCGGCCCCGCTGGTCCGCGTCGATCTCGCCACGCGCAAGCTGGACACCCTCGCGTTTTTCCGGACGCAGCGCATGCAGATGAACATGACGCGTAACGCGGATGGCGGGATAAGCATGACGTCGACGGTGAATCCTCTGCCGGTGGTCGACGACTGGGGCGTGCTTCCGGATGGCACCGTCGCTCTCGTGCGCGGGCGGGATTATCACATCGACTGGGTCACCCCGGAAAAGTCGATGACGACATCTCCGAAGATTCCCTTCGAGTGGGAGCGTCTTTCCGACGATGCCAAGGTCGCGTACATCGACTCGGTGCGGAAAGTGATGCAGGAGGCGCGGGCCAGCGGGAACCTGGGCGGGATGTTTGGCGCGGCGACGGGCGGCATGCAGATGATGCGAATGGGCGGCGCGGGTGAAGGCGGCGAGCGACGCGCCGCTCCGGGGGCTGCGGCCACCCCAGGCGCCGCGGCGCCTCAGAGTGGGACTCAGACCCCCGCTCCGGGAGGTGGGGCAGCCAATACTCAGTCGACCACCACGATCGTGACCGACGGCGGAACGTCGGTGACGACAGGCCCGGGCGGCGGGAGAGGGCCCATGGGTGGACAGCTGCCGGAGCTCACCTTCATTGCGCCCACTGAGCTTCCGGACTACAAGCCGCCATTCGCCGGCGGGGCCACACGCGTGGACGCGGACGGTAATCTCTGGATCAGAACGACGCAGAACGTGAAGGGCCTGCCGGTCTACAACGTGGTGAATCGGAAGGGGGAGCTCATCGATCGCGTGCAGTTGCCCGCGGGGCGGGTGATCGCGGGGTTTGGGGCGGGGGCAACTATATACCTCGCGTATCGTGATGGAGATACGGCGAGGTTGGAGAAACTCAGCGCTAAGTAACTGAGCGACTGCAACTGAGCTCTGAGTAACGGAGAACTACACAGATCCGAGGCGGCAGAGGCGTAGATGAGAGTTGCTAGAAATAACTGCAGAGATCCGAGTCGGCAGGGCGCAGATCTGAGTTGTCAGGGATCTCGTGGTTCGACTAGCGACTCGGAACTATGCTTCTGGCCGCTCGGATCTGTGTAGTTCTCAGTTAGAAGACCGGCCAGGCGCGCTAGCGTTCAAGCTGCTTCATTCGCGTAATGGCGATGCGGATCGGAATGAACGTGGCCGCGAGGCACACCAGGCCCGCCCCCCCGAACCCGAGCCACAACCCAATCACGCTCGGCTCCGTTTTGAGCAGGTTCGCGCCGACGTAGGCGTAAACCGGGCGAGCCTCGAGCACTATCACGATCCCGATCAGCGCGACCGAAGTCATCATCAGCACCAGGCCCCCGAATGACGTTGGAATCTGCGCCGCGTTCTCGGTGGTGAACTTTGGGAACATCGCGCCGAAGCCGAGCGCGAGTCCGGCGACCGCGAACGTCAGCATGGTGATGGTGAACACGGAAACCGCCATCATGAATCCGCTCACCTCGAGCAGGATGTCCGTCGCGAAGATGAGAATCAGCGCCAGCACGAGGAGCGGGATCGTGCCGACCCAGAACTTGGCCCAGAGAAGGCTTCGCATCTCGAGCGGACTCGATCGCAGCAGCCAGAGGGTTCGCCCCTCCAGGCTGATGCCCGGAAAAATGAATCGCGCCGCAATGGACGCGAGCACGAAGCCCGCGAGTATCAGGTTCACGAACGGAATCACGTTCTGAAGGAAGAACGTGATTCCCTCGCCGCGCAGCGGCAGGAACTTGATGTTGAACACGTACACGACGACCAGCACCGCCAGCAGAATGAGCTGTGACCACTGCGTGGTGTCGCGGAAGAAGAGCCGCATCTCCTTGAGGACGAGCTCGCGCCGCATCACTCCCCAGGGCGTCAGCGCGCGGGCGACGAGCCTGCCGAACGGACCCTGCCGCACCCAGCGCTCGCCGCTCTCCTGCGACTTGCTGAAGCCGCGCATGTAGAGCCAGCGGTGAAGAACCGCGCCGAGCAGCACGGCGACCGCCGCGGTGGACCACAACAGATAGAAGGGCAGAATCTCCGGAGCCTCGCGCAGCCAGCCCATGATTCCCTGTGCCGCCCACTCGCTCGGCAGCCACGACGATGTCGGCGTGCGGAGCAGCGAGATGAACTCCACGAGCGAGCGAAATCCTTCCGGCCTCGCCAGGCGCTCCGGACGCACGAGGCGGAACAACAGGACGACACCGGCGGCGGCCAGCACCGCGATCACGCTCAGGATGTCCCGCGTGCGGCGCGCCGGAAAGATGTTCACGAGCAGGAGCGTCACCGCCGTCCCGACCGCCGCCGGAATGAACAGGAAGGGAATCATCGCGGCCACGGCTATGAGCGGATAAAGAAATCCGCCCTCGTAGCTGATGCCGTACGCCGTGAGAACGGGCGTCGCCATCAGCACCACCATCCAGCTCGAGTGCCCGGTCGTCTCCAGCAGCTTGGCGCCGTACAGCCGGAGCCAATCCACCGGCGCCGCGACGAGAGTGTCGAGGTCCTTCGCCAGGAAAAAGCTGGAGAGTGCCGTCACGATGTTGGAGAGAATCAGGATTCCCATCAGGCTGAGAAGCGTGAGCCCCAACAGCTTTCCCGCGAGTAACGCTCCGATCTCCGGGATGCCCCGGAAATATCTGAGCAGGCGGTAAAGCAGTCCGAACACGAACAGCCAGAACGCGCCGCCCACGGCGACGAAGAGAATCAGCCTGCCAACATGATTCTCGGTCTTGCCGAGCGGTCTCGCCCGGGCCGACAGCCATTTCGGCGAGAGCAGGTGCCTGAGCGAAGCCGTGCGCGAGACCCTGACCGCCGGCTGCGGCCCCGAGAGAGTGATGGCCAGGTCGCTATGCATCGAGCACCTCCATCGCGTCGCGCGCCGCGGTCTCGCCGGTCAGTCGGAGGAAAATCTCCTCGAGTCCGGCACCGGCCGCGTCGGAGCGGAGCTCGCTCAGCTTCCCCACCGCCCGGATCTTCCCCTGCTGGATGATCGCGATCCGGTCGCACAACGTCTCCGCCACTTCCAGCGTGTGCGTGGACATCATGATGGTGTGCCCGCGCTTCACGTAGGCACGGAACAGATCCTTGAGAATGCGCGCCGCCTTCGGATCGAGCCCGACCATCGGCTCGTCCACCACGATTACCTCGGGCCGGTGGATGAACGCGCTCGAGATGATCAGCTTCTGCCGCATGCCGTGGCTGTAGCTCTCGACGAGCTCGTCCGCCCACTCCTCGAGGTCGAACAGCGCCATCAGCTCGCGGCCGCGGTGCTCGACCTTGTCACCATCCTGGCCGTACAGCCCGGCGACGAAACGCAGGAATTCCGCGCCCGTCAGCTTCTCATAGATGAACGGCCGGTCGGGAATGAACCCGAGCTTCGATTTGGCGGCGATAGGATCGGCGCTCAGATCGATTCCGGCGAGGTGAATGCTGCCCGACGTCGGCTGCAGTATTCCCGCGATCATTCGGAGGGTCGTCGTCTTCCCGGCGCCGTTGGGGCCGAGGAATCCGAACAGCTCTCCGTCGGGCACGCTCAGGTCGATGGAATCGACCGCGGTAAA
>Ga0190265_10001208_pt1 | contig 16962 bp, 12 predicted proteins | sample Popmic124T_FD_133135 | JGI IMG/M metagenome (GOLD analysis project Ga0190265, IMG submission 133135) | Populus adjacent soil microbial communities from riparian zone of Indian Creek, Utah, USA - 124 T | ecosystem: Environmental > Terrestrial > Soil > Riparian zone | place: USA: Utah | collected...
GGCCGTACGACCAGCGCGGTCGGCGAGCTGTTCCCCGCTTCACCGGATCCGGCCGCACCCGCGCCGGCACCCGCGCCCACGGGATCGACGCGCCAGCTGGTGTGCCGCGGGTCGGCAGACGTGAAATTCGCGACCCAGGATCCGAGCCCGCGCGACCAGCGGCTGGTCGGCGTGACGCTGTCCTATGCGCGAAACACGGTACCGCCAGGAAGCGGCTACGAGCAGCTCCAGCCCGGCGTCTGCAGCTGGAATCCCTCGCTCACGTCGGCGACGCCGGCCGAGCCTGGCATGGTGCACTTCGATGTCCAGCGAGAGGGATCGGCGGAGATACCGACGCCCGCCACGCTGGAGTACTGGCTCCAGGACCCACGGCACTACTGGGTCTTCTACGTCAACGACGCCACGAACGTCTCCATCAGCCATGGTGCCTACGGAGGCAGGTTCCGGGTCGAGGGCACGCCGGGGGACAAGCAGCCCACCACCAAGCCCGCCGCCCTGCGCCGGGAGCGGCTGCGCTGCCGCGGAGGCGGCGGGCTGGCCTTCAGCCGGCGAGGGCGTGAAGGTCACAACGAAGTGGGCATGACGCTCGACTACCAGGTGGCGCCCAGCGCCGCGGGACCGGTGGGCGGCGGGCTGTCGCCCGGCTCCTGCGCGTGGGCCGATCGCGCGGATGCGCCGAACGAGCCGGGACGGATCGAGTTCACCACGGCGGGGAACGCGCAGCTCAAGCAGAAACAGAGCGGCAGCGCGGTGGATACCTCTCCGACCGCCGCGGAGCGGTGGCCGGACGCGCAGACGATCCCGGCGTACATGGGGAATCCGGCGCACTACTGGACCTTCGTCGTCAGCTTGCCGCGCCCTTCGGCGGCGCTACGGCATGCCGCGTGGTTGCCGTCCATTCCCGAGCAGATCGCCTCGGAACCGCCAGCCACGGCCCCTACGATTCCCGGTGGTCAGGGCGGCGCCGGCAGTGCCTCGGGCCCGACTGGTGTCACGGGGCGGCGGCCCACTGACGGGAGCGGAACGAGCAGGGAGTACCCCGGCTCCGGCGGAGGCGATCGCTACACGCCGGGGACGGGGACGACGTTCAACCCGAGCGCGATCTTCGATATCCGCAACGTGGAGGTGAAGTCGGGACTCGAGGGCGTGGCGATCAAGTTTGAAGCCGCCGCTGGTTTGTCGCCCACAGTCACCATCGCGACGCGTGCGCCCGCCGGATCCGCCGGCAATCAGACGTTCGACGGCCAGGCCGTCCGCCTGGCGGTCCAGGGCACGGCGATGGACGGCGGGTTCTCACGCTACTCGGCCGCCAGCCCCACCCCGCTGGCGCGCGGGACACAATACTGGTTCATCGCCGAGGCGCCGGAAGGGTCGAACTCGCGGCGCAACCAGACAACGGGAGAGTTCCGCACCCTCACACAGCGGCTCAAGGTCGGAGTCAGCCACATCGACGTGGTGAGCGACGGGGACCACGACTCCCCGGGGGACCTCTATTTCAGCCTCATCGCATGCCCGGATGTCATATCGGGCAACCTCGTCGGCAAGTCGTACTTCGAAACCGTGGAGTGGTCCGAGGGCCGGCACCCCGTCGGGCTCGAGATAACGAGCGACTCCGAGGTAACGGTGCCCGACAGGATCCGGCTGTTCCTCGTCGGCCTCGAGAACGACGGCTGGCTATTCAGCCCCGGGGGCCAGCGCTCACCCTTGTCGAACTATTACTACTGTACCGATCCGGCCACTACGTTCACGCCCTACTCTACCTCGAGGGGCGAGTGGAACGCGGCGGTCATCGATCTCGACCTCACGCAGTATGCAGGAAGCAGCAACACGCAGACGTTCGTGCGGCGGTCTCAACCGCTCCGCAACGGCACCCGGGTCAGCTTCGAGGTCCGGGGTCATATCACGGTGACTCGGGAATAAGGAGGAGATCATGCTATCCGGTATCACGACCACGGCATTCGCGCTGGCGTTACTGGTCCAGGCGACGCCGCCAGCCGCGGGCGGATCGAGCAGCAACGTCTGCTCTCTGGCAACGGGAGCGGAGTTTCAGGCGGCATCGGAGCCCGATCCGAGGTTCAAGATTCCACCCGGGGAACCGGTGCTGACGGAAATGGTATGGGGTCCGCACTGCGATTTCGACGACGGGTCGATCGATCTCTTCACCAAGAAGTCGCCACCGGCGGAGCTGGATCGGGTGCTCGAGCTGACGAAGGGCGGGAGGACGCGGACGCCGGTGGAGGGGCTCGGGAAGAAGGCGTTCTTTACGACGGTCTATCCCGATGACAAGTACCGGCGTCGGGGGTTGATCGCCGTCTTTCTCGGCTCGCGGATCCTGACGCTCACTTTGGATCCGAACAACGACGAGCCGCTGGAGGCGACGCGGCCGCGGCTCGAGCGGTTGGCCAAGCTTGTGGTGCCTCGAGTGGATGGCGGTTGAGATCGGGGTGCATGGCGGTGCAGAGTCGTAGCTTTGAGTGGGAGCGGCCGGTGAGACGGGAGCGGTGACGAGGGCGCGTTAGGACGCGTAGGCGAGGAGACCGGCGCTGTTTGCCGGGCTCCGACCCGGAGCGTCCGTAGCGACCCGGCGCCGCTCCCGTCTCACCGGCCGTTCCCACCGCGCACCATCAGGCTCCCGCCATGTGGATCCAACCTAGACCGGCCGCTCGGCTTGCGCGCGCTCCAGGGCCTCGAGATCAGTGAGATCAAGCCGGAGCGGCGTGATGGATACCAGCCCCTGCTCCACCGCCCACCGGTCGGTCCCCTCCTCGACGTCCTCGAGGGGGGCGACCGTGATCCAGAAATGCTCCCTTCCCATCGGATCGCGTCCCGGCACCACGCGGCCGTCGTAGTGCCGGACCGACTGCCGAGTCCAGCAGAGGCCCTTGGGCTCAGGGGGAAGATTGACGTTGATCAGGCAGAGGTCCGTCTCCGGGATGAGCAGTTCGAGCACCCGTTGCACCCAGGGGCGGAGGCGGATGAAGTCGGGCTCGCCGGAGCCGGTCGGCGTGCTGAAGGCGATGCCCCGCAGCCCCAACAGGGCCGCCTGCTTGGCGGCCGCGAGGGTGCCCGAGTGCCACATCCCGTTGCCCAGGTTGGGGCCGAGGTTGATGCCGGAGAGCACCAGGTCCACCTCATCCCACCCGTTGGCCCCGAGCGCGACGCAATCGGCGGGTGTACCGTTCACCCGATACGCTTCGAAGCCGGCGATCGGTGTGTGGCGTACGGTCAGCGGACGCGAGTGGGTGATGGCGTGGCCCATGGAGGACTGCTCGACGTCCGGCGCCACCAGCCGCACGTCCGCGAAGTCACGGGCCACCTCGCCGAGAGCGTGGAGGCCCGGGCTGTAGATGCCGTCGTCGTTGGCGATGAGAATGCGCATTCCGGCAATATACGAGGTGACGGTGCGGACGACGCTGATCTACAACCCCACGGCAGGTGATGAGCAGCACACAGCTGAACAGCTGGTGGAACAGCTCGGTGAGGCGGGCTATGAGGCGCGCCTGGTCAAGGACAGGAAGAAACTGGCGCGCAGGTTGGAGGATCCCGGCGAGCTGGTCGTCGCGGCCGGCGGCGACGGCAGCGTGAAGGCCGTCGCGCTCGCCCTCGCGGGGCGAGGCGTACCGATGGCCATCCTTCCGATGGGGACCGCGAACAACATCGCCAAGTCGCTCGGCATCATGGGCAGTGTGACGGACCTGATCGCCGGCTGGCGCGGGGCCCAGCGCCGCGCGATCCGTGTCGGCCATGTGAAGGGCCGCTGGGGCGCGATGCGGTTCGTGGAATCAGCCGGCGTCGGGCTCTTCGCCGATCTGGTGACCCGCGGCCAGGAAGAGGTGGACGAGAACGCCGCCGGTCTCACCGGTCATGCGATCGACCGGGCGCTCCTGCTGCTCCGGCAGATCACCGAGGAAGAGACGCCGAAGCTCCGTCAGGTGAAGCTGGACGACCGCGATCTCTCGGGTGAGTATCTCGCGGTCGAGGCGATGAACATCCCGCTGGTCGGGCCCAACGTACCCCTGGCCCGCGGCGCGGACTTCAGTGATGAGCTGCTCGATCTGGTGCTGGTCACCGAGCGCGAGCGGGGGGCGCTGCAAGAGTACCTGCGAGCCCGGATCGGTGGAGCGGCGGCCCCGCTGGAGCTGCCGGTGCACCGAGGCCGGCGCGTGGTGCTCCGGGCGTGGCCTTCCGAGATGCACGTGGACGACGACGCCTGGGCGCCGGCGCCGCACAGTGATGGCAGCACCGGCGATGATTCCGAGGGCGACGTGAGCATGGAGCTCGGGGCGGAAGGCGTCGAGGTGCTGGTGCCTTGACGCCTCCAGGGCCGGCGGTAGACTGGAAGATTCCTCTACGAATGGCCGGCCCAAGATGCCACCACTCCCACGCTGGCTCCGACTCGTGCCCTGGGAGATCATCGTCTGGCTCGCCGCGAGCTGGCCGATCGGCCTGGCCCTCGACCCGGCTCGCCTGTCGAAGCCGGGCGAGTCGGCGTATCTCATCGCCGACTTTGCGATCCTCCTGCCGCTCGCCCTGGCCACCGCGCTGTCGCTGCGCGCCGGGTCTCGGCGCGCCCCGATCTTCCTCTCGGCTACGCTCGGCGCGCTGGCGTACGACGCTACCCATTTCGCCGTGAGGACCGCAGCCGAGCTGGACAGCGGGGCGGCACGGGCTGGCCTGGCCCTCGCCATCACACTCCTGCTGATCGTGATCGGTTTGGGACTCCGAGCCGTGTTTCGCCACACGGAAGGAAGCCGGCCCTAGACCTCGCCCAGAACCTGGCGCAGGTACGGCGTCATCAGCTTGCCCGACGGATCCAGACGGCGGCGCACGCGCTGAAACAGTTCCCATTCCTTATAGAGTGGCTCCAGCTCGGCCGCACTCAGTGAGTGGAGCTTGCCCCAGTGGGGCCTTCCACCCATGTCGCGCAGGATCCGTTCGACGTCCCCGAAGTACGGCTCCTGGCTCACCCGCGCATCCTGGTGGATGGACAGCACCGCGCTGTCCCGCCCGTAGAACGGGCTCAGAGGGATGTCGTCCGCCGCGACGTAGCGATACTCGATGGGAAAGAGCACCGGCGTGGCCACGCGGCGGACGTAGCGGGCGACCGCCCGGATCGCATCCGGCCCCTGCTCCGCCGGCACGGCGTACTCCATCTCGTTGGCCTTCACACTCCGAGCCGTCGCGAGCACCCGATAGCTCCAGTCCACGTAGGGCGGCACCCCCGCCAGCCGCGCGACGATCCGGCTCAGCCACGGACGCGCACCCGCGAGCCCCGGCAGCCGGGAGATGGCCGCCACCAGCCCGAACAACCCGTTGTCCACCACCTGCTCCGCGATCCAGCGCTTCACCGGCCGGTCGTTCACCGGTTCTTCGGTCTCCGTCATGGTGCGTATCCCGATGACGTCGGCCTGGGGGAACCACCAGCACTCCACGTGACGGTGCTGGCGGATCAGCGCAGGGAGCGCGGCGAGACCTTCCTCCAACGGCACCACCCGCGTCTCGTCGCGCAGCCGGTACGCCGAGCGAAGCTCGAGGGTGATGGCCGTGACGGCGCCCAGACAGCCGAGATGCAGTCGAGCAGCGCGAAATACTTCGCGCTCGCGGACGGCATCGCACTCGAGAATGGAGCCGTCTGGTGTCACCAGGCGCAGACCGAGGATGCCGCCGGACAGTGAGCGCAAGGTGATCCCGGTGCCGTGCGTGCCCGTGGCCAGCGCTCCGGCCAGTGCCTGGTAGTCCACGTCGCCCTGGTTGAGCAGCGCCAGGCCACGGGCGCGAAGGGGCTCGCCCAAGGTATGGAGGCGCGTACCGGCGCGGATGGTGCCCCGCTTCGCCGGCGCATCCACCGAGATGATGCCCGCGAGCTTGTCGAGCGACAGGATGGTTCCGGAAGTGGCGACGAGGGGCGTGTAGGAATGGCCGGCGCCGACCATTCGCACGGGAAGCGCATCACCGTGCGCTGACGCCAACGCGGTGGCAACCGCCGCTTCGTCCTCCGGGCAGACGATCTGGAACGGGCGGCATTGGACGGATCTCGACCAGTTGGTCCATTTCGGCATCGTCAGCGAGACCTCGGGCAAGTGATGGCGGGGCTGCGTCGCATTCCCCAAGGTCGCTCGCCGCGGCGCAGGAGCGTCAAGCTGTCCCCGGCCTGCCGATCGAGCCACCATGCCCGCCACAAGTAGCGGTTCTTGCCTCGTGGCTTGACGGCACTGATCTCGAGCCGGCCGTCGCCGTCCTTGGCGACTTCGGTCGTGTCGTTCCCTCGGACTCTTTGCACCACGACCCAGGACGACGTATCGCGTGGGAAGATCCGGCCCGGTGGGAGATCTTCCCATTCGGCCGTGAACGCCGCTCCGTCGCACGCGGCCGTGATCGTCGCGGCACGTCCGGCGGCGCTGTCAACGTCTCGAGGTGAGGGCACGATCTCGACAGAATCGCCGGGATACGCGGTGATCGGGCCTACGTAGCCTGGTGGAGAGTGATCGGTGCCCGTAGCGATTGTCCGGGTCAGCTCGCCCAGGCGGCGGCCGAGAAACGCGGCGGTGCCCGGACCGTAGAGGGTGGAGCCGCCCTCGTAGTGCTGGAGCTGGTATTCCTCCTCGGTGGTGACGTATTGGAGGAACCCGTTCGCCAGTCCGATCAGCACCGTGTCGCCCACCGGCCCGCCGAAGCCTTCCGCCATGCTCCGCCGCATCCGGAAGCCCGCGACGGTCGTCACTTCCGCGGGGACCGCGCCCAGCAACAGCGAATCGAGCCGTACGGTGGTGATCTGGGCGTTCTTCGGAAGACCATGCTCGCCGACGACGAGCAGCGTTTGAATCGGACCGAGGAGCGTGCGCTTCGGTCGCTGGCAGTCCGCGCGTCGCTTGACCGCCTTGCCACCTTCTTCCAACCCCAGCGGCACGAAGGGGAGCAGCCAGCGCCAACCTCGGATCCTCGTGATGACGCTGTCGGCACCCGCGGCGGTGGCCGATCCGGCCTCCGGGGCTTCGCACAAGCCGCCGTGATTCGGCAGCGAATCGGTGGTGAACGAGCGGCGGATGGCTCGGGGGGCCGACAGTGCGCCCTCCAGACCGACGTACAGCTCGAAGGCGCGGTCGCTCACTCGGTCGGCGATGCGCTGGGCTTCGCCGACGCCGTGGGTGACGCAATGGCGCACTCGCGCGGCATCGGTCTCCAGAAAATCCACCAGCTCGCCCGGCCCCCGCGGCATAGGGACCGGATCGAACACGCCGGGCACCGGGATGTCACACTGCTCCCGGTTGATGTCGGGCGCTACGTCGCCCTCGGCTCCGTTGGCGAACAGATGTATGGCGGGCCGGCCGTAACGCGCCTGGGTCCGGTCCGACATCGCGTTCATGATCCGTACGTGGGTATCGCCATCGAGCAGGGTGTTGAGACTCGGTATCGCGGTCGGGTGAAGCGGGAAGACGGAGAACGAGCCCAGGGGGACGTGGCGACCCCCGACGAATTCATCCACTCGCAGCATGAAGAGGCTGCGGTCTACCGTGGGGCTCTTGTCGCCTGATTCGCAGTGGGCTCGTGATTCCGGATCCTTACAGTGGGGCGCCAGGCTGCGGTTCCAGCTCACGCCGTCGACCTGGATCCTCCGATATCCGACGACGGCGCTCCGAAGGTGAGTGGCGGCCTCCCTCACCGCGTCCGCGACGCGGGAGACGATCAGATCGGTGATGCGGGGATCGTAGCCGGCGACCCGTGAGGCATTCTCGTTGTACTGGCGCTCTCCGTAGAAGTGGGCCGGTCCGCTGTGCGTGTGGGTCGCGGCCACGATCAGCCGGTCGGCCCCGATGCCGACGGTGCGCACCAGCCGTTCCGCGGCGAGCCGGTGGATGTTCGCGGAGACGTGCGTGAGATCCACCACCACGAAGGCGATTCGCTCACCGCCGGCATCCTCCAGCACCATCGCCGACGCGTACAGCCGCGTGCGATAGCCGGTGGACCGACGGCCCTCGGGGCCGCTGCCGGCCAGGCCCACCCCGGGTGGCGGTGTCAGGTCCACGCGGGCGAATCCGGCCTTGAATTCCGTGCCTCCGGCCGGCTCGGGCGAGACGGGAACCGGCAGCGGCTGCGGATCCCACTTCGCGCATGCGGCCGCGAGCGCGACGAGGGTTCCGGCGATCACGCCTCGCGCGCTCACTGGGGCCTCCGCAGCGGATAGGAGATACCGGCTCGCAGAGGCATCCACACCGAGAGCGGCGCAGCGCGCGACCCGTCGCGGCGCCGCCGTGCGGCCGAATCGACGCTCCACTGGAGGTATGGGCCCAGCTCCACCAGTAGAGCGGAGCCGGCGAACAGGGGCACCGCGGTGCGAATGACGCTGCTGAGGACAACGTGGGTGAGACCAGTACCCTCCGGACCCGGCACCACCGCACCAGCATCGGGATTACGCTCCGCGAGCTGAATGCCTCCCGCCAGGGAGGTGGACCAGGTGATGATCGGTCCCGCGAACGGATTCACAAAGTGAAAGAAGGTGACCGCCGGCTCGACGTAGCTTCCCTCCGCCCCATCCACCGCCTGCCAGTACGCGGTTGAGAACGCCCACCGACCTCGCTGGTATCGGACGGTGCCGTAGACCTCCCAGACCGCCGGATCGGGGCCGACTCGTCGGTATCGCTCGCGGATCGCGCCTCCGCTCAGCGTCCATGCCCTGGTCGCGAAGGCCACCTGTCCCCAGACGCTCGTCGTGCTGAACCCGAGGGTGCCGGCACGAAGATCGGTCCGCGGCTCGAGTTTCGTGTTTCCCAGCTCGACTGCCGCATATCCGCCGGCGGAGGCGGTGAATCGACCGAGCCGGACACCGGCGAGCGCATCGCCCTGCAGGATCGGATGGGCATTCCGGCGGATGCCACGCCACCGTTCACGCGTGGCGACATAGACGTCTGCCCGGCGGAGAAGCCAGGCGGGCTGCTCCGGTGTGGCCTGAGCGTGGAGAGGCGGGGTGACGGCTGCTCCTGCGATGGCCGCCAGCATCAGCCGGCGGAACCACGGCAAGCACTTCACCGGCGGTACTCCAGCTGCAGCTCGAATACCGTCCGGTCGAGCAACGGTTTCAGATCATCGGTGTCGAACCGGAGGCCGGGGCGCACATGGAGCCGCCTCAGGCAAGGGCACCAGAGCGACGCGCCGAACGTCCAGGCGAAGTCCGATGCGCCGCTTCCACCCTCGACCCTGCTCCGGTCGTTCACCCACTGCGCCTTGAGAAAGAGGCCGTAGAAATAGACGAACTGCCGGTCGTAGAGGAGACTCAGCGCCAGCGACGGATCGGTTCCCCGGTACGGCTGCCCCAGATACGGTCCGGCCTGGAAGGCGACGTAGCCCGGAATCTTGCCGACGACGCGCAAGGCCGGAACGATGATACCCACATAGGGATTCGACGCCCGACTGAAGTCCAGGTTGTAGCCCAGGTGGAACAGGCTCCAGACGCTCCCGCGTGCGCGCTTCACCTGCAGCGACGTAGGCCGGAACAGGTGGGTGCGGAAGATCTCCTCCGGCTTCCGGTAGTGCTTGTGCTCCCAGATCTTGTGCTTGTGCCCCGGCCACTCCTTCGAGCTGCCGAAGCCATCCAGCCGGATGTCGAACACATTCGAGTCCCACATCCGCAGGGAATCCATCAGCGCCGCCGTGTCCTCCGACGGATCGTCGAATCGGCAGGCCAGGCTCTTCCGCCAGAACACCGCGCCGGGGACGCTGTCACCGCGGCCGCAGATCACCTCGTCGAAGGCCGAGTCGAAGGACTCGCCTCGCAGCAATGACAGACCGCAGGCCAGCTCGTCGCAAATGGCGGGATGGAGGAGACGGGTGATCAGCTTCGCGTGCCGCTTCACGATCTCGGGGTTGGAGTCTCTGGCGCCGCGGTACAGACCCTGGAGATAGCGGATCGGGAGCAGCGTGTACTCGGGCTTGAGGCGCTCGGTCACGACGTTGCGGATCTCGCTGGTGATGCCATCGAGGGCGGACCGGCTCGGGTCGGGGTCGGGCACCGCGGCCAGGAGCTGCTTCATCAGCGCATCGAGAGGAATCCGCCGAGCCCGCTTCTCGAGCAGCTGCACGATCTCTTCGGTCCTCTTTTCGACGGTGTCGCCGAGCCACCGTCCGCACTCGTGGTACTCATTTACGATGCTATCCGCGCAGTTGCCTAACCTCAGCTCCCGGCGCACGCGCTCGCGCAAGTCCACCAGTCGCTGGTCGTCGAGGCGCTTGAGCGTGTAATCGCGTTGCTCCACGTCCTTCTCCACCGCTTTGCCGATCTCGGCCTTGTACTGCTCGGACTTCTGGTCGTACTGCTGGCCGATGGCCGCCGCGTTCTCGGATTTCCCAACCGCTATCCGCAGCTCCGACTCCGCTTCCACGAGCACCTCGCGGTAGCCGCGCAGGATCGCCCCAGCGAGATCTCGCCGCTCGGCGGACGGGATGTCTTTCTCGTGACTGGCCTTGTGCGCGCGCTCGGCGAGGTAGTCGGGGGAGACCCGCACCTGCTCCGCCAGCACCTGCCGGCTCTCATCTCCGCTCGCGCCGAGCCCGCGCGGAAAGAGCGTGACGGCGTCCTCCGCATCGCGGGGATACGTCATCGTCCCTTGGTAGCGCCCCGAGAAGGAGAGCCCCGCGGTGGCCTGAGCGTCCCGGGTTCCCCAGAGGTCGTCGATGTGCCAGTTCACGTCCAAGCCCGCGCTGAACTGTCCGAACGGCGGCATGTCGGGCGCGCTGGAATGGCCGCCCAGCTCGACCAGAATGTTGGGATGGTACAGACGGGGCTTGGAGGCTTCGCGCCCCGTGAGCACCAGCACGTTGTTCGGCGCGGGCGGGTCGTGTCCGGCCCCGACGATTACCCGGAAACTCTTGGCGGCGATCGTGTCCTCGGGGATGAAGACGAAGGTGTACTCGAGGTCTTGCGGGTGCCCGGCGAGTCCCCAGTCCTGGAGGTAATAGGTGAAGTACTCGATCACCCGGAACCGGTTGATGCTGCGGACGTGCGCCGTGTCCCGTGGTGACGACATGGTGGATGTCGTGAGCTTGTCCACGCCGAACCGGTACCAGGCCTGCTCGTCACTTCGCAGGTAATCCCACAGGTGCCAGGCCTTCCTGCTCCAGTGAGGCTGGATGGCGGCGGAGTCCGGCGCCGCACCGCTGTCAACGGGCTCGGCGAAGTCGCACACCCGGTAGAAGACGACCGGAACCGGCAGCCTCCGCTCGTAGGGACGGGAGGTGAGGTCCAGGGCGCTGTCGTAGGCGGCGCGTACCTCGGAGACCAGAGGAAGCTTCAGCGAATCCGAGAACGCGACGACCGTGCGCGCGGTGTCGAGGAAGGCGGGATAGAACGGCATGGTGGGGAAGTACCGTTCGGTCGGCGCGAAGCGGTAGATCGGCGCGTAGGTGCGGGCGAGATAGTGCTCCAGCAGCTCGCGCTCCTCGACCTCGCCGCGGTTGGGCGCGTCGTCCTCGGTGAGCCAGCGCGACACGGACGTGTCCGCGCAGGACCACGGCAGCTCTACCTGGTTGGCCTGTTGGGCTGCGGCGTGCGGGAGCGCGAGGGCGAGGGCGACCGCCAGAAGGATGCTTGCCCGGTATATAGTCATGGGGCCATCTCAATCTGCTTCAGAAGGGGACCTTCAGTATCCTCCGATCCAGCACGAAGAGGGACTAGGCCTGTTTTGCGACATTGAGGGGCTGAAATGCGACAGCGGTTGTGCGGGAGGCTATTGTGCTGCTGCCAGCTTGAACCGGAACCGCTGCGCCACCAGCTGCCGAACCGCCGTCCCGCCGCGCGTCGCCGGCCGGAACCGCGCCTCCGCGAGTGCCGTCCGCACCGACTCGGTGAACCGCGGATGATCGCTTCGCATCACCTTGATCGTGGTCGTGTCCACCCGGCCCACGATATCCACGACGTAGGACGCCTCCACCTGGCCCTCGGTCCCGCGCGCGCTCAGCTCGGCCGGATACACCGGCGCCGAGCTGCTCTCGAAGCGCTCGACCATCTGGTCCACCTCGAGCGCGGTATAGACCTTCGCCGCCAGGAACGGCGCGGGGCCGAAGGGCTCGTCGCCCTTGGCCCCGGACCGCTCCCCTGACTTGCGCGACCGGCTGACGTTGGCCTCGAGCCGCATGCCCTGACCGTCGTCGGGAAGCGCGCCGGCCTCGTCGAGGCCTGACCCGGGCTTGCCCGGCAGGAAGATCTCGGCGGTGCGCGCCGCGGCACCCGGACGATCCGGGGGCAACAGGAAGAGGACGCGGGCTTCGCGTTCGGTGTCGGGGAGGCGGAACGTTCCGGCGGGGCCACCGAGGATGAGTCCCAGGACGGCTACGTGCGTGGCGATGCTCAGCGTCGCGAGCTCGGCGGAGCGGAGGAAACTCCGGTCGGATTCCAGCAGTGTGAGGTACACGGTCGAGGCCTCCCGGGATCGGGTGAGGGGGGAGTCCACCTTTGGGGACGACTCCCGCGCCTCACCTCGCACGGCCCCGTACTTACAGCTTCTTCACGTTCTCCGCCGCCGGCCCCTTCTGTCCCTGCACGACGTCGAATTCCACCTTGTCACCTTCGGCCAGGCTCTTGAACCCCTGCCCCTGAATCGCCGAGTGATGGACGAAACAATCCTTCTGGCCGTCCGATGGAGTGATGAAGCCGAAGCCCTTCGCGTCGTTGAACCACTTGACCGTCCCGGTCGTGCGCATGTCTGCCCGCTCCTTAACGATGATCGTCATCGCTGCCGCCGCGCAGGGTGTGCGCGAACCAACGGCAGCCCTGGATACTACATCCCGGCGGCGCGGCCGCCGAGATTACTGCCCGCACGGAACGCCCGGCGGGCCTGCTGCAACATTTCGTCCAGCTCTGCCTTGAGCTGCTCGATCTCCGTCTCCATCTCCTCCAGCGAGGTGCACTCCTGCGTCACCGACAGCATGCCGTTGGCGTGACGCACGATGCCCTGGAGAAAGATATGGGTAGACGGCGCGAGCGCATGCGTGCGCTGCCGCACGCTCAGCCCGAAACGGGAACGAAGGCTCGACACGGACACAGGGGCCTCGTGGGTAGGTCGGTGACTACGCCGGCTGTTGCTTGCGCCGCACCTTGCGACGTCGGGCCAGCGAGTTCTTGAGAGTTCGGGCCGCGCTCGGCTTCAGGTAGTGCCGGCGCCGGCGGAGTTCCTTGAAGAGCCCCTCTTTGGCCAGCTTGCGCCGGAAGGCCTTCAGGGCGCGCTCAACGCTGTCGCCCTCAGCGAGTTGGATCTCCGCCACAGCCACCTCCCGGGGTACACCACGCAGCGCCCAAAGACAAAAGGGGCCTGGCGGAACGCCAGCCCCTTCCTGATCACGTTGCACGCCGGACGCGCGGCCGCTCCGGCTTCCAGGGAATGTAGACGGTCGGGAGGGCCACCGCAAGTGCTGTATTGATCAGCCTTTGCCCGGGGAAGCGAGTATCGGCTCATCCCCGGTGAGGCGGGGCGCAGAAGTCGTCGATCAGGCCAAGGTATGGCTCCTTCGCTTCGCTCAGGATGACAATCCGTCGCTAGCGATGACAATGCGTTGCTCAGGTTCGCTCAGGAGGACAGGGTCCATTGCTCCGCCACGTCGCGGGCCTCCGCAGTGCGGCCGAGGGATTCGAGCACCCCGACCAGCGCCCGGGCGGGCTCCGCCCGTGCGCGAGTGACCGCTTCACGGCGCACCGCATCGCTCGCGGACAGCTCCTCGCGGATACCCGCGAGCAGCGCCACGGTTCGCCGGAGGGCGTCCGCCGCCGCTTCACGCTCACCGCCGGCCGCGAGCGCGGCACCGAGGGCCCAGTGCGCGCGCCACCGCTCGCCGGCCCGCACCTCTTCCAGCAGCGCGACCCCATGCTTCCCGGCCTCGATCGCGCCGGTGACCTCGCCCAGCCCCAGCAGCGCCCACGCCCGTGCGACCGCCGCCGTCCCGTCGCCCTCGGCGCTGCCGAGCGAGCGCGCGATGGCCGTGGCTTCGTCCGCGTTGCGCAGCGCGCCCGCGTGGTCGCCGCCGGCGGACCGGGCGACCGCGAGGTCGGCCAGCATGCGGAACTCGTCGTCCCGGTCGCCGACGCCGCGCACGACTTCGATCGCGTGCTCCAGCAGCACCGAGCCCTCGGCGTGACGGCCGCTCTCCGCCTCCGCGCGCGCCAGCAGCCAGAGCGCTTCCGCCTCGCAATGCGCGTCGCCCAGGGTCCGGGTGGCGTCGCGGGTGCGGCGGAGGTGTTCGCCGCCCTCCTCATAGAGTCCCTGGGCGACCCGGGCCTGGCCGATCGCCAGGTCGGCCTTCGCTTCACCGAATGCGTCGCCGACCGCCTGAAACGCCTCGCGGGCTTCTTCCGCGAGACGGACCGCGACCTCGTAGCGTCCGCGGCAGAGGTGGACCCACTGCGTGCGGCGCAGCACGTGCGCGTCCTGGTGCTGGTCGCCCGCGGCGGCATAGAGCGCGTGCGCGCGCTCGAGGTGGGCGAGCGCGCGGTCGCTGTCGCCCGCGAGCGCCAGGGCCCAACCGAGCGCGGCCGAGGCCATCGCGACGAGCCTCGTGTCGGACGCGCCGGTGTCGAGCACCGCCAGGGCCTGCTCCAGGTGCGGGACCGCGCGGGTGTACTCGCCCAGCGCGCTGTCGATCTCGCCGAGCTGCACCAGGGCGGCCGCGGCGGCGTGCGCATCGCCGATGGCCGTGAAGCGCGCCTGCGCCAGCTCCGCCGCGGCGCGTGCGTCGGGATACTCGCCCAGGTTGGCGCGGGCGCGGGCCAGGCGGAGCAGTGCCACCGCTTCGAGCGGGCGGCCTGCGGCTCCCGCAGCGCCGGCGAGCCGGGCGGCCTCGCCGAGCGCGCTCGCCGACTCGCGCAGTCTGCCGGCGGCGAGGTGCGCCTCGCCTTCCGCGAGCCGCAGCATCGGCAGCGACTCCGCGTCCACCTCGTCGCCGGCGCGGGCGGCTTCGTCCGCCACGGCGCGGGCCCGCTCGAGCGCCTCCGACGCCTCCTTCCACTGTCCTCGCGCCGACGCGGCACGGCCGGCCCGGAGATACCACCGGAGCGCCGCGCCCTGCTGTCCGGCCGCGGCGAGATGCGCGGCGACGGCCGGCGCCACGCGATCGAGGCCGTCGCGGTAGGTCGCCTGCAGAGTCTCCGCCACCCGCTCGTGCAGCTTGCGGCGGCGGCGCGCCGGCACGGCGGCATAGCACGCGCGGCGCAGCAGCGTATGCGCGAAGCGGGCGTCCTCGCCGGGCGAGAGCCCGCTCTCGCTGATCACGCCCTCGCGAGTGGCGGCGGCGAGCAGCGGCTCGAGCGCCGCTTCGTCCCTGCCCTCCACCGCCGCGAGCGTCCGCAGGCGGAACTCCTCGCCCAACACCGCCGCGGTCTCGACCAGCGCCCGCACCTCCGCCGACAGTCGGTCGAGCCTCGCGCCCGCTGCGGCCGCGAGCGACGCCGGCAAGACCAGCCGCTCGGCGGTACTCCTGGTCGAGCCGCTCTCGACGATCCCGCCGGCGATGAGCCCCTCGGGATCGTGCCACTTCCACCCCGCCTTGTCGTCGCTCCGCACCAGCAGGCCCCGCTCGAGGAGGAACCGGATGGTCTCCACCAGGAAATAGGGATTCCCGCCGGTGAGCTGGTGAAGCGTCGCGGTGACCGCGGGCGGCAGCGTGATTCCCCCCGATGCGCCGAACACCCGCGCGACCTGGGTCCCCACCTCCGTCTCGGTGAGCGCGCGCAGACGAACGCTGGTGAAGCCACGCGCCGCCGCCTGGTGCCGGACCCAGACGGACAGCGGGTGGGACTGTTCCTCGGCTTCCTCCAGCCGAGCGAGTCCGACGATGAGGAGCGGATCGTCGACGGCGGTGCGCATCAGGTAGCCGACCACCTGCCGGCTCGCGTCGTCGGCCCACTGGAGATCGTCGAGCAGGAGCACCAGCGGACGTTCCCGGCTCAGCTTGCGGAAGCAGCGGCCGAGCGCGGCGCTCACCTGGCCGGGATCGGCCGGCGCCCTCACCGGACCGCTCCCGCCCGCGTGACCCAGCTCGGGCGGGAGGGCGATGCCGAGCCGCGCGCGGATCCGCTCCGCGAGAGGCGACTCGGCGTCGGCATCACCGGCGCCTTCGGTCTCCAGCGCGGAGCCGAGCAGGTCGAGCAGGGTTTCGTAGGGCGCGAGCTTGCTGCCCTGGTAGTCGAAGAAGTGGGCGACGAGGCAGCGGGCGCCTTCGGCCCGCACGGCGCCGGCGAAGTGCCGCGCGAGCTGCGTCTTCCCGATGCCCGCCTCGCCGAGGACGAGGACGGGCTCGCCGCCGCCCGCGAGCGAGCGCCGTAGCTCGGTGCGCAGAAGCTGGAGCACGTGGTCGCGGCCGACGAGCTGGTCGAAGTCGGGATCGGTCGAGGCGGGATCGGGTGTGGGTTCGACCGCCGGCGCACTCGGCATGAGGGCGGACACGGGGATCCCCCGCGCCGGCGTCGTGGTCAGGCCCTGCCGGACGGCCTCGTGGAGCTCCCGGGTCTCGGGCGCGGGATCGGCGGAGAACTCGGTGCGCAGTCCCTCGGCGAACTGCTCGTAGGCCCGGAGGGCGCCCGACCGGTCCCCGATGCGGTCGAGCAAGCCCATCAGCCGGCGCACGCCGCTCTCGTCGTCGGGTGCGAGCGAGACCGCGCGCCGGGCCCACGATGCACCCTCCGCCGTCTGCCCCTCCCGTTCCGACCGCTCGGCCACGCTCCAGGCAGACAGCGCGGCGATGGCCCGGAGCCGCGAGCGCCGCGACTCGAGCCACGCCTCGAACTCCGCGGCGACGCCGGAGACGAAGAACCCGGGAAGGAAGTCGCCACGGTAGAGATCGAGCGCGGCCTCGTGGCTGCCGCCGTCGAACGCCTGCTCGAAGGCCGCGGCGTCACACCAGAGCAGCGACGGATCGAGCCCGACGTCCTCGTCACCCCGCCGGATGACGACCGCACCCAGCCGCTGGCGGAGGAAGTGGAGCGCC
>Ga0190265_10001209_pt1 | contig 16948 bp, 16 predicted proteins | sample Popmic124T_FD_133135 | JGI IMG/M metagenome (GOLD analysis project Ga0190265, IMG submission 133135) | Populus adjacent soil microbial communities from riparian zone of Indian Creek, Utah, USA - 124 T | ecosystem: Environmental > Terrestrial > Soil > Riparian zone | place: USA: Utah | collected...
CGCAGGCCGGGACCCAGGATCGACGCATGGCGTCGATTTCTGCGCTGCCGCGCAGGATATCCACGGGTCTGGACCCCGGCCTTCGCCGGGGAACAGCTCAGTCTAAAGCGAACGGACTCTAGGCTGCGTCTCCCGCCGGCCGTTCCCAGCTGTCATCGATCATCCTGATGATCGCGGAGAAGTCCTTGCCGCCGCCGCCGAGGTCCGCGAAGCGGGCGTAGAGCGCTTCGGCCTCGGCGCCCATCGGGGTGTAGGCGTCGACGCTCTGGGCGGCCTCCATGGCGAGGCGCAGGTCCTTGAGCATCAGGGCCGCCGCGAAGCCGCCTTCATAGTCGCGGTCGGCGGGGGTCTCGGGGCCGACGCCGGGGACTGGGCAGTAGGAGGTCATCGACCAGCATTGGCCCGAGGCTTTCGACGAGACGTCATAGAAGGTCTGCAGGTCGAGGCCGAGCTTCCTGGCCATGACGAAGGTTTCGCAGGTCGCCGCCATCGAGGCGCCCAGAAGCATGTTGTTGCAGATCTTGGCCGCCTGGCCGGAGCCCGGGCCGCCGGCGTGGATCACGGCCTTGCCCATGATCTCGAGATAGGGCCGGGCGCGCTCGAAGGCCTCGTCGGTGCCGCCGGCCATGAAGGTGAGGCTGCCGGCCTCCGCGGCGGCGATGCCGCCCGAGACGGGGGCGTCGGCCATGAGGTAACCGGCCGCTTGCGCCGTCTCGATCTCCTCGCGGGCGGTGGCGACGTCGATGGTGGAACAGTCGATCAGGATGGCGGAGGCGGGCGCCCTGCCGATCACGGAGGATTCGTAGACGTCGCGGACGTGCTTGCCGGCGGGGAGCATGGTGATCACCGCCTCGGCGCCGGCGACCGCCGCTTCGGCCGAGGCGGCGCGCGCGGCGCCGCGGGCCTCGGCGCGGGCGAGGGCGTCCTCACTGAGATCGAAGGCGACGACCTCGTGGCCTGCCTTGGCGAGGTTCGCGGCCATGCCGCCGCCCATATTGCCCAAACCTATGAATGCCACCCGTGCCATCATCGCCTCTCTATCGTCATCCCGGACTTGATCCGGGATCCATGAACACCCGTCTGCTCGAACCTGCCGCCGCCGTGTTCATGGATCCTGAATCAAGTTCAGGATGACGGCTGCGGGTGCTCACAGCGTCGTGCCTATTTCCCCTTCCACGCCGCCGCGCGCTTTTCGACGAAGGCGCTCATTCCTTCCTTCTGGTCCTCGCTGCCGAACAGGCCGTGGAAGAGGCGGCGCTCGAAGATTATGCCCTGCGCCAGCCCGTTCTCGAAGGCGGCGTTGACCATCTCCTTGTTCGCCATCGCGGCGAGCGGGGACATGGAGGCGATCACGGCCGCGGTCTTCAGCGCCTCGTCGAGCAGCTCGGCGGCCGGCACCACCCTGGCGACGAGGCCTGCGCGCTCGGCCTCCTCGGCGCCCATCATCCGCCCGCTGAGGCACATCTCCATCGCCTTGGCCTTGCCGATCGCATGGGTCAGGCGCTGCGAGCCGCCCATGCCGGGGGTGACGCCCAATTTGATCTCGGGCTGGCCGAACTTGGCGCTGTCCGCGGCGATGATGAAATCGGCCATCATCGCGACCTCGCAGCCGCCGCCCAGCGCGAAGCCGGCGACCGCGGCGATCCAGGGCTTGCGGGTCGCGGTGACCTTCTCCCAGCCGGCGAAGAAATTGGCGCCGTACATCGAGGCGAAGCCCTGGTCCTGCATCTCCTTGATGTCCGCCCCCGCCGCGAACGCCTTTTCGGAGCCGGTGATGACGAGGCAGCGCTGCGACTCGTCCGACTCGTAGGCGGCGAAGGCGGCGATCAGCTCGGCGAGGACCCGGCTGTTGAGCGCGTTGAGCGCCTGGGGGCGGTTGAGGGTGACGAGCGTGACGGCGTCGCGCTGCTCGACCAGGATGGCTTCGTAGGTCATGTCTTCTCTTTCCTGTCCGCTCTCTCCGATCGTCATGCTGAACTTGTTTCAGCATCCATATATCCACCCGCGACGCGGCTCGAAGATGGACCCTGAAACAAGTTCAGGGTGACGGTTGTGGGTATCAGCGCATCCTCACATAACTCCCCGGCGCCGGCTCGATTTCCTTCTTCGGCTTCCTCGCCTTCACCTTCTCCGCGCCGTCGCGGACCAGCCAGCTTTGCCATTCCGGCCACCAGCTGCCTTCGTGATGCGTCGCCGTCTCCAGCCACTGCTCGGCCGTCTCCGGCATCGCATCGTTGGTCCAATAGCCGTGCTTGTTCGCGCTCGGCGGGTTGATGACGCCGGCATTGTGGCCCGAGCCTCCGAGCAGGAAGCGGGTGTCCCCGCCCAGCAGTTTCGCGCCGTCATAGGTCGCCTGCCAGGCCGAGACATGGTCGTCCTTGAGCGAGATCACCATCGCCGGCGCGTCGATCGCCAGCGCGCCCGGGCGGGTCAGCGCGTTGTCGGTGAGGATCCGCTTGGTCCAGTCGAGAAGGAAGGCCTTGGGGATGTGGGCGCCGTCGGCGAACCAGTGGAGGATGTCGGACGGCGGCGCTTCCTTGTCGAGAAGATAGTGGCTGACCACCGAGGACCAGATCAGGTCGTTGGCGCGGACCACGGAGAAGAGGGCCTGGAGCTCGTGCGCGGCCATGATGCCCTGCGCCTCGAGGTGGCGCTCCATCGCCTCGATTTGCTTGGGCTCCTTGAACGCCGCCCATTGGCCCATGCGGGCGAAATCGAACATCGAGCCGATCGTGGTGAGCGAGGAAACCCGGCCTTTGGCGGCGGGCAATGCCGCCGCCATCGCCGCCAGCGTGCCGCCCATGCAGAAGCCGAACAGGTCTACCTCGCGCTCGCCCGTGGCCTTCCCGATCGCGTCGAGCGCGGCGAGGGGCCCCAGCTCCAGATAATCCTCGACGCCCTTGTCGGCGAGCTCGGGGCCCGGATTGACCCAGGAGATGACGAAGAGCGTATGGCCCTGCTCGACCAGCCAGCGGACCAGGGAGGACTTGGGCTGGAGGTCGAGGAGGTAATATTTGTTCACGAGCGGCGGCACGTAGAGCAAGGGACGCTTGTGCACCGTCTCGGTCGTCGGCGCATATTGGATGAGCTGCATCAGCGCGTTCTGGAAGACGACGCTGCCCGGCGTGGCGGCGATGTCCCGGCCGAGCTCGAACTGCGCCGAGGCGCGGCGCTGCGGCAATTTCGCGTCGGTGGCGGCGTCGGCGAGGAGATTGGCGAGGCCGGAGAGGAGGCTGATCGAGCCGGTGTCGACTGCGCGGCGGATCGCCTCCGGGTTGGTGAAGGCGAAATTGGCGGGCGAAAGCGCGGCGAGATAGGCCTGGGTGAAGAATTGGGCGCGGGTGCGGGTGGCCGCGTCCACCCCCTCGGCCTCGTCGACCAATTCGGTCGCCTGGCGCGCGGCGAGCAGATAGGCCTGCTTGAGATAGTCGAAGACCGGGTCCTCGGACCAGGCGGGATCGCCGAAGCGGCGGTCGCCGCGTTCGGGCGCGATGACGGGTTCGACCTCGGCGCCGGCGGCGCGGCGGGCGTGGGCGCCCCACAATTCCATCCATTCGGACGCCGCGGCCTGGCTGGCCTGCAGCACCGACATGGGATTCGACCAGAGCTGGGTGTGGAATTCGAACATCGCCCGCGCCGGCGCGGTGGGATCGAAGGCCAGGCTGGTCGAGGGCCGCGCGCCGGCCTTCATCGCGGCGATCCCGTTCTCGACGACGCGGGTCCAGGCGGCGGCGAGCTCGGCGGGATCGGGCGCGCTCTGGGGGAGCTTCCAGACGCGGTTGTCGGTCATTCCTTCCTCCCGATCTGGCAGGTTGGTTCCCCGGCGGAGGCCGGGGTCCAGGCCTTGGTTTGAAGCCCTTCGGGCCCTGGGCCCCGGCCTTCGCCGGGGAGCAACTGGGTCATGCGTCCGCTCCCAATGGCGTCCACGCCTCGCCTTCCGGCAAGGGCTCGAAAATCCGGTCGACCATCGCGTCGGTTACGCCCTCGGGCGTCGCAGGGTTCCACACGGGCGCATTGTCCTTGTCGATCAACAGCGCGCGGACGCCCTCGATGAAGTCCGGATGGCGGAACATGCGCACCACGATGCCATATTCCAACCGCATCTCGTCGAGGAAGTGGAATTGCCTCGGGCTTTCGACGAGGAGGCGGAGCGAGACCTTGCAGGCGGTCGGGGACTTGGTGCTTAGCGTCGCCAGCTCCTTTTGGGCCCAGTCCGAGCCGTCGGCCTCGAGCGCGGCGAGAATGTCCTCCAGCCGGTCCGAGGCGAAGCAGCGGTCGATGATCGCGTAATTGTCGACGATCCGCGCCGGCGGCGGCTCGACGCTCGCGGCCCGCAGGGTGGCCTCGACATGCTCGGGGATTTCGATCAACCGGCGCTTCACCTCCTCGAGGCGGTCGGACGGGATATAATGGGTGGCGAGGCCAAGGGCGACGCACTCGGCGCCGTCGAGCCTCGCCCCGGTCAGCGCCAGGAATTGCGCGATCCGGCCGCGCAGCCGCGACAGATAGCGGCCGCCGCCGACGTCGGGGAACAGGCCGATCGAGGTTTCCGGCATGGCGAAGACGGTCCGCTCGGTCGCGATCCGATATTTGCACGGGCAGGAGATGCCGACCCCGCCGCCCATGGTGATGCCGTCCATGAACACGACCCCGCGCTTGGGGTACGTGTACATGAGGTGGTTCATCCGATATTCCTGGAAGAAGAAGGCCTGGCCGGCGGCGCCATGGCCCTGGCTCGACCGCGCGATGGTGACAACGTCGCCGCCGGCGCAGAAGCCGCGCCCTTCGGCATGGTCGATCAGGATGAGCTTCACGGCGGGATTTGCGAGCCAATCCTGAAGCGCGCGCGTCATCCCGCGCACCATGTCGAGATCGAGGGCGTTCAGCGCCTTCGGGCGGTTCAGGCGAAGGCGGCCGGCGCGGCGTTCGACGGTTGCGATGATGGAATCGGTCATGATCCTCCCCGGGACGGGGAGGTGGCAGGCGAAGCCTGACGGAGGGGGCTCTGTGCGAGTCCCCGGCCCCCCTCCACCGTGCTCCGCACGGTCCCCCTCCCCGTCCCGGGGAGGATTTGTTCCGTGGCCGTCACTGTCTCGTCAGCTCCCGCCCGACGATCATCCGCATGACCTGGTTGGTGCCTTCGAGGATGGAGTGGACGCGGAGGTCGCGCCAGAAGCGTTCGATCGGGTAATCCTGGAGATAGCCGTAGCCGCCGTGGAGCTGGAGGGCGCGGTCGACGATGGACGAGCCCGAATCGGTGGCGAGGCGCTTGGCCATGGCCGCGAATTTGGTCTTGTCGGGGGCGTTTTCGGTGACCTTCACCGCGGCCGCGTAGAGCAGCATGCGGGCCGCCTGGAGCTCGGTTTCCATGTCGGCAAGGGTGAATTGCGTGTTCTGGAAATCGGCGATGGCCTGGCCGAACTGCTTGCGCTCCTTGGTATAGGATACGGCCTCGTCGAGGCAGCGCTGCGCCCCGCCCAAGGAGCAGGCGCCGATGTTGAGCCGGCCGCCGTCGAGGCCCATCATCGCGATCCGGAAGCCTTCGCCCTCGCCGCCGACGAGATTTTCGACCGGAACCCGGACCTCGTCGAAATTGACCTGGGCGGTGGGCTGGGAATGCCAGCCGAGCTTCTTCTCCTGCGCGCCGAAGCTGACGCCCGCCATGTCCTTTTCGATGACGAGGCAGCTTATGCCCTTGGGGCCGTCGACGCCGGTGCGGACCATGCTGACGTAGATCTCGTTCTCGCCGCCGCCCGAGATGAACGCCTTGGAGCCGGAGACGACATAATCGCCGCCGTCCTTCACCGCGCGGGTCTTCAGCGCCGCCGCGTCCGAGCCCGAGCCCGGCTCGGTCAGGCAATAGGAAGCGATCCGCTCCATGGGGATCAGCGAGGGCAGATATTTGTCCTTCACCGCTTGGCTGCCGAAGCGGTCGATCATCCACGAGCCCATATTGTGGATCGAGATGAAGGCGCTGGTGGATGGGCAGCCATAGGCCATCGCCTCCATGATCAAAGCGGCCTCAAGCCGGCCGAGGCCGATGCCGCCGCTCTCCTCGGAAACGTAGATGCTGCCGAAGCCGAGCTCGGCGGCCTGGCGGATCGTGTCGCGCGGGAAGATATGCTTCTCGTCCCACTCCGCGGCGTGCGGGGTGATAGCGTCGGCGGTGAATTGCTGCGCCATCTCCTGGATCTGGCGCTGCTCGTCGGTGAGGTCGAACTGGCTCATGGGCGCTCCGTTAGCGGAACGGATCGATGATGCGAAGCGTCCCATCAACCACGAGCCCGTGCTGCATGTCTTCGCTGTAAAAGGTTCGAGCCCGGCCACTCAAGGCAACCGCGAGCATCAGAGAGTCGTAGAAAGACAGCTCGTAGCGCGCCGCAATCCGAGTCGCAGCTCTATTGGCCGCATCATCCAAAGGGATGATTGCGGGAACCGCGTCACGAAGTGCGTCGAGATCGTCGGCAATAACACCCCAAGGATCGCGACGTTTGCGGGCGGCGACATTGGCGTATTCGTTGAGCACCTGAACGCTAAGGAACGCGCAGCCGCGCAATACTCTGGCCGCGGTTTCAGCTTTCTCGTCCGTAGCAAGCGCGTAAATGGCGATGTTGGTATCGGCCGTCGTCAACTCATCCAACGCCGTCAACGTGCGTTCGCCTCCTCGCGATTAAATTTGTAATCGGCGGGGAGCGGTCGTCGCCGCGCAGCGATTCTCTCCATCGCCTCATCGCGACGCCGCTCCAAGGCTTCCCGATCTGCTTCGCCCAACGCCTTTTCGATAGCGTCACCGTCGATTTCGTCGCCTTCCTTGAGCCGCAATCTTTCGACCAAACGCTTCGGAAGCCGCACCGCCAAACTATTCCCCCAGCGTCCGATCTGTATTTTCAACGCTTGGCTCCTTCGTGATATCCCCGTCGGATATACATTTATCGAGCGGCGCGCAAGGCCGATCAGATGATGGCATTGATCTCCGTTCGAGCCTCAGCAAATGCCGCCACGGCGCGCTCCAGTTCCTCGCGGGTGTGCGTCGCCGAGATCTGGGTGCGGATGCGGGCCTTGCCCTTGGGGACGACGGGGTAGGAGAAGGCGATCACGTAGACGCCCTTCGCCAACAGCGCCTCGGCGAGGGCGGCGGCGCGGCGGGCGTCGTGGAGCATGACCGGGATGATCGGGTGGTCGCCGGGGAGGAGCTCGAAACCGGCTGCGGTCAGGCCTTCGCGGAAGAAGCGCATATTGTCGCGGAGCTGGGCGCGGAGGTCCCGGCCGGCGGCGGCGAGTTCCACGGCCTTGGCGGCGCCGGCGACCATGGCGGGGGCGACGGTGTTCGAGAAGAGATAGGGCCGCGAGCGCTGGCGGAGGAGTTCGACGATCTCTTTCTTCGCGCTGGTGAAGCCGCCTGAGGCGCCGCCGAGCGCCTTGCCGAGCGTGCCGGTGACGATATCGACGCGGTCCATCACGCCGCAATGTTCGGGCGTGCCGCAGCCGCCTTCGCCGACCACGCCGGTGGCGTGGCTGTCGTCGACATGGACGAGCGCGCCGTAGCGCTCGGCGAGGTCGCAGATCCGGGCGAGCGGGGCGATATAGCCGTCCATCGAGAAGACGCCGTCGGTGGCGATCAATTTAAAGCGCGCGCCGGCCGCGTCGGCGGCCTGCAGCTGCGCCTCGAGGTCCGCCATGTCGGCATTCCTGTAGCGGTAGCGCTGCGCCTTGCAGAGGCGGACGCCGTCGATGATCGAGGCGTGGTTGAGCTCGTCCGAAATCACCGCGTCCTCGGGGCCGAGCAGGGTTTCGAACAGGCCGCCATTGGCGTCGAAGCAGGAGGGATAGAGAATCGTGTCCTCGGTCCGGAGCCATGCCGAGAGCTGGTCCTCGAGCTGCTTGTGGACCGCCTGAGTGCCGCAGATGAAGCGGACCGAGGCCATGCCGTAGCCCCAGCGCTCCAGCCCCTCGCGCGCCGCCGCGTTGACCCGCTTGTCCTGGGCGAGGCCGAGATAATTGTTGGCGCAAAGGTTGATCACGTCCTGGCCGGAGGCGACCTCGACATGGCTGCCTTGCGGCGTCGTGATCACCCGCTCGGACTTGTAGAAGCCCGCCTCGCGGATGCCGTTCAGCTCGCCGGCGAGATGCGCCTGGAATTTGCCGTACATAATCCTCAGCTTTCAATCGTCATCCCAGCGGAAGCTGGGATCTCACTGCCTTTGCCGTGCTAATGGAAGAAAAGCGGGATTCCAGCTTTCGCTGGAATGACGAATTTCTTCCATCCTCATTCCCAGTTGAGCACGACCTTGCCTGTGCCGCCCTGGAGCATCGCCTCGAAGCCGGCTTCGAAATCGGTGTAGGGCAGGCGGTGGGTGATGATCGGCGTGAGATCGAGACCGGATTGGACCATCACGCTCATCTTGTACCAGGTCTCGAACATCTCGCGGCCGTAAATGCCCTTCAGGGTCAGCATGTTGAAGACGACCTTGTTCCAGTCGATCGCGATCTCCTCGGCCGGGATGCCGAGCATCGAAACCTTGCCGCCATGCGCCATGTTGTCGAGCAGATCGCGCAGTGCCTGCGGATTGCCGGACATTTCCAGCGCGACGTCGAAGCCCTCGGTCATGCCGAGCTCCTTCTGGACGTCCTGAAGCTTTTCCTTGCCGACGTTGACCGTGCGCGTCGCGCCGAGCTGCTTCGCCAGATCGAGCCGGTAGTCGTTGACGTCGGTGATGACGATATGGCGCGCGCCGGCATGGCGGCAGACCGCGGCGGCCATCGCGCCGATCGGGCCCGCGCCGGTGATCAGCACGTCCTCGCCGACCAGATCCCATTGCAAGGCGGTGTGGGTGGCGTTGCCGAACGGATCGAAGATGGAGGCGACGTCGAGATCGATCCCGTCGGCATGGTGCCACACGTTGGCGTTGGGGATGACGATATATTCGGCGAAGGCGCCCGGCCGGTTGACGCCGACGCCGCTCGTATAGGGGCAGAGGTGGCGGCGCCCGGCCATGCAATTGCGGCAGCGGCCGCAGACGATATGACCCTCGCCCGAGACGATCATGCCGGGCGCGTAGTCGTTGACGTTCTCGCCCACCGCGACGATCTCGCCGACGAATTCGTGGCCGACGACCATGGGGACGGGGATCGTCTTCTGCGCCCACTCGTCCCACTTGTAGATGTGGAGATCGGTGCCGCAGATCGCGGTGCGCTTCACGGCGATCTTGACGTCGTTGATCCCGGGCTCGGGCTCGGGCACGTCCTCCAGCCAGAGGCCGCGGGTGGGTTCGCGTTTGACCAAAGCCTTCATTGCTTGCTTTCTCTCATTGCGACCCCTTTATCGTCATGCTGAACTTGTTTCAGCATCCATGAACACGGAGCGCGCGGATTCTCGTCCTCTGCGTTCATGGATTCTGACCCTTCGGCACGCTCAGGACAGGCTTTCGTCAGGATGACGTGGAATAATCACCGACGTCCGCGCTCAGCCGAGCTTCCGGATCACGTCGCCGAACAGGGCCTCGTCGCTGGGCAGGGTCTTCGGCACCGCCAGCGGCTTCGACACCCAGGTTTCGTTGATGAGGTCGCGCCAGTTGATGTTGTTGCTGGTGCCGGTGCCGCCCCAGGAGCCGCAGCCCAGGGAGAAGGTCTGGCGCATGCCGTTCCACAGATTGCCGCTGTTTGACGCCGATTGGGGCTGGTTGACCATCACCCGCGCGGTCTTGGTCGCTTCGGCCAGCTTCATGATGTTGGCGTCATTGCGCGAATAGATGCCGCAGCTGTGGCCCTGGCCCTGATAGGCCTGGATGCGGTTGGTGAGTTCTATCGCCTCGTCGATGTCCCTGACCCGGTAGAGCGCCATGGTGACGGTCAATTTCTCGCCGGAGAAGGGAAAATCGGGGCCGGTGCCGGTTTCGGGGACGATGAAGAATTTCGTGCCGTCCGGAATATCGAAGCCGGCCATGGCCGCGATCGTCTCGGGCGGCTGGGCGACGATCTTCGCGTTGAGCGTGCCGTCGACCCAGAGCACGGCCTGGAGCTTCGCCTTCCGCTCCGTGTCGAGGACGAGGCCGCCCTTCGCGACCAGCTTGGCCAGCATCTCGTCATGGATCGCGTCGAACAGGAGGACGCTGTTGTCGGACGAGCAGGAGGCGGCCATGTCGAGCGTCTTGGAGAGGCGGATCTTCTCGGCCGCCTCCTCGAGGTCGGCGCTGTCGTCGACGGTGATGACGGCATTGCCGGCGCCGACGCCGAGCGCGGGCGTGCCGCTCGAATAAGCGGCCTTCACCATCGGCCCGCCGCCGGTGGCGAGGATGCGGTCGCACTGGCGCAGCAACTCGTTCGTCTTGTCGAGCGTCGGCGTCTCGATGGCGATGACGAGATCGGCGGGCGCGCCCATCGCGACCAGGGCGTCGCGCATCTTGTCGACGACCAGCTTGTTGGTGAGCCTGGCGCGCGGGTGCGGCGCGATGACGATGGCGTTGCGGCCCTTGACCGCGTTGATCGCCTTGATGACCGGGGTCGCCTCCGGGTTGGTCGAGGGCGAGAGCGCGCCGATCACGCCGACCGGCTTGGCGATCACGACGATCTCGCGCTCGGGATAATCCTCGATCACGCCGACCGACTTGTCGTCCAATATGTCCATCAAAGCGGCGCGGGTCTTGCGGAAGATCTTCAGATATTTGCCGTCATAATTGCCGAGCTGGGTTTCCTCGACCGTGTGGCGGGCGATCTCCTCTGCGGTGCCGGGCCGGGCCACCGACCAGACCATCGCGCGGATCAGCTCGTCGACCCGCTCCTGCGAGGCGTGCTCGATCTGCGTCTGCGCCAGCCTCGCCCGCTCCACCAGCCCGGCGATCTCGGCGGCGGCCTCGGCCTGCTCGTCGCTCGCGAAAATCCGTTCCTGCTTACCCATTTGAAGGCTCCCGGCGCGCTTTGCCTGCGCGATATGTAGGGCGCCACTAGCCAAGCCGCCACCGAAATGCCAGCGAGGGCATCGCTTTCCCCCGTCATTCCAGCGCAAGCTGGAATCTCCCTTGGTTTGAAGGCAGGGAGATTCCAGCTTTCGCTGGAATGACGAAAAAGGACGCAGGCAAATGAAGCTCGGTTCCTTGAAATACGGCCGCGACGGGCGGCTGGTGGTGGTGTCGGACGATCTCGCCTGGTGCGCCGATGCGGGGCACCTGGCGCCGACGCTGCAGGCGGCGCTCGACGATTGGGCGCGCGTCGAGCCGCAGCTGCGGTTGCTCGCGACCGACCTCGCTCATGGCGTGATTCCCAAGGAGCGCTTCCACGAGCGCGCCGCCGCCGCGCCGCTGCCCCGCGCCTATCAATGGGCGGACGGCTCGGCTTATGTGAACCATGTCGAATTGGTGCGGAAGGCGCGCGGCGCGGAGATGCCGGAGAGCTTCTGGACCGACCCGCTCATGTATCAGGGCGCGTCCGACGAGATGCTGGCGCCGCGCGATCCGATCCCGCTCGCCGACGAGGACTGGGGCTGCGACCTCGAGGCCGAGATCGTGGTGGTGACCGACGACGTGCCGCGCGGCACCGGCCGCGACGAGGCGCTCGGGCACATCAAGCTCATCGGGCTGGTCAACGACGTCTCCTTGCGCAACCTCATCCCGGCCGAGCTCGGCAAGGGCTTCGGCTTCGTCCAGTCCAAGCCCGCCTCGGCGCTGTCGCCTGTCTTCGTAACGCCCGACGCGCTCGGCGCGGCCTGGGTGGACGGCAAGCTCAGCGGCGTGCTCAAGGTGGACCTCAATGGCGAGCCCTTCGGACGCGCCGACGCCGGGCAGGACATGACCTTCGATTTCGGGACGCTGGTCGTCCACCTCGCCAAGACGCGCAATCTCGGCGCGGGCACGATCCTCGGCTCGGGCACGGTTTCCAACAAGGACGAAGGCGGCGGCCCCGGCAAGCCGGTCGATCGCGGCGGCAAGGGCTATTCCTGCCTCGCAGAGCTGCGCACGGTCGAAACCATCCTCGACGGCAAGCCGGACACACCCTTCCTCAAGGCCGGCGACACTGTCCGCATCTGGATGGAGGACGGGTCGGGCCACTCGATCTTCGGCGCGATCGAGCAGCAGGTGGTCGCGGGCTGAGCTTCAGATTTGTTCCAGATTGTTGAGCAGCCGAACGTCCGCGCCGTAGCGGATGCCGCAAATTCTCGCCGCGATCCGCACGCGCCTCGCGACCTGGTCCGTCGAGAGGTTCGTATCGAAAAACCAACCATCCACCAAAGGCTTGGCATGGTGCCGCGCCAGCCGCGGCGAGGCCAGATAAAGGTCGGACGGCGACTTCGCGACGAAGCGCCGGGAACGAGCCTGTTGCTCCGCAAAGCGGCCGAGGAAATCGGGAAATTCCTCGTTCAGGAGCAACAAGGCGCTGCGATAGGCATCCTTCAGATTTCCCGCCGCGATTCGCTTCGAGCCGCGTTCGACCGACCATCGCCCGCGTCTGCGCAGGCTCTCGGATTCGATGGCCGCCGAACTCACCGGTCGCGCCTGCGGGGAGCGATCGGGGAGGTCAGATGGCAAAAGGCGGCGCAGAATCTCGTTCGGGGTTTCGGAAAATGAGCGCCTGTGCCCTTCGATGACCCGGTTGACTTCGACGTCGATCCCGATTTGCTTGAGCCTGGGCATCCGATCCTCCCTTATAAGCAGGTTCCTTATAAGGGAGGATCGGATGGGCGCAAGGCCAAGGCGGAAGGGCGCGCGCCGCCTCGCTGGCGACGGGTCGTAACCTTCGGCAGGTCCAGGGTGGGGAGGGGCCGCGGGCCGCCTTGCCGGCGACGGGTCCTCACGTTCGGCAGGTCCAGGGTGGGGAGGGGCCGCGCGCCGCCTTGCCGGTGACGGGTCGTAACCGTCGGCAGGTCCAGGGTGGGAGGGGCCGCGCGCCGCCTTGCCGGTGACGGGTCGTAACCGTCGGCAGGTCCAGTGGGTGGGAGCGCTGCGGGCGCCATTGCCGGTGAGCGGTCGCAATCTTACTCCGCGATGTAGCGCCATGGTTGGCCGGGGCTGTCGCGGCGCCAGATCGTGAAGAAGGGGACGGCGGCCGGCTGGCCTTCGGGCACCGGGCCGTTCGCGTGGATCATGCCGATCGAGACGCCGAGATCGCCGCTCGACGCGACGATGGCGCACTCGGTGCCCCAGCGCACCGGGCTCGTCGTCTCGCCCTCGGGAAAGCCGGCTGTCACCGCGTCGAGGCCGATTGCGATCGCACCCGGGCCGCCCATGTTCATGGCGTCGGCGCGGCCATATTCGCGGAAGGCGGCGCGCAGGCCGACCCGCTGGGCGCGGGCGGAGAAAGCGGCTTCGGCGGCGGCGAGGCTGCCTTGGTGGCCGCGGGCGACGGCTGGGTCGCCGCTCGGCGGGATCGCGGCGGCGGGGAGCGAGGGCGGCAGCATGGCGCGCGAAACCTCGCCGTCGCCGCGCACGGTCTGGCGGTAGGCGGCGACCCGCCAGCCATCGGCGCGGCGCACCCAATAAGCGAGATATTTGCGCTCGCGCCGGGCCGGATCGCCACCGGAGAGGGTCAGATAGCCGTAAGTGAAGCCATGGGTCGCGTCGGCCGAGAGGCCGCCCCGGATCGGGACCCAGGAGAGCGTGCCGTCTCGAAAGGCGGGACTGTCGCGGAAGGCTGCGAGAGCGGCGTCGCGGCCGGCGACGTGGAGCGGGCCGATCGGCACCACCACGTGGGCGTCGAACATCGCGGCGAGGCCCTCGGCGGCGCCGGGCGCCCGTGCGGCGGCGGCGGCGAAGGCGCGGTCGGCGGCGAGCAATTGCTCGAGCTCCGCCTGGCGGGCCTGGCCGAAAGCGGGGGCGGCGAGGGCGAGCAAGGCGGGAAGGAAGGCGCGGATCATGGCGCCCCGCTAGGCCCGGGGCCCGACGCCGTCGCGGGCCGTTCGACCAAAGCCCGGGCCGCCTCGACCAATGGCTCGCTTGCGTATCTTCCCCGCCCGGTTCATCGAGGCGCGCATGAAGACCTTGCTTCCGATCGCCGCACTTGCCGCCGCGCTGGCCGCAGTCGCCGTCCCCGCTTTTTCGCAAGCCCCCCGCCAGCCGGCGCCCCTGCGCGAGATCGCCGACCAGGTGTCGGAGGAGCGGCTGAAAGCGGACGTCGAGCGGCTGGTCGGCTTCGGCACCCGCCACACCTTGTCGGCGCGCGATCATCCGACGCGCGGGATCGGCGCGGCGCTGAACTGGACCGAGGCCGAATTCGGGCGGATCTCGCGCGAATGCCGTGGATGCCTGGAGATCGTGCGGACCGGCGACACCGTGACCGGGCGGCGAATCCCCGAGCCGACCCTGGTCGAGAATGTCATCGCCATCCAGCGCGGCACCGGGGATCCCAATCGCGTCGTCATCATCACCGGCCATATCGACAGCCGCGTCACCGACCCGATGAACGCGACCGCCGACGCGCCCGGCGCGAACGACGACGGATCGGGCACCGCCGCCGTGATCGAGGCGGCGCGGGTGCTGTCGCGCCACCGCTTCGCCGGGACGATCGTCTATGCGGCTTTGTCGGGCGAGGAGCAGGGGCTGATCGGCGGGCGGATCCTCGCCGATTATGCGCGGGCGCAGGGCTGGCAGGTGGGGGCCAATCTCAACAACGACATCGTCGGCAACAGCTGCGGATCGGACAATGTCTGCGACGACGCCCATGTCCGGGTGTTCTCGGAAGGGCTGCGTTGGCAGGGCGGCGATGCGCTTCGGGCGCAGGTGCGCAGCCTCGGCGGCGAGAACGATTCGCCGTCGCGCAACCTGTCGCGCTTCCTCGCGACCTTGGCGCAGGAGCTGGGCCTCGGCCTCGAAGTCAGGCAGATCTGGCGCAACGACCGCTTCGGGCGCGGCGGCGACCATACCGAATTCCTGAACGCCGGCTTCCCGGCCGTGCGCTTCTCGGTCGCGGTCGAGAATTACGATGCGCAGCACCAGGATCTCAGGACCGAGATGACGCGGGAGCAGGCGGGCATGGATTGCCCGCATTGCCCGCCGGAAGCGCGTGGGCGCACCTATGGCGATACGGTCGACCGGATGGACTTTCCCTATCTGCGCCGGGTGACTCAGCTGAACGTCGCAGCGCTCGCCCGGCTGGCCCGCGCGCCAATGCCGCCGCAGCCGGTGGTGGAAGGGGCCGTATCGACGGACACGACCGTTCGCTGGCCTTGGGATCACCTAACGAGAGAATTCGTGGTTCGATGGCGGCGAACGGATGCAAGCCAGTGGGAGCACAGCCGGCGCATCGTTCTCGCCGCTCCCGGTTGCGCGCCGCCCCACTGTCTGATGCTGCCAAGGGACGATGTTGACGTAGTGCTGCGTGGCATCCGCGTCGACGACTGGACGTTCGGAGTCTCCTCGGTGGCGGCGGACGGGTCGGAGAGTCCGGTCGCCTCGGCGGTGCCGGGCGGGGCGTTCAGGCCCTATGTGCCGTCGCCTCCCGCTTCGCAACCATGAGGATCCCGGCGACGGTGGCGAGGTAGACCGCCGCCACCCAGAACGGGATCAGGGTGAAGCGGCCGTCCGGCAGCAGGACCCAGATCGCCAGCGTGCCCAGCGCGCGCACGACCGCGTGGGCCGTGTAGAGGCCCGGCTTGCCGTAGCTCCAGCCGATCACCGGCCAGTGCTGCGACATGCCGATGGCGAGGATCAGCGGAACGATCTGGGGGGCGTTGCCATAAGCGACGAAGGCGATCGGCCAGAATAGCAGCATCGCCGTCATGGCGGGGCCGAACACGTCGCCGGTCGCGGTCCTGTCCTGCATGAAATGCACGCCGAGCAGGGTCGAGAGCAGCCAGGCGAGCGGGAAGATCGCGCCCGAGAAGATGAAGGCGACGAGGATCCAGTCGCCGACCGAAAGATGATAGCCGGCGAAACCGAGCGCCGCCCAGTAGATCGCGCCGGCGATCGGGAAGGTGTAGCCGCCCCTGAGCCGGACGAAACTGGCCAGCTGGTCGGCGCGCACGGCGGCGCGAAGCTCGTCGGTGGTCATCGCATCCCCCTCGCTGCTAAGGCGTTCGGCGAAAGTAGCGATCATGACCAAGAAGCTCAAACCCGGCCTGCCAACGCGCGAGCAGATCCTCGACTTCATCCAGTCGTCGGACGATCCGGCGGGCAAGAGGGAGATCGCGCGGGCGTTCGGGCTCAAGGGCAATGAGAAGATCGCGCTGAAGGCCCTGCTCAGGGACATGGCCGACGAGGGGCTGATCGATTCGGCGCCCGGGCGGGCGTTCCACAAGATGGGCGGGGTGCCGAAGGTGACGGTGCTGCGGGTGGTCGACGTCGACGACAGCGGGCGCGCTTATGCCGTGCCCGAGCGCTGGGAGGCCGAGGGCGAGCCGCCGCGGCTTCGGGTGATGGAGCGCAAGGGCAGGGGCGCCGCCGCTCTGGGCGTCGGCGACCGAATCCTTTCGCGCACCGAGGAGGGCAAAAGCGGCTGGATCGCCCATCCGATGAAGAAATTGATGAGCGGCAGCGAGCTGGTGCTCGGAGTCGTCCACAAGGAAGGGACCGGCCATTGGCTGCGCCCGGTCGAGAAGAAGGAGCGGCGCGAGCTGCCGATCACGGATCTGGGCGACGCCCAGGCCGGCGACCTCGTCCTCGCCGAGAAAGTGGGGCGCCCGCCGCGGCTGGCGGCCCGGGTCGACACCATCCTCGGCGATCCGTTCGCGCCGCGCAGCTTCAGCCTGATCGCGATCCACAAGCTCGGCATCCCGCACGAATTTCCGGACCGGGTCATAGAGGAAGCGGAGCGGGTGAGCCGGCTATCCTTAGATCCTCCCCGGGACGGGGAGGGGGACCATGCGAAGCATGGTGCAGGGGGCTCGGAGCGGGGCGCGAAGCCCCCTCCACCACTCGCCACCGGCGAGCGGTCCCCTTCCCCGTCCCGGGGAGGAATACGCGAGGATCTGACCCATATCCCGATCGTCGCGATCGACCCGGCCGACGCGCGCGACCATGACGAC
>Ga0190265_10001210_pt1 | contig 16936 bp, 15 predicted proteins | sample Popmic124T_FD_133135 | JGI IMG/M metagenome (GOLD analysis project Ga0190265, IMG submission 133135) | Populus adjacent soil microbial communities from riparian zone of Indian Creek, Utah, USA - 124 T | ecosystem: Environmental > Terrestrial > Soil > Riparian zone | place: USA: Utah | collected...
CGGCTGAAGCCGGCGATGCCCGCCTTGGCCGCGCCGTAGTTCGACTGCCCGAAGTTGCCGAACAGGCCCGACACCGACGAGAAGTTGATGATCCGGCAATCCATCCGGTTGCTGTCCTTGATGTAACGGACGAACGGACGCGTGCAGCAGTAGTGGCCCTTGAGGTGCACCGCGATCACCGCGTCCCAGTCGCTCTCTTCCATGTTGTAGAGCGTCTTGTCGCGCAGGATCCCGGCGTTGTTGACCAGGATGTCGAGCGCGCCGAAGCTCTTGATGGCGGTCTCGAACAGGCCCTGGCCGCCCTCGACGGTCGCGACGGAGTCATAGTTCGCCACCGCCTCGCCGCCTGCGCCCTTGATCTCGGCGACGACCTCGTCGGCGATCTTCGAAGCGCCGGTCCCGTCGGTGTTCACGCCCAGGTCGTTGACCACCACCTTCGCACCTTCGCGCGCGCAGGTCAGCGCGATCTCGCGCCCGATCCCGCGCCCCGCGCCCGTCACGATCGCCACTTTGCCCGCCAGCACGCCGCTGTTCATCGCCAGATCCCTCCGCCCCGCGAACCCGGTCCGCGCGGGCTTTGAGAAAAACTCAAATCCCGCAGCGGTGCAAGTCACAAGTACGGGGTAAACAGCCGCGCCACGCCGTCGCGCAGGCGCAGCCGCAGCGAGCGCGCGGCCAGGTCCGCGACGCGCACCTGGCGGGCGGCCGCGATGCGCTCGTCGAACAGCTGGCCCATGCGGGTGGCGAGCTCGGGGTCGTAGCATTCCACGCCGAGCTCGAAGTTGAGGCGCAAGCTGCGAGGGTCCCAGTTGGCGGACCCGAACGCGACCCACAGGTCGTCGACCACCATCAGCTTGCCGTGATCGAACGGGCGCGGTGTGAGCCACACGCGGCAGCCGTGGTCCAGCACCTTGGGAAAGTGGCCCCACATCGCCCATTCAACCACCGGGAGATTGCCGTGCTCGGGGACCGCGATGTCGACCTTCACGCCGCGCATCGCCGCCAGGTTGAAGGCCGTCGCGATCGCGCTCTCGGGCAGGAAGTACGGCGTCAGCACGCGCACCGAGCGGCGCGCGCAGGCCAGACCGCCGAGGAACGTCCAGCGCGTGCGATCGAAGTCCTCGTCCGGTCCGTCGGGGACGCCGCGCGCGGCCACGTTGCCCGCGGTGGGCAGCGGCGGAAACCAGTCGGGACCGACCAGCGACTCCTTGGTCGTGAACGCCCAGTCCTCCGCGAACACCTCCATCAGCTGCGCGACCACCGGCCCCTGCACCTCGAACGCCAGGTCGCGCGTGGGCTGGCGCGGGTTGTCGGCGAGCAGGTGGTGAGCGCGGATGTTCATGCCGCCGGTGATGCCGTAGCGACCGTCGACGACCAGCAGCTTGCGGTGATTGCGCAGGTTGTAGTAGGGCGCGCGCCACATCGGCAGAAAGCGCGCGACCGGGACCCCGCGTGCCGCGAGCAAGCGGTCGGCCTGCGGAAACGAATAGCGCGCGCCGACGTCGTCGAGCAGCACGCGCACCGCCACGCCGCGCGCGTGCGCCTGCGCCAGCGCCGCGACGAAGCGCCGGCCGATCGGCGAGCTGTCGAAGATGTACGTCGAGAGCGCGATCGAGTGCTCGGCCCGCTCGATCGCCGCGAGCATCGCCGGGTACGCGGCGTCGCCGTCGAGCAGCGGCGCGACGCGGTTGCCCGGCAGCAGCGGCCGCGCGCTGGCATCGTCCATCAGGCGAGCCAGCTCGGCGAGCTGCGGCCCGCCCGCGATCAGCAGCGGGAGATCCTCGGGCGCGAGCGGCGCGACCAGCGGGGCCGTGCGCACCTTCATCGCGCCGGCGCGCAGCTCGGCGGCATGGCGCCGGATCCGGTTCATGCCGAGCAGCCAGTACGCGCCCGCGCCGATCACCGGCACCAGCCAGATCAATGCCGCCCAGGTGATCGAAGCGTGGACCTCGCGCTTGTGCAGCAGCGCGTGCGCGGACGCCAGCACGCTGAGCACGAGCACGGCCACCGTCGCCAGCACCGCGAGCACGTGGTCGAGCAACGCGGGCATGCGCGCATGCTATGTCGCCCGCCACGGGGGCGCCATGTTCAGGGCTGCAGCGCGAGCCGCGCGCGAGTCGTGCGCAGACGTTTGACAGCCGGCCCCCGCGCCCGCTACTCGAGCGCCATGTCTCGCTCGGCCAGCGCCGGCGCGCTGATCGCATGGCTGTGCTCGTCTGTCGTGCCGTGCTCGCCCGCGCCGGCGGCGGCGCAGAGCAAGAGCGCGCTGTCGTGGGTGCGCCAGCCGGGCGCCGAGTCGTGCATCGGCACGGTCGAGCTGGGCAAGCGGGTCGAACGGCTGGTCGGCCCGATGCTGGTCCCGGCGCCCGAAGGCCAGGTCTCGGTCGAGGGCAGAATCGCGCCCGCGGCGCGCGGGTTCATCGCCGAGATCGCGATCGCCGACGCGAGCGGGACGATCCTCGGCACCCGTCAGCTGAAGAGCGTGGCCGACGACTGCCGCGCGCTCGACGAGAAGCTCGCGTTCGTGATCGCGGTGGCGATCGATCCCAACGCGGCCCTGGCCGAGCTGCCCGGCGAGCTCTCGCAGGAAGACGATCCCGCGGCCGCGCTGCTGGCCGAGCTGAAGGCGCAGCCCGCGACCGCCGTACCGGCCGCCGCGAGCGCTGCGGCGCCGGCTCGGCCCGCGACCCCGCCGCTTCGTCCGGGCGACCAACGCGCGCGCGAACGAGCGCCCGCGTTTCAGCTGCGCGCCGCGCTCGAGCCCGCGCTCGGGCTCGGCAACCTGCCGGGACCGGGTGGCGGGCTGCTGCTCGGGATCGGCGTCGCGTTCGGCGACCTGGCGCTGTGGCTGCGCGCCATGGCCTGGCTGTCGCAAGAAGAAGTCGCGCGCGGCGAAGCGAGCGTGCGCGTCGGCTCGTTCGGGATGGCGCTCGCGGTCTGTCCGCTCGGAGTACGCAGCGGCGTCTGGAGCGGCTCGCTGTGCGCCGGCGCGGGCGCCGACCGGCTCGCCGCCGAGCCGGTCGGCTTCGCTGGAACCTCGGAGGACCGCTGGGTTTTCGGCCCCGACCTCGAGCTGCGCGCCGGGCTCGCGGCGAGCGCAGCGTGGTGGCTCGGACTGAGCGCGACGCTGCGGAGCCGCTGGCCGGGCCAGGATATCGGCTACGAGCTCGATGGTGAGCCGCAGTCGGTGTACCGCACTCCCGAGGCGGACGGCCGTCTGGCGGCGGTGGTCGAGCTGCGTTTTTGATCGCGAAACCGCCGCGGCGCCCACACCCATCTCTTCGAGCCGCTCCATGCCGGACGCCCCCCAACTCGAGTTCGAGCCGATCATGCGCGAGCACGCGGCCTTCGTCTGGCGCGTGCTCGTGCGTCACGGAGTCGTCGAGAGTCAGCTCGAGGACGTCTCCCAGGACGTGTTCCTGACCCTACACCGCAGCCTGCCGCGCTTCGAGGGCCGCTCCTCGCTGCGCACGTTCATCTACGGCATCTGCCGGCGGGTCGCGTCCAACCACCGCCAGCTCGCGGTGCACCGCCGCGAGGTGATCACCGACGCGCTGCCCGAGCCGCCGCCGGTAGGCGATCGCGCAGGCGACGCATTCGAGACCCTGGCCGACAAGCAGTCGCTCGAGCTGGTGCAGGCGCTGGTCGCACGCCTGCCCGACGAGCAACGCGAGGTGTTCATGCTGTACGAAGTCGACGAGCTGACCATGCGCGAGATCGCCGAGACGCAGGGCTGCTCGCAGAACACCCTGTTCTCGCGTTTGTACGCCGCGCGCAAGGCGCTCGCCGCCGAGCTCGCTCGCCTGCGCGCCACACGGAGGGTGGCATGACCCACGAGCAAGATCCCCCGCGCTTGCTGCAGACGCGCGACGCCGAGCTGAGCGAGCTGCTGCCCGGCCTGCAGCGCGCGCGAGCCCAGGGACCGAGCGACGAACAGCTGGCCCGCATCTGCGCGGGCGTGGCGGTGCGCGCAAGCAGCGCGCAGAGCGAGCCCGGCGCGCAGGGCGAGCCCGGCGCGATGAACCCGACGCGCAGCGCGAGCACCGCGCGTGTATCCGGCACCGGCGCGACCAAGCTGCTCAAGCTGCTGCTCGCCGGCGCGCTGATCGGCGGCACCGCCTTCTACGGCACGCGAGCGCTGAACCGCGTACCGGCCGATCGCGCAGACAGGCAGGTCCCTGCGGCCGCGACAGCGGCGCCCGAAGCCGCGACGCAGGCGCCAGCCCAGACACCCACCGCGTCACAGGCGCAGGTACCGGTGCCGGTGGAGCTGCGCGACGAAACGCCTCGGGTCGAGCACGCGCCGGCCCGTCGCGCGACGAGCACGGCAGGCACCGGTCCTCGCCGCGCTCCGCCGGCAGCTGAAGCGCAGCCGAACGACATCGATGCCGAGCTGGCCCTGCTCAAGCGCGCGCGCGCCGAGGTGCGGCCCAGTCCGGCGCGGGCGCTGGCGCTGACTGCAGAGCACGCCACCCGCTTCGCCCACGGCACCCTGGCCGAAGAGCGCGAGGTGATCGCGATCGAAGCGCTGCTCGTGCGCGGAACCCGGGCCGCAGCGCAAGCGCGCGCCCGCGCCTTCTTCGCGAGCTACCCGGCTTCGGCTCACGGCCGCCGCGTCCGTGCGCTTCTCGACGAGAATCCGGGCGCGAGACCCGACTCATGGCGTCAAACACCAGGAGAGGTTTCACGATGACCCAGCACTTCGCTTCGATCACACATCGCTCCCGCGCTCTCGCGCGCGGCATTCTGCTCGCAAGCTTTGCGTTCCTATCGTCACTCGGCTGCAGCAGCGCCCGGGTTTCGGTCGGCGACGCGACCTGCTCCAACGACGAGCGCGTGCTGTGCGATCCGCACCAACCGGAAGTCGTGGCTGCAGCAACCGACGACGTCTGGGACGTCGTGCCGCAGCAAGGAACGGCGGAAGTGGTGTGGCTGCGTGAGCTCCCCGCGACGCCGCTGTGCAACACGTCCGAGTGCAGGGTCGGCGTCGAAGCGTTTCTCGTCCAGGACGATGGCGAGACCGTGGTCGCCATCGCCGTGAACGAGCCGGACCACGAACAGCTGCTGGTCCTGTGGCTGGACGCACGCGGCGGCGTCGTGTTCCAGGCTCCGGTCCCCGGCTCCGAGGCGGCGCTGCGCGACGGTGGGCTCACCCAGGTGACGCTGGAACGCACCGCGCAAGGCGAGACGCTGCTGCTGCATGGTCTGGGCAGGGGTACAGACGGTGCCGACACCCACGGAAGACTCGAGGCGCACATCGTCGCCCGGTCCGGGGAGATCGCGCCCGCGTTCGCCATCGACACCGTCAACACCTGGCCGGGGCCGCGCGCGCTGCTCGACTCCGACGTGGTCATCGCGCGCACGGAGCTCGCGCCCAACGTGGAGATCGCTCGCTACTCGCGCGAGGGGGAGCTGCGCTGGCGCCAACTTCGGATCGCGGCGGTGCCCGGTCCCGTCGAGCTCGGCTTCACCTTCGATGAAGGTACTCCGGTCCAGCTGCAAGCGCTCCACGTCGACGCGCGCGGCCGCATCTGGGGAGTGCTGAACGAAGGCGTCGTCGGCGTCGTTCAGCTGGATCCGGACGGTATCGTCGCCTGGCACGCGTGGACGCAGGTGTTCGACGATCCGAGCACGGGCCTTGTGGCACAGAACGGCGCTCACCTGCTGATCGACAGCCGCGATCGTCCGGTCGTGGCGGCCGGCACCAACCTGCTGCGCCTCGAGCCCGACGGAACCAATGCAGAGCGACGCACGCCGCGGATGCACCTGACCGCGCAGGAGTTCTACTACTCGCCGACCGCACACTCGCTGGCGCTCGACGCGCAGGACCGCATCTACGTCGCGAGGCACGACGGTCCGCGATCCCAGCGCCGCATCGTCATCGATCGCGTGCCCGAGGACTTCGGCCAGTCCGAGCGCTTCGTGCTGCCCACCAGCGACGACCTGGCGCAGGCGGGCGAGGTACGCCACATGCAGATCGCCGCCGACGACGACGTCTACGTGCACATCCAGAGCGGCATGTACAGCTCGAGCTCGGGCGCGCTCGAGGCGCTCGGGCCAGGCATGGCAACGAAGTCCCACTTCATCGCGCGGCTTCGCTTGCCGGAGCTGTTATCGACGCCGTGAGCGCTCGCGCTGACGACGCTAGTACGACGGCCCGGAAGTTCGATCAGGGTATGGCGAAGAACGAGTCAGATCCTGATCGAACTTCCGGGCCGTCGTACTAGAGCCCGCGCAGCGAGTCCGGGCGCAGGCGGATCTCGCCGCGGAGGGCGGCGTCGATCGCCGCGCAGATCGCGACGCGATCGCGCGGCAGCCGGCCGCCGAGCGGCAGATGGTTGCTGGCGTGGTTGGTGCGGAACAGCGCGTCGCGCGGGCGCGCTTCGTCGACGATGATGCGCAGCTCAGCCAGCATGCGCTCCACGCCGGGCAGCTCGAAGAAGCCCTTCTGCTCCATGCGCGCGAGCGGCGTCTCCGGCACGACCGAGGTGGTGAGCGCCGCGAAGTACTCGGGATCCATCTCGGTCACCAGCCGCGCCGTCTCGTGCGCGTGCTGCTCGGAGCGCGCGGTGCCGCCCACGCCGAGCAGGGCGATCGCGCTGATCTGCATGCCCGCGTCGTGCGCCTTGCGCGCCGCCTGCACGTGGTCGTCGAAGCTCGCGCCCTTGACGATGCGCTTGAGCGTCGCGTCGTCACCCGACTCCGGCCCGATGTAGAACAACGACAACCCGAGCCCGCGCAGCTCGGCGAGCTGATCGGCGCTCTTCTCCAGGATGTTGTCGGCCATCGCGTAACACGAGACCTGGCGCAGGCGCGGCAAGCACTCGCGCGCCGTGCTCAGGATCGCCCGCCAGTGCTCCATGTCGAGCACCAGCGCGTCGCCGTCGGCCACGAACAGCTTGTCGATGACGTGCCCGCCGCGCCGCCCCGCCTCGCGCAGGTCCGCCAGCGTCTCCGCCAGCTCGCGCACGCGAAACTCCTTGCTGCGGTACATGTCGCAGTACACGCACTTGTTCCACGAGCACCCGATCGTGGCCTGCACGATGTAACTGTTGCCCTCGGACGGCGGGCGATAGAGCGGCATCACGTAACGCACGGCCGTGAGATAGCGGAAAAGCACCGCCCGGTCCATGCGGTACCGGCGGCAGTCGGTATAGCATCCGCCGCCATGAGCCTTCCCCTGCTCGCACTGATCATGATCGTCGCGCTCGCGCTCGGCTATCGCTGGTACGGCGGTTTCATCGCCAACCAGTATCGCCTCGACCCGCACGCGACGACCCCGGCGGTCCAGTTCAACGACGGCGTGGACTTCGTGCCGACCCGGCCGTTCTACCTGCTCGGCCAGCACTTCTCGGCGATCGCGGCTGCGGGGCCGATCGCCGGACCGATCATGGCGGGCCAGCAGTTCGGCTGGCTGCCGGCGCTGCTGTGGATCGGGCTCGGGGTGGTGTTCATCGGCGCGGTGCACGACTTCTCGACCCTGGTCGCGTCGGTCCGCCACGACGGCAAGTCGATCGCCGAGGTCGTGCGCCTGCAGCTCGGACAGGGGGCGTGGCTCGCGATCAGCGTGTTCATCTGGGTCGCGTTGGTCTACGTGATCGTGGCCTTCACCGACGTGACGGCCTCGACCTTCGTGTCGGGTGACAAGGAGCTCGAAGGCCTCAGCTTGCGCTTCAACCCCGGCGGCGCGGTGGCCATGGCCGCGCTGCTCTATCTGCTGCTGGCGATGGCCCTCGGGCTGGTCGAGCGCTACCTGCGTCCTCCGCTGTGGCTGTCGACCGTGATCTTCGTGCCCGCGACCCTGGGTGCGGTGTGGGCGGGGACGCAGCTGTCGACGGTGCTGGTGCTCGGCCAGAGCACGTGGTCGGTGCTGATCCTGGTCTACTGCTTCGCGGCCTCGCTCACGCCGGTCTGGGCGCTGCTCCAGCCGCGCGGCTATCTCGGCGGGTTCGTGCTCTACCTCGCGCTCGCCGCGGGCGTGATCGGCATCTTCTTCGGCGGCTTCGACGTGGTGCAGCCGGCGTTCGCGGTCACGCCGCCGACGGGAGCGACCTCGGCGATGTTCCCGTTCCTGTTCGTCACCATCGCATGTGGCGCGTGCTCCGGCTTCCACGGGCTGGTCTGCTCGGGCACCACCTCCAAGCAGATCGCGAACGAGGCGCACTGCACCCCGGTCGGCTACGGCGCCATGCTGCTCGAGGGCTTCGTGGCGGTGATCGCGCTCACCACGGTCATGATCGCGAGCTCCGACGAGCTCGCCGGCAAGGGACCGGGCGCCGTCTACGGCGAGGGCCTCGGCCGCTTCCTGACGGTGGTGCTGGGCAAGGACAACCTGGTGTTCGCCAGCACCTTCGGCGCGATGGCGTTCTCGACCTTCATCTTCGACACGCTCGACGTCTCGACCCGGCTCGGCCGCTACATCTTGCAGGAGCTGCTCGGCTGGCAGAGCAAGGCCGCCGCCGTGCTCGCGACCGCTGTGACCTGCGCGGTGCCGCTGCTGTTCGTGCTGGCCGCGGGCCCGGGCGCGTACCGCTCGTTCTGGACGCTGTTCGGAACCAGCAACCAGCTGCTCGCCGGCCTCTCCCTGCTCGGCATCAGCGTGTGGCTCAAGCGCTCGGGCAAGCGCTACTGGTACACGCTCTACCCAATGGTCTTCGTGCTCGCGATCACCTTCTGGTCGCTGGTGCTGCAAGCGCAAGCCGCCTTCACCACCGGCGGCACGACCATCCAGATCGTCAACGGCGTCGTCTGCCTGCTCCTGCTCGGGCTCGCGTCGGCGTTGCTCTGGTTCGGCGGCAAGGCCCTGCTCTCCCCGACGTCCGAGCCGCCGCAGCTGGCGCAGGCGCGGTAGCGGCCTGCAGCGCGAGCGGAGCCGGTCAGTGGCTGATCGTCCCGTGCGGTTGGTGCCGCATCAGGCGCGTGAAGTCGTCGTGGCGAAGGTGCACGAGGCGCTCGTGATCGCCGGCCTCGAAGTAGACGTCGTCGACCGCGAGCAGCGCGTCGTCGATCGCGGTGCGAATGCCGAACGCCTCGCCGACGATCGGCAGCGCGCCGCGCTCGCAGTCGCGGAAGATGAACGGCATCTCCGACTCGAGCGCGAAGGTCACCAGCTCGCCACCGAGCAGCTGCGATACGGCGAACGCGTTGACGTGCCGCGACGCGGGCACCACCGCCAGCATGTAGTCCTTGCCGCGCATCAGCACGCCTTTGGCCAGCTCCTTGGGCGCGATCCGCGCGGCGCGCGCGGTCTCGTGCGAGCAGGCGGAGTGGGGATGCGTCACGAGATCGAAGTCCACGCCCGAACGATCCAGATACCCGAGCACGGTTTGCGACACGAACATGATTCCGCCCTCCGTCTGCGCTCCACTGCCGCCTCGCGATCCTAGCGCTCGGTCGAGCAGCGCGATAGCAGACCCAAATGGGCCAGGGCACACGCCCCAACGCAACGCCGCTCACTTCGGGCGCTGCGCGGGCGGCAGCGCATGCAGGCGATCGCGATACGCGGATCGCGGATAGCGCGAGTTGAACAGGAGCAAGCGCTGCGCGGCTTGCTCGCCCAGACCGATGCGGCGAAGCGCCTCGATGGCCAGCGCCTCCCGCTCCTCGGCGAACGCGCCGTCCGGATACTCGCGCTGGTGCAGCTCGAGCAAGGCCAGCGCCGCGCCCGGCTCGCGCGCGAGCGTCTGACGCGCGCGCTGCAGCAGCGTGACTTCCGAGGTGGGCGGGGCCGGCGCTGGGCGCACCTGTTCCGGGCCGGCGCGACGCTGCACGAGCGGCGGCGCGGGCTCCCGGAGCACCTCGGGAGTCGCGCCCGCGTCTGCGCCCTGCGGCTGGGCGATCGGCGCAGCGCTTGGCGAGCGCGACGTCTCGGATCGCGGGGCGCGGGCGTTCGAGGGCGCAGCCGCCCGCGGCGCGCGCCGAATCGCAGCCGCTTGCCCAGCATCACGCTGCGAGACCAGGAAGGACGCGCCTGCGCCCATCACCGCCACCGCAACCGCAACCGTCCAGATCGAAGACGGCGCGAGCGACAGCCACGACGCCGCACCCCAGGCCGCGCCTGCGCCTGCGCCTGCGCCTGCAGTCGATGCCACGCCCGAGCCCACGCCTGCAGTCGAAGCTGCGCCCGAGCCTGCGCCTGCAGTCGCTGCCGCGCCCGAGGCTACGGTCGAGGCTGCGCCCGTCACGGCGAGCCCCGCGACCACGCGCGAGGCGAGCGCTTCGACGCGCGCAGCGGAGGGTCGTTCCTGCTCCTCGTAGTCGCGGAGCAGCGCGCGCAGCTCCGGGTCGGCCCCATCGCGCAGCCGGGTGACTCGACTCATGACGACACCTCCACGGGCTTGCCCAAGCGCACGCGAGCGTTGCGCCGCAGGGCGGCCTGCACCTTTTCGCGCGCGACGTACAACCGCGAGTAGCAGGTCGTGACCGGCGCACCGATCGCCGCGGCGACCTCTTCCATGTTGAGCCCCTCGATCTCGTACAGCAGGAACACCATGCGTGGGGTCTCCTCGAGCGTGGCCAGCGCCGCCCGCAGCTGCGCCCGCGCTTGCTTGAGCCACAGGTCGGCGTCCTGGCTCGGCGGCTGATCGACCTCGGGCGGCTCCGCCGCGAGCACTTCGCGGCCGCCCGGGCGCCCGGCCCGGAGCGCGACGTTGCGGCAGATGCCGTAGATCCAGGTGCGCACGCTCGAGCGGCCCTCGAACTGGTTCAGCTGCCGGCAGACCGCCAGGAACACCTCCTGGTTGGCGTCGTCGAGCTGCCCCGGCGCGACACCCAGGTGGCGCAGCACGCGGTGCACGAACGCCGCGTGCTCGCGCACGACCGCCGCGGGATCGAGCGGTACGGCGGTCATCGCGTGCTCAGTCCGATCCCGACCGCGAGCGAGCCCGCGATCGGCGCTGGATCGAACGCGACGCGTTCGTCGTTGTCCGTAGCGCGGTATCGGTACGACGCGAGCGGCAGCATGGTGCTGGCTTGCGCCACGGTCAGCAGGAACCAATCGGGCGACACCGCATAGCGCAGGTCGAGGCCGATCGCGGGTCCGACCAGCGGCCGCGGCCCTTCGCGCAGGTCAGCGAGCGCGGGGCTGGTCAGCCAGCGCGCACCGACCACTGCGCCGAAGCACGAGTCGAGCCGCGCGTGCGCGAGGCGCAGCAGCGGGAGACACGCGGAGAGGGTCGCGCTCAGGAGTTCGAAGTCGACGGTGTCGGACGACTCTGGCCCCCTGATCACCGGTCGGTCGATCGCCACGGTGCTCGTGAACCAGTAGTGGGCGCTCACTTCGAACGCGACCGGCTGCGGCCCGTCGAGCCGGAGCAGCACACCGACGCCGGGACCGGGTCGCGGCTGCACGCCGAGCGATCCGCTGCCGAGCAGCGCGAGATCCCACGGCTCGCGCATCATCCGCGCGCGCTCGAGCATGGCGTGCTCGATCCCGGCTTCACGCCGGAAAGCGGGCGTCGCGGATAGCTGTCCGGACGTCAGCGGCGAGGGGGTTGGCTCGGGCTGCGCCGCGCTCGGCTGCGTGGGCGTATCGCTGAGGATCGCGGTCACCAGCAGGATCGACTCGGTGAGCGCGGCGCACGCCTCGGCCACGCTCGTGAAGCTGCGCTCGCCGAGCACCTGGCCCGCGCGATCGAGCAAGCGCACGCTGACGGTGAAGCGCGCGCTGACCGGGTCGCGCGCGATCACCCCGGCGATCACGCGCTCCGCATGGTCCGTCGTACCGAGTACCGGTCCGGCGAGCTCTGCGAGCCGTGAGGCCAGCTCGTCGCTGGCGATGCATGACTCGGCGCCCGGTCCGCGTTGCCAATCGAGCGCGTAGCCGCTGCGTTCGGCGGCGGTGGCTTCCGCCCGCACGCCCGTCGCGAGCACCGCCAGCGCGAGCAGCGTGAGAGCGGGCGGGACAGCCATCACTCCTCCGGCAGCTGAACCCGGGCGTAACCGGGCAGTGCGTTCGCGAACAACCGCCCCTCCTGGTCGAAGCCGGTGAGCGCGAGCCCCAAGCGCGCCCCCTCCTGGGGTAGCGTAAAGCGCGTGCAGCGCTCCCCGTCCGGCGAGATCACGACCAGATCGTGGGTGAGCTCGTCAGCCACGTCGTCGATGGCCACCGCGCCGACGTAGATCTCGCCGCTCTGCGGGTCAACGGCCAGCGCTCCACCGTACTTCGACTCGAGCTCGTAGACCCAGTCGACACCTCCGTCGAGGTTGATCCGCGCGAGCCGTTGCAAGCGACTCGAGCCGTCGACTCCCACTCCGCGCGTCGCGCTCACGAGCGCGCCCCCGTCAGCCGCTGCGACCAGGTACGCGTCACCTCCTCGGTCGTGGAATGCCGTATCGAGCGCGCGGTCCCAGACCACGTTGCCAGCCGAGTCGAAGCGCGCGACGCCATAGGTCACGGCGCCGCTCGGGCTGCGCGGCGTACGTTGCGAGACCACCAACGCCCCGCCCGCTGCATCGCTGACCAGGCTCAACATGTCGACGTCGTGCTCGACTCCGGCGCGGCGCACGTCGGTCTGAGTCCACACGCGCCTGCCGCGCGCGTCGAGCTGAGTCAGACTGGCGCCGGTCGGGTCTTCGGGATCGCTGCCCACGATCAGCACGCGGCCTTCGCTGGCCAGCGCGATCGCCGGCCCACCGATTTCGCCCAGCGCGACCGGCTCACCCACGACTCGCGCCTGGTCGTCGAGCTCGACCAGCCAGGCACGCCGGTCGCGCTCCTCTCGGTAGCCGTAAGCCTCGTACATGACGGCTCGCGCGGAGCCGTGCTCGTCGAGCGCGAGGTCCATCCCCACGATGTCGCTCGGCGCGAACGGAAGTTCCGGCGATAGATCGCTCACACCCAGGCGCTCTCCTTCGGGACCGTAGCGCCGAACCCAGATCGAGTCCTCGGTCCAGCGCTGCTCGATCGTGTGTCCCAGGGTCCAGAGCGTGCCGTCCGCCGCTAGCGCGTTGGCCCCTGCCCCCCCGGAGCAATAGGTCTCGTCGCCGCGCGTGGCGCACGAGTCGTTGCTGAAGTCCACCAGCGGCTCGAGCCGGAGCCCAGCGCGGACCTCGCCCTCGCACGCGCGAGGCACCGGCATGACCAGCGTTTCGGTCGCAACGGTGGGCTGGCAGCGGGTGTCGGCGCCGAAGCACTCCAGCAGGTCGAGCGCCTGCTCGACTCGGTCGAGCGAGTCGGCGCCTCCGGCGCAACCAGCCAGCTGCAACGCGGCCGCGAACGCGAACGAAACGGCGAGAACGGAACCCACTCTGGCGATGACCATGGCTCGACCTCCGTACCGTCTGTCCACGACGAACCCCTCAGCCACGAAACTTTCTGCCTGCAAGCTCAAAGGCCCGGTCGCGGCCCGCGTTTCGCGCGTAACTTGCGTCGCGCCGCCGGTCGGTGCGACGCAGCGAGGATGCACAGCGAGCTCTTGATCGCGCTGGCCTGTGCCGCATGCGCCGCGTGCGTCGGCGTCGGGGCGTGGCTCGCGCTCGCGCTGCGCGACCTCGCAGAGCGCGTGCGCGGCCGCGCGCGGCAACGCCAGGGCGCGCGCGGGGAACGCGACGCCGAGCGCCTGCTCGAGGCCGCGGGGTTCGCGATCCGCGCGCGCCAGGCGCGGGGCTCGTACGCGATCGAGGTGGACGGCGCGCTCCGAACCGCCGAGGTCGCGTTCGACTTCATCGTCGAGCGCGGCGGCGAGCAGCTGGTCGCCGAGGTGAAGACCGGCGCAGCACCGCGCATCGAACGCGCGGAGACGCGCCGGCAGCTGCTCGAGTATCAGCTCGCGACCGGCGCCCGCTGCGTGCTGTTGGTCGATCCCGACGCCGGCTCGGTCACCGAGATCGCGTTCCCGATCCCGATCCCCATCCCCGCCGCCCCGCCTCGCTCTTCATGGCGCGCGAGCGCCGCGCTCGTCGCGCTGGTCGCCTTGGCCGTCTGGTACGTCCAGCACGCGCGCTGAGCCTTGGCGCTCCGCGGCGCCTTGGCGGTTGAACCTCCTGCTTCGACTACTTACCTCTGAACTCGGGGTCGCGCTTTTCGAAGAAGGCTTTCACGCCTTCGCGCACGTCTTGCGAGGGGTTGCTGATCATGACCGAGAGGGCGGCGTCGCCCTGCGACTGTTCCAGGGTCAAATCGACGCTGCGGCGCATCATCGACTTGGCCAGGCGCACGGCCAGCGGCGCGCGCAACGCCAGCGCGCTCGCGAGCGCCAGCGTGTGCGCCTGCAGCGCGTCGTTGGCAACGACCTCGGTCACCAGGCCCAGCCGCAGCGCCGTCTCGGCGTCGTAGACCTCGCTGAGCAAGGTCATCTTGAGCGCGCGATCGAGGCCCATCGCGCGCGGAAACAGCCACGCCCCGCCTTCGTCGGGCAAGAGCGCGAACTTGCCGCTGGTGTCGCCGAGCTTGGCGCTGGCGGCGGCGATCCGCAGGTCGCAGGCGAGCGCGAGGGCCAGGCCGCCGGCGACGGCCGGACCGTTGACCATCGCGATCGTCGGCTTGTCGAGCCGGGTGAGCGTCAGGATCACGCGCTGCATGCCGTCGCGCATCTCGCGCGCGTGCGAGAGCTGCAGGCTCATGTACTCGTCGTGCTCGAGATCGGCGCCCGAGACGTCACCGCCCGCGCAGAAGCCGCGGCCCGCGCCGGTGAGCACCAGCACGCGCGCCGCGTCGTCGCGATCGAACGCCGCCAGCGCGGCGAGCAGCTCGCGGCACATGCGCATGCTGTACGCGTTGAGCTGCTTCTCCCGGGCGAGCGTCACGCGCGTGACTCCAGCTAGCGGGTTGTCTACACGGATGTCTTGGTAAGCGGTTTCCATCGCTCGTCCTCTTCGATCAATCCAGCAATCCAGGGCCCAATCATGCCAGCTCGCGCCGCCGTTCACCCGCTCTGCTTGCACCCCGCCCCCCCGCGCGCGACAACAGGTCCCGCATGGACCGCGCCGTTGCGCATCGCTATACCGATCCCGTCGACGCCATCTGGGTGAACGCCGCACGGCGTCTGGGCATCCGGATCGAGCGCGCGAGCGACGCCTATGCCGCCTATGACGGGCGCGGCGCGCTCACCATCGCGCAGCCGGCGCAGCTCGACGCCGACGATTGCCTCGCGCAGATCGTGTTCCACGAGCTCTGCCACGCGCTGGTCGCCGGGGACGAGGCGCTCGAGAGCACGGACTGGGGGCTGTGCAACGAAGACTCGCGCGACCTGACCTCCGAGCACGCGACCCACCGCGTGCAGGCTGCCCTCGCCGATCGCTACGGGCTGCGCGGCTTGATGGCGGTGACCACCGAGCATCGCGCGCACTGGGACGCGCTGCCGGACGACCCGCTCGCGCGCGCGAGCGATCCCGGCCAGCAGCCGGCCGTGGAGCGGGCGCTGGCCGCCTGGCTGCGCAGCCGCAAGACGCCCTGGCGCAACGTGCTCTACGACGCGCTGGCGGCGACCTCGGCGATCGCGCAGGCGGTACGCGCGTCGGCACCGGTCGACTCGCTGTGGGCGCAGACCTTGCCGCCGCACGCGACCGGGTTCGCGCAGCATCGCAACCCGGCGCGGCACTGCCACGACTGCGCGTGGCACGTGCAGCTGGGCCCGGGCAAGCCCAGCTCGCGTTGCCGGCAGACGCTGCGCGGCCCGGGGACCTCCGCGCTGCGCATCGATCCCGCGGCCCGCGCGTGTGAGCGCTGGGAGCCGCGGCTCGAAGGCAGCGACGGCTGCGCGCCGTGCGGCGCGTGTTGCCGCGAAGGCTTCGATCTCGTGCACGTGCGCCCGCGCGAGCGCGCCGCGCGCGTGCTCGCCGCGCAGCTGCAACCGACGGCGTACGGTCTGAGCTTGCCGCGGCCCGGCGGGCTGTGCGTCGCGCTCGAAGGCGAGCGCGCGAGCGCGGGGCCGTACCGCTGCCGGATCTACGCTGACCGGCCGCGCGCCTGCGCCGACTTCGCCGTGGCCAGCGATGCCTGCCTCGAAGCACGCCGACGGGTTGGCCTAAGCCGCTAGCGAACTTTCCCAAATTCGCTCATGGCCGAGCGTGATTCCGCAGAATCTCGGTTCGTCCAGGTGCGTAAGCGCGGACTTCCCGTCAAGAGACCGCATCGGCTCTCGTGACGCGCGTGCACGGACGCATGCGCTCGCCCGCCAGAAAGTGTCGGTCACGTGAACGCGCTTCGCTCCAACCTCCACGCCCGCAGCGCGCTGCTCGCGCTTTGCCTCGGCTTGGCCGCGTCCGCTTGCGGCGATGATGACGACGACGATCCGAGCGCGCCGGCCGAGGACGGCGGTCGCACCCCGACCGATCGCGATCCCGATGCCGGAGAGCCGCCCCCGCGCGCCGATGCGGCGCCGGATGATGCCGGTCTCGGCGTCGACGCGGCCCGGCCCGAGCCGGACGCCGCGAGCGATGCCGGCGCGCAGGCCGACGCCATGCCCCCGGAAGCGCCGCTCTCGCTCGGCGGGCTGACCGTGAACATGAGCATCGACGCGCAAGAGCCCGCGCTCGATCTGTTCGGCACCTTTGGCCATCGCTTCTGGATCGAGGTCAGCGACGAGCAGCGCCAGCTGATCAACGAGCAAGCCGAAGGCGGGCTCTTCCCCGGCGTCGGCGACATCTACACGCCGGGCGAAGTCGAGTCCACGTTCGCCAGCCACGTGCTGGTGCAGGACGTGACCAGCCTGAGCGTCGCGGACTACGGCCAGGTCGAGGTCAAGCTCGTGGGCGAGAGCACCGCGCGCAAGTGGAACCGGCTGCAGATCCCCAACGTGAAGCTCGACAGCGACGAGTTCGAGAAGGGCAAGCGCATCGGCGGCTTCGAGCACCTGCGGCTGAACAATTCGCTGGTCGGCTCGATCTTCAGGGAGCACCTCGCGCACGCGATCTATCGCGCGCTCGACTATCCCGCGCTGCGCTCGGGCTACGCGTTTCTCGGCAGCAACGTGTGGGGCGATGACATCTGGGTGCC
>Ga0190265_10001211_pt1 | contig 16924 bp, 15 predicted proteins | sample Popmic124T_FD_133135 | JGI IMG/M metagenome (GOLD analysis project Ga0190265, IMG submission 133135) | Populus adjacent soil microbial communities from riparian zone of Indian Creek, Utah, USA - 124 T | ecosystem: Environmental > Terrestrial > Soil > Riparian zone | place: USA: Utah | collected...
AAGGTGTAGCGACGGTCGCGATAGTCGGCGTTCGCGAGCGTACGGTCGCGGAAGCGGTACGGCGTGTACGGGTTGACCGTGTTCCGATAGTGGTACGGGTATCCCCAGGCGTAGCGGGAGTGGTAGTAGTACGCCGGCCGGTAGTAATACGGGCTGTAGTAGTGGGCCCGGTAGTAGTAAGGGTCGTAGAAGAACGGGTCGTAGAACGGATCGTAGGTATTGTAGAACGGCCCATAGTACCGGCGGGAGTAGAACGGCCGGCCGAACGTCAGGCTGATCGACAGGCCGCTGCCGCAGCTGTAGTAGCCGCAGCCGAAGCCGCCGTAGGAGAAGTCGTCATAGTACGGGCGGTTGTAGGAGTAATCGTTCGCGTACACCACCCGGTCCACGACGTAGTAGCTCATCACGTCGTAGTCGAAGCTGCCGCCCGCCATGCGGCGGACCAGATCGGTCAGCTCCGGCTCGGGATCTTCAGCCAGCCGGCGCGGTTCCAGCGCCTTGTAATCCCAATGGTCGCTGAGAACGAACTCGTCGAAGCGGAAGGCCGAGCGAGATACGGCCGCGTAGATGGTCCCGCGGCCAGAGTGGTCGCCCACATCGAAGGCATCGCGGCCGCCGCGGCCCTCGACCTCGTACTTCTTGCCGCCGCGAACGAAGTTGTCGTCCGTAGGATCGATCGGGAACAGGATCCGGAGATGACCGTCGACGTCGGCTTGGAAGACGACCAGATAACCGTCGTCGTCCGCGCGCACGTGGACGCGAGCCCGGTCGCCGCGCAGGAATCGCCCGTCGTTGTCGATCCAGATCTGGATCGGAGGATCGTCCGCGGTCGTGGCGGCCGGCACGGCCGGCCCACTCGCGAGGAGGAGTGGAAGGAGCAGGTTGACGTACATGGCACCCTCCCGAACTGCTGTTGCTACTGGAAATTGTGATGAGGCACTGCGTTAGGCTAGGTCCCCGACCTGGATGCGAACCGCGTGCCAGCGCCTACCTTCGTATTTCGTAACCACTTAGCCCGGGAGATCGTTCCCGGAACGTCCTCCGGGAAGGGCTGTATGCTCTTGTCGCGGGGACACTTCGGGGGACGGGCGGGAGGGCGTGTGGTTAAGCGGCACTTCATCAACGCGGTTCCGCTGTCAGCCTGGCCAGCGCATCCTTCGCCTCGGTCACTCTTCCCTGCAGCTCCGGATCCGCCTTATCCCACAGCCGCACGAACCGCCCATAAGAGAACGCGGCCGAGTCGCGCTTGCCCGCCTGCTCGTAGATCCGTCCCAGCGCGAAGTAGGACAACGGGGCGAGGTAGAAATCGGCGTTGTCGAAGCCGTACCGTAGCCGGGTGATGGCCTCGGTCCGGGTGTCGGAATCGGTCGAGAGCGCCAGCGCGAGCTGGAACCGGTGAAGCGCCGTGATGGCCGCGGCGTTGGGCCCCCCCGTCAAGGCGAGGCCGGCACGCAGGTCGGCGATGCCACCACTGGTATCACCCTTCTCCAGTCGCGCCCAGCCTCTGGTCGCCTGCAGGAGGCCGCGGAACCGAGCGGAGTCGGGAGATTGGTCGGCGCCGGCCATTCCGGCATCCGCGCTGCGGATCGCGTCGTCCGGGCGGCGCTGCGCCACGGCCTTCATCGCCGCCGAGTAGGCGCTCCGCCTGGGAGTGCTGGTCATCTCAGGATCTCGCGCCAGCAGCGAGTCGGCCCGCGTCCCCGCGCGTCCAGAGGGGACCAGGCCAAGCAGAACAGGTGTGCCCAGAAGCGCAGCAGCCGCGCCCGGTGAGACGGTGGCCACGGAGTCGAGCAGGCCGTGTACCTCCTTCAGTCGACCGAGACCGAGCAGGGTAAAGGCTCGACCCAGGGGCTCGAAACGCCGTGCCGGCGAGTTCGCCGGGATCCCCTGACTCACCCGCTGGGACTGGGCGAGGATGGTATCCGACGTCGCGGTCACGTCGAGGAAGCGCGAGTAGACACCGTGATGTCCCACGCTATGGAAGGTGGCCAGGGCCGAGCGGATAGCGCTGTCGCTCGGCGCCGGTCCCCAGGCGATCTGCCCCCCGGTGCGATGGGCGGCGACCTGGCGCGGCGGCGCGCTCCGAGCGAACAGGCGCAGATAGCGCTGGAAGGCGGCGCTGTCCCGGTAGGTCAGCGTCAACTCCAGCGGGTGCACCAGCGCGGGCGTCAGGGTGGAATCGCCCGCGATCACCCGGTCGAATGCCGCGATGATCGTGTCCGGCGGATTGGGTACCAGATCGCGAAGATGATGGAGCGCCTCCGCGTAGGTGTACCACCCTTCGAGGTCATCCGGGAAGTCGGCGACGTACGCGCGCATCGAATCCACCGCACGCGGCGAACCGGCGTTGAACGCGTGGTAGCCTTCGAGCAAACGCCGGCTGCGAGGTGGAAGACGCCCGGCATACCGAAGGGCCGCTTCCGCCGCCGCGTCGCTGGCGGGACTGCCGTACCCACCGGTCCAGCCATAGACGATCGCTCGACGGAGATGGGCGAGGGCGAAGGTGGAATCCACCTCCGCGGCGCGAGTATACGCGGCGAGCGCGGAGTCGAGGGCGAAGCGCCGGTAGTATCGCTCGCCCTGGAGATAGGCGCGCAGCGCGTCGACTGAATCCGTCGTGAGCGACGCGATGTTGAGGCTGGGGAGCGGCTCGCGCGAGCGCCACACGTCGCGCAGCAGCGCCAGACTCAGCCGGTCTACCAGCGCCAGCACGCTGTCGGCAGAGCCGTCCACCTGCGCCCGGCCCAGCCGTTCGCCGTCGGCCACGGAGTAGAGATCGGCGGCCAGGCGGACGCTGGTACCCGTCGAGACCGCGCTCCCAAGCACGACCGATCCGGCGTCGAGATCGTGCCCGAGCGCGCGCGCCTCGGTGAGGCTGGCGGTCTCACCCGGGCCGCGCTTTCCCCACCGCTTGAGCACCTGGCGCGGCTCGACCGCGGTGATGCCCCCGACGCCCTGGAGGTTGGTGGCGAGCAGATCCACCATCCCCTCGCCCAACACCTCCACGCCCGCTCCCGACACGTTGAACGGAAGCACGGCGATCGTCTCCGCTTCTTCGGTGACCGCGATCGGGCTCGGCCGAGTGGCGAGCCACGCGACGGCGCCCGCGGCCCCGGCGGCGATGGCGGCCGCCACGATCACGACCATGGTCTTCTTCCGCGGGCGCACGCTGGCGCGGGCCTGGCGCAGCGCCGCGGTCATGGCGCTCATGTCGGGGAAGCGGTCGGCGGGATCGATCGCCATCGCGCGGATGACGACGTCCTCCAGCGCGTTCGACACGTCCGGGCGCACCTTCCCGACGTGGGGCCGCGGCGCTGTCATGTTCCGCGCGACCACGGACTGCGCGGTACCGCCCGAGAAAGGAGCCGCGCCCGCCAGCATCTCGTACAGCACGCAGCCGAGGCTGTACTGGTCGGCCCTCGCATCCACCTGATCCCGGCCGGTCGCCTGCTCCGGAGCCATGTAGCTGGGCGTGCCGACCGCGAAGCCGAACTGGGTCAGCCCCTCCTGCCCGCCGCCCGACGCCGCGGCACCGCTCTCGATCGCCTTGGCGACGCCGAAGTCGGCCACTACGCCGTGGCCGCCGCTCATCAGGATGTTCTCGGGCTTGATGTCGCGGTGGATTACGCCGTGCGCGTGCGCGTACGCCAGCGCGTCACCCACCTCCGCGGCGAGCGAGATCGCGTCCTCCACCGGCAGTTGCTTGTCGCGGGCGAGCCGGGCGCGGAGGGTCTCGCCTTCGACGAAGGGCATGACGAACCAAGGCGTCTGCCCGCCGGCGCCGTCGTCCACGGTGCCGGAGTCGAAGACCGGGAGGATGTGAGGGTGCTGGAGTCGGGCGACGAGCTCGATCTCGCGGAGGAAGCGGGCGGTGCCACCGGCGCCGCTCAGCTCGGGTCGGACGACCTTGAGCGCTACGGGGCGGCCATGCCGCAGGTCCTTGGCGAGGTAGACGGTGGCCATCCCGCCGACGCCGATCTCGCGCTCGATGGCGTACCGCTCGCCCAGCGCGGCTTTCAGGCGTGGCAGGGTGTCCGTCATAGGTTCATGAATCTACCTCGTGACGTAGGTCTCGAAGAATCCCTGACCGGTATCGCGTACGGGCTCCCCCTGCACGGTGCCGTCCAGCTCGAACCGGCCTCGCATCTGCAGGAAGATCCGGCGGAACGAGGCGGCCTGCATCTCGCTCGCGAGGGCGTGCTCCACGGCGACCGAGAGCGTCACGGTGTCGGTCTCCCAGGTGCCGGTGAGCGTGAAGGCACGGGGGGCGCGGGCGCCGGTGAGTCCATCGGCGGGACGCTCCCCCTCGTAGCGGATCTGGTCGAAGCGCAGGACGCGGCGAACGCCGAGTGAATCGGCCAGGGTGAGGAAGAACGGGGAGGGGGTGGAGCGATCGGGGCCGTAGACGCCGCCGTAGAGCAGGCTGATGTGATCGCCCGTCGCGGCGCCCCATTCCCAGGTGACGTCGCGCCAGACACCCCAGTTGTGATCGTGGTAGGCGGGCGCCTCGCGGACGGCCTGACACCGCTCCGCGATGCAGACGCGGCCGGACGCGGTGGCCGCGAGCGCGGGCACGACGTAGCCGGAGAGGAACTCGTCGTCGCGCAGCTCGACGGGAGGGAAGTAGCGATTGGGCGCCGGCTGCAGCGTCAGATCGAGCCGCACGCGCCGGCCGTCACCGGCGGCCTCGGCGTGGAGCGTGTAGCGGCCATCGCGCTGGCGGACGAAGCTGGGTCCGATCGCCACATCCGCGCGAGCGGTGTCGAACGACACGCGTGGCGACGGAACATCGGCCGTGTACCGGTCGTGCCGGCCATCGGGACGGCGATGGGTCACCAGCACGCGCCCACCCCACCGCTCGGGATTGGTCGAGCCGACTTCGCCTCCGAGCAGGAAGGTGAGATACCACCATTCGTCGGGGCCGGTCACCAGGTTGAAGTAGTGCCATTCGCCCCAGGTGGAGTCGGGCGTGCGCGGCAGGTGGAAACGGTCGAGCTCGTCGTACAGTTGCCGGGCCGTCGGCGCGACGTACGCCGAGTCGGCGGGTGAGTCGGCCCACCGGCCCTCGAGGACGTCGAGACCGGCGCCGAGCGCCGCGGCGCGGCTGGGGATCTCGCCGCCGGCGCGGACGGCGGTCGGCGCACAGACGCCGCGCGCGGGACACAGGTACAGCAGCTTCCCCTCGATGCTCGGCGCCACGGTGCGCACCACGTTCCGGAGTCGTTCGCCTCCCAGCGCCTGCCGGGTGAGGAATCGGGCCCGCTCGATCGTGAAATACATCCCGCCCAGGCCGCCGGTCCGCATCGCTTCCACATCGATGCCCTGCGGCAGCACGGTCACCTCTCCGCCGCCGACGAGTGAGACGTCCCGCGACTGGTCGAGCATGGCCTCGCCCACCGACAGGAGCACGACCATGACGCCGACGCCGATGGCGAAGCCGAGCAGCAGGAAGAGCGAGCGGAGCTTCCGCACCAGCAGGTGCCGGAAGGCGAGGGTGCCGATCATGGCGCGGTAGTCTCCGCCGCGATCCGTCCGTCGAGCATGTGAACCACGCGGCCGGCCTGGGCGGCGAGCCGCTCGTCGTGCGTCACCACGAGCAGGGTGGTCCCGTCCCGATTGAGCCGGCGGAAGAGCTCGAGGATCTCGCGGCCGGTCGCGGCGTCCAGCTCGCCGGTCGGCTCGTCCGCGAGGAGAATTGCCGGCCGATTGGCGAGCGCGCGGGCGATGGCGACCCGCTGCATCTCGCCGCCGGACAGCTGCGTCGCCCGGTGGCCCTCGCGGTGACCTAGCCCGACATACTCGAGGAGCTGCCGAGCCCGCTCCCGGCGCCGGGCGCCTCTGAGGCCGGCCTCGGCCATGGGCAGCTCGACGTTCTCCCGCGCCGTGAGCACCGGCAGCAGGTGGAAGCGCTGGAAGACGAAGCCGAGGCGGGTGAGGCGCAGGTGCGTGAGCGCCCGGTCGTTCAGGGTCTCGAGCCGGGTGCCCAGCAGCTCGACGCTGCCGCCGCTCGGCGGGTCGATGCCGCCGACGATCTGGAGCAAGGTGGATTTGCCGCTCCCGGACGGTCCCACGATGGCGACGAACTCACCCGGCTCCACGGTCAGCGACGCGCCACGCAGCGCGTGGACGACCTCGCCGTTCATGGGATAGTCCTTCCGCAGGTCGCGCGCGACCAGCATCGGCGACCGGGTCACGTCGCCTCCGCGCGCAGGGTCGCGGCGATGGGCGCCCGTGAGGCGAGCCAGGCGGGATAGATGCCGGCGAGCGAGCCCGTCAGGAGGAGTACGAGCGCGGCAAGCGAGAGCGTGTCGGCGCGGGGTACGAAAAAGGAGAAGGTGGCGGGGAGACCGGGGAAGCTGGTGAGGATCGCGTCGAGGTATTCCGCGGTCGCGAGACCGAGGAGGATGCCTCCGGCGCTGCCGAGCACGGTGAGCGCCACGCCTTCGGCCAGCACCTGGCGAACGACCGTACCGCGGCTCACGCCGATCGCGCGCAGGGTGGCGATCTCGCCGAGCCGCTCGTTGACGGTGATGGTGAGCAGCGTCGCCACCAGCAGCACGGCGACGATGAGGCTCATGCCGCCGAGGACGTAGGCGAGCTGAGTGAAGTACACCAGACGGCGCTTGGCCTGCACCACCAGCTCGGCGACGCTGTTCACCTCCAGCGCCGGAAACCGCTCGCGCAGCCGCTCGGCCAGATTATCGACGGCGCGATCGTCGGCGGCCTTTACCAGGAGCAGCGAGCCCGGATCGGCAGCGGCGTCCCGGCCGAGGCGCTGCATGACGGGAAGGACGGTACCGACGGACGGCTGACCACGGTGATCATAGATCCACCGCACGAGGCCGCGGACCACCAGGCGGCGGTCCACCGACGCGCTCGCGATCTGAGGGTCGAGGCGGCCGGCCAGGGTGACGGTGTCGCCGATGGAGGTGTGCAGCAGGCCCGCGGCGGTCTCGCTCAGGAGGATGCCGAGTGTGTCGCCGGGAGCGAGGTCGGCGCCGGCGGTCACCTGGTAGATGCCCTGGGCTTCCGGCTGAATGCCGTAGCCGAAGAGGGTGACCAGCGAATCCCGGGTCCGGCCGTAGACGGCCGTGCCAAGGACGGCGCCGGCGGCCTCGACCCCGGGTTCGGCGCGGATCGTCCGCACCACCTCGGATGTCCGCGGGATCGACCCCTCCGTGTCGAACGGCAGGGTGCCCTTCGGTGTGATCCGAATCTGATAGCCGCGCGCGAGCAACAGCTCGCTGAACGATTTCTCGATGCCGCCGCTCAGCATCACCATGTCGAGCAGCATGGCCGAAGCGACCGCGATCCCCGCGAGCGAGAGCGCGGTCCGCAGCGGGTGGCGCCCCAGGCTCTTGAGTCCCCAGACCAGTCCGGTCACGCGCGGCCCCAGAGCACCATCGGCCGGATGCGGACCAGCCGCCACGCGGCGGCCGCCCCGGCCGCGATGCCCAGTACGAGCGACAGGGCGAGGCTGAACCAGAGAATCCGCGGCGTGATGAGCGAGAAGACCAGCTCCGTGTCGAAGAACCGGCGGTAGTAGGCGTTGGTGGCCGAGCCGGCGAGAAACGCCAGCGCGGCGCCGAGCACCGATCCCAGGATCGCGATGAGCGCGGCCTCCAGCACCAGCGCGCCGAAGATGGTGCGCCGGCGAACGCCGACGAACCGCATGACGGCCGCGTCCATGCGGCGCTCCTCGACCTTGAGGAGCATGATGCAGAGCAGGAAGACCGCGCTGGCGACGATGGAGATAACGGCGATCGCGCGGTGGAACCGGCTGACCACCTTGAAGGTCTGGGACGACTCGGAGGCGATGACCGCGGAAGGATGGGCCCGGAATCCGAAGGCTGAGCGGTTGAGCACCGTCACGCCGCTGTCGGCTGACACGCCGGGCACCAGACCGATGCCGAAACGGTCCACCCGGTCGGGTGCGCCAAGCAACACGGCGAGGTCCGGGAGGTGCAGCCTGACCCGTGACGAGCGGCGAGAGATCTCCGCCGGGTCGGGGCGAGGCTCGTAGATCGCGGAGACTACCGCGAGACGGCGAAGCGAATCGGGGGTGGCGCCGAGGCGGACGGTGTCACCGACCGCGAGGTGGAGGCGCTCGGCGACGGCGCGTTCGACGGCGATCCCGGTCGTTGAGGCCGCAGGTGGAGTCCCCTGCAGGACCACCAGCGTCATCTGGATCGCATGGATCAGGCTCAAGAACTCACCACAGAGGCACGGAGTGAACGGAGGACAAACGTGAAGCGGAATAGTAGCTACCCGGGAAGGGGCCGCCGATGAACGCAGTTCGGGTAGTTAGTACATAAAATCTCCAGCGACGGATCTACCTGCGTTCATCTGCGGCCCATCGTTTCGCGCTACAGGCGCCGGAATGGATGCTCGAAGCTCAGGTAGAGAAAGAGGGCGTCCGCATCGTCCGCACCGAGGGCGAACGTGTAGGCGACGCCGGGAACGATCTGGAGGCCGCTTTCGAAGTCGAACGCCCACCGCACGCCGGGGTTCAGCAGGACCACGTCGTCCTGGCTGCTCTCCCAGACCGTCTCCAGCATCAGGTTCACCGAGCGGTGGACTCGCCAGATGGCGCTGGCGCCGAGGTTCGCGTCCACGTCACCGGATTCACCGTCGAGCGTCAGGCCGGCGTTCCAGTGGGTGGCGAGCGCGTCGTTCAGGACGTAGCTGACCGGGAGCCCCACCTGGGCGCCGAGCGATCCCGTGCCGCGGCCCTCGTCCTCGCTGCCGGTGGGCAGGAGGAGGCTGAACCTGGGAGCGACGTCCAGCGGCACCTCGCCATCGCCCAGGAGCTGGTAGCGGTAGGTGAGCATGACGTCACCCAGTCCGGTACCGCTGCCGTCCGCATGCAGCACCGGCACGGTGTAGCTGAGCTGGTGCCGGATGCTCCGGAAGGGCCATTCCTGGGTGAAGCCGAAGTCCCAGGCGTCGCCGCCCTGGAGACGGGAGAAGGTGCCCACGTGCTGGACCACGCCCGCCTCCTGGTTGTAGGCCTCCTCGACCAGAAAGCTGTTGTCGGCGATATGAACCGGCTCCTGGGCTGGTGAGGGAGCTGTGATGACCGCCATGAGCATCATTGTCACCCTGAGCGCAGCGAAAGGGTGAAGGCTCACGCGGTCACCAGCAATCCGGTCAGATACATCACCAGCATCCCCACCAGCACCCCCGTCGCGTTGAGCGGCGAGAGCAGCCCCCCCGGCGTCCGGCGGGCGAACAGCCGCCACAGCTCGTACACCACGACCACGATCGCGCCCGCTCCGATGGCGAAGAACAGCGTGGTCCAGATCGGCGAATAGGTGAACCCGCCGATCCACGCGCCGACTACCGTCGGCACGCCCGCGAGCGCGCCGAGCATGAGCAGCGTGCGGAGACGGGGCCGCTCGCCGGCGAGCGGGGTGACGATGCCGAGCCCCTCGGTGGTGTTGTGCAACAGGAACCCGATCACCAGGAAGGTGCCCAGCGCGATCTCGCCGGTGGCGTAGGAAGTACCGATCGCGAGCCCCTCACCGAGATTGTGCAGCCCGATGCCGAAGGCGATCAGCCCGGCCACCCACAGCGGCGTCCTGCCGCCACGGAGCCGCGACCGCCATTCGCCGATCGCGCCGATGACGAGCGGGGTACCGAGGAGACCGAACATGACCAGTGCCAGCCCCTGATACGCGCCCGCGACGGACGCGGAGGTGGCGACCGCCTCCTCCAGCGCATCCACGCCGAGAAAGACCAGCAGACCGATCGTGAGGCTGAGGAAGAAGTCGATCCAGCGGCGCTCGATCGCGCGGACGAACGGCAGCCACAGGAGTCCGATGAAGACCGGAATGACCCCGGCATAGACGCCGAGCAGCGCGAAGGTGCCGAGATAGCGGGCATCCACCGCGGGGGACTGCGTGGCGACGGCGATCTCGGTCGAGAAGGTGAGGCCGGTGTTGGTAACCACGGTCACCGTATGCGGCTCGCCTTCCACCCAGGGGTAGGGAATGCGGACCGTGCGCCGACCCAGGCGCTCGACCGTACGGCTGCCGTCGACGGTGTGAACCCAGTTGGCATCATCCACCATGATCTGCGCGATGGTGACGGCCTCGGGCCCTCCGTTGACGACGCTCACTTCCATCACACCGGGCTCGGGGAGCCTGATGCGCTCGAGAGTCAGCTCCTCCACCGGGGGGAAGGTGGCGCGGAACACGCCGACCGGACCGACCCGGAGGAACAGGAAGACCAGCCCGGCCAGCAGGACCAGCGGCGCGAGCCCCTTGAACCAGAGCGGGACCCCACCGGTACGCGGTGGCTCCGGCGAAAGCGGGTCCGCGGGGGAGCGCTCGGGCGGCGCGGAGGACTGGAGCTCAGGCACTGGGCACCTCCTGCACCAGGAAGATCCCGCTCCACCCGAGCTCGGCGAACTCGCTCTGATGCGCGTGAAACATGAACGGCCCGGGATGCTTGTAGCTGAACTCCAGGATCGCGCGCTCGCCCTGCGCGAGCGACACCATGTCGGTGTACTCGTAGCGCTGGAGATCGGTCCCGGTCCGGTACAACCGGTAGAGGTTCCCGTGGATGTGGAACGAGTTGAGCAGGTCGAACTCGGTCACGTTGACCACGTAGATCCGGTTGAGCTCATGCTGCCGGATCATGACCGGATGCTTCTGGTAGTGGAACGCGACCGTGTTGACGGCGTAGATCTCGTTCTCGTTATCGAAGTTGGTATCGAACCCGTTCATGACCATGACCATTTCATTCGCGGGCGGACGTCCCTCCTTGGGATCGATGATGAACGCGCCGTAGAGACCTTTGTGGATGTGGCGCTTGATGGGCACCGTGTGACAGTGGTACAGGTGGAGGCCGAACGGCTCCGCGTCGAACTCATAGGTGAAGCTGCGGCCGGGGTGCACCGGCTCGAACGCGCCGTCCATGCCCGACGGGTGAATCCCGTGGAAGTGGATGCTGTGCGCGTGCCGGCCCTTGTTGGTGAAGTGGACGCGAAGACGGTCGCCCTCGGTGACGCGGATGGTCGGCCCCGGCACCTGCCCGTTGTAGGTCCACGCCGGATAGAACACCCCGGGCGCCACCTCGATCTCCCGATCCTCGGCGACGAGCTCGTACTCCCGCAGCACCTGGCCCGATGGCAGGCGGCTGACGTTGCCGCCGTCGAATCGGGTCAGAAACGCGCTCGGGTCGAACGAGCCCGGACGGAGCTGGCCCACGGTGATCATGTCGTGGTGCGACTCCTGGGTCGGACTCTGCGCGGCGGTGCCCTGCCCCAGACCCTGGAGCGAGAGGCCGCCGGCGCCGGCGGCGAGGCCGACGGTGCCGATGGCGCCGGCCCGCAGCGCGTCGCGGCGGGAGAGTTTGCGGTTGGACATCGGTGTTTCCTCGGGGCCTGGCCCCTGTGTGGTCATGCGTCTTCGATGCTGGCTCGGACCACCCGCCCCAGCTCGTTCCCGATGACGTGAGTCTCGCCCGCGACCTCGATCGTGACCGGACCCTGGAACGGCTGCCGATCGACCACGCTCACCCGCACACCGGGGCGCAGCCCCAGGGACGCGATGTAGCGCAGCCGGTCGGGCTGGCCTTCCTCGACCTGTCGAATGACCGCGGAGGAGCCGGCAGGCACATCCGACAGCGGCATGCCGGCGGGCTCGTCGATGTCGCCGTCGGGCGTTGGAATCGGATCGCCGTGGGGATCCACGGTGGGATTACCGAGCACGGCCGCCATCCGCTCGACCAGCGTGTCGGAGACCGCGTGTTCCAGCCGCTCCGCTTCGTCATGCACGGTATCCCAGGTGTATCCCAGGAATGCCACGAGATAGGCCTCGATCAGCCGATGGCGCCGGAGCATGCGGAGCGCGGCACGGCGGCCATCGGCCGTGAGCTGTACACCCTTGTATGGGACATGCTCGAGCAGTCCCTGCTCGGAGAGGCGCTTGACCATGCCGCTCACCGATGCCGGCGACAGCTCCAGCCGCTGCGCGATCTCGCTGGTGGATGCGGTGCGGCCGTGCGGTGAAAGCCGATAGATGGCCTTGAGATAGTCTTCGACCGAGCGGGTCAGCACATCATGCTGGAGAGCTGCGTTCATACGAAACCTTGAATTAGGCTTGCCTAAATCTGGGGTGAGGTCGGACTCATGTCAAGGCGGGATCTGCTAGTGGAGGTGCCTGAAAAGGTCCGACAGGATCCGCTCGGTCAGGCCCCAGACCACCGACTCGTCGAGCCGAAAGGCGGGGAACCGTCGGTGCTCTCCCCGGATCTCATACTCGACCGTGTCGAAGTTGAGGGGATCGAGCAGCCGGTCGAGCGGCACCCACTGCGCCGCGGCGACCTCGGGGTTGGGCGCGGGATCGAGCGGGCGATCGAGAACGAAAACGAATGGCCTGACCGCGATCGGTGGCAGGACGGGCGTGCGGGGAACGACATCGTCGAGACTGCCGGCGAGAAGGGCGGGACTCAAGACGAGACCGACTTCCTCCTGGGTCTCGCGGATGGCGGTGGTGACGAGGTCGGGCTCGGCGGGATCCTGGCGCCCGCCGGGAAGCGCCATGTGCCCGGACCAGGGATCGCCTGCCCGCTCGGCCCGGCGGATCAGCAACACCGCGTCGGGATCGGGAGCGAGGATGACGGCGACCGCCGCCCAGATGAGGGGGCCGCCGAGCGTGTCCTCCACCGGACGGTGGAGGGCCAGACGGTCCCGGAGTCGGCGGAGCCGGGTCAGTGGTTGTGGGTGTGGCAACCACCTCCGCAGCAGCCGCCCCCCGGCGGCGGCCCCAGCCGCCCGAGATCGGCCGGCTTGCCGCCGGTGGCGGGACGCGCGGTCAGGGACAACAGTCGCTCGAGCTTCCGCCCCTGGCACTCCGGGCAGGCGACCTTGGTCTCGGACCGCACGAGCTGATCGAACTCGGCGTGACAGGCGTTGCAGCGATAGGTGTAGATGGGCATGGAGAGAGATTCGCGGAGCGGGTCCCGCCGGTCAAGATCCTCAGCCCAGGTGGGCCGCGAACCACGCCAGCGTCATGTCGAACACCCGTCGGAGGGCGGCCGTATCGTGCTGCGCCGGGCTCCAGGGATGGCCGGCGCCGAAGGTATGGCCGGCGCCTTCGATGGAGAGCAGCCGCGCGGTGGGCAAGGCGCAAGCCGCGCGAAGCGCTTCGGCCTCGAGGTGCGGGACGCTCTCGTCCTCGGTGCCGTGCGCGATGAGCCAGGGGATCTGGAGGCGCGCGGCGGAGCCCAGGATATCGAGCGATCCCCTGGCGTTGCGCTCCACGTCGTCGACGATGTCGGTGTACAGCGGGAGGCGCTGGCCGGTGCGGGTGTTGACGACTTCCTTGACGCCGCTCTTCCGCCACTCCATCACCTCGGCGGGCGCGGTGCGCTCGACGCCGGAAATCGCGGCCCAAGTGACGAGCGCCTGCACTCGGCGGTCCCGTGCCGCCTGGAGCACGGCGATACCGCCCCCGCGCGAATGGCCCACCAGCCCGACCGTGGTCGGCGGACGCAGACTTAACCCGCCGCGGACGAGCACGTCCATCACCATACCGACGTCGCGCAGCTCCGCGGAGTAGGTGTCGTGGCCGAATCGCTCGGGCCACACGAGCTCACCCGAGTCGTCCACGCCGCTGCCGCTGAAGTTGAAGCTGATGGTGGAGAACCCGGCCCGGGCGAGCCGATCCGCGAGCGGGGGGAACATCCCCCAGTCCTTGAATCCCTTGAAGCCGTGAAGCACCACGATGGCGGGCCGGGGGGACTCGCGCCCCGCGGCGCGGACATCGATCAGGATTTCGCCGAGCGAACCGGTGAGGCGGTGCTTGGTGAGGGTCGGCGTGGCCATGAGAGGAACATAGCGAACCCCGGCGACCGTCATGGGGAGACGGCTGCCTCGAGCAACTCCAGCTCGCCGCTGCCGGCATCGAGGCGGGCGCGCACGCCCAGCGGCAGCGTCCACTGGTCGTCGATGTGCCCGAAGGGGAAGCCGTAGGCGACCGGGATACCGAGCGGCAGGAAATAGTTCGCGAGGACCTCGTCGAAGCCGAGCGCGCCATCGCTCATCTCGCGCTTGAGCTCGGTGAACCGGCCCACGGCGATGCCGGCGAGCCGCTCCAGCGCGCCGGCCATCCGGAGATGGGCGAGCATCCGGTCCACCCGATAGAGATCCTCACCCACGTCTTCGAGGAAGAGGATGGCGCCGTCGAGATCCGGGAAGTGCGGCGTGCCGATCAGGCACTGCAGCAGGGTGAGGTTGCCGCCGGCGAGCGGTCCTTCGGCCACGCCGCCTTGCAGAGTCGCGATCCGGTTGTCACGGGGAAGCAGGACATCGGGGGGATCGGGCAGCCGGCCAAGCCGCCCGGCGGGCTCCGCGCTCCCGAGAACCCGCTCGAAGTGCCAGCGGGAGAAGGGCGGCATCGAGACCCGGGCCATCGGCGCGTGGAATGTGACGAGACCCGTTCGCCGGGTGACCGCGTTCAGCACGGCGGTGATGTCGGAGTAGCCTATGACCGGTTTGGGCCGCCGCGCGAGCGCGTCGAAATCGAGCTGATCGAGAATGCGCGTGGTTCCGTACCCGCCGCGAATGCACCAGACGGCGGCAACCTCGGAATCGCCCAGCGCGGCGTTAAAGTCGGCGAGCCGCTGCTCGTCCGTCCCCGCGAAATAACCGTGGCGCTCTGCGGTGTTGCGGCCCAATACGGGCTCGTAACCTAGCGCACGGCACAGGGCCTCGGCACGTGCTAAATCATCTCGTTCCAGCAACGGCCCCGCGGGGGCGACGAGCGCCACGCGGCTTCCGCGCGCGAGTCGAGGCGGTCGAATCACGTTTTTGACCCCATTGTCGCTCCGCCTTAGATTGCCGACACCTTAACCAGGGGGTTGGTAGTGCGTGCTTCGCAGCCCGCGTTGCTCGCCGCCGGCCGTGTCATCGTTGAAATGCGGGACGCCATGGTCATCCAGTGGGCCGACTGGCTGGGCGACCGGATCACCGCCGCACCCACGATACCGCGTCCCACGGTGGAGCGGGAGTTCCGACTCCTGCTCGACGTCGTCTCGGAGATGGTCGGTCCGCTCCGACGTGAAGTCAACTCTGTATGGTTCCGAGTCTGCGAGCACTACGGCCGAGTGGCCTCGGCGCGCGGCCTCGCGGCCGGGGAAGTCGTGGAGGAGCTTCAGTTCCTCCGCGAGTTGCTCACCAGGAATCTCGCTCCCGTTCTCGCGGCCATGCGCGCCCGCCAGGGCATGGCCATCATGCTCCGGCTCAATCGAGTCCTCGACAAGGGCATCGCCGTGGCCGTGGTGGGCTACACCGATGCGCTGGTCGCGACGCTGTTCGCTCAGAACGGCGTCCCCACCTCGGGCGCCGAGTACGATCGCGCCGAAGTCGAGCGACAGCTCGACGCACTGGAGCACGAGCTCACCACGCTGACCAAGCAAGCGCAGCGGTAGACGGCGCCGATCATGGCGTCCGTCACGGAGCTGCTGCCCGCCTTGCCGTGGCTGGCGCCCTTCGCCGGTCTCTTCCGTCTGGCCAGCAACCTGCCGAACCTCTCCAACGTCGCGCCCGCGCCGGGGCCGCTGGTGTCGGTCATCATCCCCGCCCGCAACGAGGCCGCGACCATCGAGACGGTGGTGCACTCCGTCCTGGCCACGACCTACGCCGACGTCGAGCTGCTGGTCGTGGACGACAGGAGCACCGACGAGACGGCCGCGATCATCGGCCGCCTGGCGGAGGAAGATGGACGGGTGCGAGCGATCGGGGGAGAGCCGCTGCCGGCTGGTTGGTACGGCAAGCCGTGGGCCTGTGTCCAGGGATACCGCGCGGCGCGGGGGGAGCTGCTCCTCTTCACCGACGCGGATACGCGGCATTCGCCGGAGCTGCTGGGCCGCGCCGTGGGCGCTCTTCAGGCGCGGCAGGCGGACCTGGTCACCGTGGCGCCGCGGCAGCGGTGCGAGTCGTTCTGGGAGCGATTGGTGATGCCGCAGGTCTGGCTGCTGCTGGGACTGCGCTATCACCCGGCGCGGGTGAACCGCGCGCGGCGTGAGCGCGACGTGATCGCCAACGGGCAGTTCATCCTCGTGACCCGGCTCGGCTACGAGGCGGTCGGAACCCACGAAGTCGTGAAGCACGAGGTGGCGGAAGATCTGGGTCTGGCGCAAGCGTATTTCCGCGCGGGACGGCGCATGCACTTCGCGTTCGCGGAACGGCTGATGCAGACGCGGATGTACCACGACCTCCCCCACCTGGTCGAGGGGTGGTCCAAGAACATGTACCTCGGGGGCCGGCGCTCGTTCCCCCACGACCGGGTGCTGCGAACGCTGGTGCCGGTGATGCTGGTGGCGTCCTTCGTCTTCTGGCTGGTGCCGCCGGTCGCGCTCCTGGCGACGGGAGGATCGGGCACGATCGGGACGGCGGCGATCGTGGCGACGGTAGCCTCGGTGGTGTTCTGGGTGCTGGTGTCGGTGGGCATGCGAATTCCACCGTACTACGGACTCGGGTATCCGCTCGGCGCGGTCGTTGCGCTCGGGATCGCGGTGCGGTCGATCTGGCGAGGGGAGCGGAGGGTGGAGTGGAGGGGGCGGATCTATGGTGAGGAGACTGAGGAGAAGATGTCATCCTGAGCGAAGCGAAGGAGCCAACGCCGTCATCGTGGAGGATTCACCACGAAGGCACGGAGGACACGAAGGACTCCGATGGCGTTCGAAGTGACTTCTCATTCCGCTTCATGAGGATCGAGACGAATGTTGTGGTCGTATGTTGTCGAGAAAGTGTGGCTGCTGGTGCACATAAACGAATACTGATGCCTGCTTGACGCGGAATGAGTTGTACTCGCCCTTCCGGGGAGTCCTTCGTGTCCTCCGTGCCTTCGTGGTGAATCAACCATGATAACAGCGTTGGCTCCTTCGCTTCGCTTGAGATGACATCGTTTTCCTA
>Ga0190265_10001212_pt1 | contig 16919 bp, 13 predicted proteins | sample Popmic124T_FD_133135 | JGI IMG/M metagenome (GOLD analysis project Ga0190265, IMG submission 133135) | Populus adjacent soil microbial communities from riparian zone of Indian Creek, Utah, USA - 124 T | ecosystem: Environmental > Terrestrial > Soil > Riparian zone | place: USA: Utah | collected...
AAGGACCCGGTCTTCGTCGGCTCCGACGGCGGCCTCGCCATCGCGCTCGATGCCCCGGACTCCGACTGGGAGCGGCTCACCGGGGCGTGACCGGGCCGCGGCCGGCCCAGCGCGCCAGCGCGCTCCCTGCCCAGTAGGTCAGGAACGCCCAGGCGACACCCACGACCGTCGCGAGGAGGGCGCCCCCCCAGGGGGCGCCCGGCACCGCCGCCAGCTCGCGGACCTTCTTCAAGAGATCGTCTCCCCGCAGCAGCTCCCGCGCTTCCTGCCAGACAGGCAGTTGGGTCACCAGGATCGAGCCGATCTCGTAGGCGTCGCCGGTCAGGGAGAGGAAGGGAGCGAGCGCGAAGGGGAGCGACGCTCCGAAGAGAAACCCATTGTGGGCGGCGGCGGCCCGGCGCAGCAACCAGACGCCGGGGAAGAGAGTCAGGATGAACGGGCCGAGGTCGGTCGCGAGGTAGACAAGGTCGCTCCCCCGGGTGTCGAACCCCGAGAGACGCCCCGCGTAGTCGCTGGCCGGGACCACGAACGGGAAGATGTGGCTGAGAAGGGCGCCGCCATAGACGGCGTCGATCTCCAGCCGCGTCACCTCTCCCCCGGCGAGAAGGCAGGCCGCGGCGTGGAGCAGCTCGTGGAGGGGCACGTAGATCCACCAGCCCACGACCAGGCCGAGGCCAACGAACAGAAGGCTGCGCGCGCCGCGGTCCAGGCAGTGGTCCAGACCGTGCAAGACATCGTTTGCGGGAAGTAGGAGCCGGCGAAGGAGAGTCTGGGTCATGCCATGGAATCTACCTGAAGCCGGTGTATAATGTCTTTGCAACTATTGCTAACGAAATCCCATGTCGACGCATCCTGAAGAGCGCCGTATCGCCGGCCTGCTGCGAGAGCTGATCGTCCAGAGCGGAACGACCCTGGAAGGGGTGGAGGATCGCCTGAGCTGGGAGCGGGGCCGGCTGACCGAGCTGCTCGACGGGCGAGTGCGCCTCTCCTTCGAGGACGTGCTGGAGATCCTGCCCTTGCTGAACGCCACGCCGGCCGACTTTTTCGCCTGGCTCTACGGCTTCGATTCCCGGGAGGCCGAAATGAGCGAGGGAACGCTCTCCTCAAGCTTGCAAGCAGAAACCTCGTGGCCGGAACGGACGACCGACCGCCGCTTCGAGAAGAGCCTGCGGGTGGTCAAGCAGGCTATCGCCCGGCGCTTCGCGTGGAAAGAGGATCGCGCCAAGGCGAAAGCGGAAGAGGGCGTCGTACAGCCCGAGGATCCTACGGAGAGCTGAGCGGCGGATCAGTCGCCTGCTCCCGCTCGGCGGCTTGTTGAAGCTGGAGAAGAGCGGCGAGTGTCTCCCGCCCCAAGCGGAGCGAACGAAAGATCGGTATCGCCTCCGTCGTCGTCCGCCGGACGTTCTCCATCTCTCCCAACTTGAAGTAGACCTCAGCCAGGTCCAGAGACACGAGAGCCACCTCATAGGCCAGGCCGAACTCCATGAAGCTTTTGCGGGCGCGGAGCAAGGCCGACTCTGCATTGTGCAGATGCCCCACGTCCCGAAGTAACTGGCCCTCTTGCCAAGTCGCGCGGACGAGTATCAGCGGGTCTTTGCACTCCCGATAGAGTTCCCGCGCGTCATGCAGGACCGCAATGGCCTCCTCAGGTTGATTGAGGTCAATGTAGCAGCGCGTGAGATTGTGATATGCGGCTAGAAACATCGATGGATCCAGCTCTCGATCAATGAGCGGTACCGCGCCATGTAGAATTTGGGCCGCTCTTTCTGCATCGCCGCTGTAGAGAGTGGCATTCGCTCGATGCAGCATCGCTCTTGCGAGAAGATGTGATTCGCCTAAAGACTCATACAGCCGTTCCGCTTCCTCGGCCAACGAGATAGCAGGGTCGAACTGGCTCTGGAACCTATGCAGAACAGAGATTTGCAATAGCAGTAATGCACGAACCCGGAGGTCACCTGTACCTTCGCTGAAGTGGGCGGACGCCGTCTTGAAGGCATCCATCGCTTCTTGGATGCGTCCATTGACGCGGAGAGCGTTCCCGAGTTGCCCCCAGGCCTGCGTTCTGAGATCAGCAAGCTCCTGGTCTCCGCCAGCCGCTTCAGAGGAGCAGCCGTTCGATGCCAGACTTGCAAGAGAGGCTAGGTGCACCATCTTTGCGGGATCCTCGTAGCGATTGGCATGACTACGGTCGATCAGCGCTTGGATCATCTCAGGGTTAGAGTAGCTTCCCCGTCCAGCCTCTCGTATCTGCTGCTCTTTGGGCTTGCAGAGCAACTCAAGAAGGGCGTTAGGAAGGGGCTCTCCAGAGGGGCCCCCTTGGAGAAAGGCCGCGAAGGCGCGCTGTGAGCGGGCAAAGACCCAGTCATAGTTGTAGTCTGGCGTCTCGCCACCAGCCGACTCTGGAAGATCCAGAAGCCGCCGGAAGATTCCTTCCCTGGGAATCGACTGTAAACGCACGCCGCAGGAGGAGCAACCCTCCAGCAACTGGCGTACCACGCCAGCATTTTCAGCCCGAGTGCCGGAGCTCCGCAGGAAGCGCTCAAGCTCCTCGTCGGTCGGGTGGCCCTGCATTCCAGGACTATATTAGCTTACACAGGGTCGCTGTGCCACCCTACCGAGTCTCGGCTGAGCCCTTCGCCGGTCGAGGCTCAATCTTGGCAGTGAGGAGTCGGATCAACTCGAGGGCCTGCTGTTCTTGACCTGCCACCTGCTGGAGTTGGAGGAGGGAGCCCAGGGTTTCGCGGCCGACACGAAGAGACCTGAAAATCGGTACGGTCATCGCTACCGTCTCCTTGAGCTCTTCGACCAGCCGCAGCTTTACGTAGACGGCTGCGAGATCGAGCGAGACGAGCGCTACTTCGTAAGCGAGGTCTCGTTCGACGAAGCCTCTCCGGGCGCGGATCAATGCCTCCTCGGCGGCACGAAGGTGCCCTAGATCGCGGAGCAACTGTCCTTCCTGCCAGCCAGCCCGTAGAAGAATGGTGTTCTCACCGAATTCCCGATACAAGGGCCGGGCTTCGGAATAGATCGCGAGAGCCTGCTCAGGTCGGTCGAGGTCAATATAGGCTCGAACCAGGTTGTGGCAAGCGGCAAGCAGCAGATGCGGATCTTCCTCGTGGTCGATCAGAGGGATCGCCTGGTTTAAAATGCGAACTCCGCTTTCAGTGTCGCCGGCATAGAGAGAAACAATCGCCTTCTGCACCAGTGTGCTGGCGAGCAGGTGAGTCTCGCCGAGCTCGCGGTATATCTGCCCAGCCTCCTCGCTCAGTGCAAACGCGCTCTCCAACCGACCCTGGAAGATGTGCAGCGAGGTTATCTTTTCGATCAGCCATGCGCGGAGCGCGGGGTCTCCGGTGCCTAATTCCCGATAGCGCTGAGCGGTCGTATAGGTCGTCTCGGCATCACGCAGCCGTCCGGAAACTCGGAGAGCATTTCCTGATTGACCCCATGCACGCGTCCGGAGATCGGCCAGCCGAAGCTCGTTCCCGGTGCTTGTGGGAGAGCAGGCCTCCGACACCAGGCGCGCGAGATCGGCAAGGTGCAACATTTCATTTGGATCCCTGTAGCGCGTGGCTTGGCTTTGCTCCACCAGTTTCCTGACGATCTGTGGCTTGGCGAACCGGTGCTCTCTCTTCACCACCTCGATCTGATCAAGCGTAGGCAGAGCCGCCAACTCCGCGAGAAGAATCTCGATCGGCTGATCCAGCGGCAGGTCCAAGCCAAAGAAGGCCGATAGCGTCTTCTCCGTTTTGAGAAAGGCTCGGTCATAGCTGAGGCCGTTCCCGACTACCGGGACTCTCTGCTCAGGCGCCTCCCAGTTCGAGATCTGGAGCAGGCGGTCGATGCGGGCTCGGTTCCAACCTAGTGCATTCAGATAAATCCAGCAGGCGTCGCATTCAGCCAGAAGGTGGCGAACGACTTGTCCGTTGCGTGCGGTACTGCCTGGTTGCAAGGCGTTGCGCAAGAATCGGTCAAGCTCCTCGGTATCGGGATGTATCTCGAACATCTAGTGCCTCCTGAGCCCTGAACAAAGATAGTCAACAGAACAGATCATCAGTACAACATATTGCCTTGGGGGGGCTGAGCAGCCCCCCCAAGGCATCGATCAGAACCCGCAGGGTCTCGGCCGACCTTGAGGATCGACGCAGGAACCGTTCCAGAGGTCATCCCAGGTCAACCCGCCGCTCGGGGGCGGGGGCTCGACCGGTGGGGGGGTGATCTTCTCCACGGCCGGCGCGCTCAGACCCAGAAAGGCGCTCAGCCAGGCGATGGCGGCGCTCCATTGGGGCACCTCGACCCTGGCGGCGGCCCGGGGTGACTTCCGGGGTTGGGCCGCGGCGAGGGGGGCGGTGAGCAGGACCAGCGCGAGAAAGACGGCGGCGCCAAGACGGGTGCAGGTAGACGTGCTCTTCATGGCAATCTCTCCTCTCAAATCATTGCGGGTCTAGCGTGCCCCTGGAGGCGCGCCCGCCCACGAGTCAAAGACTACAAGTGCTACAAGTGCTTCCATCTATGAAGTGCGCCCGCCAGGGGAAAACGTGACAGAAATATATTGGTGATCCAAGAAGAAAAGCTCGGCTTAGGAAAGATGAGACGAACGGTAAGGCACGGCAGAGCGGGGCTGCCTGGGAGGTGGGTAAAGCGAGCGGCGGCGCTCGGTTGGCGCCGCCGCTGTAGGGTTTTTTACTTGAGGAGGTTGCGCTTGGCGTGAGGCTCGATCCGCGCGTTGAGGAGGCGGATGATCTCCAGGGCCTGCTGCTCCTGGTCGGCCACCCGCTGGAGTTGGAGCAGGGAGGCGAGAGTTTCGCGCACCACTCCCAGGGCACGGAAGATGGGCACGGTCTCTGCGGCGGTCTGCTTACAACTCTCAACGGCCCCCAGCTTGACGTAGACGGCTGCGAGGTCGAGAGAGACGACGGCCGCCTCGTACATCAGATCCATCTTGAGGAACCCTGTCCGCGCACGCAGAAGCGCCGCTTCCGCGGCCTGGAGGTGACCGAGGTCGCGCAGCAGATGACCTTCCTGCCAGGCGGTACGCAGGAGGAGCAACGGATCGCTGAAATCCTTGTAAAGATCGCTCATCTCAGAGTAGATCGAGAGAGCGAGCTCCGGCCGGTCGAGGTTGATATAGCACTGCACCAGGTTGTGACAGGCTGCGAACAGGAGGTGCGGATCACCTTCCTGGTCGATCAGCGGGATCGCCTGGTTGAGGATCACGACGGCACCCTCCGGCTCACCGGAGTAGAGCTTGGCGATCGCTTCCAGCACCAGGGTGCGGGCCAGAGCATGGCTCTCTCCGAGGGAGCGGTAGATCTCGGTCGCTTCCGTCAGAGCGGAGATCGCGGCGTCGAAGCGGCGCTGGAAGGTGTGGAGCGAGGCAACCTGCTCGAAGAGCTTCGCCCGCAGGGCCGGATCCCCGGTTCCCATCTCGAGATGATGCTGGGCGGTGCTCAGGGCCTCTTCCGCCTCTCGCATCCGGCCCGCGACGCGCAGAGCGTTTCCAAACTGTCCCACGGCACGGGCCTGAAGGTCCGAAAGCTTCTCCTCTCCTCCGGCAGCCTCGGGAGTGGCGTGGGCCGCGACGCTGCGTGCCAGGCGGGACCAGTGCAGCATCTCGTCCGGGTCTGCGTAGCGCTTGGCGTGGCTCCGATCGATCAACCATTGGATGAGGCTCGGGCTGGAGAAGCGTTCGTCTCTCTCCACCAGGGAGACCTGCTCGGCCAGCGGATGGAGATCCAACTCGGCCAGAAGCTCCTCCGCGGGCACCTGCGGCAACGGTGCCGCTACCAGGAACTTGGAAACCGCTTCATCGGCCTTCGCGAAGGCTCGATCGTAGTTGTAGCCTTCCGCCGCCTGAAGCACGGATTCGGAAGGATTGCCGGCCAGGTAGACCAGGCGCTCCAGCCTCTCCGGCTGCCAGCCCATCGATTGCAGGCGGTCACGGCAGGTGGAACAGTCAGCCAACAAATGGCGAAGCACGCGCACGTTGCGCGCGGCGTTGTTCGGGCGTGGGATGTTCCGCAAAAAGGATTGGAACTCCTCGACGCTGGGATGATCGTGCAACATCTCTAATACCTCCCAGGCACCTGAAATCAAATCACATCATGAGGTCCCCGGTCCCTGCTCGGTGGGGGCGGCTCGTGCCGCCCCAAGCGAACCCTCGAAGGCTCTACATGCCTCCTCGGCAGGGAACCCGGTTTCCATTCGGATCGACACAAACCCCGGTCATCGTCCCCGACTCGCCGAACCCACCCCCCTCGATCGGAATGAAGCCGGCCTTCTGCGCGGCCCTGGGAGCCGGCTGCGGGGTCTTGCCCGCGGGCAGCAGATCGCCAAGCCAGGTCGTCGCAATCTTGATCCAGTTCGCCGGGAGGTCAAATGCCGATCGGGAATTCCGGAACGATTGAGCGCCGGCGGGGGCAACAGAGACGAAGGTCAGGGTGAGGGTTACGGTGGCGGCCAGAAGGACACGGGAAGAAATACGGTTCATGACAGCTCCTCTCATCAAAAGATAGACAATCAAACATATAGACGGATCACACTCTCCGCCAACCTCAAACGTTCAACTAGACGAGAACCGGTTCTACTCACCTAAGTGCCGGGTTCCTGGAAAAGCGTGACACGAGTATGGCACTTCTCTGGCGGATGTTTGTCGTGGACGTTTCTACGGCCCGGGGACCTCCCGTGTGCCGTCGCCCGCGCGCTGCCGCTGGAAGGTCGCCTGGGGGTCTCGCGCCGAGGCCTTCCCGGCGTGGAAGACGGCGAAGCGCAGGGCGAGGGCGCCCGCGGTGCCGAGGAGGCCGGTCGCCGTTCGCTTGATCCTCGAGCGGCCAGGGAGGAGCGAGAGGGCGAGGCTGGTGGCGGTCAGCGCCTTGGCGGCCTGCCAGAGGGTGCCCGAGAGCCCCTCGCGCAGCGGCTTGCCGACGGCCTCCACCCGGTTGGCCTGGTGCTCGACGACCGCCATGGCGACGAGGTCGACCACCTTGCCGGCCGTGCCGAAGCGGTGGACGATCTTCTCCGCCTTCGGCGAGCCCGGCGGCAGCAGGCCGAAGAGGGAGGCGAGGCCGGAAACCGAGGTGCCGATGAAGAGGTGGGGCAGGCTCTTGTGCGTCTCCTGCCAGAGGGGGATCGCGGTGCTGCCGATGAGCACCGCGGTGTAGCCGGAGAGCGGCATCCCCAGGAGCGCGGCGGCGTAGCCGGCGGTGTCCCCCAGCAGGCCGAGGGCCCCTTTCCGATCCGCCAGGAGTGCCGAGCCCGCGGTGGCCGAGGCGGCGCCGGCCAGCACCCAGGAGCCCACGCTCATCGGCGAGGTCGGGCGGAAGACGCGCAGCATGTTGAGGAAGCGCTCCGGCCGGCCGAGGTCGTGGATGAGGAGCGCCGTGCTGGCCGCGCCGCCCAGCGCCGCCACCCAGCGGCAGCGCTTGACCAGGGGGTGGAGGCTCTCGCCGCCGAAGGTCTGCACCGCCGCGGCCAGCACCGCCGCCGCTCCCGCCGTGCCGCCCACGTAGAAGTAGAGCGGGATGGACCAGATCCACACCGGCTCCTTGAGGACCGGCCGGCCGTAGTAGCTCGGCTCGGCGGCTCCGGAGGCCTGGGACGGCAGGTCGCGCCAGACCCAGGCCTGGGATGGGAAGGCCTCTCCCGTGGCCTCGACCCGCTGCTGCGAGCCCTCCCCGGCGAGGATGCCGAGGCTGGGGGAGACGTGGCGGCCGTCTTCCGTCATTCGGCGCTCCGCGCGGAGAGGACGGCGCCGATGGCGGCGGCGGCCATGCCGAGGACGGCGAAGGCCATCGAGCCCCAGGCCTGGGGGGCCACCTTGGACGGCGCCAGCGGGTCCGGCGGCAGGTTGTAGACCTCCGGCTTGTCGACCAGGAGGAAGAAGGCGTTCAGCCCCTCGGTGCCGGGCTGGCCGGCGGCGTCCGCGCCGTAGAGGTAGGCCTCGGGGACGCCGTGCCGGTGGAGCCGCTCGACCCGGTCGCGCGCCCTTCCTTTAAGCTCGTCCAAGTCACCGAAGACGATCGAGTCGGTGGGGCAGGCCTTGGCGCAGGCCGGCGTCAGGTCCCCCTTCAGGCGGTCGTAGCAGAGGGTGCACTTCCAGGCCCGGCCGTCGTCCTCCCGCCGGTCGATCACCCCGAAGGGGCAGGAGACGACGCAGTAGCCGCAGCCGTTGCAGATGTCCGGCTGCACGTAGACGGAGTCGAACTCGGTGCGGATGATCGCGCCGGTGGGGCAGGCCTCGAGGCACCCGGCCCGCTGGCAGTGCTTGCAGACGTCGGACATCAGCAGCCAGGAGAAGTCGCCGAGCCCGGTCTCCTGCCCCGAGAGCGGCACCGGCCGCTCGATGAAGGAGACGTGCCGCCAGGTGGAGGAGCCGAGGGCGGCGGTGTTGTCGTAGGACATGCCGGTGAAGAGGAACCCGTCGTCCGGGAGCTGGTTCCACTCCTTGCAGGCCACCTCGCAGGCTTTGCAGCCGATGCACACCGTGGTGTCGGTAAAGAAGCCGACCGCGCCCATTCAGCTCTCCTCGCTCTGCTGAGCCTTCGATTCCGCGATGCCGTGATGGCCGACCGGCTTGTCGCGCAGCTTGTCGCGCACCACCGGCAGGTCGCGCTCCTCGGGGCCGGGGATGCGCGGCACCAGCGGTCCGCTGGTCACCACCCGCCGGCCGCGGCTCCTGCGGCCGGCCTCGATGTTGCCGGTGAGCGCCTTGGACTCCTGGATGGAGACGTTGGGGTCGCCCACGAAGCCGATCAGCTCGTTGGCGGCGTCGCCGCGCACCCGGCCCTTCGATCCCCAGTGATAGGGGAGGCCGATCTGGTGGATGACGCGGCGCTTCAGGCGGATCGGCGGGATGCGCTCGGTCACCAGCACCCGCGCCTCGATCTCGGCGCGCGCCGTGCTGATCGTCGCCCAGCCGCCGTTGGTCAGCCCCTTCTCGCGCGCCAGCTCGGGCGAGACCTCGCAGAACATCTCCGGCTGCAGCTCGGAGAGCCAGGAGAGCCAGCGGCTCATGGCGCCCGCGGTGTGGTGCTCGGTCAGCCGGTAGGTGGTGATGACGAACGGGAAGCGCGGGTCGTTCCACGGCCGGTGGTACGGGTTGTCGCGCCGCCGCCACTCCATGCGCGCCGGGTTGCACTGCTGGCCGTAGAGCGGGTTCTCGAGCACCGACTCCTGCGGCTCGTAGTGGGTGGGCAGGGGGCCGTCCAGCAGGCCGTTCGAGGCGAAGAGCCAGCCGCGGCCGTCCGCCTGGAGGACGAACGGGTCGGCGCCGCCGATCGTGTCGAGGCCCTTGGCGCCCTCCGCCGGCCGGTAGGAGGGGGGCCGGTCGACGATGAAGTCGGGCACGTCCGCGCCGGTCCACCGCTTCTCCGTCTCGTCCCACCAGACGTATTTCTTGCGCTCGGACCACGGCCGGCCCTCGGGGTCCGCCGAGGCGCGGTTGTAGAGCATGCGGCGGTTGGCCGGCCAGGCCCAGCCCCACTCGGGCGCCACCCAGCTCTGCTCCCGGCCCGGCCGGCGCCGCGCCGTCTGGTTCACGCCGTCCTTGTGGCTCCCCGAGTAGATCCAGCAGCCGCAGGCGGTCGAGCCGTCGTCCTTGAGCTCGGTGAAGGTCGCCACCGGCTCGCGGTCCGCCACCCGGAAGCCGCTCACCTCGGCGAGCACCGCGTCGGCCGAGGGCTCGCCGTGCGGGCCCTCCAGGGGGTAGTCCCAGGTGAGGGAGAGGAGCGGGCGGTCTCTGGGATCGGTCGAGCCCGCGTAGAGCTCGCGCAGCCGGCGCCCCAGGTGGTAGACGAAGTGCAGCTCGCTCCGGCAGTCGCCCGGCGGCTCGACCGCCTTGTGGTGCCACTGGAGGAGGCGCTGGGTGTTGGTGAACGAGCCGTCCTTCTCCGTGTGGGCGGCGCAGGGGAAGAAGAAGACCTCGGTGCCGATCTCCTCCGGCCGCACCTCGCCGCGCTCGATCTCCGGGGCGTCGCGCCAGAAGTCGGCCGTCTCCGTCACCGCGAAGTCGCGCACCACCAGCCACTCCAGCTTGCGCATGGCGGCCCGGTGGAGGGCGCCGTGCATCGAGCCCACGGTGGGGTTCTCGCCCATCATGAAGTAGCCCTTCACCGCCCCGTCCGCCATGGCCGTCACGGTCGCCATGTGCGAGTGGTCGCCGCTGATGAAGGGGAGCAGGCCGTAGCCCCAGTCGTTCTCCGCCCGCGCCTCGTCGCCGAACCAGGCCTTGAGGAGCGAAACCGCGTACTTGGGGAACTCGGTCCACCAGCCGGAGGCCGCCTGGTTGGCCTGCAGGTACTCCGCCAGGGTGCGGTTCTTCCCGGCCTTGGGCATGGGGAGGTAGCCCGGCAGCAGGTTGTAGAGCGTGGGGATGTCCGTCGAGCCCTGGATGGAGGCGTGGCCACGTAGCGCCATGATGCCGCCGCCGGGCCGCCCCATGTTGCCGAGCAGGAGCTGGATGATGGCCGCGGTACGGATGTACTGCACGCCGACCGAGTGCTGGGTCCAGCCCACCGCGTAGCAGAAGGCGGCCGTGCGCTCGCGCCCCGAATTGGCGCACAGCGCCTCGGCGACCTTGAGGAAGAGGTGGCGCGGCACGCCGCAGACCTCCTCCACCATCTCCGGGGTGTAGCGCGCGAAGTGCCGCTTCAGGATCTGGAACACGCACCGCGGGTGCTCCAGCGTGAAGTCGAAACGCTCCGCCGCCCCCTGGGTGGCGCGCTCGGAGTGGGGCTCGCCGGTGTAGGTCTCCCGGTGCCCGGCCGCCGGCCCCACGGGAGTCCCCTCGTACTGCCAGGAGGCGGGGTCGTACTGACCGTTCTCCGCGTCCCACCCTGAGAACAGGCCGTCGAGCTCCTCGGTGTCCTGAAAGTCCTTCGAGATGATCGCCGGCGCGTTCGTGTAGTGGACCACGTAGTCGCGGAAACACCGGTCGCCCTCGAGGATGTAGCGGACGATGCCGCCCAGGAAGGCGATGTCGCTCCCGGCGCGGATCGGCACGTGGAGGTCGGCCACGGCGCTGGTGCGGGTGAAGCGGGGGTCCACGTGGATGATCGTCGCGCCTCTCCGCTTGGCTTCCATCACCCAGCGGAATCCCACCGGGTGGCACTCGGCCATGTTGGACCCCTGGATCACGATGCAGTCCGCATTCGCCAGGTCCTGCTGGAAGGTCGTGGCGCCGCCACGGCCGAACGAGGTCCCCAGACTGGGGACCGTGGAGCTATGTCATATTCGGGCCTGGTTCTCGATCTGTACGATCCCCAGCCCGGTGAACAGCTTCTTGATGAGGTAGTTCTCCTCGTTGTCGAGCGTCGCCCCGCCCAGGTGGGCGATCCCCAGCGTCCGCCGCAACGGGGTGCCCTCTTCCGACGCCGCGTCCGCCGCCTCCCAGGTCTCCTCGCGCGTCTTCTTCACCCGCTGGGCCACCATCTCCAGGGCCTGCTCCAGGGGGATCGCCTCCCACTCGGTGCCGTACGGCCTTCTATAAAGGACCTCCTGCACCCGGTGCGAGCCGGTGACGAGTTGGAAGGTGGCGGCGCCCTTGGGGCAGAGGCAGCCCTCGGAGATCGGGGAGTCGGGGTCGCCCTCGATGTCGGTGATCTTTTCGTCCTTGACGAAGGCGAGCTGCCCGCAGCCCACGGCGCAGTAGGGGCAGATCGACTGGACCACCCGGTCGGCCGTCTCCGTGCGGGGGCGGAGCTCTTCGCTGCGCGAGGACTTGGCGGTGTCGCCCAGGGCCGTCCAGTCGCCGCGCCGCACCTGCTCCAGCACGGGCCAGCGTCCAATCTCGGAGATCCATTTGGAGAAGCTCATCGTCCCTCCTCGGTCCTCATCGCTTATAGGGGAACGACTGGGCGGAGTCAACGGCATGGCGCAGAAAATAGACCCCTCCCGCCCCGCGCCAAGGCGGGAGAGGCCAAGAATTTGAATCAGTTGTCAAAGAACCCGTCGTTCACCCGCGTCGCCTCGTCTCCCGAGACGGCGAGCTGCTTTCCTATCCCTTGCCTCGACGTCCGGGGAACCGGGCCGTCCCTCCGAAAGCCGGTTCGACGTCCCGGGAGCCGGGCCGCTTTCCCTGAAGCCGGCCCAAGGTCCGCGAACGGCGGGCCGAAGTCCGCTTGAACGGTCCGTATCCGCAAACGGCGCCCCGGTTCCCTGTAGATCTGCCGGCGTGCGCGTCCGGCGGCTCGCCGTCGCGGGACGCGAAGCGCCTCCCGGCGAAACGCCCCCGCCTCCCTTTTTGATGCAGATAGAAACACATGAATGCTGACCTAGTCAAGATTGGCTCTTGACAACGTCTTGAGTGTCGTCTAGTGTATGCACATCGAAGGCAGAGGGGTAGGTGCCTCAGGGCTCTTGCCGGGTTGAGCACCAAGCTTCGGCGCCGCTTCAGGCGTCGAATTCAGAAAAGGAGAAGGACCATGACGAAGGAGACGACGTACGCCGGGATGCTGGGGGATTCGCGGAGGCTGGCCGCATCGCTCACCGTGAACAGCAGCGAGGTGCCGCACCTGGAGGTGCCGCGCATCAAGCTGGAGACGCTGCTGACCCGGGAAGAGGAGGTCAGCAAGCAACAGTCGGCGCTCATCGCCAGCAAGCAGGAGGCGTCCCGGCAGCTCAAGACCCTGGTGGTCGAGAGCCGGAGGCTGACCAACGTCCTGAGGGTGGCGCTCAAGGAGCACTACGGCATCCGCTCGGAGAAGCTCGCCGAGTTCGGCCTGAAGCCCTTCCGCGGCCGCAACCGCAAGGCGAAGCCCGACGACACCGGAACGCCCCCGCCCTCCACCCCGGCGGCCACTGAAACGAGCTAACGCTCCGCGGGAGGCGTGCCACTGCACGCCTCCCCTTTTCCACATTCCATCAGCACGCAAAGCTTTTTTTGGGATTGAGGACGCCTCCGGGATCATGTCTCGGCAGTCGCCCTGAGCTCTTTGACAATCGATGGACCGAAGTACCTCCCCGCCGGGCCTGGGCAGCCTGGCGGGGAGGCTTGGAAGGCGGACGAGCACCCGTGCTACGATGGTTTAGTAAGAAAAGACAGAGATTTTCCCGCACCTTGCGGATGCGGGCTTCTTGTGGAGCTGGCGATGTCGAGATCGTTCAGATCGTTGTCGTTCCTCGCAGCTCTCGCGTTCTGCCTTTTCCTGCCCCCGGCCGCCCGGGGCCAGTGCGGCTCCTGTACGACCGGCGGCGATACTCCCGTCCCCGCGTTCCTCTGCCGAGAGCCCGGGACCGACGGCTCCGGGGGCACCCAGTGCTCCGGCTTTCCAACCTGCCAGACTCCGCTCCTCACCGGCCCCTTCCTGGAATCGCTTCCGGAACCGGACGGCGAGCACACGGTGCGGCTCCGCGTCGGCATCACCGCCCCGCGCAACCACGAGCAGGGCAACTCCGCCTTCTGGCCGGTCGTCTACTGGTTCGCCGGCGCAACGGCTCCCTCTACCATCAGCCCCAATGCCTGCACCCTCGGGGCGTACGACAAGGCGTCCACCTACCTCGAGCGGCAGAACGTCACCTGTGCGGGCGGCAACTTCGGCACCTTTTCCTTGCGGGTCATCGTCTGCCAGGACTTCCTCACCTGCGCTCCGGCTGCCAAGCGGGAGGGGATGAGCTTCCAGGTGTCGGCGGGAAGCCTGCCCGGCTGCGGCCCGCCGCCGCCCTCGCGCTGCCCGGAGGACGAGGGCTGCACGCTCTGCCTCGGGCCGGGCAACGGCTCGAGCCCGGCCGGTGGAGGGGCCGGAGCCTCGCCGCCCGGCAGCGGCCCCGGGGCCCGGCTGCGGCAGGCCGCGGGAGGGGCCGGCTCCGCGAACACCCCCGGCAACGCCGCGTGGCGTTCCACCCTGGGGCGCGGCTGGTCGCACGATCACGCCGAACGCATCGTTCCCGATCCGGACGACACGCACGTCTGGCTGATCACGAAGTTCGCGACCTTCCGCGAGTACGGCGGCCTCTCCGGCGGCGTCTATGCCACCGTCAAGCCGTCCGACGAATACCGCAAGCTCCACCGCACCGCCGCCGGCTGGGAGCTGCGCGAGCTCGACGGCACCGTCCACCATTTCGATTCAACGGGGCTCTGGAGCCGGACGGTCGACAAGAACTCCAATGCCACCGTGGGCGCCTACTCCGGAGGCAGGCTCGCCTCCGTCTCCTTTCCCGATGGCCGAAGCGAGGCCTTCGCTTATCACCCGGGTGGCAAGCTCGCCTCCATCACCGAGATCGGCGTCGGAGGATCGCCCACCCGCGCCTGGACCTACACCTGGACGGCCGACGACCTGGCGCGCATTAACCGGCCGGACGGCACCGCTCTCGAATTCTTCTACGGCGACGCGCTCTGGCCCGGCTATCTCACCCGTATGGACCTGGTCGGCACCGACACCTCCCGGCGGGTGGAAGCCGCCTGGGAGTACAACGCCGGCGGCAGCGTCCAGAAAACCTGGAAGGGTGATCCCAGTCCGGCCGGCCCCAACGCCGTCGAGCTCTACACCTTCAGTTACGACAACCCGTCGCTTCCCGCCGTCACCCAGGTCACCGACCCTCTGGGTAAGGTGAGCACCTACACGATAGGCCGGGACTCGGCGAGCATCAAGCCCAAGGTCACCCGCATCGAGGGCGACTGCCCGACGTGCGGCGTGGGACCAAACTCCCAGATGACCTACGGCGATCCGGCCCACCCGCTGCGGCCGACGCGGACGGTCGACGGCCGGTTGATCGAAACCCAGATGGCCTACAACGTCACCGGCCGGCTGATCTCGAAGACCGAGGCCGCCGGCACGCCGCTGGCCCGCACTACGGCCTGGCAGTACGCCAACCTCGCCTTTCCGGAGCTTCCTACCCGTATCGAGATCCCTTCCACGTCCGGAGGCGGGGGCCTGCGGACCACCACCCTCTCCTACAACGGCACCGGAGACCTGACGACGCGGATGGTCCAGGGAGCCGAGGGCGGCGGCGGCTTCACCTTCCCGACCGTCTCCACCTTCAACGCCGCGGGTCAACCCTTGACCGTCGATCCGCCCGGCTATGCCACAGCCGACCGGTCGGCCTTCACCTACGACCCGGCACGAGGCAGCCTGCTGCCCCTCACCCGCACCGATCCTCTGGTCGGATCGACCACCTTGGGTTACGACTCCTTCAACCGGGAGCACCTCGGTGATCGATCCAAACGGGGTGGAGACGGTGACTACCTACGACGAGCTCGACCGTGTGCTGACCGTCACCCAGAAAGGGGCGACCCTGGCGGAGGACTTGGTCACCACCTACACCTACAACGCCCTCAGGGACCTCTTCCGGACGACCCTGCCGCGCGGCAACGTCGTCGAATACGCCTACGATGCCGCGGGACGGATGATCTCGATCGAAAGGAAGCCCGACGCCCTCACTCCCGGTGAGCGGACCTTTTACACCGTGGACGCCTTCGGCCACCGGACCAAGGAAGAGCTTCAGCGCTGGAGCGGCACCGCCTGGGTGACGGAGTCTTTCACCGACTCCGTCTACAGCTCCCGCTGCCACCTGGACAGGGTCGTCCACCCCGGCGGCGCGGTGACGGAGTACGGCTACGACTGCGACGGCAACCTGGAAAAGGTCTGGGATGCCAACCACCCGCGGGCGAGCAACCCGACGCCGACGCAGCTCTACACGCATGATTTCTTGAACCGGCTGAGCGCCGTCACCCAGCCCTGGGCAGGCGGCGGCACCGCGGTGACGAGCTACGGGTACGACGTGCAAGATCACCTGAACCGGGTGACGGACTCGGAAGGCAATGTCACCACATACACCTACGGGGACCGTGACCTGATGACAGCCCAGACCTCTCCTGTCTCGGGCACCACCGGCTACGCCTACAACGAGCACGGCGAGCTGGTGAGCGAAATCGACGCCCGAGGGATCACGACCGTCAGCACCGTCGATGCCCTGGACCGCGTGACCGCCGTCACCTATCCGGACCCGAGCCTCAACATCTCGTACACCTACGACGCTCCGGCCGTACCCTTTTCCAAGGGACGGCTGACCCGCATCGCGCGGCACGGCGGCTCGGTGGACTACCGTTACGATCGCTTTGGCAGGGTTCTCCAAGATGGCGATCTGTCCTACTCGCACGACAAGAACGGCAACCCTGCTTCGATCGTGTATCCTGGAAGCGTGACGGCGGTCTACACCTACGATTTCGCCGATCGTCCGGCCACCTTGAAGGCGCAACGCCCGAGCCTGCCCGACCAGCCGCTTGTGAGCTCGGCAGGCTACCTGCCCTCCGGTCCGCTCTCGACGCTCGCCTTGGGCAACGGACGGACGGAAACCAGAACCTTCAACGCGCGCTATTTCCCGACCGGCATCACCCTCTCCGGCTCCCTCCTGAGCTGGACGTACGACACCGACCAGGTCGGGAACATCCTCACGATCGCCGACAACCTGAACGCCGCGAACAACCGCACCTACGGCTACCAGGACTTCCACTATTTCCTGACCCAGGGCAACGGACCGTGGGGTTCACGCTCCTGGACCTACGACAAGATCGGGAACCGGCTCACCGAGACGCGCAGCGGGGTTACGGACACCTACAGCTACCTGCTCGCACCGGGAGGTGGGCGGACGCCGATTCTCTCGCAGATCGCGCTGGGAGCCGGTGGAACCCGCACTTATCAGTTTGGCCCTGCCGGTCATCTTGCCCAGATGACGGCTGGAACGGACTCGACACTCTTCACCTCCGACAGCGCGGGACGCTTGGCGGGCATCGCGAGGCCGAGCACCAATTCCTCCTCGGCCTTTCTGTACGACGGCCGCAGTTACATGAACCTTGCGGCCCAGGGCGCCGGCCTGTTCAGCAACGGTTTTGAGACCGGCAACGTCTGCGGCTGGAGCGCAAGCCTCGGTCTGCCCGGAGCCCCCGCCTGCCCGCCACCCCAGCAGACGCTCGTCGAGCCGACCTA
>Ga0190265_10001213_pt1 | contig 16916 bp, 17 predicted proteins | sample Popmic124T_FD_133135 | JGI IMG/M metagenome (GOLD analysis project Ga0190265, IMG submission 133135) | Populus adjacent soil microbial communities from riparian zone of Indian Creek, Utah, USA - 124 T | ecosystem: Environmental > Terrestrial > Soil > Riparian zone | place: USA: Utah | collected...
GAAGGCTTATGCCATTTAATGATTGAGACTTTGCTAATCCGCCCTCGGTGGGGACGGCGCGCGCGAGTCCCCTTCCTTCATTCGCCCCGGCTGATCTGGTCCTCCCGGCGATAGGCGTCGCGCAGGGTGATCAGCCGGCCGAGTTCCCGCCCCGCCGAGCGGATCGACCGGATGAGAAGGAAGAAAGCCGCAAGCAGGGCGAAGATGGCGATCGTAAGGACCAGCGAGCGCGGCCCGGAATCGGCGATCATCGCGGGAAGATATTGCTCGCCGCTGTCCGGCGCGACGAACGAAGCGAACAGCATCCCGACCGCGAAGGCCGGGCCGAGCATGATCACGCCGAACCAGTTGCGCTTGCGGGTTGCCTCGACCCGCTCGATCGACTGGTTGAGCATCTCCTCGGTCCCGCCGGTGAGGCCGCGCAGCTCGACCTGGCGGAGCCGCCGCTGCCGAAGGTTGCTGTAGAGCAGGACGACGATCGCCGCCGCGCCCATCAGGAAAGTGCCGATCGTCGGATTCTTCGAAACCAGCAGGATCACGACCCCGGACACGATGACCGCCGCGCCGACATCGACGATATTGGCGAGCCGCGCGCGTCGGCTGACCATGGCCGCGGTGCGCTGCAGCCGCTCCATCTCGGCGGGATCGAGCTGCTGGCGCCAGACGTCGCCCAGGCGTTCGAGGTCGAAATCACTCATTGGCTGTGCTCCAGCATCGATTTGAGCGCCGCCTTCGCGCGCGAAAGCCTGAGCGCGAGGGCGTTGGGGGCGATGTCCAGCATCTCGGAAATCTCCGGATAAGAAAAACCCTCGAGGACGAGGATGATGACCTGGCGCTGCGGCAGCGGCAGCCGCCGCGTCGCGTCGAGCAGCAGGCGGCGGTCGCTCGCCGCTATCGCGCTTTCCTCGGGATTGGGGTCGTCGGCCTCCAGCTTCTCGGGCAGCTCGGCGACCGGCGGCTGGCGGACCTGCTTGGTGACGAACGAGATCGAGCGGTTCTGCGCGACCTTGGCGATGAAGGTCTTCAAGCTCGCGTCGGCGCGGTACGAGGGCAGCGCCTGCCAGACCGCGAGCAGGATCTGCTGGGTGAGGTCCTCCCTCAAGCCGGGATCGGCCTCGTAGGAAGCGGCGATGCGGGTGATGAGCGGGCCGTAATCGGCGACGATGCGCTCGAACGGCGGCGAGACATCCGCGCCGCCGCCATCCGCCTTGGTCGGGGATTCCTCCAAATCCAGCGTCCCCCGCAAATCCTCGTGCCCCGCATCGGCTTATAAATCCAAGTTGAGCGGAAGTCTTGCGCTAGTATCGCCGCCCCGGCAACCGGAGGCATGACCGGTCTACGGCCGGCAGGGAGGCTGAAGGCGGCGCGATGTTGACGCCGGCGCGGCTCCGGTGGCAGGGGTGCGCGCGCCGATGCGGGTGTAGCTCAATGGTAGAGCACTAGCCTTCCAAGCTTGTGACGCGGGTTCGATTCCCGCCACCCGCTCCAGCTGTCTTCCACCGTCAAGCCCGCGAGTCTTTGTGGCGCTCCGCCCGATGGGAAATGGGGACAGGCCCCTTTTTCGGGTGCCGGATCAGCGGTTCCGCTTGAGCCAGTCGATGAGCTCGGCGAAGGGAATGAGCTGATTGAAGGCGATGCCGCATTGGCCCCCGCCCGCCCACCGCACCGCGCCGTGCAGCGGCCTGAGGCCGTCCAGCGTCACCACCACTTCCTCGCCGGTCGCGGGGGCCTCGTCGGTCTCGAGCTTGATCCCGCTTTGCGAGAGGTCGCGGGCCTGCACCCAATTGGTGCGCGCGCCGGAACGCAGAGTCGCCAGCCGGTCGATCGCGACACGGGGCGTGCGCGGCCGCCAGCCATTGTCCATCACGGCGGGGTTGGCGAGCATCTCGGCGACCTCCATGGCGGTGTCGAACTGGATGCCGGCATTGCCTTCGTGGACCCAGACGACGCGGCCGGCGACGAGCAGGTTGGTCTTGAGCTCGACATTGAGCCGCTGGCCCGGGGTCAGCGGGCTGTAGACATGAGCCATGAGGCCGCCGGCGGAGATGTTGCGAATGAGGCAAAGCTCGCGCCGGCCGTTCACCACCAGGGTCCCGACCCGCAGGATCCTGATGTGGCGCTCGCCGCCGCGGCGCTCGGGCGGCGCCGGCACGTCGTTCGAAAACGAGAAGCCCGTCTCCACGGCCCGGTCCTCCAGATACATCGCATCGCCTTCCCACGAGAGCTTCGGCTCTTCCCCGTTCCGCCATTTTGCCCGCGGAGGGATTTAGGAAGTGCTTAGCGGCAACACCGTTTGATCCGCAGCGGGAGTGGATGGTTTTTTACCATGATCAGAGGGCGCTGGACTGCCGCCGCCGGGCGGGCACGCGCCCTCGGCAGCGCGGCGTCCGCCGTTCACTCTATGCTTACCCTTCGCGGTTAAGCCGCGTTTGCCATGAACGCACTGCTTCAATCCGATCTTCAGATCGATACCGCCTTTCGTCACGATCCCCGGCCCAAATCGGCGGTGAGCCATATGACGGGGCTGGTGGGCCTGGCCGGGCTGCTCGCCTGGATGGCCGCGGCGCGCGCTTATGGGATGGAAGGGCCGCTGGCGGCGCTCACCGGCTGCCTCGCCTGCGCCGTGCCGATGGTTTTGTGGTCGGTCTTCGTCGACAAGGTGCACCGCAATCCGACCACCGGGATCGACTGGCAGGCGCCGCCGCGCCCGCTCCAGGAGAGCCTCGACATCAGCCTCGTCAAGATCGCGGGCCTGTGGGGGATCTGGGCGGTGATCGGCGGCTTTTATTGCGTCGGCCGCTGGTATTGGGACGGCGGCTATCTCTTTTCGATGATCGTGCTCGGCTGGGCGATCGTGCCCATGCTCGTGCTGTCGATCCCTTATGTTCTGTGGCTCGACCGGCGGCTCAAGGAGCCGCGCGACGGCGCCTGGCATTTCGGCCAGCTCCTGATCGGCCGCGGCGAGCGCGCCGACAAGGCCGAGCTCGCCCATTTCTTCCGCGCCTGGGCGGTCAAGGGCTTCTTCACCGCCTTCATGATCTCGATCGTGCCCGGCAATTGGTTCGACGCGGTCCGCGCCGATTCCGCGGCGATCGTCGCCAATCCGGTCGCGCTCGCTTACTGGCTGATCGCGGTCATGTTCATGGTCGACGTGATTTTCGCCACGGTCGGCTACGTGCTGACGATGAAGCCGCTCGACGCCCATATCCGCAGCGCCAATCCCTATGCGGCGGGCTGGACCGCGGCGCTCATCTGCTACCCGCCGTTCTGGATCATGGCCGACGGCGGGCCGCTCGATTACCATATCGGCGCCGGCGTCTGGAACCAGTGGTTGGCCGATTATCCGCTGGCGAGCGCGGCGATGGGCGCCTGGCTCGTGTTCCTGACCGGCGTCTACGCGTGGGCGACGGTGGCGTTCGGCTTCCGCTTCTCGAACCTTACCCATCGCGGCATTTTGACTCACGGGCCTTACGCCTGGACCAAGCACCCGGCCTATGTGTCGAAGAATTTGTTCTGGTGGTTCGCGGTGCTGCCGTTCCTCGCGACCACGGGCAACCCGGTCGACATGATCCGCAACACCGCCGTCTGCGCGCTGGTGAGCTGCGTCTATTACTGGCGCGCCAAGACCGAGGAGCGGCACCTTTCGGAAGACCCGGCCTATGTCGAATATTCCGAATGGATGGACCGCAACGGGCCGATCCCGCGCCTGATCAACCGCTTCAAGCCGCGCTGGGCCCGGCCCGAGGCGGTGGCGGCGGAGTGATTACTGGCTGATCCACAGGCGGTAGGCGCCGGCTCCGCCGCCGCCGACCGAGGTGACGCGGACGATATAGTCGCCCGCCTCTTCCGGCGCGAAGACGAGGAACGCGTTGAGGCCGGCGCCGGCATCGTCGTCCTGGTCGACGATGTCGGGCGTCTCGCTGTCGCGGGAGGCCGGGCGCAGCACCTGGACCATCGCGTCGAAGCCGTTGCCTTCGAGCGAGATGTAGCGCCGCTGTCCGGGCTCGACGCGGATCAGATAATCGTCGAAACGGCGGCCGCCATTGTCCGGATCGGTTTCGGCGAGCATGCCCTGCCAGAGCGACCAGCTCCCGTTCACGGCGACGCTCGCGCCCGGCTCCGAGACGGGGGGCGGCAACGGCGGCGCCAGATCGGCGGAGGCGCGATAGTGGCCAGGGCGGCCGGAGCTGAAGGCCGTGACGCTCAGCACATAATCGCCGCTCGCGCTCGGGGTGTAGGAGATCCGCGAATTGAGCGTGCCGCCGCTGTCGTCGTTGCGCGCGACCTGCTCTCCCCGGCCCGGCGCGTAGAGCGTGGCGACCGGATCGAACGCGCTGGACTCGACGCTGAACCGGTAGCGTTGGCCGGCCTCGAGGCGCAGTACATGATCGGCGCCGCCGGGATCGGCGAGGCTGCCGGCCGTCGACCAGGGCACGGGCACGCCCGGAGGCAGCGGCGGTAGCGCCGCGACCCGGGCGGTGTAGGCACCGCGGCCCGCTTCCGAGAAGCCAAGGACGCGCAGCACGAAATCGCCGCTCTCGGGGGGGACGTAGGTGATGCGCGGGTTGAGGCCCTCGCCATCGTCATTCTCGGCGACCGGCTCGGCGGTGCCGGCGCGGTAGAGGCGGGCGACCGTGTCGAATTCCGGCGCGTCGACCGAAATCCGGTAGCGCTGGCCGGCGTCGAGCCGGATGCGATGCTCGTCGTAGCGATGCTGCCCCTCGTCCTGGCTGTCCGCGTCGGTGAGCTCGCCCGCGGCCGACCAGGGCGCCTGCGCCGCGGCGGGGGCGGCGAGCATGGCGAGCGCGAGAGCGGCGAACGAGGCAGGGGCGAAGGTCGAGCGCATTGGAGGTCTCCCGGCGGCCGCGGCGGGAATCGCCGCGCTGTTGTGCGATGAACCGTTCAATATTAGCGGTGAACCGAAGATTAACCGGCGGCGAAACGATCCGTCGCGCGGATCAGGCCGTCCAATATGCCGGGCTCGTTGAACAGATGCCCGCCGTCGGGGACGATGTTCAGCTCCGCCTCCGGCCAGGCGCGCTTCAAATCCCAGGCCGCGCTCGGCGGCGTGCAGCAATCGTAGCGGCCCTGGACGATGACGCCCGGAATGTCGCGCAAGACGACGGCATTGGCGATCAGCTGGCCTTCGTCGAGCCACCCCTTGTTGAGCATGTAATGATTTTCGATGCGGGCGATGGCGATCGCGAAGGCATCGTCGGTGAATTCCTCGATCACGTGCGGATTGGGGAGCAGGGTGACCGTCTCGGCCTCCCACTTGCTCCACGCCTTGGCGGCGGCGAGCTGTTCGGCAGAATCGTCGCCGGTGAGGCGCTTGTGATAGGCGCCGACCAGGTCGCCATGCTCGGCCTCGGGGATGGCGGCGAGAAATTCCTCCCATTTGTCGGGGAAGATTTCCGAGGCGCCATATTGGTAGAGCCAGTCCAATTCGGTCTGGCGGAAAGTGAAGATGCCCCTGAGGACGAGCTCGGTCGCGCGGGCCGGATGGGTCTGGGCATAAGCGAGCGCGAGCGTCGAGCCCCACGAGCCGCCGAACACCATCCAGCGCTCGATCCCGAGCGTCTCGCGCAGCGCCTCGATGTCGGCGACGATGTGCCAGGTGGTGTTGGCCTCCAATGAGGCGTGCGGCGTCGAGCGGCCGCAGCCGCGCTGGTCGAACAGGGTGATGCAATAGAGCGCCGGATCGAACTGGCGGCGATGATCGGGGCTGCAGCCGGCGCCCGGGCCGCCGTGCAGCATCACGACCGGCTTGCCGTCCGGATTGCCGCATTGCTCCCAATAGAGGCTGTGGCCGCCCTCGACGTCGAGCCGGCCGCTGCGCCAGGGCTCGATCGCGGGATAGAGGGTGCGGCGGGCGGCGGTGCTGAAGTCTGCCATCAGAAGCTCTGCTCCTCGTAGATGCGGCCGATATCGCCCGCCCATTCTCCATTGTACAGGTCGAGCAGGCGCTCGGCAGGCGTGAGGCCGGTGGCGAGGACCTCGCGCAGCGGATCGAGGAAGCCCGATTCGTTGTCGCCGGCGGCGTTCAATCGGGCGCGGGCATTGAGGCCGGATTCGGCGATGGCGAGGATGCGCTGGCCGAGGGCCTGGACCGTCTCGCCGCCGGGCGTTTGGGCCTTGAGGCCGAGCTTCGGCACCGCGTCGCGCAGCGCCTGGCGCTCCGCGATCGACCAGTCCTTGACCTCGTCCCAAGCGGCGTCGAGCGCGCCTTCGTCGTAGAGCAGCCCGACCCAGAGCGCGGGCAGCGCGCAGATCCGGCTCCACTGGCCGCCGTCGGCGCCGCGCATTTCGAGGAAGGACTTGAGGCGGACCTCCGGGAAGATGGTCGAGAGATGGTCGGTGAAGTCCGAAACCCGCGGCTTCTCGCCGGGGAGGCCGGGCAGACGCCCGTCGAGGAAATCGCGAAACGATTGCCCGGCGACGTCGATATATTTGCCGTCGCGGAACACGAAATACATCGGCACGCCGAGCGCGTAATCGAGATAGCGCTCGTAGCCGAAGCCGTCCTCGAACACGAAGGGGAGCATGCCCGTCCGGTTGGGATCGGTGTCCGACCAGATGTGGCTGCGATAGGAGAGAAAGCCGTTGGGCCGCCCCTCGGTGAACGGCGAATTGGCGAAGAGCGCGGTCGCGAGCGGCTGCAGCGCGAGACCGACCTGGAACTTCTTCGCCATGTCGGCCTCGGACGCATAATCGAGGTTAGTCTGGATGGTGCAGGTCCTCAGCATCATGTCGAGGCCGAGGCTGCCGACCCTGGGCATGTAATCAAGCATGATCGCGTAGCGGCCCTTGGGCATGACCGGCAAATCGGCGCGCTTCTTGTCGGGCCACATGCCGAGGCCCAAAAAGCCCAGGCCGAGCTTCCCGCCGACCGATTTGCACTGGGCGAGGTGGCGGCCCGCCTCGGCGCAGGTCTGGTGGAGATGCTCGCGCATCGCGCCCGACAATTCGAACTGGCCGGCGGGCTCGAGGCTGATCGCGCCGTCGGGGCCGGTCAAGGCGATGACGTTGCCGTTCTCGATCACCGGCGACCAGCCATATTCAGTCAGCGCGGCGAGGAGGTCGCGGATGCCGCCCGGCTCGTCATAGGAGGGCGCGCGGTGATCGGCGCAGCGGTAGACGAACTTCTCGTGCTCGGTGCCGATCGTCCAGCGCGCCTTCGGCTTCTCGCCCTGCGCGAACGTGGCGATGAGGTCGTCGCGGCTTTCGATGCGGCCGTCGCCCTTCCCGGTATCGGTGCGCGTGGTCATCCTCGCCCTCTAGCCGCGAGCGGGCGGAACATGCCAGTCCCCCGCGCCGGCCATCCACAGGCTGACCGCGGCGAGCGCGGCGGTGTCGGCGCGCAGGATGCGGGGCCCCAGTGAAACCGGGCGAGCCTGCGGAACGGCGCGGATCGCGGCGCGCTCCTCCTCAGTGAAGCCGCCTTCGGGGCCGATCAGGATCGCGGCCGGGCCTGGCGTAGGCGCGAATTGCTCGCCGCCGCCCTCGTCGGCGAAATAGAGCCTGCGATCCGCCGGCCAGGATTCCAGCAGCGCATCGAGCTTTTGCGGTTCGGCCAGCTCGGGCAGCGCGGTGCGCTCGCACTGCTCCGCCGCCTCGATCGCATGGGCGCGCAGCCGTTCGAGATTGAGGCGGCCGACGATCGTGCGCCGGGTGAGGACGGGCATGAGCCGGGCCACGCCCAATTCGGTCGCCTTTTCAATGAGCCAGTCGATCCGCCCGCGCTTGATCGGCGCGAACAGGAGCCACAGATCGGGGACGGCCTCGCGCTCGCGCAGGCGCTTGCCGACGGTCAGGACGGCGCGCTTCCTGCCCGCCTCGGCGATCTCGGCCAGCCATTCGCCGGTGGCATCGTCGAACAGCTTCACCTTGTCGCCCGGCCCGAGGCGCAGCACCGCGCCCAGATAGGTGCCATCGATGGTCAGGCTCATGCCGGCCGACAGCGCCTGCGTCACGAACAGGCGCGGCAGGCTTGCAGGGGGCCAGGCGGGGGTGGCGGGCATGTTAGAGCCGATTCTCCATCGCCCGTTCGGGCTGAGCCTGTCGAAGCCCCTTCCTTCTTCCGGCGCAAGAAAAGAAATGGCCTTCGACAAGCTCAGGCCGAACGGTATTGGGTGGGACATGAGCGCGGCGCCCGATACCGACATCGTCCCCGACAGCGAGCGCAGGGGCCTCATCGGCGCCTTGCCGGCGCCGGCGCGGCCTTATGCGTCGCTGATCCGGCTCGACCGGCCGATCGGCGCGTGGCTCCTGTTCTGGCCCTGCGCGTGGAGCGTGGCGCTGGCCGGGATGGGCGAGCGGGGCTGGATCCTTATCCTGTGGCTGGCGCTCGGCGCCTGGGCGATGCGCGGCGCGGGCTGCGTCTACAACGATATCGTCGACAAGGATCTGGACCGACGCGTGGAGCGGACGCGGCTTCGGCCGTTGGCGAGCAAGAGAGTGTCGGTGAAAGCCGCATGGGTCCTGCTCGCCGCGATGAGCCTGATCGGGCTCGTCGTCCTCCTGCAGCTGCCGCGTTTCGCCCAGGGGGTGGCGCTGGCGAGCCTTGGCCTGGTCGCGGCCTATCCGTTCATGAAGCGGATCACCTGGTGGCCGCAGGCCTGGCTCGGGCTGGTCTTTTCCTGGGGCGCCTTGGTCGGCTGGCCCGCGGTGACCGGAAACATGGCAGCGCCGGCGCTGTTGCTCTGGGGCGGCGCGGTGTTCTGGGTGATCGGCTACGACACGATCTATGCGCTGCAGGACAAGGAGGACGATGCTTTGGTCGGGGTGCGCTCGTCGGCGCTTGCGCTGGGCAGGCACGCGCGCACGGGAATCGCGGTCTGTTACGGCGCGGCGCTGATGCTCTGGGCGGCTGCCTTCCATGAGATCCGGGTCGAGTGGTTCGCGTTGCTCGGGCTGGCGCCGATCACGCTGCACCTGTTCTGGCAGGCGGCGGCGCTCAAGCCCGGCGACGGCGCCGACGCGCTCGCCAAATTCCGCTCGAACCGCTTCGCCGGGCTTCTCATGTTTCTCGCCTGCTGGGTGGTCGGCAATGCTTGACGTTCCTGCCCTTCGATGGGGGAGGCGGCCGCGGTTGACACCGACCGGCCCGGGCGTAACATCGCCCGACGCAGCCCTGCGCCACGGAGGAGAGCAGTTCATGGTACGAGCCTTGGTGTTGAGCGGCCTCTTCCTGGCGGCGGCCTCCCCGGCCATCGGGCAGCGTGCCCCGGCTTCCGCCTGGGCCTCGGGGGCGTCCGCGCGCCCAATATCCTACCTCGCCGGTGCCGACTCACCTGGCGCGCCGGGCGCGAGGGCGCACGCCTTTATCCGATTGAGGTCGGAACTGCGCGAGCTGCGCAGCCTGGGTCTCGCTTTGCGCGCAGCCGATGGCGGCACCTTGGCGCCCGAGCATCTCGCCTTCATTCAGGCGCGGCTCGATGCGGCCCAGGCGGCCTATCGCCGGTATCTCATCGCGCCATGGTGACAGCGCCCGCGGGCTCTGGCGCGAGAATTGGGGAGATTGCTTTTGGCGGCTGAGGCTCTACCTCGCGCCCATGCTCAGTGTCAGTGAAGCGGAAGGGCGCACCGCCGCGCTCATCGAGGCCGCGATCAAGGCCGGGGCGGATGAAGCCGACGTCCTCTATATCGGCGAGGCCGCGACCGAGGTGCAGGTGCGCCTCGGCGCGCTGGAGGACGTGACCCGATCGGAAGGCGAGGAGATCGGGCTTCGCTTCTTCTGCGGCCGGCGCTCGGCGAGCGTCTCCTCGTCCGACCTCTCCTCGCAAGCGCTCGCCGCTTTGGTCGAGCGGGCGGCGGCAATGGCGCGCCAAGCGCCCGAGGATCCCTTCGCCGGCCTCGCGTCCAAGGAGCGGCTGTTGCGCGGCGAGGGGCCCGATCTCGATTCCGACGACGGCGCCGATCCCGCGCCGGCCGCGCTGAAGGAGCGGGCGCTGGCGATCGAGGAGGCCGCGCGCGCCGTGCCCGGCGTCACCAATTCCGAAGGCGCGGGCGTGAGCGCGGGCCGGAGCGTGATCGCGCTGGCGACCAGCCACGGCTTCGTCCGCGGCTATGCGACCAGCGGCTATAGCGGCGGGGCGAGCGTCATCGCCGGCGAAGGCGGCGCGATGCAGCGCGATCATGCCGGCCATAACACCCGCCATTATGCCGATCTCGACGGACCCGAGGCGATCGGCCGGCTCGCCGGGACACGCGCGGTGAAGCGGCTCGATCCGGCCAAGCTCGCCAGCGGGACGATGCCGGTCGTCTTCGATCCGCGTGTCGGCGGCAGCCTGATCGGCGCGCTGCTCGGCGCGATGAGCGGACCCGCGATCGCGCGCAAGACAAGCTTCCTGCTCGGCCGCGAAGGCGAGGCCCCGTTCGGCGCCGGCGTGACCATCGTCGATGATCCGCACCGCCGGCGCGGATTGAAATCCAAGCCGTTCGACGGCGAGGGGGTCACCACACAGGCGCGGGCGCTGATCGAGCGGGGCGCGCTCACCGGCTGGCTGCTCAACAGCGCCTCGGCGCGGCAATTGGGCCTGGAAACCACCGGCCATGCCAGCCGCGGCATCGGCGGCGCGCCGGGCGTGGGCGCGACCAACGTCCATATGGAGCCCGGCAATGTCTCGCCCCAGGCGCTGATCGCGGATGTGAAGCGCGGCCTCTACGTCACCGAAATGATCGGCAGCGGCGTCAATCCGGTGACCGGCGACTATAGCCGCGGCGCTTCGGGCTTCATCATCGAATATGGCGAGATCGCCGCGCCGGCGGCCGAAATCACGATCGCGGGCAATTTGATCGACATGTTCCGCGCGCTCGTCCCGGCCAGTGATCTGGAGTATCGCCGCGCGATCAACGTTCCGACGTTGCGGATCGACGGGATGATGATCGCCGGTGCTTGACGAAGTCGCCTCTATCGCCGCCGAAGCGGGGCGGATCGCCGCCGCCCGTTCGGACACGGCCTACAAGACCTGGGAGAAGGTGCCCGGCCACCCGGTCTGCGACATCGACCTCGAGATCGACGCATATTTGCGCGAACGGCTGACCGCGGTCGATCCGGACGCCGGCTGGCTGTCGGAGGAGACGCTCGACGATAGCGACCGGATCGAGCGGCGGCGGCTGTGGGTGGTCGATCCGATCGACGGCACCCGGGATTATCTGAGAAACCGGCCGGGCTGGTGCGTGTCGGTCGCTTTGGTCGAGGATCGGGTGCCGGTGCTGGGCGTGCTCGCGGCCCCGGTGAGGGGCGAGCTTTGGACGGCCGCGCGCGGCCGCGGCGCCTGGCGCGACGGCGCGGCGCTCCGGGTCAGCCCGCGCGCCGAACTGCCGGGCGCGCGCGTGCCCGCGGACCAGCTGCCGAAAGTGGACCGGGATCTGACGGCGGTGGCCAAGCCCAATTCGATCGCGCTTCGGATCGCCATGGTCGCCGCCGGCGAGGCCGATCTGCTCGCGACGTTGCGCTGGGGCTTCGAATGGGACATCGCCGCCGCCGCGCTGATCGCCGAGGAGGCGGGCGCGACGGTGACCGGCGTGCTCGGCCAGCCGCTCGCCTTCAACACCGCGTCGGGCGAGGCGTTCGGCGTCCTCGTCGCCACCCCCGGCATCCACGCCGCCGCGGTGGAGCGGCTGCGCGAGCGGGCGATGGCCGTGGTCTGATCCTGGACGCCGTTCGTCGAAACGGCCCTTCGCTTTTGGCCGCTTGGTGGAGTATCGCTTCGCAAAGCATGTGGAGAGAGACGATGACGAGTGGGCCGTCGCATATGTGGTTTGCCGGCATTGCCGCGGGCCTGGTTCTGGCCGCGCCGCTGTTCGGACAGGAGCAGCCGGCCGCGCAGACAGGAACGCGGCTCCCCGACCAGCAGGCCGCCGAAACGCTCGGCTATCTGCCCGACACGACTGCGCGGATGACGGTCGCGGTCAATATCGGCCGCCAGGGCCCCTACCGCTTCGTCGTCGACACCGGCGCCGAGCGCACCGTGATCTCGCGCGAGCTGGCGCGCGAGCTCGATCTCAGCCCCGGCCGCACCGCGACCGTGCACAGCATGACCGAGGTCAGCCGCATCGCCACCGTCGTCATACCGGGCCTTCGGATCGGCAGCCGGACGGTGAACGACATCCACGCGCCCGCTCTGGCGCGCGCCAATCTCGGCGCGTCGGGCATGCTCGGCGTCGACAGCCTCCAGCGCCAGCGCGTCGTCTTCGATTTCGGGCGGCAGGAAATGACCATCTCGCCCTCGGCGCGGCGCGAGGAGATTTGGCCCGCCGGCGATATCGTCGTCACCGGCCGCCGCCATTTCGGCCGGCTGGTCCTGGTCGACGCTGCGGTCGACGGCCAGCGCGTCTGGGTCATCGTCGATTCCGGCTCGCAGATCAGCATCGCCAACAGCGCGTTGCGCAACGCGCTTCAGCGCCGGGGACGGCTCGGCGCGACCCACCCCGTCGAGCTGATGAGCATCACCGGCGGCAGGCTGACCGCCGAATATACCGTCGCCCGGCGGATCCAGATCGGCGGCGTCAATATCGTGCGGCTGCCGATCGCCTTCGCCGACGTCCATCCCTTCCGCCAGCTTCAGCTCATGGACCGGCCGGCCTTGCTGCTCGGCATGGACGCGTTGCAGCTGTTCGACCGGGTGTCGGTCGATTTCGCCAACCACCGCGTCAGAGTGCTGCTCGACGACAGCTCGCTGCAAATGCCGGAGCCGAGGATGGCGGGCGGCCGGCGCGGCGCCCGCGTGGCGAGCTAGGGTCCGTACGCGATACCCGAGACGGTCGCAAAGCCCCACCGTGCAAACCTATGTTCCGCAAGCAAGAAAAGTGGTATTGCGGACTGTCCAGATCTGGATTTGAGAAACCGGGGGGATAATGGGCGTGCACGTTTCGCACCTGTGCTCAGGTCCTCCCACGCGTGGGAGATACGACCATGGCCAACAAGACTAAGAAACCCGCCGAGCCACTGCCGCTGAAGCCGAAACCGGCGGAACCTCCGCAGCCGGGGCAACAAATGGCGGACGACGGCAGCGGCGGCACACTCAGCTTCGCGCAAACCGACCCTCCGCCCGTACAGGAATAACCGTTCCCGCCCGCCTGGCTCGAATGAATTCGGGGCTGGGACCGGAGCGCGGCTACCGGCCGGTTGCGGAGACTTTTCTTGAACGGGCGCTTGCCGCAGCGCAGATCTGCGGCGTCACGCGCCTGGCGGATATAACCGGGCTCGATCGGCTCGGCCTGCCGGTCTGGCAGGCAGTGCGTCCTGCCGGCCGGTCGCTGAGCGTTCACCAGGGCAAGGGGCCCTCGCCCGGGGCGGCCAAGATCGGCGCGCTGTGCGAAGCCATAGAGGCCCATTGCGCCGAAAACGTCCTCGCCGACGGCCCTCTATGCAAGTTCGCCGATCTGCCGCCGTTCGAGCGGGCGCCTGAGTTCGGGGACTATTGCCGGGGCCGGAATGGCCTTTCGGAGGACACGGAGGCGATCCAGTGGTGCAGAGCGGCCGATTTTGTGACGGGCAAGCTTCACTATTTACCCCACGACCTGGTTTCGCTCGATTATACGAAGGGACTGCCGAGCCATTTCGAGCGGACCAGCGCCGGGCTCGGCGCCGGTGCCGCTGAAACCGATGCGTTGCAGACATCATTGTTTGAGGCAATCGAGCGAGATGGGGTGGGAGAATGGCAGCGCCGGGAACCGGCTCGGCGCAGGGCCAATTCGATCGATCTCGATACAATTCCCTTTGAGTGGTTCCAGTCGTGGAGAGCCCGTTTCGCTTCACTCGGCATCGAATCGCAGGCCTTCCGCGTGCCTTCGATCGTAGGCCTTCCGATATTCATGTGCGTGATCGGGGGTCTCGAGGAGTTTGGACCGGCCTATCGTCGATTTTCCGGCACTGCCGCGCATGGCGATCCCGAGGCCGCGTTGTTCAAGGCGCTCGCCGAGGCGATTCAATCGCGGCTGACGCTGATCGCGGGTGTACGGGATGACATCATGCCTTCTTTCTATGCGCGCCCGCAGCCGAAGCCGGCGGCCGCGGGGCATGCGTTAGCGGGTCGTCAGTCATGGGACGGAACCGAGCCGGCGGATTGCCGGCTGGATGCGATTGCAGAACGCCTGGCCGAACTTGGCTATCGACTGATCGCCTTCAAGCGCCTCGATGACGGCCTGGACGGGGTCGCGGTGACCAAAGTGTTCGTTCCGGGATTGGGATCCTTGACCAGGGCGCGCAGGGTTTCCCAGTGACGATCATCGCTTTTGCAGGCCCCTCGCTGCCGAAGTCTGACCGTTCGGAATTCGATCTCATTGAATGGCGGCCCCCAGCCGAAGCAGGCGATTTGTTGCGGTTGGGGGCAAAGCAAGGAATGGCTCTATGCCTGATCGATGGCTATTTCGACCATCGGCCGGCAGTGCGCCACAAGGAGATATTGTTTCTCCTTTCGGAAGGCGTTCGAATCTACGGCGCCAGCAGCATCGGCGCGTTGCGAGCCGCGGAAATGCACTCCTTTGGCATGGTCGGCGTTGGAGCGATCTATCGCGCCTACATCGCGGGAACGATTCACGGTGACGACCAGGTCGCGCTGATTCACGCGTCGGCCGAACGGGACTGGCGTCCGCTGTCGGTTCCGCTCGTTGACGTGCGGGCGACGCTTTGCAGGGCGCGCCGCAGCGCCGTGCTGCAGTCGGATGACGCACGCGCATTGCTGCGGGCAGCTGCGAGCATTCACTACATCGATCGAGATTGGCAGTCTGTTGTTGCCGGGAGCGGTCATTCGAAGCGTCTCGGCGTCTTCAGTGCCTGGCTGCGGGCGAACGAAGCCAGTCAGAAGAACTTGGATGCGAAGGCCTGCATCCGCGCCGCGCTCCGCGGCGCAAACGCCCCTTTCGAGCGGCCTCAGCTGGTCAGGTCGGTCTTTCTGGACGCTCTAGCCCGCGATTGCGGTCTGACTCTCGGGGAAGGCACCCGCCGTTAGGCTACACCGCCACCCTTCCAGCCGACGCGATTGCGATGCCGGTTCAACGATCGCCGGGCAGTCGCGCTTGTTGGGCAAGCCCCAGGACGGGTCTCAACAAGCCTAGAATCCATTCCTGTCGGGCGCTCGTTTGGAATGGATGCTGGTAGAGCACCCAGCCGATAAGGCGTTCGTCGTCCAGCGGCTCGGGAGCGCTCCAGAGCTGCCTAACGGAGTCGAGCCATGCTCCCGCTCGTCTCGACAAATCAGGAGCGTTGCTCCCAGCGGCGGCGAGGAGGGCATAAAGGTCGCTGGACGTCGTTCTGTGGGCGACAAGCGCCAACCGTTCGGCCGCGACGTCAAACTCTCCCCTCAAGAGATGGAGCAAACCCAGTTCGTGGTGGGGCACCTGTGTGGCGAAAGGCGCGAGATTCCGACATCGATCGAGCAACTCCGCCGCTTGGTCGAGATCGTCCATGAACATGAAGGCAGTCGCGACTTCGATCAGCCGATCCTGATTATTGGGGTTGAGTTGCAGCGCTTCGTCGAAATGCGCCCGGGCGAGCGGCACCTCGGCCGCCCACAAATGGCACCAGCCTTTCAGGGTATGGAAATGCGATTCGGTGGGATCGATCGCGCAGGCCTTGTGCGCGAGCTGATAGGCGCGCCGGCGTTCCTTTTCGCCGGTCGAGCCGAGGCCCGAATAGCAATAGTCCGTATTGTAGAGCCGGGTCAGCGGTGGGTAGGCGAGCGCGAAATTGGGGTGCTGCTCGATCAGCCGCTCCCAGGCCGCGGCCACTTCCTTCGCCTCCGCGAAGGAGTCCTGGCCCCGCATCCTGAGCTTGGTCAGTAGATAGAGATCGTAGACGTCCTGAGGAACTTCGGGACGGTGCAAGAGGAGGTCGTCGTGCAGCCTCGGCAGCGCCGCCGCGGCGATCCTGCGAACCAGGGTGTCGACATCGGCGCCCGGGCTGCCGTCGGCCAGATCGATATTGTCGGCCCAGATGATCGCCCGCGTGGAGAGGCGGCAGAGCCTCGCGAAGGCGCGGACGGACCCGGCGTTCTGGACGAGCTTCATCGACAGCTCGTAATCGCGCTCGCCATAGCCCGTCGTCGGCGCCGTGGTCGTCGCTGCGTTCGACACCAGCCTGATGTCCCGGAAGCGCGACAAGGCGAACAATATCTCCTCGCGCACCACCGCCGCGAGGTGCGGCTGCAATTCGCGCGAGGCCGAATCGTCGAAGGCGGGGACATAAAGCAACGGCGGCCTGCCGAGGGGGGCGTCAGGCGGCCCGGCGGCCGGCTTGCCTGCGCCCGGCTCGGCGCGAACGGCCGCCTCGCGCTCGCGCCTGACTTCCGGCAGCAATCGATAGCCCCGCCCGTAGATGCTTTCGATGTAGCGGGGCTCACGCGATTCGTCGCCAAGCGCGCGGCGCAACTCCTTGATCACCGAAGTGAGCGCCGATTCGCTGACCATTGTGCCGTCCCAAACCGATGAAAAGAGCGCGTCCTTGGTCAGCAGCTTGCCGTCCTGCTCGGCGAGCAGCAGCAGCACGCGATAGGCCTTGTTGCCGAGCCGGATCGGCCCATGCGGGCCGGCCAGGCGCTCGTCCGCCCGGTCGATGGTGAAATCGCCGAACGCCAGGCAGTCTCCCGGAATCGCCTCGGTCGACATCGATTCGCACCCTCCGGCAGCCTGTCCGCAAGGCCCTAAGTGGCGGACATCGCTGGCGATCCTAGCAGCTTTCCGTTCCCGGTTCGACCTTCATCCGCCGCTGCCCGAATCGGCGGCGGCCAGCGCCAATTCTGGAAAGATTCTGGGACAGGATGATTCCAGCCCCGGCTCAGGATGCGGCGAATCGGACCGCCTAGAAAGGTCCTGCCACGGCAATCCCGCCGCGCAGACGATTGGAGAAGAAAAATGATCCGCAACAGCCTGTACGCCCTCGCCGCCTCGCTCACCACGATGAGCGTCTTCGC
>Ga0190265_10001214_pt1 | contig 16916 bp, 8 predicted proteins | sample Popmic124T_FD_133135 | JGI IMG/M metagenome (GOLD analysis project Ga0190265, IMG submission 133135) | Populus adjacent soil microbial communities from riparian zone of Indian Creek, Utah, USA - 124 T | ecosystem: Environmental > Terrestrial > Soil > Riparian zone | place: USA: Utah | collected...
GCCCGGCGTGCCGCTGTCGTTGGAGGTCCATCCCGTGATGGAGTGGAACGTTTCCCACGTGTTGGCACCAAGGCTGTGGCCTTGCTCGAAGCTGCCATTGGTGATGAGGTCGGGCCCAATTGTCGTCTGCACGCCGAGAATCTGCGGGCCGTCATCCTGGAAGGTGATCTGCTGCGAGATATCGACCGTAGCGGTGGCGGGATCGCCGTCGCCGTCGGTCGCCGTGATCTGCGCGAGCACCTTGTTGAGGGCGATGGAGACGGACTCGTCGAAGCTAGCGGTGTTGCCATGCTCGATGGACAGATATTGCGCGACGCTCACGGTGCCGTCCTGGCCGATGGCGATCGCGAAGGCGGCCTTATTGGCATCCGGGCCGCCACTCACGCGACCAACAATCAGGTCGCCTTCCTTGTAAAGCAGAATGCTGTTGCCTGCGGTCGTCTCCAGCCCGGAGATCGTCCCGTCGCCGCCGTTGATGACGAGCGAGAGAACCTGAGAGTTTGACGTCGCGGGACCATCGACGCCGAACGCGGCCGTGACCGTAACGAGCGAGCTCGCGCTCTGCGCGTAGCCGATGGCGCCGGAGCCCGCGACATGGGGGTCGTCGCCGATATTGGTGACGCCGGAGAACAGGTTGGCGACAGCCGCCGCGCTCGTGTCCTGTGCGTCGCCGTCGATGCCGGGCGTCTCGTCATGCGCAACCGTGCCGGCTGCCGCAATGATGGAGACGGTCGGGCCGTCATCCTGGAAGATGATCTTGTTGCCGATCTCATAGGCCTGCGAGACGGAATCGCCATCACCGTCCGTCACCGTTGCGGTGACGCGCAGCGCGCCGTTGTTCAGCCATTGCTGGACCGTCAGCGGATCGTCGGGCAGCGCATCGTTGGCATTGTTACCGTTGTCATTGACTTCGTCCGGGTCGCCGCGGTCATCATGCTTGATCGACACATACTGGACGACCGTGACGACGCCGGTCGCGGCGTCGATATGGATGGCGAAGGCGGCCGGATCGCCCGTGCCCACGCTACTGCCACCGTCCGGGCCATCATAGCGGCCGACGATAAGCTGGGCGTTGATCTCAAAGAGCCGGATCTCCTGCCCTTCGGTCGTGAACAGACCCGAAGACACAGAGCTTCCGCCAGGCGTGATGCCCGGCACATCGATGGCGAAATTGACGCCGCCGCCCGCCGCCGGACCGTCGGCGCCGAAGACCGGCGTGACCGCGACGATCGCACCCTGGCTCTGGGCGTAGCCGATCGGGCCCGTTCCTGGAACGTGGAGATCGTCACCCTTGGTGCTGACCGCGCCAAAAAGGGAAGAGAGGTTTGTCGGAACATCGTTGGCATCGCCGTCGACGCCGACGGTCTCATCGTGAATGACCGCGCCGCTCGAAAGCACAAACTGCGCCTTCGGCCCGTCGTCATCGAAATTGACCGCCTTGGAGATGTCGACCGTGCCGGAGTCGTAGTCGCCGTCACCGTCCGTGATCGTGACTTCGACCAGCAGCTTGCCGTCGGCGACGTCGATCGTGTCGTCCGGATCGCTGCCATCCGGATGTTTGAGCGACACATATTGCACGATTGAGATCTGACCCGTAATGGGGTCGATGGCGATAGCGAACGCTGCGGGGTCATTTCCACTTACGCCGGAGCCGCCGTCGGGCCCGTCGTAGCGGCCGACGACGAGATCGCCTTCCTTGAACAGGAAGATGTCACGGCCCTCGGTGGTCTCGATGCCGGAATTCGTCCCATTGCTGCTGAGCTTCAGCTCATAGTTGATGCCGCCGCCGACAGCCGCGCCGTCTGCCCCGAACGCGGCCGTGAACTGAACGATGGAGCCAGCGCTCTGCGCATGGCCAATGGGAGCGCTGGCATGCGGATCAATGCCCGGATTGAAAACGCCGCTGAAGACCGCGAGGGGACCGGTGATGTCATTGTTCTGATTGCCCGGCGTTTCGTCATGGGTGACGTCGGCATTATGCTTGAGTTCGAGATCCTTCAGCTTCGGCCCGTCGTCCTCGAAGATAATCTTGCCGCCGATGCCGATCTTATCGATCGAGGAGTCGCCGTCATAGTCGGTGACGGTCAAGACGGCGTTGATCTTGCCTTCCAGCGTCTGCTGGATGGGATTCGGAAACTGATTCTGGCTCTGATCGTCGCCGCTATTCTCGCCGTTGTCGTTGGCCTCGTCGTAGTCGTTGATGTCATCGTGCTGGATCGAGAGATACTGCGCGACGGTGACGACGCCGCTGTCGTCGATGTGGATGGCAAACGCTGCCGTTCCATTGCTGTCGCCGATCCGGCCGACGATGAAATTTCCCTGCTTATAAAGAAGGATGCTTTGGCCTTCGGTCGTGAAGAGGCCTGAGGGAGTACCGTTACCCCCATTGACCTCAAGCGCGAACACGCGCGACAGCGGCTCGTCGGCACCCGACGTGGAGATGTCCGAGACGATAGGATTGCCGTCGCGGGCATAGCCGATGGCGCCGCTACCGGTGACGTGAGGGTCGTCACCCTTGTTATCGACCGTTGAGAAGAGATTGATCAGCGACTGAGTCGTGCCGACGTCGTCGTTGCCATCGTCACCCGGCGTTTCGTCATGAATGACGCTGGCACCGGTGAGCTTGATCTTGGCTTCCGGAACGTCGTCTCGGATCTTAATCAGAAGCTTGTCATCGAGATCGACATAGTCGCCGTCGCCGTCGGTGGCGCGGACGATCGAGCCGAAATCGAGATTCTCAATAACTCCATTGCCGTCGCGAAGGTCGAAATTCTGATCGGCGCCGGAGTCCGGCTTGTCGTGATCGAGCTGGTCATAGAGACGAAACTCGTACTCACCAGTGGCCTTGTTGACCTGGAACTGAAACACCAGCCGGCCATCGGTCGCCGTGGCGGTGAAGGTGGCCCAGACCGGGCCAGCATTGTTGCTGGTGTAGACGAGGCTATCGCCCTGCGACCTTAAACCCAGGCTGCCGAACTCGCTCGCGATCTGGCTTGACGCGATGGAGTAACCGCCGCCAGCCGCCGGACCGTCAGAGCCAAAATCAACGAGATTGCTGACTGATCCCGAGACGAAAGCCGGACCGCCCGTCTCGTTATTGGGATTGCCGGTGAAAGAGCCGTCGCCCTCCCCGTCCTCGGGGCTCGTACCAACCGAGCCGCCCGGGATGCCATCGTTGTCCGTCTTGATGTCGTCTTCGTCGACGATCTCCCTGGCTTCGCCGTGCTTCAGCTTCGGGCCGTCGTCGTCAAAGCGGATATGATCGCCGATCTGAACGGAATCCTGGCTCGTGTCGCCGTCGGAATCGACGACGGTGAGAATGGCGCGGAGTTTTCCGCCAAGGTCGACAGACTCGTCGAAGCTGCTCGCCCCTCCAATGGGGTGCTTGATCGAAAGATATTGCGCGACATTAAGACTGCCGTCGGGTGTGATGGCGATCGCAAAGGCCGCTTTTCCGTCGAAGACACCGCCCACGACGCGGCCGACGACCAAACCGCCTTCAAGCACGAGATTGATCTGGCTGCCGTCCGTAACGGTGAGGCCCGAGTTGGAGGGCGAGCCGCCAACGATAGCCAGCGAAAAGATGCTCGATGAGGCCGGCGCGTCCGCGCCAATTTCACTGCCAGCATTGAACACAACAGGAAGGACACTGCGGGCATAGCCGATAGCGCCGGTGCCCGAGACGTCAGGATCATCGCCGGGGTCCGCGACCCCGGTGAATAGGTTGCTGACGAAAGGCGAATTCGTGTCGCTGTCGGCGGGATCCTGGAAGAACTCGCCGAGATTGGCCGGCTGCACGCCCGGCGTCTCGTCGTGCTGCACGACGCCGAGCGGGTTCTTGCCGATATGCGCTTCCGGAACGTCATCACGAATTCTTATTTGAAACGCATTGCCGAGCTTGACGAAGTCTCCGTCGTAATCCGTCACGGTAATAATATCGCCGAACTTGATCGACTCCGCGCCCGAGCGAAGTGTGAATTCGTTGTTCCCATCCGGCAGCGCATGAATCAGTTCGTCGTAGAGGCGGAACTCGTATTCGCCCGTAAACTGATTGATGCGGAGCTCGAAAACGATATTGCCCGTATCGATGCCGCCGGCAACCTCATCGGGCTCGTAGGCGCGCAGGACCAACCATGTCGGATCCGCGGTATCTACGTCGTAGTTCAGAGGGATCCCATTATTCGAAGCGAGTTCCACCGACTGCTTCGAGTAGAGATTCAGGCCCTTCATATATGCGATCAGATCTGGCTCGGAAACAAAGCCGAAGGTGGGCTTTACTGGAGACCCGCCCTCACTCTGAACATACTGATCCAGATCATCGGCGCCGATGGAGACGAGACCGGAAAGACTTCCGGAGATGAAGGCCGCGCCCGATGAATTCTCGGTGGTCGATCCGTCGCCGGGGCCGTCGTTCGGGCTCGTGCCGTGCGACCACGGGGTGTGGATGTCATCCTCATCAACGGTGCGATGCTCTGTCTCTCCGGTGAGAATCGGGACGTCATCGATGACGCCGACAGTGAATGCACTGCCGCTGAAAATCAGGACCGAGCCATTGCCGTCGGTGGCTTTGATCACCTCGGTGAGATTGAGGCGGAGCAGGCCTTCGAGCTGATCGGCGAAGGCATGATCGAGTTGGTCGTAGATCGTGAGCGTCCAGTTGCCGTTGGGCAGAACTTCGAGCTCGAAGACGATGCGGTCGGGGCCACCTCCTAAGGCGGGGACGGTGCCGGGATTGATAGCGCCGTCGAAGGTGGCGCTAGCGTTCTCGTCGGCGTAACCGATCAGATGATTCGCATCGAGGACGTGATAGCGGACGGTGTCGCCCTGCGACTTGACCGCAGCGCCGACCGTGTCGTGCACAACGTGATTTTCGACATTGCGCAAGGAGAACGCGATCGGCTGGTCGCCACCCTTGACGAGGTTCTGCAGCGACTGGCCGTTAGACTTCGTACCCGTGAAGGTAATTGTCGTAACATCAAGGTTGCCCGGCGAGTCGCCGTCCAACTCGCCGTTGGTGTCCTCGTTGCCTTGCGACCACTGGGCGGGACTACGCGGGATTTCACGTACGAGATGCTCCTCCTCGACGATGCCGCCGACGCTGGCGCCGGCCACCTGCTCGGGGATGAGGTCGATGACAGGAGGCAGCCCGGGGCCACCTTCATCTTCACGTAGGCCGAGGATCTCCTCGCGCACTTCGGGCACGAAGAATTGCAGCTCGGTGGGCGGCAGGAGATCGCCGATCGGGAAGGGATCGCCGATATTGCCATTATAGATGCTGAACTCGCCGCCGGAGCTCTGGGTCTGGTTGCCTGAGGTTTCGGGACCGGCGGTGGGCACACCCGGCGTCGCATTCTCGACAATCTGCGCGACCACCTGCGATGGAATCTCCACGCCTTCCCACACCAACTCCGGCGGATATTTCGCGCCGTCGAGGATGAGGATGATGGAGCCATCCTCCTGAATGAGAATGAGGTCGTCGCCGCGCACCAGCATGGTGTCGATGCTGGCGCCTTCAGGGAGATTGATCTTCACGCCGGGCTTGGCGGTGTAGGTCGCGATGACGGGCGCGTTGTCCTTGAGGACATTGAGGCCGGTGATGGCCGGGCCACCCGGCTGCGTGTCAGTCGCCGGGTCGGCCTGCGCGACCTGGATCGGCGCGGCCTCGCTTGAAGCGGCCGCGACGTTCGCGGTGTCGGTCTGCCGTCCTAGTCGATTGTCCTCGGCGTCCTGCCACTCGGAACCGGATACGCCTTGAGCGCCTTCATTCTCGCGGTCCATGCCGCTACCTCCCTAGTCAAACGCATGCGGCGGAGAAGCCCCTCCCCGCGTGATCGGGAGATTTTTAGCACAATTGAATGTGTGGCTTTAACGGTTCATTTACGCGAGAGTTAACCTACCTATCCATCCCGCGGTATAGTAATCAATGAATCTTTGGGAATGTAACGCCCAGGCCACCCTGGGAAGGAAGCAGCCAAATGAGCATGGTTCCGGAGGACCTGATTCCCGAGTCGCTGGCGAGCGAGCCCCGGCAGCGGATCCTCCAGCGGCGTCATCGCCGCCTCTCCATAAGGCTGGAAGAAATCTTCTGGGTGCAGCTCGAAGCCTGCGCCAAGGAGGAGGACACGAAGCTCTCCGATCTCGTGTTCACGCTCGTCGAGAGCCACAACGAGACCGAAAATCGCAGCTCGCTCTTGCGCGCATTCTGCGTCGATTGGTTGCGGCGGCGGCTGTTGCAGGCGCGGCTTGCGGCAAGTCAGGTCGACGTGCAGGCCATCCTCTCGGCCTGCCCGTTGCCTTGTGTGATCATCACCCAGCAACGCAAGCTGGCGGCACACAATCCGGCTTTCGCGCAGGAGGTGCTTGGCCGGCTCATGCCGGCGGAGCAGTGGCGCAGCGCGGAGAACGTCGTGCGCCTGACCTTGAAGCGCTCATTCGAATCCATCGCAGATGGCGTGCGTGCCAGCGCGACAGGATATGCGGAGAGTGAACTGGTGTTCGTCTCGGCGGGAAAAGAAGCGACCTATGTCGGCCGCTTCTGCCTGCTCAGCCGCCGATCGAGCGAAGTCGCGCCGCTTCTATGCTTCCTGCGCCCGGCGCCATAGGCGCAGGCGCGATGCTCGCTGCGACACCGGGAGCGGGGGCCGGTTGCGCAACGCCGCGGCTAAGCCGCGCGAGGATCTCTTCACGCGGCCCGTCGGCGACAATGCGCCCGTTATCGAGCACGATGAGGCGGTCGACCAGCGCCAGCATGTTGTAGCGGTGGGTTGTGATGATGACCGTCTGGTCGGGACGGAACGCTTTTTTGAGGCGCTGAATCAGGAGCCGCTCAGACGCCATATCGATATTGCCCGAGGGCTCGTCGAGGAACAGCATAATTGGCTCGAGCAGAAAAGCGCGCGCCAGGACGACGGACTGGCGCTGACCGCTGGAGAGGAAGCGGCCGCCCTCGCCCACCTGCATGTTGAAGCCCTTGGGATGGGACTTGACGAAGTCCGTGACGCCGGCGAGGTCCGCGGCGCGCAGCACCAGGTCATCGGAGATATGCGGTACTCCGAGCACGATATTGTCGCGCACGCTGCCGAAGAAGAGCGCCGTATCCTGCGACACGAAGCTTACGGCGCGGCGAACCTCGGCGGGATGATATTGCCGGATATCGACGTTATCGAGGAGCAGCGTGCCGGAGCTCGGCAGATGCAGCCGCGCGAGTAAACGGCCGATGGTGGTCTTGCCGGATCCGATCTTGCCGATGATGCCGATGCGCTCGCCGGGCTCGATCTTGAAGTTGAATTCTTTCAAGGCCGGGGTTTCGGATCCCGGATAGGCGAAGGTGACATTCTGGAAGTCGACGCGCGCCTCGGCGATTTTCCGATTTATGTGGCGCTCATGCCCTTCATCCTCGGCCGGCATCGCCATGATGCCATCGAGCGCCTTGTAAGCATGGAACGCCTGCTGCGCACGCGAAAGGGTCGCGGCGATCTGCCCGAGCGGCGCAACGGCGCGGCTCGAGAGCATCACAGCGGCGATGATGGCACCCGAGGAAATGTTGCCCTCGGAGAACATGTAGACGCCGATAATAATGACACCGACGCTGACGAGCTGCTGAATGACGCCGGTCGAGTTCATGGCGAGCGTCGACCAAGCGCGCATGTCTTCCGACGTTCGCGAGTTTTGCCCGACGAACTGTTCCCACTGGCGCTGGAACTGCCCTTCGGCACGGGCGCATTTGATGCTCTCGATCCCGTTCAGCGCCTCGATGACGAGCGAGTGCCGATGGGTCGCTTCGGCCTGGGCGCGGCGCACGGCGCGATTGAGCGGCACTTGCAGCAGAAGGCCGATGACGAGCACCAGAACGACGGCGACGGTCGGCACGATCGCGATGGGGCCACCGATATAATAAATGATGATGAGGAAGATGCCGAGGAAGAGGAAGTCGGTGAAGGTGACCACCGTGTTCGAGGTGAAGAACTCGCGCACCATCTCATAGTCGCGGAGCTGGTTTGCGAATTCGCCGGTCTTCAGCGGACGCTTCGTCAGGTCCATGTTCAAGACGTGGGAGAAGATGCGTCCGGCGAGGATTACGTCTGCCCGCCGGCCAGCATTGCCGAGAAGCGCGTGGCGCGTCGTCTTCAATATAAAGTCGAAGATGACAACGAGCCCCATGCCGATGGCCAGCACCCAAAGCGTGGAGACCGCCTTGTTGGGGAGCACGCGGTCATACACGTTCATGACAAAGAGCGGGGCGGCGATGACGAGAATGTTGACGAGCGCGGCTGCAAGAAAGACCTGAACATAGGCGGGCCAAAGCGGCGCCACCGAACCCCAGAACCAATGCGTGGAGACGGCGGCAACATCCTGCCGCTCATCGTAGGCGCGGTACTCCGGCTTAATCAGGATCGCATAGCCGGCATACTTTTCTTCGAGCGCCTTGAGCGGGAGGTGGACAGCTCCCCTTCCCGTATCGGGCAGCGCAACGGTCGCGGTCTCGCCGTCATGCTGGACGAGGACCACCGCAGTGTCGTCCTGCAAGAGGAGAACGATGGGAAAGAGGATCGACTGGAGATCCTCGATGCGACGCTTGACGATGCGCGCCGAAAGGCCAACCCGCGCGGCGGCCCTTGGGAAAAGCTGGGTGGTCAGGCGCCCGTCGATGAGGGGCAGGCCGGAGGTCAGAACCCCCGATGCCGCGGAACGGCCATAATGATCCGCGGCGATCTCGAGACAGCCGAGTAGAGGGTCGAACGTCTCACTTTGGGCCAAACCGCCCGGAAAAGGGGTCACGCGCCCTGTTGCGTTGGAAGCGGCAGCGGCCCGATCAGGCTGCATTTTGGAATCTCCGACCCTTACCAAGCGAGTTCATCCGCACCCGCTGCAAGCCGCGCGCCAGTCCCAATGCGTTAGCAGAGATTCAAATTTAAGGCTAATCCGGGGCAAACGGCAATGAGCGCCGTTTTTGCGTGTCGCCTTCAAACGATCCGGGATCACGGACGAGGTCCCTGGCGTAGGCGGCCGCCTGCTTCGGCGGAACGATATCGAGGCTGGCGAGCAAGCGACCTGCCGCGGCGAGCACCCGGTAATCGGCGAAGATCACGGAATACCGGGCCGTCGTGACCTCGATCTCGGCGTTCACGCGGGTGTTCTGCGTGTCCAGAAGATCGAGCAGGGAGCGTTCGCCCACTTTGAACTGCTCCGTATAGGCGTCAACCAACTGGGTGGTCGAGCCAAGCTGCTGCCTAAGCTGCACGAGGCGCTGCTGCTCCTGCACCCGGGTGTCCCAAGCAAGACGCACCGCCTCCTCGACATCGCGGAAGGCCTTGTCGAGGGCGAAGCGGGCTTCGTCGATGCGGCGAATCTGCTCCTGCCAATTGGCGACATCGATGCCGCCTTTATACAGGTTCCACTTCATCACCAGCTCGGCGCGCAGATCCGTTACCTCGCCTTCGACGCCTTCGAGATCCTCGCCGACACGGCCGCGCGCCTCGATGCCGACTTTCGGATAGAAGCCGGAGGCGGCCTGCTTCTTGAGACCGTAAACGGAGTCGAGATCCGCTTGCGCGATCTTAACGAGCGGGCTGTTCATCCGGGCGACGCCGATCGCATCGCCAAGGCTCGCCGGGAGATGTGCTGCAAGGGCCGGCGGTGGGTTGTAAGAGTCGAATGGCTTGCCAACGAGCTGGTTGAAGCGGATGCGCGACGCGTTGAGCTCCTGGCGCGCGGCGATCAGGCGCGCTTCTGCGGCGTAGACACGCTCCTGCGACTGCTGCTTGTCGGTGACGCTCAGAGCACCCTGCTCGCTGCCTTCGCTGAGCTGGCCCGTGACGCGGCGATGATAGGCAACGTTCTCTTCGTTGTACTGAACGACCTCGAAGAGGCGGCCGATCTCGAGATACTCGCGCGCGATCGCAAGGCCGATGAACTCGGAGCGCTCGTAGACGCGATTGGACGCGCCATCGACGCGGGATGCCTGCTTCTGCACCTCACCACGGCGGTTGAAGCCGTCGAACAGGAGCTGCTGCACAACGAGATTGGCTTCGCGGCGAGGAAGCGTGCCGCCTTCGCCACCGGTAATGCCGAGGTTCGGGCTGTCGTAGTTCTGCGCGCCCGCTCTCGCTTCGAGGTCGATCTGCGGCAACCAGAGGCCCTTGGCCTGACGCAGCTCAAATTCGATCGCTTCGCGATTGGCGATGGCTTGACCGATCTCAGGATTGGCCTCGAGCGCGAGCTTGATCGCCTCATGCAGCGTCATCGCTCGAACGGGCGAAGCCGGCATTGTCAGCATAGTGGCCAACAACGCAGCAACAGCCATCCCGCGAGCAGGAATCACCTTCAGGTTGAGGCCACGCACTTTTTACCCCCCTGCCAAGGATTGCTCCGAGGCTTGCCCACAATGCTTTTACCAGCATGTCGGGGTTTGGTAAAAGGTCCTCAAGGCCACGTTCGCGTATTTTCTGAAGGCGTAACTTTCATGCAACTCCTGCGCACAATGCTGCCAGCCCATTGATTTTGTTGCAGGTTGATCTGACGCAACAAGCGTGATCGCGAGGCGCGGGGGAAGACGTCCCCTGCGATCTACCAGGGAGAGGCGCCCAAGTTCCCCTGCGTGGCTCATGATAAAAGAATCACCGAGACTGACGGAATGGGCAACACGTCTGCGTTGCAAGGCCGCGATGAGCAGGGATGCGGGGTCAAGAAACTGCTGCTTAGCGGTGCGACCGCACAATCAACGTTAGGAAGGCAATCTTGCACGCATTTTGTGCAGGCTGCGTAAGCTCGCAGCAGATCGCGTTTCATTGCAGTCGCGACGCGGCCGATTTTTCAACACTGATCTTAGGCTTTCCGACATGGCACAAGCTATGCAGCGTGCCTCACCATAATGCCTCTAGGGTTCCGGCTCATGAGCGTCAGGTCCGAGAGAGGCACTCCCGTCTCATTGTGTAGAGACGGAGCCACGGCGGGATAAAAGCCCGGGAGACCTATACCGCGGGAAGCTTCGGCGCCCGACGGACAGGCCTCCTCCCGATCTGTTCGGGGTCCGTCCGTTCAGCAACGAAGCCCCCGCCCTGACAGCGTTGAATAAGACAGGGGGTTGCCGATGCGCCGTTACTTCAAGCCGTTATTCCTAAGCCTGCTTTGCGCCGCCGCCGTCACCACGTTCGCCCTCGCTCCGGCCCAGGCCGAAGAAAAGAAGGACTTCAAGGTCGCGTGGTCAATCTATGTCGGCTGGATGCCCTGGGGATATGCCACCGAGTCAGGCATCGTGAAAAAATGGGCCGACAAGTACGGCATCAATATCGAGGTGAAGCAATTCAACGACTACGTTGAATCGATCAATCAATTCACGGCGGGCGCGTTCGATGCCGTGACGCTCACCAATATGGATGCGCTCTCTATTCCTGCCGCGGGCGGCGTGGACACGACAGCGGTCATTGTCGGCGACTTCTCCAACGGCAACGACGCGATCATCCTCAAGGGCAAAGATAAGCTCGAAGACATCAAAGGGCAGAACGTCAATCTCGTGGAGTTCTCGGTCTCGCACTATCTCCTTGCCCGGGCGCTCGACAGCATCAAGCTCCAAGAGAGAGACGTGAAAGTCATCAACACGTCCGACGCCGATATGGCGTCTGCTTACCAAACCCCCGAAGTGACCGCCGTCGTTACGTGGAAGCCGATCGTCTCCACCATCATGGAGACGCCGGACGCGAAGCTCGTGTTCGACAGCTCAAAGATCCCCGGCGAGATCATCGACATCATGGTCGCAAACACTGCCGTGCTCAAAGACAATCCGAAATTTGGCAAGGCGCTCGCCGGCATCTGGTACGACACGCTAAAGGCGATGCAGTCCGGTACCGAGGCGAAAGAGTCGATGGCCAAAGCCTCGGGCACCGACCTCAAGGGCTTTGAAGAGCAGTTGGCGACGACGCAGCTGTTTTCTCAGCCCAAGGATGCCGTCGCCTTCGTCACCGGCGATGACGTCAAGACTACGACGGAACGGGTCTCGACGTTCCTGTTCGAGAAGTCCCTGCTCGGAAAGGACGCGAAGACCGCCGGCGCCATCGGCGTCGAGTTTCCCGACAAGAGCGTGTTCGGAGACAAGGACAATGTGAAGTTTCGCTATGACGCGACGTATATGAGCGAAGCCGCGGACGGCAAGTTGTAGAGACGCGGCTTCTCGCCGGCCAACACGGGACGGGCACGGTATGCGCGCGATCAACAGGCATCCAAGCCGCACCTTGCGCGTAGCGCTGGCGCTCCTCCCGTTCGTGGCTCTCCTCATCGCCTATGTGGTCGGATCGCAAATCCGACTCGCGGAAAACCCGAACGACAAGCTCCTGCCGAGCTTCGCGTCGATGGGCGAGGCTGTGAAAGCCTACGCGTTCGAAGAGGACCCCCGCACCGGCGACTACCGCCTGTGGTCGGACACGGCGGCAAGCCTGACCCGGCTTCTCATCGGGCTTGCGATCTCCGCCGTGTTCGCCCTCGCCGTTGGGGTGCTCATCGGAGTCTTGCCGATCGCGGGCGCCACCTTCGGACCATTCGTCGCGGTGCTGTCCATGGTGCCCCCGCTCGCGCTGCTCCCGATCCTCTTCATCGTCATGGGACTTGGCGAGGCATCGAAGATCGCGCTGATCGTTATCGGCACGACGCTCAAGCTTATCCGGGACATCGCGTTGCGGGTCGGCGACATCCCGCGCGAACAGCTGATCAAGGCGCAGACGCTTGGCGCATCCACTCCGCAAATCGCGTCGCGGGTGGTGCTGCCGCAAATCATGCCGAGGCTTATCGATTCCGTGCGGCTAGAGATCGGCCCGGCCTGGCTTTTCCTCATCGCCGCCGAAGCAATCGCGGCGGATTCGGGCCTCGGATATCGCATCTTCCTAGTGCGCCGGTATCTTTCGATGGACGTGATCCTGCCATACGTGGCGTGGATCACGCTGCTCGCCTTTGTCATGGATCTCAGCCTCCGGCTCCTCCAGCGAAGGGCCTATCCCTGGTTCGCGCAGGCGAGAGCGGCATGAGCGCCATCGTCTTCGACAAAGTGTGGAAGGAATACGGCGACAACGTCGTGCTGGAACAAATCGATCTCACGATCGAACCGCGCGCGTTCCTCGTTCTTGTCGGACCTTCCGGATGCGGAAAGACGACGTTCCTCCGCATGCTGCTCGGCGAGGAGAAACCGACGCGCGGGGAGATCTTGCTTGACGGGCAACCGCTGAAGCCGGAGCCCGGCGCCGATCGCGGCGTCGTCTTCCAACGTTACTCTGTGTTCCCGCACCTGACCGCCCTCCAGAATGTCGTCATCGGCCGAGAATTCGAAATGTCGGGCTGCTTTGGCAGGCTGTTCGGCGCGAAGCGGCGGGCCGCGCGTGACGAAGCGCAAGACCTCCTGTCAGCCGTTGGGCTCAGCGGCCACGAGGACAAATATCCGTGTGCGCTCTCCGGCGGCATGCAACAGCGACTTGCGCTCGCCCAAGCCTTGATGCGCAAGCCGAAGGTGCTGCTCCTCGACGAGCCCTTCGGCGCCCTCGACCCAGGCATCCGAGCCGACATTCACGTGCTGATGAAGCGGATCTGGAACGACGCCCACCTCACCGTGGTGATGGTGACGCACGATCTGCGGGAAGCTTTCGCGCTCGGCACGCGCATCGTCGCATTCGAACGCCCCCGCAACCGGCCGGAGGAGCGGGAACGTTATGGGACACGGCTGACCGACGAGGCCACAGGCGCTTTGGTGACGGGCGCAACGATCACCAGGGACCTCGAAGTCTGGCCGAAGAAGATCGCCGGCAATGGCAATGGCGCCGCCTCGAGCCCGCCGTCCTGATCGATGCTGGAGGCCTCGATGCTCACGCCGATCGCGTCCGACATTCTGCCAGGTGGCAAGCACTGGTCCCTGATGCTGTGGCGGAACGGCAGGCTCCGGGTTACCGACATCGAGGGCGGCGCCAATGTCGGCATGCTCTTCTACAACCCCATCAACCTTCTGGAGCGCTACAACGCCCCGGACACATTGAAGTGCCAGCACACTTTCAAGCTCACCGAAGGACACTGCCTCTATTCGGATATGGGCCGCATTTTCTGCTCGGTCGTCGCAGACACGCATGGCTGGCACGACACCGTCTGCGGCAACACGACGAGAGCGCTGGTCAGCGATAGATGGGGCGGAACCAACTATCAAACGGAGCGCAATAACTGGCAGCAGAACGGGCACGACAGTTTTCTCGTCGAGGCGGCGAAATATGGGCTCGGCCGCCGCGATCTCGTCGCCAATGTGAACTGGTTCAGCAAGGTCGTTGCGTCCGACGACGGCAGCCTCGCGCTCGATGAAACGAGTGCAAAAGCAGGCGCTAGCGTCGAATTGCGGTTCGAGATGGATACGCTCGTGCTGCTGCACACATGTCCGCATCCGTTGAACGAGGGCAGCGCCTATCCGGCCAAGCCGGTCCGGTACGAAATTTTCGACGGGCCTGCAGCCCCAGAAGCCGACGCCAACCGACTGTCGCGGCCGGAGAATGTCCGCGGCTTCGAGAACAATCGCCTCTTCCGGATCGGCTGCTGCGAGCGCCCGCAATGACGATCCGGCAAAGCGCGCATCACCCTGACGCGGCGCGATATCGAGAGGTGGTGCCTGCTGGAGCGTATTGGATGGACGTCGTCGGTGAGGGCGAGACCCTTCGCATCGTCGACCTCGAAGGCAACCAGGCCGCAGACACGCTTTTCTTCAACGAGGACGACCCCGCCGAACACTATTCCGCCGCCGACACAATCCGCGAGCAAGGCAACATCTATCTCAGCGTGGGAAGCGTGCTGCGGTCCGACCTCTGCCGGCCGATGCTGACGATCACGGCAGATACGGTCGGCCGTCACGATACCCTCGGCGGCGCCTGCTCCACCGAGAGCAACACCGTCCGCTACGCGCTCGACAAGAAGACCATGCATGCCTGCCGCGACAGCTTTCTGCTCGCGGTCGCAGAGAACCCCGCGTTCGGCCTGAGCAAGCGCGACATCACGCACAACATCAACTTCTTTATGAACGTGCCGGTGACGGCTGACGGGCGCCTGACATTCGCAGATGGCGTTTCGGCACCGGGCAAATATGTCGAGATGATCGCGCATATGAACGTGATCGTCCTCATTTCGAATTGCCCGCAGCTGAACAACCCCTGCAACGCGTATAACCCGACGCCCATCGAGGTGCTGGTCTGGGGCACGGGCGCCTGATGTTTCGCAAGGTTCTCATCGCCAATCGCGGCGCGATTGCCTGTCGCATCATTCGCACGCTGGACAGAATGGGGATCGGAAGCGTGGCGGTCTACTCCGACGCCGACCGGCACGCTCTCCATGTGAAGATGGCGGGAGAGGCCGTCGCGATTGGGCCGTCTCCCGCAGCTGAAAGCTATTTGAACGCGGAGGCAATTCTTGCCGCCGCGCAGAGCACGGGCGCGGAAGCCATTCATCCGGGCTACGGATTCCTTTCGGAGAGCCCGGGCTTCGCCGATGCCTGCGTGGCGGCCGGCGTCGTGTTCATCGGGCCTAAGGCCGCGCAGATGCGCGCGTTCGGCCTCAAGCACGAAGCGCGCGCGCTCGCAGAGAAAGCCGGCCTTGCGCTGGCGCCGGGGTCCGGCCTCCTCGAGGACGCCCGCCATGCGTTGCGCGAAGCAGAGCGCATCGGCTTCCCCGTGATGATCAAGAGCACGGCAGGCGGCGGCGGCATCGGGCTCCAGCGTGCCGACACACCGGAGGACATGCTTCCGCTCTATGGGCGCGTGGAGCGTCTTGCTCGCAGCAACTTCAAAGATGCCCGCATCTTTCTCGAGAAATACGTGGCGCTTGGGCGGCATATCGAGGTGCAAATCTTCGGTGACGGTAAGGGAACCGTCGTTGCGCTTGGCGAGCGCGACTGTTCCGCGCAGCGACGCAACCAGAAGATCATCGAGGAGACGCCGGCGCCGAATCTGCCGGAGGCGACGCGCTCCAATCTTTGGTCGACGGCGTGCCGCCTGGCGCAGGAGGTGGACTACGAGAGCGCCGGTACGGTCGAATATCTTTACGATGCCACAACCGGGGAATTCTACTTCCTGGAGGTCAACGCGCGCCTCCAGGTTGAGCATGGCGTCACCGAAGAAGTGACCGGCATCGATCTCGTCGAGTGGATGGTCAAGCAGGCGGCGGGGGAGCTAGGGCCGCTCGACCAGACGCGCATCATTCCAAAAGGCGCGGCGATCGAGGCGCGGCTCTATGCCGAGGATCCTGGGCGCGACTTCCGGCCGAGTTCAGGTCTTCTGACCCGTGTAGCGTGGCCCACAGGCGCGCGCGTGGAAAGTTGGGTGGAGAGCGGCACCGAAGTTTCGCCGTTCTACGATCCGATGCTGGCAAAGATCATCGTATCCGGCGCAACGCGCGAGGCCGCGCTCGCCAGCTTGCGGAGTGCGCTCGATCAAACCGAAATCGGCGGGATCGAAACCAATCTGGATTATCTGCGGCAACTTTCCCGCTTGGACACGTTCGCTGCCGGCGAGATCACGACGCAAGCGCTGTCCGACTTTTCCTACACGGCGCGGACCCTGGAGGTTCTTGCACCGGGCACGCAAACGACGGTGCAAGATTGGCCGGGGCGGATCGGCTATTGGGCGGTCGGCGTGCCACCCTCGGGACCGATGGATCCGCTGTCGTTCCGCTTGGCCAACAGGCTTGTCGGCAACGCGGAAGGAACCGCCGCGATCGAGATCACTTTGTCCGGACCGACGCTCCAGTTCAACGTCGATACCGTTATTTGTGTTGGGGGTGCGGAGACCGACGCGACGCTCGACGGGGTGCGGATTGGGTCTTGGGAGCCCCTCACCGTAAAAGCAGGCCAGGTCCTGAAGCTTGGCAATGTCGCCGGTCCGGGGGTGCGCGCCTATCTCGCGGTGCGCGGCGGC
>Ga0190265_10001215_pt1 | contig 16903 bp, 16 predicted proteins | sample Popmic124T_FD_133135 | JGI IMG/M metagenome (GOLD analysis project Ga0190265, IMG submission 133135) | Populus adjacent soil microbial communities from riparian zone of Indian Creek, Utah, USA - 124 T | ecosystem: Environmental > Terrestrial > Soil > Riparian zone | place: USA: Utah | collected...
CATCGTCCTCGACGAGCCGCTGAACGTACGTGTTCGAGCGGACCGCCTTGCCGGCGGCGTACGCTCCGGCTCCGGCCTTCGCGGCCTTTTTCTTCGCTGCCATTGCTCTCCTCGATCCGCTTGCTGCGGGCACTCTACCCGGTCACGCCGCCCTCGAACGCCTTGCGCGCTTCTGCAGAGCGATGTCCAGAACCTCGTCGATGTGGTCCACGGGCATAAAGGTCATCTTGCGCCGGAGCACGTCGGGGATGTCGTCGATGTCCGGCTCGTTGCGTCGCGGGATCACGATGCGCCTGATGCCGGCGCGCTGCGCGGCGAGCGCCTTCTCCTTGAGGCCGCCGATCGGCAGCACCATCCCGGTGAGTGTGATCTCGCCGGTCATGGCAACGTCGGCCCGCACCGGGCGGCACGTGACCCGGGACGCGATGGCGGTCGCCATCGTGACGCCCGCGCTGGGGCCGTCCTTCGGGATCGCTCCGGCCGGCACGTGCACATGAAGGTCGTGGCTCTTGAACCACTCCGCCGACACGTCGTTGCCGAGCTCACCGGTCTCCGTCTTGCTCTTCACGTATGACAACGCCGCCGCGGCGGACTCCTTCATCACGTCGCCGAGCTGGCCCGTGATCTGCAGCTTGCCGTCTCCCGGATAGGCGATCGCCTCCACGAACAGCACGTCGCCGCCCACGGGCGTCCACGCCAGGCCGGTGGCCACGCCCGGCTCGCTGGTCCGCCGCTTCACCTCCGCCGAGAAGCGCGGCTTGCCGATCAGCTCGGTCACGACCTCCGGACGGATCACGCGCTTCGAGCGGCGCGTGCGCTCGGCGAACTCGCGCGCCACCTTGCGGGAGATCGAGCCGATCTGGCGCTCGAGGTTGCGCACGCCGGCCTCGCGCGTGTAGCCGTCGATGATCAGGTCGAGCGCCGGCTTCGTGAACTCGATCCTCGACTTCCCGACGCCGTTCAGCTCCATCTGTCGCGGCACGAGGTAGCGGACCGCTATCTCACGCTTCTCCTCATGCGTGTAGCCGGAGAGCTCGATCACCTCCATGCGGTCGAGCAGCGCCGGCGGGATCGTGTCGACCTGGTTCGCCGTGCAGATGAAGAAGACGTTCGACAGGTCGAACGGGACGTCCAGGTAGTGGTCGCGGAAGCTCGAGTTCTGCTCGGGGTCGAGCACCTCCAGCATCGCGCTCGCCGGGTCGCCGCGGAAGTCGGTTCCCATCTTGTCGATCTCGTCGATCATCAGCACCGGGTTGTTCGAGCCGGCGTCCCTCAACGCGCGGATGATCGTGCCGGGCATCGCGCCGATGTAGGTGCGGCGGTGGCCGCGGATCTCCGACTCGTCGCGCACGCCGCCCACGGACATGCGCTCGAACGCGCGCTCCATGGCGGCGGCGATCGAGCGGCCGAGCGAGGTCTTGCCCACCCCCGGTGGCCCCACGAAGCAGACGATCGAGCTGCGCGCGTCGGGCTTGAGCTTGCGAACCGCGAGGAACTCGAGGATGCGGTCCTTCACGCGCTCGATGTCGTAGTGATCGCGGTCGAGCACCGTGCGCGCATGCTTCAGGTCGAGGTTGTCCTCGGTGGACTTCGACCACGGCAGCGAGGCGAGCCATTCCAGGTAGGTGCGGATCACGCCGTGCTCGGCGGACTGCGGCGGGAGCCGCTCGAAGCGGCTCAGCTCGCGCTCGGCCACCTTCCAGACGTGCTCGGGGAGCTCTGCCTCCTCCAGAAGCTTGCGCAGCTCCTGCGCCTCCGCCTCCTGCTCGTCCACCTCGCCGAGCTCCTCCTGGATCGCCCTGAGCTGCTGACGCAGGAAGTACTCGCGCTGGCCCTTGTCCATCTCGGACTGGACCTGCGACTGAATGCGGCTGCCGATCTCGACCAGCTCGAGCTCGCGAGCCAGGATCTCCGAGAGGAGGCGCAGCCGCTTGGTCACGTCGCGCTCCTCGAGCAACCGCTGCTTGTCCTCGGTCTTGATCCGAAGCGAGGACGCGATCATGTGGGCGAGCTCGGCCGGGTCGTCGAGGTTCGCGACCGCAAGCTGGAGCTCCTCGGGGAGGTACGGCAGCTCCGCGATGATCTGCGAGAACGTGGACTGCACGTTGCGTCCGAGCGCCTCCAGCTCGGGTGAGGGGACCACCTCGTCGGGCGTCTCCTTGATGCGGGCTACGAGATACGGCTCGGTGGCCACGAAGTCGCCCAGCTCGACCCTCTGGGCGCACTGGACGAGGATGCGGACCGTGCCGTCCGGCACCTTCAGCATGCGCGCCACCACGCCCACCACGCCGACGCGGTAGAGGTCGTCGGGGCCGGGCTCCTCGTTGTCGGCGTCCTTCGACGCGACCATGACGAGCATCCGGTTGCCTCCGAGCACGTCGTCCACGAGCTTGATCGAGCGCTCCTGCCCGACGGCGAGCGGCAACACCGTGTCGGGGAACGCAACGCTGTCGCGCAGGGGGAGCACGGGCAGCGCCTCCGGGAGCGTGGCCTGCACCTCGATCTCTGCGGGCTCGCCGTTCACAGATGGGATGTGGATGGTCATGAGTCCGAGATCTGCACCCGCCGCACGGACTGGTCGGGGGCGGCGAGCGGGATCTCCACCCGGAGCACGCCGTCCACGTATGACGCCGTGGCCTCCTCCGCCACCACGTCGGCGCCCAGCTCGACGACGCGCCTGAACGGCCCGTTCTCGATCTCGATCTGTTGGTAGAGGCGGCCGCCGCTCTCGGCGGGACGGCGCTCGCCGGCGATCACGAGCTGCCGGCCGCGGATCTCGAGCGCCACGTCCGCGGGATCGATCCCGGCCAGGTCCACCTTGACGACCGCCCGGGGCGGGTTGTCCGCGTAGTAGACGTCCACCTTTGGCGAGAAGCCGCGGCCGCGCAGCCCGGGGCGGCGCTCGAAGACGTCGCCGAAGAGCTCGTCGATCTCACGGCGCATGCGGTCGAAGTTGGCGAACAGGTCGCGCTGGGAGGTCACACCTCGTACACCGCCCCCTCACGCGCCACCTCGACCGGGCCGCCGAATGCCTCGGCCGCCTGGTCGCGGGCCCAGTTCCAGTCGAGCTCGTCCGAGATGTGCACGAGCAGCAGGCGCTTGGCGCCGGCGCCGCGGGCATGGCCTCCCGCCTCACCGGGCGTGAGGTGACCGCGCATGCCGGTGCGCTCGGGCCGCGGCAGGGTGGCCTCGACCAGCATCAGGTCGGCGTTACGCGCGAACTCCTCGAGCGCCTCCGTGGGGCTGGAGTCGGCGCCGTAGACGATCCGGCCGGAGCCGTTGGTCGAGCTGATGCTCATCGCGAAGGTCTCCGTGAAGTGGGGCACCGGCTGGAAGCGGATCCGGATCGGGCCGATCTCGACCTCGCTGGAGGCCTCGTACTCGCGCAGCTCGAACGCCTTCTCGATCAGGTCCTCGTTGCCCCAGCTCCCCACCACCCGCCGAAACAGGTCGCGTGCGCCTGGGGGAACGTGGAGCACGGGGCAGGCGGGGCTGTCCGTGCCCGGCCAGCGGGCCACCGGCACCGGCTGCTGGCGCGGCGCGTAGGTGAGCGCGTACGAGTACGGGACGAGGTCGAGGAAGTGGTCGGCATGCAGGTGCGAGATCACGACGGCGTCCACGTCCACGTAGTCGATCCGCTCGCGCAGCTTCGCGAACACCCCGTTGCCGCAGTCCACCAGGACCACCGTGTCGCCCTCCTCGATCAGGTAACCGGAGCACGCGCCGCCGGCGTCTTGCCAGGACGGCGACTTGCCGAGCACCGTGAGCCGCATGAGCGGACTCTAGGCGTTCGGCTGCGGAAACGCGTAGGCCGCGGTGGTGCGCTCGGTCCGGAAGACGAAGGCGAGCTGGCGCTCGGGCGCGAGGCCGCGGTCGGCCGGGCGGAAGGTCGTGCACGGCTTGCCGAGGTTCAGCGCGCAGAGCATGTTCTGGCTGAAGTAGCAGTCCTCGCAGCGGGCGGGCTTCGTCTTCGGCATCGATCCCCACTCAACACGATGAGCGCGGTTCGCGCCATCCGCTGTTTTCCGGACTTTGCAGGGTCCTCTGAGGAAGCCCCCGCTACCTCCGCATTTTTCAGGGGGGCGAGTTTCGGGGAAGTAACGTCCGGACTCGTGGAGCTCGTCACCGGTGGCACCGGATACGTGGGAAGTCGCCTTCTTCGTCGCCTCGCGGCGGAGGGTCGGCCCGTGCGCGCGCTGGTCCGGCGACCCGACCTGCTGCCCGGGGTGGCGGCCGTGCGCGGCGACCTCCTGACGGGAGCCGGCCTCGAGGAGGCGCTCGACGGCTGCTCCACCGCCTATTACCTCGTGCACTCGATGGAGCCGGCGACGAACGGCGACTTCGCGGGGCGCGACCGGCGCATGGCCGAGACATTCGGCGAAGCGGCGGCGCGCGCCGGGGTCGAGCGGATCGTCTACCTCGGGGGCATCGTGCCGCGGGAGCATCCACTGTCGCCGCACCTCAGCTCCCGCCTCGAGGTCGAGGAGAGCCTGCTCGCGGCCGTGCCCGGCTCGACGGCGCTGCGGGCCTCGATCGTGATCGGCGCCGGCTCCTCCTCGTTCCGGCTGCTGGTGCGGCTGGTGGAGCGGCTGCGGGTGCTGCCGATGCCGCGCTGGCGCAAGAACCGCACCGCCCCGATCGACGAGCGCGACGTGATCGAGTTCCTCGCCCGCACCCCCCGGGTGCCGGAGGCGGCGGGGCGCTCGCTCGACGTGGCCGGGCCTGACGTGATGACCTACGGCCGGATGATCGAGCGAATCGCCGACGAGATGGGGGTCGGGCGACTGCCGCTGGCGTTCGGCCGGTCGCTCACACCGCCCGCCAGCGCGGTGGTTGCCGCCGTGACCGGCCAGCCGATCGAGCTCGTGCGGCCGCTGATGGAGAGCCTCGAGACCGATCTGCTGCCGCGCGACCCGGACGAGGCGCCGCGCCTCTACGACCTGCGGCCGCACCGCTTCGAGCGCGCGGTCGAGCACGCGCTCGCCGAGTGGGAGACGCTGGAGCCGCTGGGCGCGCGATGAAGGTGCAGCGCGACATCCGGATCGATGCGCCCCCGCAGCGCGTGTACGACGTGGTCATGGACCCCAGCCGACTGAAGGACTGGGTAACCATTCACCACCACCTCGAGGACGCACCCAACGGGTCACTCAAGAAGGGCTCCAAGCTTACCCAGTGCCTGAAGCTGGCGGGGCGCAAGTTCAACGTGCACTGGACGGTGGTGGAGAACGACCCCTGCAAGCGCGTCGTCTGGGAGGGCAAGGGACCGGTGGGCTCCCACGCACGGGTGTCGTACGAGTTCGGCGACTCGTCGGACGGCGACTGCACCGACTTCCACTACATGAACGAGTACGACCTGCCGGGCGGCCCGCTGGGGCGCATCGCCGGACGCGGTGTGGCGCGTGTCACCCAAAAGGAATTGGATGACACCTTGCAGAAGTTGAAGTCCATTACCGAGTAATTGTTATTCTTACCGGTTAATGGCTGACTTTCTTGACGAGAAGCGCCGAGAGATCGACGCGCGACTGAAGGAACTGCGTCCGCTCGTGGAGGAGTACAACCGCCTCCAGAAGGCGTCCGCCGCGCTCTCGGGCGTGGGCAACGGCGGTGGCGCGCGAGCCGCACGGGCTCCGCGGAACCGCGGCCGCGGCCGGCCGCGCGGCAGCGGGACGCGTGCCAAGCAGGCGCTCGAACTGGTGCGCGCCCGCCCCGGGATCAAGATCTCCGAGATGGCCGAGGCCATGGGGATCCACGCGAATTACCTCTATCGGGTGATGCCGACCCTCGAGGCTGAGGGCCAGGTCGTGAAGCGCGAAAAGGGTTGGCACCCGGCTTAGATCAGGCCGAGCTGCCCCACCGACTCGCGCTCTTCCCTCAACTCACCGACGGTGGCGTCGATCTTGCCGCGGGCGAAGTCGTCCACCTCGAGGCCCTCCGCGATCTCGTAGGTGCCGCCGCTCACGCGCAGGGGGAAGCTCGAGATGAGTCCCTCGTCAACGTCGTACTCGCCGTTCGAGCGGACCGCCATCGAGCGCAGCCCGTCGACGCCCTGGACCCAGTCGCGCACGTGGTCGATCGCCGCGCTGGCGGCGCTCGCCGCCGATGACGCGCCGCGCGCGTCGATGATCTCGGCGCCGCGCTTGCCGACGCGCGGGATGTACTCGTTCTCGTACCAGTCCATGTCCACCTGGTCGACCGCGCGCTGGCCGTTCACCTTGGCGTTGAAGAGGTCGGGAAACATCGTGGGCGAGTGGTTGCCCCAGATCGCGAGGTCCTCCACTTCCTCCACCCCCACGCCCAGCTTGTCCGCCAGCTGAGCCACGGCGCGGTTCTCGTCCAGGCGCGTCATCGCCGTGAAGCGCTCGCCCGGGATGTCCGGCGCATTGCTCATGGCGATCAGGGCATTCGTGTTGGCTGGGTTGCCGACCACGAGGATCTTCACGTCGTCGGCCGCTCCCGCGTTCAGCGCCTCGCCCTGTGGCTTGAAGATCTGGCCGTTGGCCTCGAGCAGGTCGGCGCGCTCCATGCCCTTCGAGCGCGGCCGCGCCCCCACGAGCATCGCGACGTTCACGCCGTCGAACGCCTTGGTGGCGTCGTCGAAGATCTCCGTGGAGGCGAGCAGCGGGAAGGCGCAGTCCTGCAGCTCCATCGCGGTGCCCTCCGCGGCCTTCACGGCGTCCGGGATCTCGAGCAGCCGCAGGTTGATCTTCTCGTCCGGGCCGAGCATCTGGCCGCTCGCGATCCGGAACAGCAGTGCGTAGCCGATCTGCCCGGCGGCGCCGGTGACTGTGACTGTGGTGGGCATCAGGCGTTCATCTCCTCGATAACAGCGTCTGCGAACTCGCTGGTACCCACTGCGCTGGGATCATCACGCGATTGCTTCAGGTCGTAGGTCACCTTGTCGCCCTTGCGGATCACTTCGGCGATGCCCTTCTCCATGCGATCGGCGGCCTCGGTCTCGTCGAGGTGCCGGAGCATCAAGACGCCGGAGAGCAACAGCGCGGTCGGGTTCACCTTGTTCTGGCCCTTGTACTTGGGCGCCGAGCCGTGCGTGGCCTCGAAGATGGCGCCGTCGGTGCCGATGTTGGCGCCCGGGGCGAGGCCCAGGCCGCCGATCATGCCGGCGCCGAGGTCCGAGACGATGTCGCCGTAGAGGTTCGGCAGCACGATCACGTCGTACTCCTCGGGCCGCGACACGAGCTGGTTGCAGAGGTTGTCGATGATGCGGTCCTCGAACTCGATGTCCGGATGGCGCTCGGCCACCTGGCGCGCCACCTCGAGGAAGAGGCCGTCGGAGAACTTCATGATGTTGGCCTTGTGGGCGGCCACGACCTTCTTGCGCCCGTTCTCCTCCGCGTACTTGAAGGCCGCCTCGACGATGCGCTCTGAGCCGAAGACCGAGATCGGCTTGATCGAGATGCCGGAGTCCTCGCGGGTCGGGGAGTCGAGCTCGTCGGCGAGGAACGTGCGCAGCTTCTCGACCTCGTCCGAGCCTCGCTCGAACTCGATTCCCGCGTACAGGTCCTCGGTGTTCTCGCGGACGATCACGATGTCTGTCTCGGGGAAGCGCGTGCGGACGCCGTCGTAGGCCTTGCAGGGCCGGATGCAGGCGTAGAGGTCGAACTCCTTGCGGAGCGCCACGTTGATCGAGCGATGCCCGGAGCCGACCGGCGTGGTCGTGGGTCCCTTGATGGCGAGCCCGCGCTCGCGGATCGACTCGAGCGTGCGGTCGGGGAGCGGATTGCCCTCCGACTCGTAGACGTCGATCCCGGCGTCCTGGAAATCCCAGTCGAACTCGACTCCGGTGGCCTCGAGTACTCGCTGGGTGGCCTCGGCGAGCTCGGGTCCGGTGCCGTCGCCTGGGATGAAGGTGACTCTGTGAGTGGTCATAGCGGGGCGGATTACTAGCAGCCGCGCTCAGGGTCCCGCCGCGACGAAGTCCCGGCGGCGGACGAGCAGGAGCGCGAGCACCGCTCCCGCGAAGGCCAGGACGGCTGCCACGACGAAGATCTCGTTGAGGCCATCGATGAAGGCGCGGTGGGCCGCGTCCGCGACGAGCTCACGCGCCTGCGGCGGCACCGCCTGCGCCGCGGCCGAGGCTCCGCCGGAGGAAACCGCCTCGGCGATCTGACCGGACGCTCCGCGTGGGAGCGGCGCATTCGCGAGGGCCGCGTCGAGCTTGTCGCTGATCTTCGACTGGAGCAGTGCGCCCAGGCCGGCAATGCCGACCGCCGTGCCCACCTGGCGGAAGGTGCTGTTGATGCCGGAGGCGGCGCCGGCTTGGCGCGGCTCCACCACGCCGATCGCGGCGGTGGCGAGCGGCGGGTTGATGAAGCCGATGCCCACGCCAGCCGCCAGGAAGCCGGCCAGCAGGGTGGTCCAGTCGTCCGAGGGGTCGATCCCGGACATGAGCAGGAGGCCGCTGCCCACGAGGCACAGGCCGGCGCCCAGGAATATGCGTATCGGGAAGCGTTCGGCGAGCTTGCCCGCGAGCGGCGCGGCGAGGAAGGACAGGACCGAGATCGGGAGGAAGCGCACGCCGGTCTCGAGCGGCGAATAGCCGAGCACGTTCTGCATGTAGAGGACGATGTAGAGGAACATCGAGAACATCGACGCGTGCAGGGTGAACGCGACGATCTGGGCGCCTGTGAAGGCGGGCTTTCGGAACAGGCGAAGGTCGAGCATGGGCTGGGTGCGGCGCAGCTCCACGGTCACGAACACGACCATCAGCAACACCGCCGTAGCCAGCAGGGCCGCGATCTGAGCGCTGGTCCAGCCCTCGTCGTTGCCGCGGATGAGCGCCAGGACCAGGCAGAAGAGGGCGGCGCTGAAGGTCATGAGGCCGGCCCAGTCGATGCGCGAGTTCGGGTCCCGGTCGGACTCGGGCACGCGTGCGACCGTGATCGCGGCGGTGATCAGGCCGATCGGCACGTTCACCAGGAAGATCCACTCCCAGCCGAGCCCGTCGGTGAGCAGGCCGCCGACGAGCGGTCCGACCGCGACCGCGAAGCCGGTGGTGGCGCCCCAGATGCCGAAGGCGGTGCCGCGCTCGTGCGGCTCGAACTCCTGGGCGATCAGGGCGAGCGAGGTGGCGAACATCATGGCCCCGCCGATCCCCTGGAGCCCGCGTGAGACGTTCAGCATCGTGGGCGAGTGGGCCAGGCCGCAGAGGAGCGAGGCCGCGACGAAGAGCAGCAGGCCGGCCACGAAGATCCGGCGGCGTCCCAGCAGGTCGGCGATCGAGCCGGACGCCAGCAGCAGCGCCGCAAGCGCCAGCGCGTAGGCGTCAACGACCCATTGGAGGTCCTCGAAGCTCGCGCCGAGTTCGCGCTGGATGCTCGGCAGGGCCACGTTCACGATCGTGATGTCGAGCAGCAACATGAAGATTGCCAGGCACACCACCAGCAGCGTCCACCATTTCGGTGCCATGGCTTCACGGTACGCGACGCCGTTCTGACACCATCCCCCCCGTGTTCGGTGGCGGCTCCATCCAGCTGGCTCGCGTGTTCGGAATCCGCATCGGGGTCGACTACAGCTGGTTCATCGTCCTCTTTCTGATCATCTGGTCGCTGTCGGGCTACTACGAGGACGTGGCGCCTAGGTCCGACGCCTTCGTGCTGGCCGTGGTCAGCGCCCTTCTGTTCTTCCTCTCGATCCTGCTCCACGAGCTCGGGCATGCGTGGGTGGCGATCCGAAACGGGATCTCGATCGAGGGCATCGACCTGTGGATGTTCGGCGGTGTCGCGAAGCTCAGCAGGGACTCGGATTCGCCAGGCGTGGAGTTCCGGATCGCGGCGGCCGGACCGCTCGTCACGGCGGTGATCGCGGTCATCTGCTTGGGGCTCGGCACGGCGGTGTCGAGCGGATCCGATGCGGTGAACAGCGCGATGTTCGACGAGGACGTCACGGGCGCCACGACTGCGGTGCTCGGCTACCTGGCCTCGATCAACATCCTGTTGCTGGGGTTCAACCTGATCCCGGCGTTCCCGCTCGATGGCGGGCGGATCGCGCGGGCGATCGCGTGGAAGCTCACCGGCGATCGCACCAGGGCCACGCGCTTCGCGGCCAGGCTCGGTCGGCTCGGCGGTTATCTGATGATCGCCGGCGGCGTGGCTCTGTGGGCGTTAACGGATGACGTCGTCGGCGGCATCTGGCTCGCCTTCATAGGCTGGTTCCTCGCCGGCGCGGCGCGCTCGGCTGAGGCGCAGGCGGACTTCGCGGGCCGCATCGAGCACATCCGCGTGGCCGATGTGATGGACCGCGAGCCGGTGGCGATTCTGGAGGACGCATCGCTCTCTGCCGCCGAACACGATTTCTTCCTGCGCTACGGCTGGCCCTGGTTTCCCGTAACCGATTCGAACGGCAGGCTCGTAGGAGTCGTGTCTCGGGAGGCTGTGGAGAGCATCCCGGCGCATTTGCGCGACACGCAGCGGGTCGCCTCGGTGATGGCCCGCGACGACGGCTCCAGCGGCCTGCGCGTGCGTCTCGACGAGCCGCTCGAGAACCTGCTCGGCCAGGAGGGACTCGCCCGCCTGGGAGCGATCATGGCCGTGGACGGCGAGGGCGTGCTGCGCGGCGTGGTGACGATCGACGCGGTGCGGCGGGCGTTGCAGGGAGCCGTGCCGGCCTGACGCCCAGCCGCATCAGCTGCTCGGCCACCGCATCCGGTTCACGCAACAGCCGCTCATATGTAAGCCGCCAGACGCGCCACCCGGCGATCATCAGCTCGGCATCCCGGTCCGGGTCTCTTCATTGCCCTCGTCGTGCCGTGGGCCGTCGCGCCATCGGTTTCGACGATCAGGCGCTGCTCACGCCAGACGAAGTCGCATTCGTAGCCCTCGACGTGGACGTTCACCTCGGGGCGCGGGAGGTCGTGCTTGTCGCAGAGGGCGAGGAACAGCTCTTCTAGGTGCGAGCGCGTCCGGGTGCTTCCGGCCGCGTGAACTGCGAGCACTGAGGACAGTCGTCCGCTGCCGCTTCGGCCGTGCCGGGGCGCCAGGCCGGTGCAGTCGAGGCGCAGGTACTCGGCCTCGTCGAGGGCGCGCTCGAGCGTGCGCCGCGGGGCGACGTCGGCGAGGTCGATCAGGGTGCGCGCTGGCTTGGTGACGAGGATTCCAGAGCGCGTCGTTACTTCGCCCTCCTCCAGCGCTGTCTCATGCACGATCAAGCCGGGACGCCGCCTGCGCGTGCCGGCCGTCACGTGGATCTTCCCGCCGCCGCCGTTGAGCATGCCCCACAGAACGGCACCACTGACGTGGCTCAGAGCGGCCCCGTCTCCACAGGCGAGGACCGCGGCCAGGAAGCGCCCGTTCCGCGTGAGATGCGGATAACCCACCACGTACACACCGCGATGCACACGGTGGAGCCGCCGCTTCCTCACCCGCCAATCAACCGCGTCATCGCCCAACCCGAGCGCCCTGAGCTGAGCGCGAGTCACGACCCCGTGCTGCGTCCGTGCGAGCTCCGCGACCGCCCGGTCCGAGGGGTCCTCCGTCAGTTCTCCGCGCATATCGCGGATAAGTGACGGCGGTCCTCGATTCGCCCCGGCGAGTGGCCCGGTGTGGGGCGTGAATAGACTGGGCGCCCGATGCCCCAGCATGACGTTTTGGTGATTGGCGCCGGTCTGGCCGGCCAGCGGGCCGCCCTGGCGGCGGCGGAGACGGGGGCGTCCGTGGGGATCATCTCCAAGGTTCATCCCGTTCGGTCACATTCGAACGCGGCGCAGGGTGGGATCAATGCGGCGCTGGATCCGCAGGACTCCTGGGAGTCGCATGCGTTCGACACCGTAAAGGGCTCCGACTACCTCGGCGACCAGGACGCCATCGAGATCATGTGCCGCGAGGCTCCCCATGAGCTCCTGGAGCTCGAGCACTTGGGTGTGACTTTTCACCGCGACGAAAGAGGCCGCTTGGGCAAGCGCGCTTTCGGAGGGGCGTCCGCCGCAAGGACCTACTACGTGGCCGACATCACGGGCCAGGCGATCCTGCACGTGCTCTATGAGCAGCTCATGAAGTACGAGGAGGTCATCCGCTACGAGGAGTGGTTCAGCACCGCGCTCGTTCAGGACGACGAGGGGCGCATCGCCGGCGTCGTGACGCGCAACATCAAGGACGGCTCGCTGGAGCTGTTTGCCGCCAAGGCCGTGATCCTCGCCACCGGCGGCAACGGCCAGATCTACGACCCCACCACGAATGCCCTGATCTGCACCGGGGACGGGATTGCCATGGCGTATCGGATCGGCGCACCGCTGATGGACATGGAGATGATCCAGTACCACCCGACCACACTGGCGGGACTGGGCCTGCTGATCACCGAGGGTGCCCGCGGTGAGGGCGCCCACCTCTACAACGCCCAGGGCGAGCGCTTCATGGAGAAGTACGCGCCCAACAAGATGGAATTGGCCAGCCGTGACGTGGTCTCGCGCGCGGAGCAGACCGAGATCAACGAGGGCCGCGGGTTTCCCGACGGGACGGTGGCGCTCGACATCACGGTCGTGCCGCGCAAGCGCATCCACGAGGCGCTGCGCGAGATCGTGAACGTGGGCCGCGACTTCGCCGGCGTGGACATCACGCGCGAGCCGATCCACATCAAGCCGGGCAACCACTACGTGATGGGCGGCGTGAAGACCGACATCCACGGCCAGACGCCGATCCCGGGCCTCTACGCCGCCGGCGAGTGCGCGTGCGTGTCTGTGCACGGCGGCAACCGCCTCGGTGCGAACTCATTGCTGGACACGCTCGTCTTCGGCCGCCGCTCGGGCGAGCACGCGGCCCAAGCAGTGAGCGGGATGGGGATGCCGGAACCATCGCGTTCTTCATTGCAAGACGAGGACCGCACCATCCAGGCAATCGTGAACCGCGACGGCACCGGCCGGCGCGTGTCCGAGCTGAAGGCGGAGCTGGGCGCGACCATGGACAAGTACGTGGCGGTCTTCCGCGACGAGGCGGGCCTCAACAGCGCGCTCGAGATCGTCCGCCGCCTCAAGGACGAGGCTCAGAACGTGGCCATCGACGACAAGGGCAGCGTCTTCAACCAGGACGTGCTCGGTGCGCTCGAGCTCCAGTTCATGCTCGACAATGCGGAGGCCATCGTGATCTCGGCGCTCGAGCGCAAGGAGAGCCGCGGTGCCCACACACGACTCGACTATCCCGAGCGGAACGACGAGGAGTGGCTCAAGCACATCAACGTCGCCGCGAACGGGGCGGAGCCGGAGCTCTCGTATTCGCCCGTGACCATGACCCAGTGGGAGCCGCAGGAGAGGACGTACTGAAGTGGCCGACTACACGCTGAAGATCCGCCGCTTCAACCCGGAATCGGGCGAGCCCGCCTACTGGGCCGACTACGACGTCGACCTGCCGCCGGAGCGCTCGGTGCTCGACGGCATCCTCCAGGTGAAGGATCGCGAGGACGCCTCGATCGCCATTCGCTGCTCGTGCCGCGCCGCGATCTGCGGCTCCTGCGGCGTGCGCATCAACGGCCGCTCCGCCCTCGCCTGCAACACTCGCATCGGCGAGGCCAGCGAGCTCGGGCGCGACGGTGTGATCACCGTCGAGCCGATGGGAAACATGCCCGTGGTCAAGGACCTGGTCACGGACATGGAGGCCGTGCACTGGAAGAAGGTTCGCCGCGTGGTGCCGTGGCTCGTGCCCGCCGAGGAGCCGCCCGAGGGGCAGGAGTACATCGTGCCTGCCGAGGCGATGCTCGATGTGACCCAGGCGATGGCATGCATCCACTGCGGCGTGTGCGTGTCGGCGTGCCTGTCGCTCGAGGTGGACCCGGACTTCATCGGCCCCGCTGCCCTCGCGAAGGCGTACCGCTTCGTCGGCGACCCGCGCGACGGCGAGCACGAGGCGCGTCTAAAGGACCTCGCCGAGGACCCGCACGGGATCTACGACTGCACCCACTGCTTCGCGTGCGTGGAGGTGTGCCCCAAGGACGTAGCGCCCATGAACCAGATCATGCGCCTGCGCCGCAAGGCCACGGGCGACTACGGCATCAAGGACTCGAACAACGGCTACGGGCACGAGAAGGCGTTCACGAACATCCTCGAGCGATGGGGCACGCTTCACGAGGCGCAGCTGCTGCCGCGCTCTTTCGGCGACGGCTCACTCGTGAAGGGCCAGACGCGCCCGAGCGCAATCAGGCAGTTGGTGGAGGCCCTGCCGACGGTGATCCAAGGCCTGAAGTCCGGCAAGGTCACACCGAAGAAGGCGCTGGTGCACCCCAAGCTGCCCGATCAGAAGCAGGTGCAGCGGATCTTCGAGGAGGTCGAGTCGCACGACGAGCGCATCGAGCTGAACCTGTACATCATCGGCGAAATGGCCGGCGAGGAGAGCGAATGAAGCTGGCGTATTGGCCCGGATGCGTGTCTCGGGGCTTCACCCCCGAACTGCACGGCTCGGTCGCGAAGGTGGCCCCGCTGCTGGACCTCGAGCTCGTCGAGCTGGACCGCGCGAACTGCTGCGGCGCCGGCGTGATCGCCGAGCACAACCAGGAGCTGGCGGACACGCTGAACGCGCGAACCTTCGCGATGGCCCAGCAGGTCGAGGGCGCCGCGGGCATGATGAACATCTGCTCCACCTGCCAGGGCGCGCAGTCCGAGTGCCAGGAGCGCCTTGACGCAAGCGGTAATTACCGAGGCGAGGTGAACAAGCACCTCGAGGCCGACGGTCTCTCGTACCAGGCTGGCGGCGATTGGTGGAACAAGAACTTCCTCTGGATCCTGGCCGAGGAGATCGGCTTCGACGCCCTGCGCGAGCGCGTGCAGCGGCCGCTCACTGGGCTTCGCCTCGCTCCCTTCTACGGCTGCTACATCGTGCGGCCCTCGAAGCGGCTCGGCTTCGACGAGCACCCCGGGCGCGACAACTACCTCGGGCTTCTGATCGAGGCCCTCGGCGGCGAGGCCGTGGAGTACGCGGGGGCACGCAAGTGCTGCGGCTTCCCGGTGATCACGATGAACCGCACGACGTCGCTGCGGCAGGCCGGGCGGCATCTGGCCGACGCCATCGACGCCGGCGCGGACTGCCTCGTCACGCCCTGCCCGCTCTGCCACCTCAACCTCGACCTGCAGCAGCCGGCCGCGCAGAAATACGTGGAGCGCGATCTCGGGATCCCTGTCCTGCACCTGCCGCAGATGGTGGGCCTGGCGCTCGGCCTCGAGCCGAAGGAGCTCGGCATGGGCAAGCACGTGGTGCCGACCGACGATGTGCAGCGCAAGGTCGCAGAGCTCGCCGCGGCCTAGAACGCGAAGAGCCGGCCCGATGGCTGGCCGGCTCTCGCTACGTCGTACCCCTGCCTCGACGCTGCTCAGATCCTCCCTGATGCCAGGAAGCACGTCGCCACCCGCCAAGAGTGATCTTTGGGGGATGGGATCCTGCGCATGTGGGTAACCCTCGGGTGAACGATGACTCACCCCCTCTCACCCCCATGCCGACCGTAGTCACCGGGAAGTTCGAGGATCTGGTCTCGGTCGGGCTCGACGTCGTGATCGGCGAGGACCCGAACCTGGAGCTCGTGGAGCGGGACGTGCCGATGGATGAGATCGAGGCGGCGGTCGGGAGGCACCGGCCCGCTGTAGTGCTGCTCAACTTCGGCACCCTGCCCTCACCCGCCGACGTGCTGAGGCTCCATCAGGCGCATCCGGAGACGCGCATCGTCGTGCTCGCCAACAGGCCCACCTCGGGCGAGTGCAACCAGATGCTCTCGTTCGGCGCCACGGCCTGCCTCTCGAAGGAGACGGAGGCGCGCGACATCGTCAGCGCGATCCACCTCGCGTCCCGCGGCATGCACGTGCTGCCGCGCTCGGCGGCTGCGGGCGGAGGAGTGGACAGGCTCGGAGCTCAGGGCGCGGAGCTGCTCACCCCGCGCGAGGCCGACGTGCTCGAGCTGCTCCAGGACGGCTCCACCAACGCGGAGATCGCGCACGAGCTCTCGATCGGCATCGAGACTGTGCGCACGCACGCGCGCAACATCTACCGCAAGCTCGGCATCGCCTCCCGGCGCGAGCTGGCGCGGCTGGCGCGCCAGGAGCCGGTGGTTGTGGACGAGGAGCGCCGGCCGGTGCCGACCGGCTAAGCCGCGCGCGCGGTGCGCAGAAGCCCGCGCACGTTGAGCAGCTCGGCCACCTGCACGGCGTTCGTGGCCGCGCCCTTGCGCAGGTTGTTGCCCACGATCCAGAGGTTGAGGCAGCGCTCGTGCGAGGGATCGCGCCTGATGCGGCCCACGAGCACGTCGTCGCGGCCCGCCGCGTCGAGCGCGGTCGGGTAGAGGCCGTTGCCGGGGTCGTCGATCACGGTGAGGCCGGGTGACGACGCGAGCAGCTCGCGGCACTCGTCCGGCGAGAGCGGCTCGCGCGTCTGCACGTTCGCCGACACGGAGTGCCCTGTGAACACCGGCACGCGCGCGCAGGTGGCGGACACGCCGATGTCGTCGCGGCCGAGGATCTTGCTCGTCTCGCGCATGCACTTGCGCTCCTCGGTCGTGTAGTCGTCGCCGTCCTTGAAGGTCTCCACCTGTGGGAGCACGTTGAACGCGATCTGGTGCGGGTAGACCACCGGCGTCGGGATCTCCTTGGCGGCGATCTGCGCCTCGGCCTGGTCGTGGAGCTCCTCGACCGCCTTCTGCCCGGTGCCCGACACGGCCTGGTAGCTCGACATGACCACGCGCTCGATCCCCGCCCGCTTGAGGATCGGCCCCAGCGCCACGACGGTCTGCATGGTCGTGCAGTTGGGATTGGCCACGATGCCCTTGTGGCCGTCGAGTGCCTCGGGGTTCACCTCGGACACCACGAGCGGCACGTCCTCGTGCATGCGCCACTGGGACGAGTTGTCCACCACCACGGTGCCGGCTTCCGCGAAGCGGGGCGCCCACTCGGCGCTCACGCCGGAGCCCGCCGAGAAGAGCGCGA
>Ga0190265_10001216_pt1 | contig 16877 bp, 12 predicted proteins | sample Popmic124T_FD_133135 | JGI IMG/M metagenome (GOLD analysis project Ga0190265, IMG submission 133135) | Populus adjacent soil microbial communities from riparian zone of Indian Creek, Utah, USA - 124 T | ecosystem: Environmental > Terrestrial > Soil > Riparian zone | place: USA: Utah | collected...
ACCGGGGCATCCGGGGCGAGGTCGAGGGTGCTCCTGATCCCACCTCTGATCGAATCGGTGCGGAACGCCGCCTCGACCTGGATCGGCTGGTGGGCAGGACCCCTCAGGTCGGCTACCAGGTCCGGCAGTTGGTTGCTGGACGAGCGCAGGTAGACGGGGCCCGCGAGCGGTTGGTCGAGCAGCGGGGTCTCCGCCACGGCCCGGCCATAAATGGCCGCTTTCGGGCACTGGTCCGCCGCGAACTGGACCCGGGTGCAGACCGTCCTTATGTGCGCCTGGTCCAGGAAGGCGGACCGAGGCAGCGTCACAGCCGCCCTGGCAACGTTCGCGTCACCCGCCCGCGGCGTCAGGACAGCCGTAAGAGCCGGATTGTCGCCTCGCCTGGTACCGCCTTTAAGCCTCAGCGAAACCTTTGGCTTAAACCCAAGGCCGGCACAATTTCCAACTTGGAACGGGCTGGAGACATTGGCGGTGGCGCCCTCATCTCCCTTCACCGTCGCGCCAGCCGAGAGCGGTTCGCAATTAGTTGGATTGACGATGAAGTTAGGCCGGTCGATCGCCACCCGAATGTCCCTGACGTCGAGCAAGATGCCATGGAGGATGGTCGGGATCGGGTCCGAGACGGCCGTGATCTGGGCCGTTTTCGGGTTGATGTACAGGGCGGTGCGCACGACCACGTTGCCGAGGTCGAGCGGCCCAGCCACCGCCGGGACAACCAGCGCCAGACTCAGCGGCGCACCTTTGTAGGGACCGGCGAGGTAGGCCTTGCCGGTATTGACGTAGAACGGATCGGGGCCAGCTCCGGCGCCTGCCGAGGAAGTGCCGATCTGACTGGCCGCCGGGCAGGATGGATTGTCGATCTCAGCCTGGCCGGTTTCCTCAGCCGTGGGGATCGACGCCAGCACTGCGTCTGGGCAGTACGGAATACCTCTGAGGTCTGCGGTGAGACCCGTAGGAACGGTCACGGCGAGAGCGGTGAAGCGCTGGGTACCGTCATCGCGCTTGAGGGTCATTAGGAACGAACCATGGCCCCCAGCGACCGGGTTAGACGAACCGGTGGTCAGCTTCGGGTCGAGGCCACCACCGGGACAAGAACCGCCATTCGGGCCCTCCGTCACCTCAAAGGTAGAGGTCTGGACGACCGTCTCCTCTGCGGTCGGGTTATTGGGATCCGCAGCGTTCCAGGGCGTCAGCTCCGCTTTGATCTCATAGGCACCGCAGCGACGGGGATTGAGCAAGGGCGAACGTGGTCCCTGGGCAAAATGAAGGTCGACGCTAGAAAACGGCGCTTCCGGGTTGTCATCGAAGGTGATGACAAGTTGACCGGTCTTCGGGTCCGGGATCACTTTGCCCGCAATCTTGATCAGGATCCCGTCTTTCTCAGACTCAAAGACCATATAGAGGCCGATCATCTCGTCGAACGGATTGTCATTTTGCTTCGCGATATACACCGATCCGGTCAGTTTTTCCTGAATCAGCGGCGTGACGATCGCGATCGTCCCGATCTTCGAACCATCCGGACACTCGATCGGGTTATTGGTCTTCATCTTGACCTGGGTGGCCGTGCAGGCAGCGAGCCCATGGCCAGCGGCCGCATTAACCGCCATTCCGGCCGGCAGAGTCACGGTGGCCCGCTTCAAATTTGCCTGGGAAATACCAGTAGGGCTCTCCAAACCGTCGGTGGGCATGGTCAGCGAGACATCCAATCCCGTCGGGGAGTCCGCCTGGACGGAAGTCGGAGTTAACTCGATCTCAGGTTCGAATTCGACCGCATCACAACCAGTTACAGCCGGCGCCTCAAACTCTTTGACTGCAAACTCGCCAGGATTCTCCCAAGCGTCCACGCGAAGGACCGTGGTAGGTGGCTCTGCTGCGCATCGAGTCGGCAGCGTGACCAAGGGGACGGGATTAGCTCCTATCTGCGTCGCTTTCTTGCAGCTGACGAATTCATTGAATGGCCCACCCGTGGTCGCTCCAAATCCGCAAATCGTGGCTTGTACATCGCGGAGAGCTGGATTAACAAGCGCTGGTGCAGATTCGAGCGTTATTGCATAACCATCCTCAGGCCGGAGGCGTGGGGTAAAGGTGTAGACCGTCTCTGACAGTTTGTGGGGAAAGGCAAACTGAGCGGGAACGCCAAATTCAGGCTCGATCGCGTAAATTGGCATATTTTCGATCTTGGTACCGAATCCGTCAATGGTCACTCCGCCGACCACACTGCCGGATGGACAAGTCTGTGCCAGCACCACCTCCATCGAGGAACATAGCTCAGGCACAGCTAAAGCGTTGCCAACGAATCCACGCGGAGTGTCGGTGGCAATAAGCCTGGCCCGGCCCATCGGGGCATATCTATCACCAGGAAGTACCGAAGGGGGGATCAACACCCTTTTTTTGGCGAACGAAAAGGTAGCCCTGGCGGCAAGTGGGTGGCCACCAGCTTGAGTCTCTTCAACCACCCCTCCTTCATTAGGAACTTTGGTTTCAAACGCAGTGATGTCGAATAGTCTCGGTGGGGTGAAAGTAAATTCATTAAACGCACTCGCAGCTAGGGGCGCACCGCCACCAGAGACTGTAGCGCTAGCAATCGCGACATTGGGTAAATCGTCTCCAAGTGCGGTGCCGATAGCGATTGGAGGATAGAGAGCACCGGGATTTAACGCATTGGCGCGATTGCAGGAAACTTTTGCCTGAAGGCCACCAGATGGGGGCTGGGAGGAACAGGTCCAGCCACTAGGCGCAATTTCTTCATTCGTTCCATTGAAGATTTTGTACGCGAACGTACTTTCACTCTCCGGTAGATGAACCTCCACATTGACAACACCGCTGATTGGGGTGCTGGTTTCGCTCATGCTTGAGACGGACAACGTGTTGTTATTGCTAGGAGCCACAGGAGAGGGCGCCGGGTTAGTGGCAAGGTTCGCAGATACTTTCGTCGCCGCGCCGCTGGCATTAGCTGCCTTCACAGCGCACTGAAAAGTGGCACTGGTAGCAACATCAGCGGCTTGGACGGCGTAGGTGTTCGTAGCGGCACCATTACCAGAAAGCGGAATTCCATTGCGGTACCACTGATAGTTAAACGTCGGTTCGCCGCGCCAGAGTCCAGTGGCACAGGTCAGAGTCGTTGGTGGAGCCGTAGCCGACGGGTCACCTCCCACATTTAGTGAACCGCCAACACTAAGCGTTAGGGTGGGGGTCCCGGCCGTCATTGGAGGTGCCGCGGAAGGTACGGGATCAACGATAAAGCCACTTGCTACACGGGTAGAGCCGGCAAAACCACCGCCTATATCCACAACCGTGTTCGTTGCAGTTACCCTACATTGAATAACTTGCCCGTTGTCTGCCGCCTGTAGCCCATAGGTGGAAGCTTCTGCTCCTGGAATAGCAACCCCGTTGCGTAACCATTGAAAACTAAACGTCGGACTAGAGCCTCCCCATGCAGTGGGATTACAGGTGAGTTCCGCCCCAGATACAACTCTGGCAACATTAGCAACGGTCACCGTATAATTGATTCTTTCGTCGCTTCTACTAACCGATAGCTCATCTTTTTCTATATAGGCACCCAGGGTGGGCACCGCTACGGCGTTCATCGGGTTAACGCTCAGTCCAATGATGCCGGCGATAAGTCCCGTTAAGAAGCCAGCGAGCCAGAAAACATGGATCACGCCTTGAGTGTTGTAGTAGTAGAAGGTAGTGCTGCGGTAGCAGATCTCAATCATCGCTGGCCCCCCTGCTTGCGGCTGGTTCGTTTCTCGTGATTTGGCCGCTTAACGCAGCGAGTTTTCCCTTTGCGCTGAACCCTCCGCTTGCCGCGAGGGCAGTTACGCACCGGGTCCAGCTTTACATTGCCCTGACTTAAAAGCCCGAGCCCCTGAGCGCTGGGAACGCTGGGGACAGCATCAGAGGAACCTTGACACCCCTCGTTCCCGTTGGGTATGCAGACCGGTATAGGGGGCGGTTTTCGAAAACCCCCTTCCACTCTAGCTGCGTAAACATCGCCGATTGAATCCCCATCCTCGGGCAGAAGCTGGGCTGGAGTCGTAAAGGCAGCCGTAGAACCGTCATGGGAGAGAACAGGAGTGCCACCCGGCAGGCGGACCAACTGCCCCCTCCGCCAGAGGTAAGAGTTACCGTCGCCACCAATACCGTCTGGGACGAGAGTCTCGTTAGTTGAAAAAACGACGGTCTCACCATCCTCACTCGCCCATCGACCGTCCTCAGCAAAGTCGGTACCAGGGACAAAAGGATTGCCACGCGAGGCCACGTCGAACGCGCCGTTGTCGTTTCCTCCCGGTACCGCCTTCGAAATCCGCTCCAACTGCTCAGACTCTGCGTCGTAACGGAATAGGTCACGACTAAGGCCGTCCCCGTCATCTGCCGTGAGGGGAGCTTTTGAGAGAAAAAGAAGGATATGCCCATCTCCCCCGATTTGACCGAGATTCTCATCCACTGCAGGCACCGGATAGGCATTGTTCTTGAAGGTGCCTTCCCCACCCCAGAGAGCACCTTGATCACCTGACGCCAAGGCACCGATGAAAGCAAGGGATTTAGTCGCAGAATCCCAGACGTATAGGTTCGGCTGGCCTGGTTGCGCTTCGCCGTCTTCGGGATTCTTATCTGAGGTAAGAACATTTTCGGCAGCGAAATAGACGTGAGAACCGTCTCCGGAAATTGCCGCGACCGAATTGAATACCTTTGCTTCTTTACCAGCTTCGTGCAACCCAGGGACAGTCTCACCGGCCGAAACCTGGATCAGCCGCTGACCGGGGGGCAGCGTGGAGTCGTAAAGATACAAGTCGCAGCCGGGCTGAGCGATCGTAAGACTGCATTGGGAGGCGCTGTCATCGAGATCGGAGTCAGCAACCGTACGATTGGTAGTGAAATAAACCTTAGTGCCGTCCATGGACGCCCCTTGGTAAAGGTCATCACCATCGGCTGCACTACAAGGTGGTGCTACTCGATCGCAATCCCCGGAGGGCTCTTTAAGCAAGCGACTGATCCATGGCCCGTCTTGAGCCTCAATTCGCTTGAGAATACGTAGTTTATTCGCTTCAGTGCAGGGCCCGGATTCGGGTTGAGCCGCACGGGCAGAGAAGTACACGCGAGTACCGTCCGTAGAAATGGCGTGTTGATTTCTATTTCCGTTAGGTGCAGGGAACGGACCGACTCCCACAAACTCCCCTATGCCGCCAAGACGAGCGCCACAATTACCACCCCATACTTTCCCCTCTCCATCACGCGAAAGAAGAACAATGAAAGGCACGTCCGAAGGCGTGAAAGCCACAGCATAGACATTGTAGTCGGCGCCCGGTCCGGATGGACTCGGATCGCCCGATAGATAGGAAGTCAGACGATCAGCACCACCAGCGGCCTTGGGCCCCGGGCGAAAGTAGAGATGGGAGTGATCTTCAGACGCACCCTGGAGATCACTCGCTTCGACGGTTAGGGGTACACCACCGCCCAACGGAACCAACGCCGGAAATAATAGTGAGAATGATCCATCTAGCCTCCCTTGAAAGACTTGAGCTATACCCATTTGTCGCTGAGACAGAGTGGCTGCAATTTGAAACCAACTGGAGAAATCCGGCGTGAAACTGAGAGGCTCCGCGTTTTTCCGCCATCCGTAGAAGAAACCGGCTGGTGGAGAGGTAGGTAAGGTTTCCCATCCGGATGGCCCACGAGTGGCAACGTATGGGTCGCCAAATGGATCTAATAAACCCGGCGTTTCGGCCAAGCCAGCAGGCGAGAGAAAGCGAATGCGTTGCCCGTTGGCTGAAACGTGGGGATTGTTGGCACGCTGGTTGAACTTGCGTGACGGACTGACAAGCTCAATAGCCATGCAGTCCGGAAGAAAGGCAACGTTCTGTTCTAGCCGAATATCCCCATTTGAGCAGGGATCGCCTGGAACCGGAGCGGCAGAAGCAGAAGAAGTAAAAACCGCCAAAAATACAGCTGAGAAAAAGGCGGATACCAGGCATGCGAACCACAATGTATCGCCTGCTTTGACCCGGCTACCCTGCCAGGACATCGAAAGCTGTCTCACTTCGTCCCCCCCCTCGCGCCCGGCCCCACGCCGGGCTCTCCCTATTGCCCAAATCGACTAGCCCGACACAATCGAGCCAGTCGGCACCATAGAGGTACAACTGAGGTCTTGTCAACATTTACACGTAAGCTTGTTAAGGAACTCGAAAATTTTCTAAAGTGGGCCGCGTAGTTTTGGGCTACGCGGCCCCACTTAGATCACCCCGCAGCAGCGCTGTGAGGTGCACTCAAACGGCTATTCGATTCCGAATGTAGCTTTGGGTGTAACCGAAGCCGTACCGAATGCCTGGATACCACCGGCACCCGTTCCCGAAACGGTTAGGGTACTCATTGTGGTCGGATTATCGGGCGTTGCTGTCACTGCCGGGAAGATAACAGTGCTGTCATGTACCGGGCAGTTAGGTGTATTGTCGTTATATGTATTTGTGATTGTGACGTCTGTAATGGTTATGTCAGGTTCGCCGGCTTCATTTGTTTCGACATGCATCTCCCATGGGAGATCAAAGGTGTGGTCACCTTTCAAGGTGCAGGCTTGCAACCCACCTTCACCTACGCATTTATTTGTTGTGATGTCAAATGTGTCAATCTCACCTGTTGTGGTTCCGGCGAATAGTGTGGCTGTAATATCTATTTCGCACCTATAAGAAGCAACCCCCGGGATCGCGAAACCCAGTACACCCTCGACTTCAATATGCTCGTTTTGGGTGATCGGTTTATGGTGTTTCAGCCAGTTCGCCGATGCGGATGCCGGAGCGGCAACGGCGACCAAGGCGAGTGCCATGCTGGCGACCAGCATGATGCGCTTGAGGTTCATCGAATTCCCTTCCCTATTGAATTGGTTTCCCTATCCCCGGATGGCCGGGGACATGGCGATCAATAACGGAAGAACTAGAGAACAGTCAAGAAAAACTTTGCGGAAGGCGACACGAGAAACCGGCGGGGTTCATGGATCTCGGGTTATCTGCCTGCAAATCGCTGTAAGTCGGTGTCTAACACGCGCAAATTTGCGGTACTTAACGGCGGGAAGAGGAGATCGTGGATGTCTTGGACGATGTTCATCGGTAGGTCCGGTTTGGCGCCTCGAACTCGAAGAGCATCGAGACGGCCGTCGACCACAGCTTCGAGCCAAGCGTCCGAGGTGCCCAGCGCCCACGTGGGTGGGTCGGAGGCGGTATCGGAGCTGCAGGAGACAATCTCTCCCTCCCGCACCCCAAGGGTGACGCCGGCCACCTGCCTCTCCTCCCCTCCGGCATCTCCTGCTGACGTGAGCACGGCAAGCGCGCAGGCTCCGGTAGTGCTGTGGGAAAGTTCCACCAACCGAAGGGTGAGCAGGAACGAAGCCTCGACCTCGACATGGGAGATAGGGGCGACATTGTCGGCCATATAGCTTCGCTCCCACCGTCCCGCGACGGCAAGTGGGGCAATCGCGTGGCAGAGCCAGTCGCTCACGGCATAGGGCTTGCCCTTGCCCGTGCTCTCGATTGCGGTGACGAGATTCGTGGAGCGCAGCTTGGACAGACGACGCTCAAGCGCCGGATAGCTTATGTCCGGGATTTCGGAGTTGAGCTCGGTCAGCGTGAGAGGCCGCTCCGCGAGCACTCTGACGATAGTCGAGTCCCAGCCGCCGATCAGCGCCCTGATCGCGCCTGCAGCGGCGGCGCCGTCGAGCTGGATCGGGCCCTTCGGGGCGTGCAGCAGCCAATACTCGAGCCGATCGGCGACCGTGAGGAGGTCACGGCCGGCCGAGGTGATCTCGGTAGTAAGGCACCTTGACTCGCTGCTGGGATCCCGCTTGGCGAGGACGCCCAGCTCGCAGAGGTTGGCCACGGCAGCCCGGAGACTCGTCTGCGGCGCCCAGCCGATTGTCTCTTCTAGGTCACTCGCTCGCAGCGCGCCATCGGCGTGGGCCCGCAGGGTTCGCGCGTTCAGCGCATAGGCAAAGATCGAAAGCGCTCGGCTGCCTGCCAGCACCGGGACCCGCGACCGACTCGTGCGAGCCGGCCCGTTGCCTAACTCCGGATTCCCCTTGTGCGTATCGAGTCCTATGCCAGCGCCTTCCCTTGCAAATCGACGCCATCTCCGCCACCATCCTAGGGGAAATAATCAAGAGAATTTTATTAATACTTTATGTAGTTTGAGGACCGCCGTATCTTTCATCGAACGGTGAAGCGCTAGGAGCGGAGAGGGTGGGATTCGAACCCACGAGGCGGGTTAACCCCGCCCACGCGATTTCCAGTCGCGCTCCTTAAGCCACTCGGACACCTCTCCGGTTGGCCAAAGGGTATTCGTTCAGCGGCGGCTGGCGAAGAAATCGCGCAGGAGGGCTGCGCACTCGGGCTCCATCAGGCCACCGACCACCTGGGGGCGGTGGTTGAGCGCGGGCTCGCCGAGGACGTCGAGGACGCTGCCGGCGGCGCCGGCCTTCGGATCGGAGGCGCCGAAGACGACGGTGGGGATGCGAGCGAGGACGATCGCCCCGGCGCACATCGCACAGGGCTCCAGCGTCACGTAGAGGGTCGTGCCAGGCAGGCGCCAACCTCCGAGCGCCTCGGCCGCGGCGCGGATCGCGAGGATCTCGGCGTGGGCGGTGGGGTCCTTGCGCAGCTCCCGCTCGTTGCCGGCGGCGCTGAGCACCTGGCCCTCGCGGGCCACCACGGCCCCGATCGGGACGTCGCCGTGCTGCTCCGCCTCGCGGGCGCGCTCGATCGCCAGGCCCATCAGGCGGCGGTGCTGGGCGTCGAGCGACTCGTCCGGCATCGATCGGAGAGTATGTGCCACCTACAACTTCGCGGGCCGGCCGGTGTTAGCTGATTGCTCGCTCCACTGCAGGGATTTACGCGAGCCGATCCGACATGAGCCGACGCCTGACGACCTTCGCTGCCTCTGCCCTGCTCGCGGGCGCCTTCGCGACGGCCCCAGCCGCGGCGGCTACTGGTGTCTCGCCGGCGCGCGCCTTCGTGCCCGGCGAGGTCGTCGTCAAGCTCGAGGGCCAGCGAGTTGGGCGCTCCGTAGACCTGCCACCCGGCGTCGGCGTGCACCGGGCCACGGCGGCGCTGCGGCGTAGGCCGCGGGTTTCCTACGCCGCCCCCAACTACATCGCCACCGCCTCGGCCACGAAGCCGCTGCTGACCAGCACGGGGATACCCAACGACCCGGGCCCGATCGAAGGCCCGCCCGGCGCGCCCGGGGGCTGGACCTCACTGCAGTGGAACCTGCTGCCCTGGGAAGGCGCGCCGACCGCACTGCTGCCGACCTCGCCGGGCGGGATCGACGCGGTGGGCGCCTGGCAGAACCTGATCGAGGCAAAGCGCCCCGGCGCCCAGGGAATCGTCGTCGCCGTCCTCGACACCGGCGTTGCCTACCGCTCGATGTCCCCGCGCTTCCTGCGCAGTCCCGACTTCGCCACCGGCCAGTTCGTCAAGGGCTACGACTTCGTTGCCGGCGACTCCCTACCACTCGACGAAAACGGCCACGGCACCCACATCGCCGGGACGATCGGCGAGAAGACCGACAACGGCATCGGGCTGGCAGGGCTCGCCTACCGCGCCAAGCTGATGCCGGTGCGGGTCCTCGACAAGCACGGAGCCGGCGAGGCCGACGACATCGCCAGGGGAATCCGCTTCGCCGTCGACAACGGCGCCGACGTGATCAACATGAGCTTCAACTTCGGTTGCGGCAAGCGCGTCCCCGGAATCAACGAGGAGCTGCGCCGCGCCTACGAGAAAGGGGTCGTGACCGTGGCCTCGGTCGGCAACCTGGGCGCCGAGACCTGCGTCTCACCGCCCTCCACCGGCCCGCGCGTGATCGGCGTCGGCGGCGCCACCGAGGGCGGCTGCCTCGGTGGCTACTCGCTGACCGGCGACGGGATCGACGTCGTTGCCCCCGGCGGCGGTGCGCCCGTGCCCGGCTGCCCCTCGGTCTGGTCGCGGCCGATCTACCAGGTGACCTTGAAGGGCGGGGACACGCGCCGCTTCGGCGAGCCCGCCAACTACGTCGGCACCTCGATGGCCGCCGCCCACGTCTCCGGCGTCGCGGCGATGGTCCTGGCCAGCGGGGTGCTGCCGCCGAAGACCTCGCCCCGCGGCACGGTGAACCGGGTGGCCCGGCGGCTGGGCGCGACCGCCCGCAACCTCGGCCTGGCGGCGACGCGGCAGGGCGCCGGCCTTATCGACGCGGCTGCGGCCACCGATCCGTCGTTGTAGAAGCGCTCAGCAAAAGGGCTTCGTTGGCGAATTATCCTCACTTCTCGCAAATTGCGATCCCGACTGCAGACAATAGCTTCCGACGCATCTGCAGCCCTGCGTCGATGGTCGACTCGGCAGGAAATAAGGTCTCGCAGGGCTAATCGCAACTCCAGCAACCGAGAAGAGGATCCTGGTCGTTCGTGAGCGCCAAGTGATGCTCGATGAGGATCTCGCAGTCCTTTACGGCGTCGAGACCAGGGTCCTGGTTCTGCAAGTAAAACGCAACATCAAGCGCTTTCCCGACGGCTTCATGTTCCAGCTGTCCGCGCAAGAGTTCAGCGACTTGAAATCACAATTTGTGATTTCAAGTGGAGGGCACGGGGGTCGTCGGAACCGTCCGCTGGTAGAGATCATGCGGGTATTCGTCGAGCTTCGCCGCATTGCAGCTTCATACTCTGCGATTGAAGAACGGCTCGAAGAGCTTGAGCGAGAGACTGGAGCAAAGCTCGGTCACCACGACGAGCAGCTGAAGCAGATCTTCAGGGTGCCTGAGGGCGAGAGATAGCCGAGGTCGTCAGTGCGGCGCAGCCGCGGCCACCCGACTTGTCGCTGTAGACAAATTTGCGTGTCTTAAGCTCAATATTTATTGACTAACTAGAGCTTCCCCGTTATGGATCGCTCATCCCCCGAATGGGGGATGAGCTACGACCATGAAGGGAAAGAGATGAGCATCAAGAGAATTCTGCTATTCGGCAGCATAGCGCTAACGGTAATCGCCGTCACGGCGCCGGCGGCTGCTCAGGCCGAAGTCACACTGACAGAGGACACACAGAAACTCGCAGCTGGCGCAGGCGTCACAGCTACAAGCACCGATCTAAAGATAACAACGAGCCAAGGCACGATTGTTTGCACAAAAGTGATGCTTCACTTCGAAGTTGTCACGAACGGCCCGGGAGGCCATGTCGTCCTCAACCCACTGGGAGAAGGAACAACCGAACACTGCACAGTTGCAGAGAACGGTTTCCGAGTGACAATCACAGATTTGACAGTCGTCCAAAACCTGACAATCAATACATGGGGCACAGGAAACGTTGGCGTGACATTGATAGACCACATATACCACCCCAGCGATGTGAATCACACGACGCCGCTCCAGACATGTCATTTCGCGGGCACCGCTCACCTAGAAGGGCGCGGATGGGGGGTCGATGAATTCGAGATCACACAGTCCGCCCTCACCGGGACTGGGCCGGGCTGCCCCCCGGTCGGCGCGATCGAGGGCAAATTCACACTGGAGACAAGCAACGGAACTCCAGTCGAACTCGACTACGAAGAAACAGGATAAGGATGCACCCCGGGGGCCGCGGACGCGGCCTCCGGGTAAGCCGCTAGGTCGTGCGGACTACGAGGACGCTGCAGGGAGCGTGGTGGGAGACGTTGTTGGGGACGCTGCCGAGCAAGAAGCGGCGCGCCCCGGTCATCCCTTTGTTGCCGACGACGATCAGGTCGGCGTTGGTGTCCTCGGCGACGGTGAGGATCGCGTCGGCGGGGTTGCCCTCGACCGGGTGGGTCTGGACCTCCAGGCCCTCCTTCTTCGCCGCCGCGGCGGCGGCCTCGAGCACGAGGTTGACGTCCTCGCGGGGGCCGAGCTGGTGCTGGACGTCCGCCGGGGCGTCCAGCTGCTCGCCCTCGGTGCGGCGTTTGGAGACGGGCTCGTAGGCGCTGACGATGCTGAGCTGGGCGCCGGAGAGCTTGGCCAGGTCGGCAGCCTGCCGGACCGCCTCGGCGGCGGTCTCCGACCCATCCGTCCCTACCACGATGCGCGAGAACACGCGGTGATACTAACGCGCCGAGTGGCGCGCGGGAAGACCGCGGAAACCGTCGCCGAGGATCTCGGTCGGCGTCGTCGCCAGGCGGACGACCGCGATCGCCATCGAGGCGAGCAGGCAGGCGACGAGGATCGCCAGCCCGACTTTCCAGAGAGTCGGCATGACCGGCAGCCTAGTCGCGGGTAGGCTGGCTGGCATGGAGAGGATCGCGGACGGGGTCTGGCTGCTGCGCGGGGACTTCCGCGGGGCGATGAACGTCTACTTCCTCGACGACGGGGACGGCGTCGTCCAGTTCGACGCCGGCACCAAGTCGATGACGAAGGCGGCACGGAAGGCGGCGGAGAGCCTCGGCGGACTGAAGCGGGTCGTGCTCGGCCACGCCCACGCCGACCACCGTGGCACCGCGCCGTACATGGGCGTCCCGGTCCACTGCCACGCCGACGACGTCACCGACGCCGAAAGCGACGCCTCGATCGCCCCCTACTTCGACCTCTCGCAGCTGCCGGTTGCCCCGATCCGCTGGATCTACCCTCTCCTGCTGCGGCGCTGGGACGGCGGCGCGGTGAAGATCGACGGCACGGTCTCGGAGGGCGACGAGGTGGCGGGCTTCCGCGTCCTGCACTTCCCCGGCCACGCGCCGGGCCTGATCGGCCTCTGGCGCGAGAGCGACCGGCTGGCGATCGTCAGCGACGTCGTCTACTTCGTCGACTCGGGGCGGCTGAAACCGCTGCCGCAGGGTGAGGCGAGCGTTCCCCACCCCGCTTGGGCCTGGAACCACGCCAAAGCGAAGGAGTCGGTGCGGCGGCTGGCAGCGCTGGAACCGGCCATCGTCTGCGCCGGGCACGAGGGGCCGCTGCGCGGCGACAACCTGCGCGAGACCCTGGAGCGCGCTGCCGAGCGCTACTGAGGCGACTGCGCGTCGTGGGCGGGCCGCGCCGCGGCCGACCGCTGTCATAGGTTGCCCTCGCTGATGATCGGGACCTACGCCTCGGCGGCGTTGATCTGCGCCGCCTCGCTGCTCGTCGGACGCGCGCTGCTCTCCGTCGCGGGGCGCGACTCGTGGTCGTGGCTGGCGCCGGCGGCCGGCTTCGGCGCGGTGCTGACGGTGACCGGGGTCCTCGCCCGGGCGCCGGGGCACGGCGCCTCGGCGACGCTGGGCCTGGGCCTGCTGATCGTCGCGGCGGCGGCGATCGTGGCGTTGGGACCGCGGTGGCGTTGGGACCGCGAGGCGCTGCGGCAGGGCCTCCCGGTCGCGCTCGTCGTCGCCCTCGTGCTCTCGATCCCCTTCGCGATGACGGCCCGCTGGGGCCTGCTCGGTGTCGGCTTCAACAACGACCTCGGCCTCCACCTGGCCTGGGCCGAGTGGCTGCGCAGCGGCTTCGGGCCGACGCCGGAGCCCGGCTACCCGCTCGGCCCGCACGGCCTCGCGGTGGCGATCGCCGCCGTGCCGGGCATCGGGCTCGGCCAGGCCTTTGTCGGCGAGGTCTTCGCGATCGGCATCCTCACCGGCCTCACCGCGCTCGGCGCCCTGCCCGGCTTCGGCCCCCGGCGGCGCCTGCTCGCCGCAACGATGGTCGCCGTCCCCTACCTGGCTGCCTCCTACTTCGCCCAGGGCGCCTTCAAGGAGACCGCCGAGGCCCTCTTCGTGCTCGCCTTCGCGATCGCCCTGCGCGACCCCGGCCCCCTCCCCACCGGCGCCGTCGCGCGGCTCCGCTTCGCCCTTCCCTACCTGGCGCTCGCCGGCGGCATCTTCTTCTCCTACAGCTTCGCCGGACTCGCCTGGCCGATCGCGATCCTGGCGCTGTGGAGCCTGACCCTGCCCGAGGTGCGCTCGGCGCTGGCCCCCCGGGCGCTGCTGCGCACCCTGCTGCGCCCGGCGACGCTGGCGATCGTCGCGCCGCTGGGCGGGCTCGCGGTCGCGGCGACGCTGGTCGGCCCGTTCGGCTTCGTCCACACCTTCAACAAAGTGGCCGGGGCCAACACCTACGGCGCCGTCTCGCCGATCGAGGCGTTCGGCGTCTGGCCCTCGTCGAACTACCGCCTCGACGCGCCCGGCGGCCCCCAGCTGACCGGCCTCGCGGGGGCGATCGGGGTGCTCGCGGTGGCGCTCGGCGCCGCCTGGTGGGTTCGCCGGCGCGAGCTCGCCGTGCCGATCGGGCTCGCCGCCTGCGCGGCTCTCTACCTCGCCGCCCTCCCCACCAGCGGCGACTACTCCCAGGCCAAGGCGCTGATGATCGCCGCGCCGCTGGCGATGCTGGTCGCGATCCGGCCGCTGCTCGCCGAGGCTTGGCCAGATCGAGTTCGCACTTCTTCTCGAATAGCGCGACTAAACGCGAACTCGGCGTCGATCGTGCGGCTGGGCTGGTTCCTACTCGCCGTCGTCTTCGTCGGCGGCGCCGCCTACTCGAGCCTGCTCGCGCTGCGCGACGCGCCGGTCGGGCCGCCCGGCCACGGCGCCGAGCTGCGCTCCTTCCTGCCGAAGCTGGAAGGCGAACCCGTCCTCTACGCCGGCCAGGACCGCTACGCCGCCTACGAGCTGCTCGGTGCCGACACCCACGTGCCGCTGGTCGAGTTCCCCGACGAAGAGGTCGCGCACAACCCCGAAAAGCCGTTCGACACCGGCGACGCCTACAGTCCGATCGACTTCGACTCCTTCTCCCAGGGCACGCTCGACCGCTTCCCCTACGTGATCACCGGCCGCGCCGCCTGGAACAGCCAGGCCCCGCCCAACTTCCGCCGCGTCGCCGCCACCCCGTCCTTCCTGCTCTGGAAGCGGACTGGCCCAACGCCCGACGACCGCCACGTGCTGCTCGAGGGGACCGACGCGGGGGCATGGGCCGGGTGCGCCTCGCCCGAGATCCGCATCCTGCTCGCCAGCGGCGGCCGCGCGTCGCTGTTCGGGGCGCCGGCGATCGGCCCCAAGTCACGCTGGGTGCCGGGCGACGTGCTCGGCACCGGCGAGAGCGCCACCCAGACGCTGGAGCTGCCCGCCGGCCGCTGGCTGCTCTCGCTGCAGTACTTCTCCCCCTTCGAGCTGACCCTCAGCGCCCCCGGCTTCCGCCAGGCCCTCGAGCCGGCCCTCGACGGCCAGCGCCCGAACACGATCAGCCTCGCCAACGACGGCCAGTTCTGGCCGGCAGGGGAGATCGTCAGCGACGGCGGCCGCGCCCGCTTCACGATCGCCGCGAGCGAGCCGAGCACGCTGCAGCGGCTCAGCGGCTACGCCGGCAAGGCGCAGCTCGGCAACCTGGTCGCGGTACCCGCCGGACCGCGCCGCCTCGTCCCGCTCGCCGCCGCCTGCGACGGCTGGATCGACTGGTACGAGTCCTCCGAGACCCCCTGAGCCACCCGGTCTCCCACCAAACTCGATCTCAGGCCAGGGTGCAGCGGGCCTGGTAGATCGAGGTGAAGCCGTTTTCGAAGCCGTTGCGGGCGGCGCGCAGGTAGAGGCGCCAGACTCGGACCCGTTCGGGGCCGGCCAGGCGGATCGCCTCGTCGAGGTTCTCGTCCAGGCGCCGCGCCCAGTGGCGCAGGGTCTCGGCGTAGTCGGCGCCGAACTCCTCGACGTGGCGGGGGACGAAGCCGGCCCCTTCGAGCGCCAGCAGCACCCGCGAGAGGTGCAGCGGCTCGGCGTCGGGGAAGACATAGCGCTCCGAGAACGCCCCGGCCTCGGGGTCGTTGTGCCGCAACCGGGTGATGCCGTGGTTGAGCAGGCGGCCGCCGGGCTCGAGCAGGCCGGCCAGCGTCCGCGCGTAGACGTCGATCTGCTCCTCGCCGACGTGCTCGACCATGCCGATGCTGGCGATCGCGTCGAAGCGCTCGCCGGTGAGGTCGCGGTAGTCCATGACGCGGATCTCGACCCGGTCGGCGACGCCGGCCGCCTCGGCCCGCTGCCGCGCCTTCTCCGCCTGCGGCGGCGAGAGGGTGATGCCGACCACGCTGACACCGTGCCGCGTCGCCGCCCAGAGCGGGAAGCTGCCCCAGCCGCAGCCGACGTCGAGCAGCCGCTCGCCCTCCTTCAGCGCCAGCTTGCGGCAGACCGTCTCCAGCTTCTCTTCCTGCGCCGCCTCCAGCGTCTCGGCACCGCGGGAGAAGATCGCGCAGCTGTAGGTCGTCGAGTCGTCGAGGAAGAGCGAGAAGAACTCGTTGGAGACGTCGTAGTGGTGGCGGACCGCGCGGGCGTCGCGCTCCCTGCTGTGGCGCCGCCCGCTGGGCTGCAGCTCGGCGGCGGGACGGCGCGGCGGCCGGGTCAGACCGGCGGCGCGCACCGCGGCAAGCAGCAGCCGCGCCTTATCGCCTCCCTCCAGGGGCGGCGGCTGCCAGCTGTCGAGCAGCTCGATGACCGCGTCCATGTCGTCGACCTCGATCTCGCCGCTGACGTAGGCGCGGCCGAGGCCGAGCTGGCCGGGCGCGCGCAGGACGTGTGCGGCGGCGCGCGGCGAGCGGACGTAGAACGTCGGCCCGTCGCCGTTCGTCGAGGGCAGCCGGGTCCCGTCCCAGAACTCGACCGCGAAGGGGCGCTCCGGGATCCTCCCCTCGATCTCGCGACGCAGTGGCGAAGTGCTCGCGAACAGCATCTTCACAGCATAGAATCGTTAGTCATGGCGAGCGGCCCACTTCCTTCGGATATCCAACCTGTGGAGAACGAGACCCGGGATCGGATCATCACCGGCCTCGTCACCCTGGTCCCGTTCCTGGCGATCGGCATCGCCGGCTGGCAGGTCTGGGGCAGCGCCCTGCACTGGAGCGACGTCTTCCTCTTCCTCGGGATGTACGTGTTCACCGGGCTGGGGATCACCGTCGGCTTCCACCGCCACCTCACCCA
>Ga0190265_10001217_pt1 | contig 16862 bp, 10 predicted proteins | sample Popmic124T_FD_133135 | JGI IMG/M metagenome (GOLD analysis project Ga0190265, IMG submission 133135) | Populus adjacent soil microbial communities from riparian zone of Indian Creek, Utah, USA - 124 T | ecosystem: Environmental > Terrestrial > Soil > Riparian zone | place: USA: Utah | collected...
ATGGACGAGCGGAGCGGAAACAGCGGAGAAGGAGGCGGCGGCGACGGCACGGAGCCACGGGTGAGTCGCAAGACGCCACGGGGGTTCGCCGCAATGAACCCCGAAGCGCAGCGCGCAATCGCCGCAAAGGGCGGCCGCGCTGCCCACCAGAAAGGAACGGCACACGAGTTCACGAGCGAAGAGGCACGGATCGCGGGGAGAAAAGGTGGTGAAGCATCCCGCGGTGGCCGCAGATCCAGCGGCGGCAGCGACAACAGCAGCAACACCTAACCGACCTGCCGGGACGGAGGCGGGCGAGGCACAGGAGACTGTGCCTCGCCGTGTTTTCGGCAGCAGGCCTCGAGCATCGAGACGATCTCCTCGATCGTCGTCGCGCCGCGATCGCGCGCGTAGAACGTCCTTATCTCCCGGTACCGCTCGGCCGGATCGAGCTTCATCCCTTTTTCCACCACCCACCGCTGGAGCGCGAACGGACGCGGCCCCCACCAGCCGCACTCCTGAAACTTGTCGTTGAGAAGAATGACTATCGGAATCGAGCGCGACGTGCCGGTCAGGTGCGCGTCCATGATGTCCGGGTTCTCGTCGCGCTTGAGGAGCCGCAGGTCCATGTTGGTGACGGAATCGGCGAGACGCGACACGATGGGCAGGATGTTGATCGAGTCGCCGCACCAGTCTTCGCTCAGCACGAGGAGCCGCCAGTGACCGCCCAGCGCCTGTACCCGGGCCGACATCACCGGCGGAATCGAGACGCGCTTGAGCATCGCCATCCAGAGAGAGTCATTGGGCTTTGCGCGCGCCATGAAGTCGGCGAACGTTTCCCCGCTCTCGTAGCGAACGCGCGTGATCACCCGCGTTGCCTAGCGGAGCATGTCCAGGTGGATGATTCCATCTTCCTCGTAGGGTGCGGATGCCGTCGTGAAGCCAAAGCCGGCGTAGAATTTTTCCAGGTAGCGCTGCGCCGCAAGCCTCGTTGGCTGCCCGGGCGCGAGCTCCTCGAGCCGGCGCAGCGCCTCGAGCATCAGGGCCCGGCCGACTCCAGTGCGTCGCACTTCCGTGGCCGTCACCACCCTGCCCACGGAGCCCTCCGCGTATCGTACGCCGGGCTCGAACACCCGTGCGTATGCGATGAGGCGACGTGGCTCATCGTCGCGGGTCCAGCCGAGAAGGTGCCAGGCGGCGGGGTCGCGCCCGTCGGCGTCGGGATAGGCACAGTTCTGCTCGACGATGAAAACGCTCTCCCGGAGGCGCACGACTTCGTAGAGCTCCTCGGGACGCAGGTCCTCAAAGCGCGACCACTGCCACGCGACTTGCACGCTTGTCTTGCTCACCACGCTTACGTATTCTCCCCTGTCGACGGCACCGGATAACATAACATGCATTCGATCCGCTTCCGCGCATACCTCCTCGTCCTCGCGACGGTCACGTTATCGACGCCTGACGCAGCGGCGCAGCAGCGCACATCGCCGGCGGCCAGGACTCTCGACGCCCGCATGGGGCTCGCGCGTGACCCAGCGATCGTGGCCGCGCTCGGCGACATCTCCGCCCGCCGCATTCGGGAGACCGATTCGGCGCTGGTGTCGTTCGGGACACGCCACACCATGAGCGACACCGTGAGCCGCACCAGGGGAATAGGCGCCGCGCGGCGCTACCTCCACGCGAAGCTGAGCGAGTACAGCATTGACTGCGGCGGCTGTCTGAGGGTGGAGTACGACGCGGCGATGATCGAGATCCCACGCCACCCGGAGCGACCGACAGTGAACGTCGTCAACGTTCTCGCCTGGCTTCCCGGCTGGGACACCACCCGCGTGGTGGTCATCGGCGGTCATTACGATTCGTGCATCTGCGCGCTCCCTGAGCTCGGTGCGATGGCGCGCTTCGAGGCAGCGCGCGACGCGCCGGGTGCGGACGACGATGCGTCGGGGACCGCGGCGGTGATCGAGCTGGCGCGGGTGTTCTCCAAGCGTTTTCCACGTGGGCTCGAGACATCGATTATCTTCGTGGCATACGCCGGTGAAGAGCAGGGTCTGCTCGGATCGACTCACCTCGCGCGACGACTTCACGCCGGCGGCTACCGCGTGGCGGCGGGAATGACCAACGACATCGTGGGCAATGTAGTGGCCGACGATGGCCGGACGGATTCCACATCTGTCCGGATTTTCGGGGCCGATCCGGACAATGGGCCGAGCCGCGAGCTTGCGCGCTACACGAGCGCGATCGGATACATCTACAACCGCGCTTTCCGGATTCTCCCCGTGTTCCGTCTCGATCGAGTCGGTCGTGGCGGAGATCACAGTCCCTTCGTGGCGCTTGGTGACCCGGGTCTGCGCTTCACTGAGCGCCTCGAGAACTACAAGCGGCAGCACTTGCCCACCGATGTCTTCAGGCACGTGAATTTCGGCTATGTAGCGAACGTGACCCGCTTGAACGCAGCTCTGATAGCGTCGTTGGCCAGCGCCCCCGCGTCGCCGCGGGCAGTCGCGCAGCGCGATCAGGCGTCGGGCGGCCAGCGCTGGTCGATCACGTGGCCGGAAGTGCCGGGGGCAGCCGGTTACGAGGTTCTCTACCGGCGCACGAATTCACCGGTTTACGAAAAGATCTATCAGGCTGGAGCGAGTAGGTCGTTTCTGCTTCCCGATCAGCTCGATGACGGATGGGCGGGAGTTCGCTCTGTCGGCGCGAAGGGACATCGCTCGATAACGAGTGCGGTGCCGCCTCCCTGCCCGGTCACACGCGCCGATTCCGTAGCCGCGGGAGAGACAATTGTCAGAAACTGCATCCGGCCGCCAGCTCGCTGATCATCCACCAATTCCTGACAACGAAAAACCCCCGGTCACCGACCGGGGGTTTTTTAAAGCAACGCGCGAATGGAATCAGATATTCGGGTTGCCGTTGATCTCGTTGGTCGGGAGCGGCCAGCAGGTGATGTTCGGGTCGTAAACCGCGCCCGACGTGCTGCCAGGGTACGGGCCCGAAGGAAACAGGTCGACGTTGTAGAACTCCTTGTACCGGCGGAGATCGCCGAGCCGGTGGCCGTCGAGATAGAAATCGCGGCTCCGCTGGTCGCGCAGTTCAGCCATCAGCTCATCCCCTACCACCGCGGTTGCGGTCTGCCCGTTGGCACTCCGACGCGCATTCACGAAGATCAGCGTCGCGGGCGTTGGTCCCTCCGCCTCAGCTCTGATATACTCGGCCTCGAGTCCGGAAGCGATACGAACGGACATGATCGGCGCGAATGCCGCGCCGGCGACGGTGGCCGAGTAGGTGCTGTAGGACGGAGGCGACAGTGGAATGCCGGCTCGGGCAGTAGTACCGCCAATGCGCGGCACGCGCGGATCCGTAGTCATCGCCTCGAACGGCGTGTTGAGGAGATTGGCATTGCTGCCAACTGTGAGCCGCTCGTACGTCCGATTGCGCTGCTGCGCCGTGTTGTCGGTATAGTACGCTCTGAAAACAAACGCTGCCGGTACCTGATTGGCATAGGCTATCGCCGCCGGTTTGTCGTTCCGGTTTAGCGCCGCGCGCGCCGCCCCGACTAGGGCAAAAAACCGCACCGAGTCAGTGGCCGCGATTGCGTTTGCGTTCGGAACGGGCTGAGCCTGTAGATGGGCTCTCGCCGCAGTGGCAATCGCGATCGCTTCATCGAAATTGGTAATCGCGTCTCCGAAAATCTGCGCCGATGTCTTGGGAACGCCGAGGTCGATGGGTGTCACGCACATCGTTTCACCGAGCAGGATGTAGCTGTGCCCGGCGTAGGCGAGAGACCGCGCGACCCGGATGTCGCGGCTCGCGCTGTCGGCCAGAATGTCCTTCAGGCGCCTCGCGGCGTCCTCCCCCAGATAGCGCGCCCGCTGCGCCGGACCATAGATGAAAGCGTTGATGTACGACATGTCCGAGTAAAGCTCACGCCGGTCGATCTGCCCCTCCTCGACGAATACCGCTCGATTGAAGAGCTCGTCGGTCAGCTGGCCGTTCCAATAAGTCACGTCAGTGTAGGCCAGCTGGTACCCGTAAATCGGCGCATTCGCGATGATACTAATATTCGCCGGATTGGTTACGTCCGTCTCCTCTACCGCGCCTGGATTCGTGGCCTTGAGAAAATCGCTACATCCCGCCGCGGCGGAGAAAGCAGCCACGAGCGCGCCGAGCTTGAGCGTCCGGGCGGCGGCGCAAATCAGTTTGCTATGCGTCATCATGTGATTGCTCCGCATCAGAATTGAAGATTGATGGCGGCCGACAGCCGTCGTGGCGCCGGCGACGCATAGGCATCGACCCGGACGAAATTGCGTCCGCCGTAAGAGTTGACTTCCGGATCCGCACCCTCGTAGTCGCTCCAGATCTTGAGATTGCGACCGGAAAAGACGAGGCTGGCTGACTGCGCCCGTGAATAGCGCACCAGTTTGGCCGGAACATCGAGCGTCAGAGATATCTCGCGAAGCTTCACGAAATCTGCCTTCTGGATCCATTCCGGCGAAACGGAAGCGCTGCGATAGACCGCCAGCTCCTTGAACAGAATGCTGTCCGCCGGCGTGACCGGGAACCGCGCGCGCGGATCGTTGACCCTCGCGCAGTTGTCGTTTGCCCCCTGGCAGCGATTACGCTCCTGGAGATTGAACACATTGAACCCGCCTTTGTGGTCGAGCAGCGCGTAGACGCGGGCAAAGCCGAACAGTGTGAAGGTGTTCGAGAAGCCGATCTCGCGTGTGGGAACCGACGAACCGTAATAGCGGCGCGCCGTGTCGCCGGGATTGAAGATCGCCGCACCAGCCGAGGTGAGAATGGCGGCGCCGTCCGGGCCCCTTTGCGGTGGGGTGACCCAGAACCCGCCGAGCGGGTACCCAACGCGGTGTTGCTGTACCGAGCCGTAGGCTTGACCGATTGGAGTCTCGAATTCCTTTCCTGGTACCTCAAAGCTCACGAGCTCGTTGCGGTTGCTGGAGAAGTTCAGGCGGGTATCCCAGCCGAATCGGGCGCCGCGTAGCGGGGTTCCAAAAAGCGAGATCTCGACGCCGCGGTTGTTCACTTCGCCAAGGTTCGCCAGCCGCGTGCTGATGAAGCCGGTCGAAGGCGGGACCGAGATGCTCTGCAGCATCTTCGACGTCGTCTTGTTGTAGAAGGTAAAGTCCACGCCGAGCCTGTCCTCGAGGAGCCCCATGTCGAAGCCCAGCTCGATCTCCTCACCCAGCTCCGGCTCGAGGTCCGGATTGCCGTAGCCGAACGTCCGCAGCGCTGAGGCCGTCGTCGTCCCGAGCGTCGCCCGATCGACCGTGTACGTCTGCGGCGCCGAATACGCGGTCGGAGCGCGGCCGGCCTGGCCCCACGCACCGCGCAATTTCAGCGAGTTTACGCGCGCGGCGCCGAGCAGTCCGCTCGGGCTGGAAGCGTCAGCCACGACGTAGGCGAAGGAGAACTTGGGATAGACGATCAGGTCGAAATTGGTACCGAACGATGAATGATCGTCCGCGCGCGCTGCTGCGGTAACGAAAAGTCGATCCCGCCACGCCAGCTGCTGCTGCAAGTAGTATCCGACGGAATTGTTCTCACTGTACGTCTCTGCACCCGTCGACCGCTGTAGAAGGTTCACCTGCGTAACATCGACCGCACCGATGCCGATGCCGTTGGCGCGCAGGGACTCGCTCTCGTCGGCGATCACCTGAGAACCGAATTTGGTGGTCGCGGCCAGACTCTCTCGCGGGTTCCAGAGCAGCGTGCCCGCATAGTCGATCGTCATCACGCGCCGCATCGGGTTGTTGCGCAGATTCGCGCCTGACGCCGCGTCCGGGTCCTGCCCGAGATCGATCTCTCCCGGAAGCCACAGAAGCTGCGCCTGAACCGTGGTATTGTCGATTCCGGCGGTCAAGCGGTTCTGGAACCATTTGAACGGTGAATAGCTCGCCGTTGCACCCAGAGTCAGTCGCTCAGTGTTGGTGAAGTTCCGGTAAGCGTTCGCCCTTTGCGGCGAGATGAGGCTCCAGCCCTCGTTGCCCGCACCCAGGACGCTTCTATCGAGGCCGGGACGCCCGCGACGGGAGCTGATGAGGATGCCGTTCGCCGATTCGTCCTGGATCGGAAGACGCAGTCGCCCGTCCTGCCAGTTGAGATTCAGCGAGAAATCGGATTTTTCGCTCGGGTTGAAGCCGAAGTTCGTACGGAGGGAAGTGCGGGAGTTGTCGCTATTGTAGAAAACTCCCTGCTCGGTATCGCGATCGCCGGAGATGTAGAAGGAGTACCGATCGCCTCCGCCGCGCGACGTCAGCGACAGCCGGCTCAGATCACCTTCGCGTATCGCGCTCGTGTCCCGCGCAATTGGATTGTCGGTGATGACCGTGTTGACGGCCAACCCCTGACAACCGGGCCAAAGGGGACGTGTATCGGTCGCTGAGATTATCGCCGCCTGCTTTGCCGCATCGCACGTCGTGTAATTCTGCTCCGGCAGCTGAGTCCACTTGCTCTGGCCGCGCTCACCGCGGAATGACCATCGCATCTGCTGTTGCCCGCGAGATCCCTTCTTGGTGATGATCTGGATGACGCCGTTCGCCGCTTCCGAACCGTAGAGAGTCGCGGCGGCGGGACCTTTCACGATCTCGATCGACTCGATGTCCGCCGGGTTCAAATTGTTGAGAGCGGAAGTGACCTGCGACGATTGCGCGAGGCCCGCGGTGCCCCCGCCGGTGGCCGCGAACTGCCCCAGGTCCTCAATGTTATAGCGAATGCCGTCGATGAAGACGACCGGCTTGTAACCCGCCAGGGAGCTCGCCCCGCGGATGCGAATTTCGCCGGCCGTTCCCGTCGCTCCCGAACCGGGCAGAATCGATACTCCGGGCGCCTTCGCCTGGAGAACTTCGCTGACGTTGAGCACCGACGTCTTGGATGTCAGCTCGGCGACGTCGAGCGTCGTAATCGAATTGCCGAGAGTCCGCTTCTCGACTTCACCGCCCGTCCCTGTGACCACGACCGCATCGAGCTGCGACGCAGCCGGATTCAACGTGAAATTCGCCGTCACCGCTTCGTTCATCGTCACCGTGAGCGCCTGCGCCTGCCGCCCGTAACCGATTCGGCGAGCCACCACTTCGACGGACCCGACAGGGGCGGCGCTGATCGTGAAATCGCCGTTCTCATTGGTGATCGCGCCGAGTGTGGTGCCGGTGATCGTCACCCTTGCCTCGGACACGCCGCGCCCCGTCCCTGATTCGATTACCCGGCCTCGAATGGTCCCGGCGCTCTGCGCCGCTGCCTCTCGAGTGGGCACCGCAGCCAACGCGGCAACTGACAAAGCGAGCACCGTAGCTCGCATACGGAGAGAAAAATCGAACATCACGGACCTCCACGGAGACATGAGCCTCGTGAGGCGGAAGCTGTGAAGCCAGCTCCGCCGAGGACGAGGATATTTCGGTTGGGAGGCCTAGTTTGTTATACGGCGACGCGTTGTGCAAGGGATTTGTTTTTCCTTCATGCCGGTGAATCGCCGCTTATTCGGGGCAAAGGCAGCCTGAAAGCACGCAAACGGATATTTTCCATGAGACACTCTTGTCCATTCGCTAATCCGCATTGACGACAACGAAATTCTTCTTTCAGGCCCTCGCGCTCGCGTTGATAGGGATGGCTTGCGCGCCTGCTTCCGCGCCGATCAACCGCTCCTTCCCCGGAGTTGACGGCTACGCGCAAAGACTGCTTGGATCCGGCCGTCCCGGCGCGAGCACCGCGTTGTCCGAGGCCGACCAACGCTGGATCGAACGGATTCTCTCTTCGCTTACCCTGCGCGACAAGGTCGCCCAGCTCGTAATGCCGTGGGTCGGCGGCGATTACGCCGCAGTCGGCTCACCGGAATTCGAGCAGGTCCGGAAATGGGTGGAGGAGGAAAGGGTCGGTGGGCTCGTCATGTCGATCGGCTTGCCTCTCAGCTACGCGGCCAAGCTGAACGAGCTCCAGGTGCGCGCCCGAATCCCCCTCCTCATTGCGTCCGACATGGAGAACGGCCCCGGCATGCGCCTGGGCGGGATCTACGCCCTTCCGTCACTGCTTCCACAGGGTGGGGGGACGGTGTTTCCCCCGGTGATGGCGCTCGGAGCCACGCGCTCGGAGGATCTCGCCTACCAGCTTGGCCAGGTCCTCGGGACCGAGGCCCGCGCCATCGGCGTGCACATGACGTTTGGCCCGGTGCTCGACGTCAACTCGAATCCGATCAATCCGATCATCAACACGCGCTCGTTCGGCGAGAATCCTTCACTCGTGAGCAGCCTGGCGTCGGCGTACGTCCGGGGCGCCCACTCCAGGGGACTACAGGCCACAGGCAAGCACTTCCCGGGGCACGGCGACACCGACGTCGACTCTCACATCGACCTGCCGACGATCCGCGCCGATCGCAGCCGAATGGACTCGGTGGACCTCCCGCCGTTCCGCAACGTTATCGCGGGTGACGTCGACGGTATCATGACCGGACACATTGCCGTGGTCGGGATCGAAGGCGACAGCGCCCCGCCGGCCACGCTCTCGCGCGGATTCATGACCGGAATCCTCCGGGACGAGATGCGCTTCGGAGGAATCCTCTTCACTGATGCGATGACGATGGGAGGGATCGCCAAACGGTATGGCGCCACCGAGCCGCTCATCATGGCCATCGAAGCAGGCGCGGATATCCTGCTGATGCCCCGGAACGTCCCGTCGGCCATCGAGACCGTCGTCGGCGCGGTGTCGAGCGGGCGGCTCACCGAAGCGAGGATCGATGGGTCCGTGCGCCGCCTCCTCACGGCCAAGGCGCGCGCGGGTCTGAGGACGGGCCGGCTCGTCGATCTCAACACCGTCGGCCGGGTGGTCGGGGTGCCGGCGCATTCGCAGGTGGCCCAGCAGATCGCGGAGCGCTCGATCACACTCGCAGAGGACCGGAACGATCTCGTTCCCCTCGCCCTGGACTCGACGAGAAGGACTCTCGTCCTGACCTACGCAGACGGGGCCGATCTGAACGCGGGAAGATTCTTCAACGCCGTGCTTGACGACCGGCTGCCCGGAGCGACGATGGGGCGCGTCGACTCCAGGACGAGCGCGCTCGAGTATGCGGGTTTGCGCGGCCAGGCCGACTCGGCGGACCTCGTCCTGATTTCGGTTTACGTTTCGCCCAGGGAGTTCGCCGCGACTGTGGCCACCCAACAACTTTTCTCGCAATTCGTGGAAGGATTGGCGTTGTCCGGAAAGCCGATGATCGTCATTTCCTTTGGGAGCCCGTATCTCCTCAGCGCATTTCCTTCGGTTTCATCCTACGTGCTGGCCTGGGGAGGCGCTCCTGTAAGCCAACGCGCGGCGGCGCTCGCGGTTCTCGGGTATAAAGCGATCGACGGTCGCCTCCCGATCTCCCTGCCGCCCAATCTTTCCTTCGGGGCCGGGATCACCCGGCCGGTAACCAGGAGCTGGAAACCCACACCATGAAGTCTTTCAGACCGATCTTCCTGTTCTCGATTCTTGCGCTCGCGTGCGCCCCGCCGGCGCGCCCGCCGGCACCCGCGCCGGTTGCCGCGCCGATCACGTACGTCGCGCCGCGGATGGGTCTAAACGACTCGGGGCTCGACACCGCGCTCATTGGGCGGCTCGACAAGCTCGTGAAGGCCGCGCTGGAAGAAGCAGTCGCACCCGGCGTCGCCATCGCAGTCGGCCGCAACGGCAAGATCGCTTACATGAAGGGCTACGGTCACATCAACTGGGACCTGCCTGGATCACCCGCCGTGGACACAAACACGCTCTACGATCTGGCATCGCTGACCAAAGTCATCGCCACGACGACAGCCGCCATGATACTTGAGGAGGCAGGACAGCTCGACCTCAATCGAACCGTCGTGTCCTACCTGCCCGAATTCAATTCCCCGGAGAAGGCGGGCATAACCGTCCGCCAGCTGCTCACGCACACCGGCGGCTTCGAGGCGGGCGGCAACGCCTACAACTCGCGCGGGCGCGGGGCATACTTACAGTTGATAAATGCGCGCCCGCTCGAGTACGTGCCGGGCACGAAGATGATCTACAGCGACTGGGACATGATCCTGCTCCAGCTCATCGTCGAGCGCATCAGCGGAAAGACGCTCGACATCTTCGCGACCGAGAAGATCTACAAGCCGCTCGGCATGAATGACACCTATTTTCTGCCGTCCTTCGCGCTGCGCCCGCGGATGGCCCCGACCCAGGTCGACGACGCGCGGGGCGGACTCCTGTGGGGAACTGTCCACGACAACAACGCCTACATGATGGGCGGCGTCGCCGGCCACGCGGGACTGTTCTCGACCGCGAAGGACCTGGCGATCTTTTCCCTGATGATGCTGAACGGCGGCGAATACAACGGCGTCCGCGTCGCCAAGCCGTCCACGATTTCCCGCTGGACCGCGCGCCAGGGCCGCGAGTCGTCGCGCACGCTCGGCTGGGACAGCCCCGACGGCGGGTCGAGCGCGGGCGCGTTCTTTTCGCCGTGGAGCTACGGGCACACCGGGTTCACCGGTACCTCAATCTGGATCGATCCGCAGAAGGACGTCTTCGTCGTCGTGCTCACCAACCGGGTGAACCCGTCGCGGAACAACACGAGGCACGTGCAGCTCAGACGGGATGTCGTCGACGCGGTGTCGCAGTCGGTTTTGGGCGCACGAATAGTCAACTGGGAAGACAGATGAGAATTCTTCGGTGGAACGCGGGAGCCGCGCGCCGCGCCGGCGCCCTGGCCGCAATCACGGCATTATCGGGTTTTCCTTCACACGGAGCCGCTCAATCCCTCGAGCGGCTTTTCTATTACGTGGATAGAGAGGACAGCTACCAGAGCCTCGTCAGAAACATCGGTCAGATCACGGTCCTCGGTCCCCAGGTATACACGGTCGACAGCCTCGGTATCGTCTTCGGTGATCTCGACTCGCGCGTCCTGGCGCTGGCCAAGGCTCATCGCGTCAAGGTGATGCCGCTGGTAGTAAACGAGGGATTCAATCAGCCGGCGCTGAGACGATTGCTCGCCGATACTGCCGCGCGCGCCCGCGCGACCCGCAGCATGGTTGACCTCTGCCGGCGGCACGGCTACTGGGGGATTCAGTTCGATATCGAGAACGTCCACATCGACGATCGCGATCTGCTGACCGCCTGGTATCGGGAAACCGCCGGCGCTCTCCACCGCGCCGGATTCACCATCAGCATTGCGGTCGTGCATCGCACCGAGGACACGGCGGGTGAGACGGCGTACCACCGGTTTCTGCAGGAAAGCTGGCGCGCGGGTTATGACCTCGCCGCGCTCGCCCGGGCCGGTGACTTCGTCTCGCTCATGACCTACAGCCAGAACACGCGCCGCACTCCGCCGGGTCCCGTCGCGGCACTCGACTGGATGCGCGACAACGTCGATTACTTCCTCAGGTTCATGCCGAAGGAAAAGCTGTCGCTCGGCATTCCGACCTACGGCAGCCACTGGTTCACGCGCTGGGACGCCACCATAACCGAGCGGGCCCGATCGTGGAATGCCAGCGTGAGCTGGTCGTGGGGATCCGGAATCGCCGAGCGTCATGGCGCCAGGATTCAATGGGACAGCGTCGCGCGCGTTCCCTACGCCCACTTCTCAAGGGGCGGCGTCTACGAGTGGCTGTACCTCGAGAATGCGCGAAGCTTTCGGGAGAAGCTCGACCTGGCGAAGACACGTGGCCTGCGCGGCTTCTCGGTGTGGGTGCTCGGCCCCGAGGATCCGGCGATCTGGGAGATTCTCAAGGCGGAGCGCAGATAGCCGAAGCGGTTGCAGGAGCTTGCGCTCCCGCAACCGCTTCATGACAATCCAACCGCGTTCGCTAGTCTAGCCGCACGGGTTGGCGGGATTCACGTCACACTCCTGCTGTGGAATAGGCAGGAACGACAGTGTGGGCGTGGTCGTGAGCGCGGTGCCGAAGCGCCGCGTGTCTTCCCACCGCAAACCCTGCTCATACAGCTCGTAACGCCGCTGCCGCGCGATCTCCGCCAGCATCTCGGCCTGAGTCACGAGGACGATCGGCGGCAGTCCCGCGACCGGCTCGTCGAGCGGCGAGCTCGTCTGGGTGCGAACCTCGTTGATAAGCACAAGCGCCTCGGCCGGTCGGCTCGTGCGCGCGAACGCCTCCGCTTTGATCAACTTCATCTCGTCGGGCAGATAGAGCGGAAACGATTCGTTCCGCGTCGAGTACTTCCGCAGAAACCGAAGCGCCGTATCCACGGGGTTACCCGCCGGTCCCGCGGTTGTCGTGTTCAGCCAGTATGCCGGCCTCAGGTCGCCTGCTTCCGCCTGGGTGACGAAGCTGTTCAGGCCGGCGACATAATTGAGGCCGAACGCCAGGTTCTGGACCGGATTGACCGTAGGATCGGGATAAGCCAATACCGAGAGGATAGTCGGGCTCACCCGGTTGGCCGCGGTGATGGCATCGTTGTAGCGCCCGGCGATCAGATAGTAGCGCGCGAGCATCGCGTCGATCGTGTTGCGCAGGTCGAATCCCGTCCCGGCTACACGCGTCCGAAAACCGGCGAGATCCGCATCCGAAACACTCGCGATCTCGGCCCGCGCTGACTCGAGCAACGCGAATATCGTATCCAGCACGATGGCGCGCGGCTGCGGGAGAGAGCCCTCAGTCGTCACCGCTATCGGAACCTGCTCATACTGCTGGATCAACATCCCATACGACATCGCCTTGAACAGCCTGGCCAGCGCGACAGTTCCGGCGCGGAGCGCCGAGCCGGTTCCGATCTGGTCGGCACCGGCGAGGACGGTGTTCGCCGACTTGATCACGGAATACGATCGCGCCCACGGCGTCAGGACGACGAGGTAGCTGTCGTCGAAATTGTCGCCCGTCAACAGTGATTGATAAGCGATCAAGGACGCCGTGCGCGTCCCCCACTCGTCGGTTACGAGCGAGTTGGTGACCATGTAATCGTCGATGGTCTGCGCGAACTGGTCCTGCATGCCGACGGCGACGGCGAGCACCCCATCAAGATCGGAGACGACAGTCTCCTCCGTCGGGGCATTGGGATTGGTGAGCTCGAGACTGCACCCGGCTGCTCCAGCAGCCACAGCCGCGACGAGTACCCATTTACGCGGGCCGCGTGCGGCACTGATGATTCTTCTGATCGGTGTCATGCGCGGATCCTAGTAGTTGAAGGAAAGACCGATGATGAACTGCTTCGGTATCGGAGTCGTCGCGAACTCGACTCCCCTCGATACCGTGCTGGCCGAAAACGTGTTCGTTTCCGGATCCAGGCCCGAATAATCGGTCCAGGTTTTCAGGTTTCTACCAGCCAGCCGCAGCGACGCGCGGTCGGCGCCGAAACGGCTCACGATCCCGGGGGGAAGCGTGAACTGCAACGCAATCTCCCGCAGCTTTACATACGACCCGTCCTCGATGTACTCCTCGTAGATGAGACTTCGTCCGGTCGGGTTTCCCGAGAACGTGCGGTTGACGGTGTCACCACTGATCTCCCGCTCGTTGACCTTGGCCGCCCCGAAAAGCTCCTGGATGCGGCGGGAGAAATTGGCAACATCGTTGCCGAAGCGGCCGTCAAGCAGAACGCTCAGCTGGATTCGCTCACCGATGTCGAAGTCGTTCCCGAAGGTTGCGACAAACTTGGGGTTGGGATCCCCGATGATGCGGCGCGAATTGACGATGGCTCCGCTTGCCAGCGTGTCCTGCTGCCGGTAGGGCAGAAGGTACGTCTGGCCGCCGGTCGTGAAATCGCGGTATGCAATCTGTCCGTCCGGCGTGCGCGCGTAGGTTCCGCCGAGGAACACGCCGACCGGCTGCCCGACGATGATGGCGTTCAGATAGTCGAACAACAGCGTGTCGGCGGCCGTTACGAGCTTGGCCACCTTGCTCCGGTTCGCCGAGTATGTGAAGCGTGACCGCCACGCGAAGCGCTCGCTCGCAAGGTTGACCGTGTTGAGCGCGAGCTCGACACCCTTGTTGGTGAGGCTTCCAATGTTCTGGAACTGCTGTGAGAACCCGCTGCTGGGCGGCAATGGAATGCTGAGGACCAGGTCGTTCGTCCGCTTGTCGTAATAGCTGAACTCGACGAGCGCACGCTCATCGAAGAACCCGACATCGAATCCGCCTTCATACTCGCGCTGGCGTTCCGGCTTGAGGTTGGGATTGCCCGCCGTGATGCTGGAAACGAGACCAGGCCTGCCGCTGAACGAGGTATTCTCGTAGTTGGCAAACCTCGAGTAGATACCCGGCGGCTGACCGCCGGTCTCGCCGTACGCAGCTCGCAGGCGGAACGAGCTTAGCATGCTGCCCAGCCCGCTGGTGCCGCGGGACTCGCGATCAAGCACGTACGAAAGGCCGAGACGCGGGAACATCTGCACCCGCTCGTCGGGGCCGAACGCGGAGGAAGCATCCCAGTTCAGTCCGCCCGTAAGGTACAGGCGCTCCGCCAGGTTCACGCGTTCCTCGATGTACCAGCCGACGGTGCGAAGCTCGGTTTTCGATTGCGTGGCAGTCTGGGTGGCACCGCCGACCAGGGTCTGCCCGGGACCAAGGTTTGCGCCCGCGGCTCGTACCGTCTCGTTCTTGTCCGATGTAAACCGGAAGCCTACCGAGGAGTTCAGTCCCAGCGATTGGCGCGGGGTCCACGCATGACTGGCGGTGAGGTCATTGTTGAACAGCCGGCTGAACTGCACGGGATTCTGAATCGATCCCGTGAAAGTCGCGCTAGTCGAGAACGGCGGCTGGAAGTAGTTCGCTTCGCGGCGGTAATCGTCCAGCCCGGCGGCGTACTTGAGGGAGACGCTGGTGAGCGGCCGCCAGGTGAGGTCGAATCCTCCGAGTATGCGGGTGACTTTCTCCGGAGCGGACCAGTTCTCGATCACGTCGAGAGGGTTGGCGCCGAGCAGCGGGTTGTACGGATATCGCCCGGTGTTCGGGTTGAACGCAGGGTTGACCGACGTAGGCGTGAACACTACGCTGGTCAGAACGCCCTGCGTCTGCTCACCCTCCGGGATGAAGTCGTTCGTCGAGTTGATGTAGTTGCCGCGAAGACCCACCTCGAACTGATCGGACAGCCGCTGCGAGAGGTTCGCCCTTACGTTCGTTCGATCGTACTCTGTCGGCCTGACGATCCCCTCCTCTTTCTGGTAGCCACCGCCCAGATAGTATGTGGTACCCTCATTTCCGCCCGAGATGGAGAGCCGGGTGTTGGTGCCGAGCCCGGTGCGGAATATCTGGTCCTGAATGTCAAAGCGCTGGATAGGAGCGCCGAATGCCGGTGCGCCACCGAACGCCACGTCCTGGAATCCCGCGTTCGGGTGCATGTTGAGATCATACCGCTTGGGCGTCTTGCTCCACGTGACGTCGGTGGCGGCGGCGACGCTGGGCCGCCCAGCCTGCCCGCGCTTGGTGAAGATCTGAATTACGCCGTTGTTCGCACGCGCCCCGTAGAGCGCGGCCGCCGCGGCGCCCTTCAGAACCTCGATGCGCTCGACATCACCGGGATCGAAGTCGGCCATCCGATTGCTGAGGGCCTGATTTCCGCGCGGAGCGTTCCCGCTCAATGCGACGAGCGCTTCGGAAGAGTTGTCGACGATTACACCGTCGATCACGTAGAGCGGCTCGGCGCCACCGAGAATCGAATTGGTTCCCCGCAGACGGATGCTGATTCCGCCGCCAGGCTGACCGGAATTTTCCGAAACGACCGCGCCGGTGACTCTGCCCTGGAGTGCCTGGTCGATCGACGAAACTCCGGGAGCACGAGCAACCTGCTCGCCGGAAACCGTCTCGATCGTATTACCCAGCTGTCGCTTCGTAGTTGGCGCGGCTACGCCGGTGACGACAACCTCGTTCAGCGTCACGGCTGCAGCGCGCAGGGTGAAATCCTGGGTGATCGTTCCGCCCGCCGATGCAGTCACCGTGGCTCGCTCGGGGGCGTAGCCGACCCGGCGGGTGCTTATGGTATGCACCCCCGCCGGAACTCCCCCGATCCGGTAGGTGCCATCGGCGCCCGTCATGGCGCCGAGCGTGGTCCCTTCCACTCGTATCTGTGCGCTCGCAACGGGCGCCCCCGTGGCGTCGGCGACGCGACCTTGAATCGTTCCGGTCTCCTGCGCCGAAGCGAACGCGGGAAAGACGAGTAACGCGACTGAGAGGAACGAGAGAAAACGACGCGATCCCATGCTACCTCCAGATCCAGTGTTGTAAATCCTATCGTAGTGCCCGGTAAACAAGCTGTCAAATGTTTGTTATGGTGCTCTTGGCGCGTAGAAGGTGTTCACGCCGTTGCCGCATTCCTTGGCCACCGGCGGAGGCCCCGGCGGATCGGTGTCTCCCGTAGCGAGTCTTAGATCGGCCAATCTCTTCCGAAGCTGCCGCACTAGCGCCGCGTGCCGCGTGTCCGAGATGAGATTGCGGGTCTCGTCCGGATCGTTCCGGAGATCGTAGAGCTCCCACTCTTCCGGCTGCTCCCAGAAGTGAATCAGCTTCCACCGATTCGTCCGCACGCCGCGATTTTTTCGCACGCAATGCTCGGCCGGGTACTCGTAGTACTCATAGAGAAAGTCTTCGCGCCACGGGATGCTCCCGCCTGTCAGCAGCGGCGCCATGCTTCTCCCGTGCATCCACGAAGGAATCGCCAACCCGGCCAGCTCGAGCAGTGTCGGTGCGACGTCGATGTTGAGGGCCATGTGCGTTGTATCTACCTGACCCGGACGTATGCGCGCGGGATACCTGACCAGCATCGGCACGCGAATCGAGGGCTCGTACATGAGCCGCTTGTCGAACAAGCCGTGCTCGCCGAGGAAGAAGCCGTTGTCCGAGGTGAACATGACAATGGTGTTGTCCGCGATTCCGTCAGCCTCCAGCTGGTTCAGGAGCCGTCCGACGTTTTCATCGACGCTCAGAAGAACGCGGTAGTAGTTC
>Ga0190265_10001218_pt1 | contig 16847 bp, 12 predicted proteins | sample Popmic124T_FD_133135 | JGI IMG/M metagenome (GOLD analysis project Ga0190265, IMG submission 133135) | Populus adjacent soil microbial communities from riparian zone of Indian Creek, Utah, USA - 124 T | ecosystem: Environmental > Terrestrial > Soil > Riparian zone | place: USA: Utah | collected...
AAAGGCGACGACGCCCATGCCGTGATCGACGTGCGCTCGGTGTCGCGCTACGGCTTCCACGATCTCGGCGCCAACGCCGCGCGCATCCGAACGCTGTTCGCGGAGATCTCGGAAACGCTGGAGAAGGGGGAGAAGACGGCGTTGGAGCAGGCGGCTCCCAAGAAAGAAGAGCCGGAAGCGAAGAAGCCGGCACCCAAGAAGCGCGTTACGAAGAAACGCGTACGTAAACAGCCTCCAACCAATCGCCAGCCTCAAGCCGATCGCCCGCGCTTTCAGCTCTTACCAGGTTTCGGGCGGTGAGATGTTCGAGATGCGCGCGGACCGACAACGCCGCCGCCTCTTTCAACTCGGTATCGAGCGTGCCGTAGAGCCTGCCGACGATCCCCGGGATGGTGCTCACGCCGTCGTCGAGGCAGGCGAGGATGGTCTGCTCGCGCCATTTGCGGTGGGTGATATAGGCTCTGACCACCCGTTGCGGCGTCTGGATGCGGCCGCCATGCCCAGGCAGGAACAGTTTGTCGTGACGTGCCATCAGCCTTTCCAGGGAGGCGATGAAGTCGGCCAGGTTGCCTTCGGGGGGCGCGATCACCGTGGTGTTCCAGCCCATCACGTGATCGCCGGTGAACATTGTGCGCCTGCCGACCAGAGCGAAGCAGAGATGGTCCGGCGCGTGACCGGGCATATGCAGCACGTCGAGAGCGAAGCCTTTGCCTTTGACGGTGTCGCCATCCCTCACCACGCGGTCAGGCACGAAAGACGGATCGACGAAGGCGTCGCCTAGACCGGGCGCGCCGGCGCCGCGCGCCGTGCCGGTCGGCCCGTAAGCGACGATCTCCCCGCCAAGCATCGCCTGCAACGGCTTCGCGCCGTCGCAATGATCGTGATGGCTGTGCGTGACGAGGATGTGCGTGAGGCGCTCGCCCTTGATTGCGCCTGCGATCGCCTTCAGATGATCTTCGTCGGCGGGACCCGGATCGACGACCGCGACCTGTCCGCTGCCGACCACATAAGTGTTGGTGCCGAGGAAAGTATAAGGGCCCGGATTATTGGCGACGATGCGCCGGACATCGGGCGCGACTTTCTGAGCCACGCCGTAGTCGACGTCAACGCTGCGATTGAAGGCAAGCTCCGCCGACATGGTCCTGACTGTTGTTGGTGTTCTTCTATTAACCGCGCCGTAGTCTAGCGGAGCGCAAGTATGGCGGCAGCGCCGCCTTCCCGGCAGTGTTAATGTCCCATCGCTTTTTGCGCAAAATAAGACTTGTGGCCGTGGAGCATGGCTGGCAAAGCCTTGATCGCTTTGCGGAAAATCGGATGGGTCAAACGCCGTCCAGGTCCAAAGGTTTTAAGCGCGCGCTTATGACGCGGAAGGAGTGAACGCATGAAAACGCAATACGCCGTGGGGTTGGGAATGCTCGTGGGCCTGGCGTTTGGCGCAATCGCCGTTCAGGGGCTTCACGCCACGACGAAGCCGCGCGTCTACCACATCGCTGAGATCGACGTGACCGATCACGACGGCTACCTGAAGGAATACGCCCCGAAAGCCCAAGCGTCGATCAAGGCGCAGGGCGGCCGCATTGTGGCTGCGGGGGAGAAGGTCACCCCGATCGAAGGCGCACCGCCGAAAGGGCGCGTCGCCATCGTGGTGTGGGACAGCCTCGACCAGCTTAAAGCCTGGGTCAAATCCGCTCAGTTCAAGGAGGACCGGAAGATCGGCGATAAATACGCAACCTTCCGCATGTTCGCCGTCGAGGGCTTGCCGCAATAAGCCTGTGTAACGGGCAAGGGTACATCCCCGCGGACATTGACCTTAGCTTGGAATAGTTCTAATCTACCTTCGTTGAGATGAGAGCGTGCCAAGGCCGAATCGGCCTCGGGATTAAAACCCAGCACGAGGAGGTTTCCATGACCACCTGCGCCTGCGGCAATTGCCAATTCTTCGACACTCAGACCAAAGCGGCTTCTACTTTGCGGAAAGATACATCCGGGCTGTGCCGCTACAATCCGCCGATGCCGCTATCCGATGGGCAAAGCATGTGGCCGGTCGTCGCCAATAAGGATTGGTGCGGGCATTTCGCGGCCACGGTCGAACGCTTCATGACCGCCGCCGAATAGTGTCGGCTGCGTCGGGATTGATGGTCGGAGTGGCAGGATTTGAACCTGCGACCCCCTCGTCCCGAACGAGGTGCGCTACCAGGCTGCGCCACACTCCGGCTGGCTGAAGAGCCCCGTATATAGACGCCTCGGACTGACCCGGCAAGAAACCCGTCCCCGCGGGGAGGCCCGCGAGCTTAGGGCGCATTGCGGATACTGACGAGCTTCAATCCTGCGGCGCTGGCGCGGGCGCGTTCATCGCCGTAACCTTCATTGTCGGCTTAATTGCCCGAACTGCGCGATCCTGATACGAGAGCATCAACTCACCATATTATTGAGTACCGGACACTTTTAGTGGCCGGGAGGGGTGACGACAGCAGTTTCCTGCACGAGCGGATTGGGGCGTGGCCAAGTGGTAAGGCAACGGGCTTTGGTCCCGTGATCCCAGGTTCGAATCCTGGCGCCCCAGCCAGCCAGTCAAGCTCTTGATATAAGAAGAAATTGTCTCAGTTTGCGCAGGTATGTATGCAGGTATGTATGTAAGTGCCGGCGACACCAGAGCGCGCGTCTCACCGGAAAAATACCCATCTTGCCCACTTTAGGGTCGCTATGACCCTAGCGGACATTCACTCGCGACTTAGTTGCCAACGATGAAAGCTAGGCTGCTTTTGCCCTACCTAAGAGATTTTGCAAGGTCTGTTGGTCTACCGGCTTCTGCAAAACCGGTGCATTCGTGTATTTCGAGTTCAAGACCTCTAGGCCGTACCCGGTGATGAACGCGAAGGGAACGTTCTTGGAAGCAAGAATGTCCGCCACGGGATAGACGGTTTCGCCGCTGACATTCAAGTCAAGCAACGCAGCATCTACTTCCGTTTCAATTGCTGCTGTTACTGCCTTGGCTATGGTCGAATATGGGCCGATGATGGAAAATCCTAACTCGACGAGACTCTCGCTTAAGTTCATGGCGACGAGCGGCTCGTCCTCCACGACCAAAATTCTATTCCCGACAATCCCCAGCGAAGTTGGTCTCGTAACCTCAATTCGCTCCGAGCGGAAACCCTTGTGCAGGGACTTGGTATTGGCCTTAAGCGGTATAACGAGAGAGCATCGCAATCCTGTGGGTTGCCATTCGAATGATGCTCCTCCGCCGAGTTGCTCTGCACTGCCTCCGATGACCCGCATGCCATAACCACTTGTGACTGGTTTTCGTACGGTCGACCCTCCGGCTTCTTGCCAGGTCAAGTTAAGAGCACCGTTTCCAATATCCCAACGGAGCGTTACCGTTCCTGATGGCGCGGCAAGCGCACCATACTTGACTGCGTTGGTGGCTAGCTCATGCAGCGTTAGGCCAATCGTTTGTGCAGTCCGGGGCTCGAGGAGAATGTCAGGCCCTTCCGTACTGGTTGCACCGTGTCGATATGGTGCAAGCACTTGTCCAACAAGTTTGCGTAAATCGGCTCCCTCCCACTTCGATTCTGAAAGCAGCGTATGAGCGATAGAAAGCGACCTAATTCTACCCTCAATGGCTGACAGATAGGCTTCAGGGTCTTCTGCATTACTCAAGCGACATATTGATTGCACAACAGCGAGGATATTTTTAGCACGATGGTCGACTTCCCGAGCTAGGAACTCCAATTCCGCTGTCCTTTCGGCCACACGATTTTCGAGTTCCCGATTGAGCTCTTCGGTTTGCATCGTTGCTGCGATACTATTGAGCACGATGCCGATGCTGTTGGTGAGCTGCTCCAGAAACATGATCTCCAGGTTGGTGAAGGATCTGACCGATGCAAGTTCGATCACCGCCCTTGCTTGGTTCTCAAACAATGCCGGTAGCACGATGATATTTTGCGGAATTGCCTTCACAAGCGCCGATCCGATCAAGGTCGTATCAGGAGGCAAATCTTTGAGTAAGAGCGTTCGCTTGTCGGCGGCGCATTGACCGGCAAGACCTTCACCGATTCGCAAACGCGGGCGATGCCCATTGGTGCCGTCATCAGCGTAGGAGGCTAAGAGGCTAAGTCCTTCTTCCCCATCATCTCGCTCAAGCTGATAAATCACACCCACCTGTGCCCCAACAAGTGGCGTAAGCTCGGTGAGGAGCATCCGCCCAACTGTGGCGAGGTCTCGCTGCCCTTGCAGCATATTGGTGAAGCTGGCGAGATTCGTCTTAAGCCAGTCCTGTTCCGTGTTCTGCTCAGTGGTGAGCCGAAGGTTGTCAATCATCGTGTTGATGTTGTCCTTGAGCTCGGCGACTTCGCCCTTGGCGGCAACTTGAATTGATCGCGTGAGGTCGCCTTTTGTGACGGCTGTCGCGACATCAGCAATCGCCCGGACTTGATTGGTTAGATTAGCCGCAAGGAGATTGACGTTGCCGGTCAAGTCTTTCCACGTGCCGGCGGCTCCCGGAACGTTTGCCTGCCCGCCAAGCTTACCCTCCACGCCCACCTCTCTCGCCACGCTCGTAACCTGATCGGCGAAAATCGCCAGCGTTTCGATCATATTATTGATGGTCTCAGCTAGTGCCGCGACTTCTCCCTTGGATTTTACCGTGAGGTTCTGTTTGAGATCGCCGTTCGCGACGGCGGTGACGACCTTCACAATACCTCGCACCTGCTCAGTGAGATTCGCCGCCATGACATTGACGTTGTCGGTAAGATCTTTCCAAGTGCCCGCGACACCAGGAACAGCCGCCTGGCCTCCGAGTTTGCCCTCCGTGCCTACCTCGCGCGCCACGCGCGTCACCTCGGAGGCAAAGGAATTGAGCTGATCGACCATCGTGTTGATGGTATTTTTCAGTTCGAGAATTTCGCCCTTTACATCGACAGTGATCTTGCGCGAGAGATCGCCTCGCGCCACTGCCGTCGTCACCTCCGCGATGTTGCGCACCTGGGCGGTGAGATTTCCCGCCATGGAGTTGACGCTATCGGTGAGGTCTTCCCAGGTGCCGGCCGCGCCGGGTACGTTGGCTTGACCGCCAAGAATCCCCTCTGTGCCAACTTCACGGGCAACACGCGTGACCTCGCCTGCAAAGGCGTTGAGTTGGTCCACCATCGTGTTGATGGTTTCCTTCAGCTGAAGGATCTCGCCACTGACGTTCACAGTGATCTTCTTGGAAAGGTCACCACTGGCTATGGCCGTCGCAACGTCTGCGATGTTGCGAACTTGAGCCGTCAGGTTGCTAGCCATGAAGTTCACGTTGTCCGTCAAATCCTTCCAAGTGCCCGCAACGCCAGGAACGGCCGCCTGGCCTCCGAGTTTGCCTTCAGTGCCGACCTCGCGCGCCACGCGTGTCACCTCGGAGGCAAAGGAATTGAGCTGATCGACCATCGTGTTGATGGTGTCCTTCAATTCGAGAATCTCGCCTTTCACATCGACGGTAATTTTGTGAGATAGATCGCCTCGCGCCACTGCGGTGGTAACTTGCGCAATGTTGCGCACTTGCGCCGTAAGATTGCCGCACATCGCGTTGACGGAGTCGGTGAGATCCTTCCACGTGCCGGCGACGCCAGGAACAATAGCTTGACCGCCCAACTTACCGTCAGTGCCAACCTCTCGGGCGACTCGGGTCACTTCGGAGGCAAACGAGCGCAGTTGATCGACCATCGTATTGATGGCCTCCTTCAGCTGCAGAATCTCTCCGCGCACGTCCACGGTGATCTTCTTTGAGAGATCGCCATTGGCAACGGCGATTGTGACGTTGGCGATATTGCGAACTTGCGCCGTCAAGTTATTCGCCATGGAATTGACGTTCAGGGTCAGGTCCTTCCAAACGCCCGTCACCTCCGGCACCTCGGCCTGGCCGCCCAGCTTTCCTTCCGTGCCTACTTCACGGGCAACGCGCGTCACCTCCGAGGTGAAAATTTCGAGCTGCCGGATCATGGTGTTCACAATCGTAGCCAAGCTCAGAAACTCTCCCATAAGAGGGCGTCCATCGAGCTCTATCGGAACTTTCTTTGAGAGGTCACCCTTCGCAACGGCAGCAATTGCGTCTGTGACTTGGGCGGTGGGCCAAAGCAAGTCATCGATCAGCGCGTTGATCGATTCTTCCATTTCCCGCCATGCGCCTTGGCGAAGGCCCACGACGACGCGTTTTCTTGTTTTGCCCTCGCGTCCGACAACCTGACCGACAAGCTCAAGCTGTTGGGCCATTTGCTGATTGGCCGCGACGATTTCATTAAACGTATCGGCAATTTTGCCTTCAATGCCGGCGTTATCGCTAGGGATCCTGACGGAAAAATCGCCACCGCGGATCAGCTGCAGCGCGCTAAGGAGGTTTTGCAGATAACTTCCTTCGCTTCGTGGCGTTGATAGATCGGGGGATGCTTCCATCGATCGATTCCTTAAAATCGGCATTCTGCACGGAGCCGGCATACTTCGCGCGGTCTGATGGCACCAAGGGTATCATCAAACAAAAGCATGCGGCACTCGCTTAGGTGAGGAGCGGACTTAGAAACTCTGCCCGAGGCGAGGCGCTTACAGTGGGACAATCGCGCCAGAAAAGCATAAGAATCATATGGGAAGACTGTTCCACATTTTGTGTAAATCGTTGAATTGATTGACTTGGTTTACTCTGCCCTGACACCATTCCCGCCGCACGGCAGCTCCACCGGCGGCGGCGACCACCCATCAACGCAGCCTCGAACAGCTTGCGTGCCCTCCAGGTTACGGGCACCCGATTACGATGGCGGTCGGGGGTCACACTCGCCAATGTCGCTGGTCGTGCATGCGTTGCGTTGACAGAGGCGGTGCCGCATTGCACAGGGATGGTCTAAAGGCAAAATGTTCCCGTGAAATCGCAGTCCCTCGCCATCCTCGTCATCGATGAGAACTGAATCCGCGCCTCGATCATCGAGGAGGGGTTGCGCGAGACAGGGCATGAGAACGTCACGGTCGTTAACGACATCGAGGGCATCGCCCAGACCGTCACGTTGATCAATCCCGACGTGATCGTGATCGACCTAGGCAATCCCGGTATCTCATCAAGATAAGCTGAGCTGAGGCCCGCTCAGAACAGCCAGGTGAGGGCGGCCCTTGACGGCGTTGTCGGTGACCTCGTCGGCGAACTGGCCCGAGTAGGACACGCCGTCGATGCCGAAGCCGATGCCGGTCGTGGCAAAAGCAAGCGACGCGCCGGGGGTCACGTCATCGAAGGCATGCTGCCAGGCGGCGGAGAGATCGCGATGCCACGCTAACCGCGTTGGCCACGGTCTTCCTAGATAGACCGTTTTCACTACTTCACCTGACTTGGGCCTTTCCCGGTGGCCTGAGACCTGGGTTCAGGTTAAGTCGGCAAAAAAAGAATGGTTGTAGACAAGCCCTGACCGCGACTCCCTTTAGGCCGCGCCGGAGCTTTGTGCACTAGCTAAGCAAATTACGCTCGTGCTTTTCCGACCTTCTGGTGGCCTGTACGGCTCCAGGTTCCACCGCGCCAATAGGGCCTGCTGATAGCTGGAGCGATTGCATGAAACGGGTGCTCCAGGCGTGGGTAGGATTCTGCCGCAAGGTCTCGATCATCGCGTGGTGGCGCTCGCGGCGCTCCGCCAACGGCATTGCCATGGCCGCGGCCACCGCGTGCGCAACCGAGTCCGGATCGTACGGATTGACCAGCAGCGCCTGCTTGCACTCAGCGGCGCTACCCGCAAACCGCGATAGGATAAGGACGCCGGGATCTTCCGGTACTTGCGCAGCGATATACTCTTTCGCAACCAGATTCATGCCGTCGCGGAGAGGCGTGACAAGGCCGATGCGTGCCGCGCGATAAAGTCCGGCGAGGCTCGACCGGCTATAGGCTCGGTTGAGATAGCGGATCGGCGTCCACGCCGCTTCCCCATACATGCCGTTGATACGGCCGGCCGCAGCGCCCACCGCCTGCGCAAGTTCCGAATATTCCGGTATTTCCGATCTGTTCTTTGGCGCGATCTGCAGATAGGTGACTTTGTTTCGCCATTCTGGATGCAGTACGAAGAAACGCTCGAAGGCTTCCATCCGCTCAATGATGCCTTTTGAATAATCGAGACGATCGACACCAATCATGAGCGCGCGGTTGTCTAGACTCTCCACCACGTCGCGCACGAAACTGGACTTGGCTGCACGTCGTGCCATCTGCTGGAATTCGTCGACATCGATCCCCACGGGAAAGCTCCCGATACGGGTCTGCCGGCCCTCACAAGTAAAGATAAGCTGGTGGTCGGCTGCCTCGACGCTTCTGCGACTTGCCAGGCGGTGTTCGGCAAGCAAATAGCGGACGAAATTGCCGATATCGGTTTCCGTTTGAAATCCCACCAGATCGTATTGAAGAAGCAGTGGCAGCAGGCGGTCATGATTTGGAAGGACAGTGACGACTTCCGGGGCAGGGAACGGAACGTGTAAGAAGAAACCGATGCGATTGTCGTGGCCTCGTTGGCGGAGCTCTTCGGCGATCGGAATCAAATGGTAGTCGTGAACCCAGACGATGTCGTCTGGAGCCAGCATTTTGGAAAGCTCGGTCGCGAAATGCCGGTTCACTCTGAAATAGCCGGTGAGGTCGCGGCGGTTGAACTCCGTCAGATCGATGCGGTAGTGCAGGACGGGCCACAGCACGCGGTTGGCGAAACCGTTGTAATATTCCTGGTAGTCCTCTTCCGCCAAATCGGTGATGACAAAGGCGCCGCGCTCGCTCTCCACCGCACGCGTGACAACCTTTCCGGCCGGAACGACGTCGCCGCTCCAGCCGAACCACACGCTCTCCATCTCCTTGAGGATCGGGGCGAGCGCGACCTCAAGCCCGCCGGCGCGCTGGTTGGCACCTGGCGCAAGATTGCCCACACGATTGGAAACGAGGATCAGCCGCGCCAATATCTATCCTCCCAGCTTCGCGACAGCCGCATGGCGGTCAGGATCATTCCTGCCATCGAATAGGTTTGCGGGAAATTGCCCCAAAGCTCCCCGGTATGAGGGTGAATGTCTTCAGCGAGAAGGCCATAGCGATTGCGGTGGCGAAGCGCGTCGTCAAAAAGCTCACGCGCTTCCTCGCGGCGCCCGAGCCACCACCAAGCGTCGATCAGCCAGAAACGGCAGGTGAGGAACGCGGCTTCGGGCATACCGAAATCGTCCTGGCCAGCATAACGCATCATGTGTTGACCGCGCATTAGCTCTCGCTCCACCGCGGGGACGGTGCGCGCGTAACGGGGATCGTCCGGTTCGATCAGGCCGATCTCGGGCAGGAGGAGGACGCTCGCGTCGAGCGCCTCGCTATCGAATGCGGCCGTAAACGCTCCGCGCTTTTCGCTCCAGGCGTGCTCTAGAAGCGTCGTCTGAATGTTGTCGGCGATCGCTGACCATTTGGCAGCCCGGTCATGTAATCCAAGATGCGATCCGATGGCCGCCAGCCGGCTGCAGCCGGCCCAACACATCGCGGCTGAATAGGTGTGGACCTGGGTGCGGCCGCGATATTCCCAGATGCCGGCATCCGGCTCAAAGGCTGCTTTCGCCGCTTTGTGGCCAAGTGATTCTAGCAGATGGAAAAGGCCCACATTTCCCTGACGAGGCAGGCGGCGGTCGAAGAACATCGGCATGGCTGCGAGAATGATGCTCCCGTACGTGTCATTCTGATTTTGATGAACCGCGGCATTACCGATACGGACGGGCCCGTCTCCGCGATAGCCGTCGAGGTTGGGAGTAATTTTCTCATCCAGAGAATCGTTCGGCACGACACCATAGACGGGGTGCAGAACCTCCTCGGATGCAACACCGAGAATGAAGGAGATGAATCCTTCCATCGTCTTGGATGCACCCAAGCGATTAAGCGCCTTGACGACGAAATAAGCGTCCCGCAGCCAGCAATACCGGTAGTCCCAGGTTCGCCCAGACCCAGGCGCTTCCGGAATGGATGTCGTCAAGGCGGCGACGATGCCGCCCGTCTCCTCGAAATTGGAAAGCTTCAGCGAGATCGCCGCGCGGATGATCGCATCCTGCCAGTCGTAGGCAATCCACAGACGTCGCACCCAGTCCAACCAATAATCCCGCGTGCGATCGGCGAATTCGCGGCACGTCATGACGATGTCGCCGGTCATCGACTCATCGGGGCCGAGCATCATATGGATCGGCTTGGTGAGCACGAACGACGTTTCTTTCTCGATATAGGAGAGGGGCCCATCGGTCGTAAGCCGGATGGCGAGGGTGCTACCCCGATAGGTGATGTGGTTGCTGCCGACCGAGCGGTCCTCGATCGGTAATCCATAGTTAAAGGTCGGGCGCACTCTGATGGTGATGCGCGGCAGGCCGGCCAGCGGTTCGATGATGCGGATGAGCTGAGGCGGCCGGAACATGCGTCCGAATTGCCGGAAGCGCGGCGCGAAGTCGGTGATCCTGATGGACGCGCCGCGACTGTCGGTCAGGACGGTCGACAGGACCGCCGTGTTCCGCTCGTAATCAGATGTGTAGTCCACCATGTCGTCGAGGACGACGTCGGAAAATCCCTTCTCCTCGGTCCCGGCCAGCAGGCGGGAGAACACGGGGTCGCTATCGAAGCGCGGATAACACCACCACACGAGACGCGCGGTTGGCTCGACCAGAGCCGCCGTCTGCCCGTTGCCGATAACGGCGAGATCGAGTCCGAAATCGTTTATGCTCATGTTCTGCTGCGGTGCCATATCTCGGTAAGCCAGGCTCTAACGTCTTGCGATGTGCCGAAGGTGCCGTGCGTGCCAGGAACCGGCTTGCCCACGGAATAGCCGATGCCGTCGAGGTCCGGCAGGATGGCGAACACGGATTCGTCAGTCGTGTCGTCGCCGATGAAGAGGGGGGTTCGGTCTGCGAACGGTTGATGGCGCATGAGCTCGCACACAGCGAGCCCTTTGCTGAACTGCTTGGGCTTGATGTCGATTACGTATTTGCCGAACAGGAGTTCCACGGTGCCGGCATGCTCACCGGCCACGATCTCGCGCATCGCGGTCTTGAGGAAGGTCTCGTGTTCGGGCGCAAGCCGGTAATGCAGCGCCATCGAGTGAGACTTGTCCTCCAGGATCACGCGAGAATCGGTGGCGGCCAATTTGTGCAGCCGTTCGCGAAGGGATCGCGGCAGTACGATGGGCGATATCTCTACAATGGATGCTCCGGGAGACAGCCGCATCTCGGCGCCATGACCGCCAATCGCGGGAGCGATAAGCGGCGAGAACAGACGATCGAGCGTGTGGATCGCCCTGCCGCTGACCAGCGCCACCGAGCCGCCCGAGCGCTCGATCAAATCTCCAAGGATCTGCCGAAGCTCTGGCGGTACCACGACCGCGTCGGGCGTCGGCGCAATGTCGAGCAACGTCCCATCGACATCCAGAAGGAGTGCCGTGCTTGACAGATCGATATCGGCCGGCAACGGAGAGCCGTCCGGTCTATGTGCGTGTGCTGCAATCCGCATTACTCGTGTTGCTAGGATTTCAAGGAACGTTGGTGGGTCCCATTTGGGGGATAACACCTAAACGCACGAAGGGCAAATAAGCTCCATGCGCAACCGATGCAGATGCGCGACATCTCGTCTCTCTGAAGTCTCGACTAGATAAAGTGAGTGCAGAGTTTTGCACGCAGAGCGGCGGCGGCGCCTTTGAGTGTGGCGAACTCCGCGAGGATCACGAAAACCGGAATCGGCGCGAGATAGGCGCGCATGCGGCCCTTCTGCTCGAAGGCCTCGCGAAACGGACCGGCCGAAAGAACGGCAGTGATCTTCGGCACGATACCGCCGCCGATATAGACGCCGCCGCGCGCGCCGAAAGCGAGAGCCATGTTGCCGGCAAAGCGCCCGAGCCAAGTGCTGAATATCTCGATGGCCTCGTCGGCTATGGCGTCATCCCCGGCCAGCGCCCACGCCACCACATCGATCGACTCCGGCACTGTTGCACCTCTCGCTTCAGCGATTGCGCGGTACAGATTGGCCAAGCCGGGGCCTGAGATCGCTTTCTCCGCCGATAAATGACCTCCTGCCTTCGGCAGCTTGGCGAGGAGAGCCAGCTCCTCCACATCGTGCGCGCCGAGCGAGATATGTCCGCCTTCTCCCGGCACCGCGATCCAACGATCCTCCGACTGGACAAGCCCGGCGACGCCAAGCCCGGTTCCCGGTCCGAGAACCACCTTGGTCGCATGCTCTTCGGGTAACGATCCGCCAATTTGATAAAGCTCGGCAGGCGCAAGCACGGGGAGCGAAAGCGCAAGCGCCTCGAAGTCATTGACGACGTGAATCGTCTTGAAGCCACAGGAGAGGCACAGATTGCTTGTGTGAAAAGACCACTGCGAGTTTGTCAGGCGGACTTCTTCATCAGATACCGGTGCCGCGACGGCGAGAACAGCTTGATCCGGCCTATCGTCAAGACCGCCAAGATAATCGTGCAGCGCTGCTTCCAACGTGCTGTGCCTGGAACAAGGGGCATGGCGAATATGCGTGAGTTCGAGGGTCGCAAGGTCGGCCAAGGCGAACCGTGCATTGGTTCCTCCAATGTCGGCGACCATAGCTCGGTTCGGTGGTCCATCTCTTTTTTGCATGGGCGACCGTGTAGCTGGCATGAGACAGAGTGAGTTCCATTTTGTCGACCGTCAGCAGCTCCGGCAAGCCGAGATGAGGAAATTTAGTGATTTGGTTGCGAGGATACCTTGTCTGTTTGCTGTAGAAATCCCCGTATTTTTCAGGAGATCAGGGAATTTCACGAGCGAGACACGTTCGCGGCAGTCTCCCATACAGCCAGCCAGTCGCGAATGATCGCTAACTACTCGTCATCGTCGATGACGATGGAGACGCGAGCCGCGGCAAACACGCTCGAATCGTAGTTTATCGGTCGGCCGTCCGGAACAGCATTGACGCTCGCCCAGACAAGGACCGGCGCCATGCGCGGCTGGCCCAGATCGGCGGCTTCCTGGGGCGTAGGCTGGCGCGCCGCAAGCCGGGTTGCTGTTCGGCGGTAACCAACAACACCGTAACTTGCGAAGGTCTTGGTGATCGATCGGGTCCTGCCGAACCGTTCGGCAAAGTCCGGAAAGAGATCTGCCGGCACGAAGTGGCGGGCAATCAGGATCGGCACATGGTTGCCAAGACGCAAGAGCTCGATCATGACTACCTTGTCTCCGGGATCGATAGCGAGATTGTCGGCAACCTCTTCCGTTGCAAGTAGAGTCCCGGCACGTAGAACACGGCCGGACGGCATTTTTCCCGCTCCCGCCATGTTGTCCGTGAAGCGGGAACGGCCCCCCAAGTGATAGGCAATCGGGCCGGCAGCGACAAAGGTTCCCTTTCCACGCCGAATCTCCAGCATTCCTTGACCGCAGAGCGATTCGATCGCGCGCCGGACCGTGTGCCTGTGAATCCCGAGAGTCTCGGCGAGCTGATGCTCGCCAGGCAATTGCTCTCCAGCCTTCAGCTCTTCGGTCCGGATTGCCCGCCGAATTGCATGCTCAACCTGGAGCCAAAGCGGCCAGAGGGGTGACTCGGTTTCCTCAGGTAAGGAAATGAGCGGTACAGCCATTAACCGTCATCCCGTCGTCATGAAAAGCGATTAGGGTCGAGCTAACTTGTACAGACATCTGTGCAACAGGATGATGACATGCCCGGTGCCAATACATACCAAGCCAATGGTCACCAAAGAACGGTGGTCGTCATGTTCGATGGGCTCGGTCTCGACTATTACCGCCAGTCTCCGTTGCCGACGCTCAAGGCCTGGGCGAAAGGCGGCCTATTCGCCGAGGTCGAAGCCGTGCTGCCGACCGTGACCAACGCGAACAATGCCTCGATTTGCTGCGGCGCCTGGCCGAACGTGCACGGTATCATCGGCAATTCCTATCTGGATGAGCGCACCGGCGAAGAGGAATATCTCGAGGACAGGGCGCTGCTGCGCGCACCCACGCTATTCGAGCGTGCCGCACGCGAAGGTGTGCGCTCAGCGCTCCTGACCAGCAAGAAGAAGACGACGTCGCTGCTGGGTAGCGGTGCCGAGATTCTTCTGGCCGCCGAGGCGCCCGATGGCAATTGGGAGGAAATCCTGGGGGCTGCTCCAGGAATTTATTCGCGTGAGATCAATTACTGGCTCTTGCGCGCGGCAATTCACATTCTCCGCACGCGGCCTGAAATCGGCTGTCTCTATGTGCATACCACGGATTACGCGATGCATGAATGGGCGCCGGAGAAGCCGGAGTCGCAGGAGCACGTCGCCACGATCGACGCGCTTCTGCGGGAGGCGGCTGAGGTCGCACCAGACGCTGCATTCCTCGTGAGCGCCGATCACGGCTTGAACTACAAGTCTCGCTGCTGGGATCTCGAAAAGGCTTGTGCCGCGCGCGGCCAGCCGATCCGCATCGCCATTTCTGCCGAGAGGGACAAATATCTCCGCCACCATCGCGGCTTTGGCGGCATGGCCTGGGTGTATGTGCTGAAGCCAGAGGACGTCGCCGCGGTAAAATCGCTTATACTGTCGTTGGAAGGCGTCGACTCCGTGCTGACGCGCGCCGAGGCGGTGGAGAAGTTTCACCTGATGTCCGAGCGTATCGGCGATCTCGTCGTGATCGGTGATCGTGACACCGTGTTTGGCCATCTCGAAACGGACATTGAGAACCTGCCGTCTAGCTATCGCAGCCATGGCTCGTATCATGAGCTCGACGTGCCTTTGATCCTGCACAATGCGAAAGGCGCTCCAAGCCGCAACTATTTCCGTAACAATCTCGACCTCGCCCGCTGGCTATACCCAGTTTCCGACACTGGGCCTGGGAAGATCGAAGCTAGGGATGCGATGCCTGTGTAAATAAAGATCTGTGGCATCGCCGCATACAACTAGAGAAACTATGCGCTGGCCTTCGGGATAAAGACGGTCAGACAATATGACCGTGCCGATTACTCAAATGATTTGAATTCTGTATTGCTTCTTATTTCGAAGCCGCATCTCCGTCATCAAACTGAAATCACACAAAGCTAGGCTTTCAACGTGCGATCAACGCGAGAACCGCGTGCGATTGCCTCAAGAACAGTTCGGCGACGGAGGCAAACTGATGAACCATCTAACCATCCGCAAAGCGGCGGTGGGTGCCGCAACATTGATACTGAGTTCAATGCTTGGGCTTTACGTTCCGGCGCAGGCGCAAAGCGATGCGCTGCGAGTCGGCGGCTCGACCACGCTCGTGCCAAGCGTGGTCAATGCGGCAAGCACCTTCATGGAGACCTACGAGAGTTGGGATAAGGCGGGCACCGGTCTGCCGGCAGAGCAGACCATCATCTACGTGACGGGTGGTGGCTCAGGCTTCGGTGTGAAGTCGGCGACCAATGGCACAGTCGATATCGGCATGGCTTCGCGCGACCTTAAAGATAAAGAGAAGACCGCCCTCGGTAAATATGAAGCGGTGCTGGTCGGCAAGGATGCCGTGGCTATTGCGACGAACGTAGACAATCCGTTGGCCAAGCTGCGCAACGATCTGACGAGCGACGAGGTGCGCAAGCTGTTCAGCGGTGAATACAAGACCTACAAGGAGTTCGAAGCGTCGCTGCCTGACCAGGAGATCGTTCTTTTGGTGCGTGATGCGAGCGCCGGCTCCGCCGAGATCTTCCAGGAAAAGGTCATGGGCGACGCGCAGATATCGCCCCACGCGCTCCAAATGCCAAGTCAGGGCGCGCTGGTGAAGAAGCTCGAATCCAATTCCAATGCGTTGGCCTACATGTCTTCGGGCCTTGCCAACGACAATGAGAGCATCCGGACTTTCGCGCTAGATGGTATCGCGCCGACCAATGCGAATGTCGTCGGGGGCACTTATCCGCTGGCACGCCCGCTTCTGCTCATCGTCAAGGGCGAACCGACCCCGATGGCGAAACGCTTTATCGACTACATGCTTACACAGGGACAGGTCACCGTTTCGGGGCAGGGTTATGTGCCGGTGAGCGACGTCCAATAATGGCGATCGTCGCTGCCTTGGATGGCAGTTCACCCGCGTCGTTATTGGCAACGAAGGTACGCGGCCGCTGCGCCGACTGGCTGCTGCGCGTGACCTGCTGGGCCGCTCTCGCGGTCGTGGCGCTCACGCTCGGCGCGCTTGTCCTGTTGATCTGCCGTGAGGCGTGGCCGGCGATCTCCTCACCCGGCAACATCTGGGCCTTGCTCGCTGGCGAGGATTGGGCGCCGCTGATGAACCCACCTCAGCTTGGGATCCGCCACGCGATCCTTTCCACCATAATGGTCACGGGCTTGAGCTTGTTTCTTGCGGTTCCGCTCGGCTTCGCCATCGGCCTGTTCGTCTCCGAACTGGCGCCAATCTGGATCCGCAATCTCTTGCAGCCTTGCTTCGAGCTGCTCGCAGGGATTCCGTCGGTGGTGTACGGGTTCTTCGGCTATGTCACGCTCGTCGCCTGGTTCGAGCAATATGGCGGCATGGCGACTGGCGAATCCCTGCTGGTGGCGTCTCTCGTCCTAGCCATCATGGTCCTCCCATTCATCGCCAGTGTTTCCGGCGAGGCTTTTGCCGCCGTCCCTACGCCATTGCGGGATGCTGCTTTCTCGACCGGCGCCACGCGCTGGCATGTCGCGCGCCGCATCTTGTTTCGCGCCGCGATGCCTGGATTGTTTGCCGCCGTGGCGCTCGGCCTGGCGCGGGCGATCGGTGAGACCTTGGCGGTCTTGCTGCTCGCCGGCAATTCGACAGCCTTGCCTGGCTCCTTCCTTGATCGCGGCCAGCCGCTAACCGCGCTGATCGCGACCGATCTCCCCGAAGCTGGGGTAGGCAGCGAGAAGTACCACGCACTCTATGCGGCTGGACTCGTCCTG